>Ga0164293_10003539_pt1 | contig 13309 bp, 14 predicted proteins | sample GEODES118metaG_FD_111487 | JGI IMG/M metagenome (GOLD analysis project Ga0164293, IMG submission 111487) | Eutrophic lake water microbial communities from Lake Mendota, Wisconsin, USA - GEODES118 metaG | ecosystem: Environmental > Aquatic > Freshwater > Lake | place: USA: Lake Mendota... | reverse complement strand
GGCGAGAAGCGGGAGCAGCGCGGCAAAGTCGACGTCGCCGGCCCCGAGGGGAAGGTGGTCGTGGCGGCTGGCGAGCATGTCGTCGACATGGACGTTGACGACGAGGCGGACGAGCGGGGCGAGGGTCGCGGCCAGAGGCCACTCCCCCATGCATTCCAGATGCCCGAGATCGACGGTGAGCCCCAGGCACTCCGGGGCGCCGAGCCGGTCGCGGAGCATGCAGAAGCGAGCGAGCGTGTCGATCACCATCCCCGGCTCCGGCTCGAAGCCGAGGCGCACGCCGCGCTTCGTCGCCCGCTCGATCACGGGCCCGAGGCCTGCGCAGAGCCGGTCGAGGTAGGTCGTGTCGTCGGCCGCGTCGCGCCCCACGCCCGACCAGAGGGAGAGGCAGGGAGCACCCACCTCGAGAGCCAGTTCGGCGGCGAGATCGACCGCGGCGAGGAGGAAGTCGACACGTCGCCTGCGGGCGGTCGGATCGGGGGAAACGAGCGTCGGCTCGTGCTTGTGGAGGGGATCGAGGAGATGGCGGGCGCCCGATTCAACTGTGCAGGCCATGTGCGTGCGCGTGAGGAGCGTGCGCCAACGGTCGATCTCCCCCGAGAGGCCGGCGAGGCTGCCGGTGGCGACTCCGGCGAACAGACCGTGATCGGGGGTGATCGCAAGCGAGCGGTAGCCGAGATCGGCGAGGATCGCCACGGCGTCGGCCGGCGGTACGTCGCCGATGCTGTTGGTGCTGAAGCCGGGACGCATGGCGGCGGCGGATCCGGTCAGGTGGGGGGAATGACTTGTCGGAGGAGATGGAATGGCGCGAGGAGCACGAGGATCACCACGGCCCACGGCTCGCCACAGACGGCGAGGACGAGGATCGCGTCGAGGGTGATCAGCGACATGATCGCGTTGCCGACCGCCGCTCGGACCGCCTGCGGCACCGGATTGAGGACGCCGATCCAGGCGCGGAGAAGGATCGATGCCGACACGAGCGACCAGAGGATCGTCCAGGCGGTGAGTCGATCGACCGTCGTGCCGGGTTGGCCGACGCCTGCCCACGGGATCGTGCCGGTCGAAGCCCGTACCCCGAAGAACGCGCCGCACCCGGCTAGCGCGAGCCCCACGGCCATCACGGCCGTCGCCCCTGCGAGCGCCTTGCCCCGGCTCGTCGTCGCCTCGTCGCGGGCGTACAGCGTGATTCCCGCCACGTAGACGGCGATGCCCAGAGGAATCAGCCAGTGAGGCGCGAGGATCGGCCCACCGGCCGCCGTCATTCCCAGGAGCCAATTGAGCCCCCGGCACAGTCCCATCACGGCGGGGCCGAAGCGGGTGTTCTTGGCGTGCCGGTCGTAGGTCCAGATCGACGCGGTGAGCCCCGCTCCGACGAGGGCCGGTGCCGCGTGCCCCGCGGCGAAGGCCGTGGCGCAGGCACAAAGGCCGGCGAGCGTCAGCAATCCCTGGCCGACGAGCGCCGCGGCCTTCACCGCGATCTGCCCGGAGGGGAGCGGCCGCTCGGGGCGCTCGACGGAATCGAGGGCGACGTCGAAGACGTCGTTGAGCACCATACCGGCGGCGTAGAACGCCCAGCCTGCTGTCACGGCCAAGAGCATCTCCAGCCGCACGTGGAGCGTCGTCAACCCGGCCACGACCAGATAGCCGGCGAGGACGTCGGCGATCGCGGTGAAGTGGTTCGGCAGCCGCAGGAGCCGGGCCCAGGCAAGCACGTGCCCCATGCGCTTCACCCGATCGCCACGCCGGCTCGGCTGGCGCTGGCCTGGAGGTACTCGCGAGCGGCCTTCGCCGCGTCATCGGGCTTGGCGCGGTAGGGATAGAGCTCGACGGTCACCCAGATGTCGGGCGTGTGTGCCGCGATGGCGCGGAAAACGCCGTCGAAATCGATCGCCCCTTCGCCGGGGACGAGGTGGTGGTGGACACGCGTGGCGGCGATGTCCTCGAAGTGGTAATGCTTCGTGTGGGGCTTCATGATCGGTACCCACTCGGCCGGATCCTCGGAGACGCAGTAGGCATGGCCGATGTCGAAGTTGAGGCCCAGGGCGGGATGATTCACGCGCTCGGCAAACTCGAGATACTGCCCGAACTTCTCGATCAGCAGGCCCGGCTCGGGCTCGATCAGGAGCGTGACGCCGACCTCCGCGGCCACGTCGAGGACCGGCATGATCTCGTCGTAGAAGATGTCGGTGGCTTGGGCGTAGGTCTGCCCTTCGGCCACCTCGCCCCCCGGCTCGGTGGAGATCGTCTTGGCACCGAGTTCGGCAGCGAGGCGCAGGGCGCGCTTCGTGTGTTCGCGGCGGATCGCCCGGTAGTGGCGATCGGGATCGGTCCAGCCGGGGTGCCAGTAGGGCTGCCGGGGATCGGCGATGGCGTTCATCATGAACGCGTTGATGTTCGAGATCACGAGGCCCGAATCGGCCAGCGCCCGGCGGATCGAATCCTTCTGCACGCCGAGCAGGCCGGCGGGCCACGCGTGGGGGACGTCGGCGAGGAGTTCGATTCCCTTGTAGCCGAAGCCCGCGATCCGGCGGATCGCCTGTTCCACGGGGACATCGAGGTAGGCGTTGGACGAGAAAGCGAGCGAGAGGGGCATGACGACTCCGGGCTTGCGGGGCGGAGAGGCCGACAGGCCACGGATTCCACCCGGGAAGCCGCCCATTCTAGTTTCCCGTCGGCCAGAGAACGAGGTAGCGCTCGATCCAGGCCGGACGAAGGGGAAGGTGCTCGAGTTCGGTGTAGACCATGGCCGCGGGATTGACGTCGTGGGACTCCATCAGTTGCACGTGCCGGTCGACGGCCGGCTGCCGCCCGATCCACGGGAGAAAGACGAGCCAGAAGACCGCACCGACAGCCGTGGCAGCCGCCAGCCGCAGGACTGGAGGGATCGGGATCGCGGCCGGGGATGTCACGGCGTCACCCCCTGCTTGAACAGCCAGCCGAACGTCAGGCTCGCCATCGCCAGCGAGAGGGCGAGATTGAGGGCCTGCCCTACGCAATAGAGGACCAGCGGTCGGCCGCTGGCGAGGGTCGGGGCGAGCTCGCGGAAGTTCGTCTGCAAGCCCATGCAGACGAATCCGACGCAGAACAGCCAGCCGCGGAGGCGCGACGTGAAGCCTCCGATCGCGCCGTCGACGAGGAGGGAAAGCTCCGGCGACGTGGTGTAGAGCCAGGAGCAGACGATCGAGGTGCCGAGGAAGCCGAGGATGAACTTCGGGAACCGCCGCCAGGCCTCGGCGGCCAGCGACGTCTTCGGCCCGGTGGCACCACGGTCGACCCAACCGGCCCAGTAGACGGCGACGGCGAAGGCGATGATGCCGATCATCGAGTTCTGGATCATCTTCACGGTGGCCGCGACCTCGGCCGGACGCTTGTCGTCGAGTTCCCTGCCGAGCATCTCGCCGGCGGCGACGACGGCGCCTGTGGCGTCGATCGTGCCGCCGAGCCACGCCCCACCGACGATCGGGTCGATCCCGGCCCACCGGATGAAAGGCGGCATCACCACCATCATCACGACGGTGAACAGCAGCGACAGCCCGATCGCCAGCGACAGTTCCTCCTTCTTCGCCCTGCAGGCGGCACCGGTGGCGATCGCCGCCGAGACGCCGCAGACCGACATGTCGGCGGAGATCACCATGCAGAGGCTCTTCGACGGGATCTTCATCCAGTTGACGCCGAGGAGATAGGTGCCGACGAGCACGATCGGCGTCACCACCCAACTCGTCAGTAATCCCGGCAGTCCGAGCTCGAGGAGCCGGCTGAAGAGCACCTCCGCCCCGAACACCACCAACCCCGCCTTGATGAGAAACTCCCCCTGGAGCGCCGGCTCGAGCCACTTCGGCACGCCGACGGTGTTGCCGATGACGAGGCCCACCAGCAATGCCCAGAGGGGGTATTCGAGGTTGTAGTAATTGATCACCTTCTGCGCGGCCATCAGGTAGGCGAGCCCTCCGAGGAGCGCGAGCACGACCGCGCCGGGCAGCACGGCGGCGGGCGACTGGCCGCGGAGTCGTGTGCCGGCGGCGAGGATCCCGACGACCCACGCCATCCCCAGGAGGATCGGGATCGTCACCGGCTTGACCTTCGTCGGATCCTTCTTGTCGACGATGACGAGGGCCTTCTGCGGGGCATCGCTCCAGGTCTGCGGCTTGTCGATCGTGGCGGCAAGCGGGGTGGGCCAACCCTTCGGGAAGGTCTTGCGGTTGCCGGCGTCGTCGGCCGGCCGGGCGTTCCAGCCGATGGCCAGAGCCATTGCCACGAGCGCTACGCCGATGACGATCGCCGCGATGTCCTCGTGGAAACCGCGACGGGAAACGCCGACGCCAGGATCAACGGCCATGAAACCCCCTTGTTGTCATCGATGCTTGCCCCGATGCCTCAGCTCGAGGCACTGCGGTATTTCGAGAGCGCCGCCTGAAATACCCACCGCGAGAGCAGGAGCGACGCGGCGGCGGCGGCGATGGTCGCGGCCACCATCATGCCCCCCTGCCCCGTCAACGGCTGCGCGACGACACGCGCCGGGACGTTGACGACCAGGAGGATCGGGATCACGAACGTGCACACGGCACGCAGCGGCCCGCCCCAGGGACCGGAGTAGATCTCGGCCGGATAGCGGGAGAAGTTCGTCAGGTAGAACCAGAAGTCGTAGAGGCTCTGGTTTCGGCCGAGGTGGATCGTGGCGGCGGCGAGCATGATCACGAGGCTGTAGAGGATCGCGACGCCGCAGGCCAGGAGGAGCGGATAAAGGAGGATCGCCACCGGATGCGGCGGCTGCGGCAGTCTGGGGATCGCCCAGGCGAGGAGCCCGACACCCACGAGTCCGTTGGCAAAGGACGAGAAGTCGACGCGGTGCATCGAGAGGAGGAATTGGGCGTCGAGAGGCTGGACGAGAATCCCGTCGAGCCCACCGGTGCGGACCATCTCGGTGAGCTCCTCGGCGCTCGGCATGAAGAGGGCCTGGACGATCGAGTTGATGATCAGTCCGGTGGCGACGAAGGCGAAGAACGGCTCCTTCGTCCATCCGGTGCCGAGGCCGATCTCGGGGGTGAAGGTGAAGACAAGGAGGTAGAAGGCGAGGTTCATCGCCATCCAGCCGAGGCTCGTCACGCACTCGAGGACGAAGTTCGCCCGGAACGTCATGTCGCGCACGAGGCACGCGCGGGCGAACGTCAGGAAGATCGAGAGGTAGCGGCTCATCGTTGTGCTCCTCACCCTCCGAAAGCACTGTAACGCCGCGTGCCGCGCCACCAGGCGATCCGGCAGGCGACGATCATCACCACCACCCAGGCCGCTTCGACCACCAGCGAGCGGACCAGTTCTCCCCCCTGCACCTTGCCGAGCCATACCGCCGCCGGGAAGTAGGCGGTGTATTCGAAGGGGAGGAAGCGGACGACATCAGCCACGCTCACCCCCGCGACACCGGTGGGGATGCCGCGGAGCATGTCGAGCGGGAACATGTGGCCCGAGAGCATGTACTGCACGAGCATGTAGGCGAACACGATGCTCGACACCTCGAGGAACCAGAATCCGAGCATCCCGAGCGTCGCCTCCATGAAGAAGCCGAGGAGGAACGAGAGCACCAGCGAGAGCACGAAGGCCAGAAGCGTCGTCACGTCGGGGATCGGGGGGAAGTACTCGCGGCAGAAGAGGAAGACGCCGGCGAACGGGAGGGTCGCCACGGCGTAGTAAACGAGCTTGTGGGCGATCCGTGCGGCGAGGAGGTAGCCGACGTAATCGACCGGCTGGACGAGATATTTCTTGATCGATCCGTCGCGGATGCTCCGGGAGATGCCGCTGGCGAGCCCCGGCATACTCGAGAAGGCTCGCGAGACCATCGTGAGAAGGTAGTAGGCGACGATGTCGTTGCGGGAATAGCCCGCGATCGACCCGGAGGTCGTCGCCCCGAAGACGGCCGTCCAGAGGAAGACCTGCGTGACGATCGGCAGGAATCGCATCAGCGTGCCGAGGACGAAGTCGCCCCGGTAGACGAGGCGCTCCTCGAGGCAGATCACGAGCATCGTCCACCAGACGCGCAAAGCCCGCAGACGGCGGCCGAAGAACCCTGTCGGTGCGGTGGCATGATCGCCCATGGCAGTCGTCATCGCGCTGCCCCCGCGGCGGCGACCGCGGTGTTCGTCGTGCTCCCCGAGCGGAACAGCTCGGCGACGATCTCCTCGAGCGGCACATCCTCCACCGACACGTCGCGCACCCCCTGACCACGGAGGATCCCGGGAAGGACGTCGGCGATCCGTGTCCGGTCGATCCGCAGGATCACCTGCGGACCGCGGACCTCGCAGGGGAAGCCGAGTCGCTCGATGTCGGCCGGATTCGGGGGGGCGTCGAGGTCGAGGGTGACGATCTTGTGGGAGGTGAAGCGGTCGACGATCTGCTCGAGCGAGCCGTCGTAGAGGATGCTTCCCTCGGTGACGACGACGAGCCGTTTGCAGAGTGCCGCGACATCCTTCATGTAGTGGGTGGTGAGGATCACCGTCATCTGCCGCTCGGCCTGGACATGGGCGAGGAAGCGGTGGAGGGAGTGCTGGGCCACGACATCAAGGCCGATCGTCGGCTCGTCGAGAAACAGCACCTCCGGCTCGTGGAGCAGCGCCGCGACGAGTTCCAGCTTCATCCTTTCCCCGAGGGAGAGGTCGCGAACCGGTCGGAGGAGGAGCTTCCGGACGTCGAGGAGGTCGACGAGTTCGTCGCGAGTACGCTCGAAGCGAGCCGTGTCGATCCGGTAGATCTCCTTGTGGAGCCGGAAGCTCTCGGCGGCGGGAAGATCCCACCACAACTGGTTCCGCTGCCCCATGACCAGGGCGAAGCGCCGCCGGAAGTCGTCGGTCCGTTCCCAGGGGACGCTGCCGAGGACGGTGGCCGAGCCGCGGGTGGGGGTGATGATCCCGGAGAGGAGTTTCAGGAAGGTCGTCTTGCCGGCGCCGTTGGGGCCGAGCATGGCGACGAACTCCCCGCGTTCGACCCGCAAATCGACCCCGCGGAGGGCCTCGACGATGCGGCTCTTTCGGTTCCACAGGCCGGTGACGCTCGCCAGCAGCCCCTCCGGCTTGTCGAAGACGCGGTACTCCTTGGCGAGACTCTCGACCTCGATCACGGGCTCGCCTGCCCCCGCGGGGGAGTTCTTCCGGGGCTGACTGGAGTTGTGCATGGCGCGAGTATAAGGGAAAACGTCGGCTCACCCGGAGGATCCCGCCATGATCCGCGTCGGTCTCGGCCATGACACGCACCGCCTCGGGCCGGGCACGGCACTCGTGCTCGGTGGGGTCGCGATCCCGCACGACCGGATGGCCCTCGGCCACAGCGACGCCGACGTCCTTCTCCACGCCATCACCGACGCGCTCCTCGGGGCGGCGGCGCTCGGCGACATCGGTGAGCTTTTCCCCGACACAGATCCGGCCAACAAGGGGCGGGATTCCGCGGAGATGCTCGCGGCTGCCGCGGGGCGGGTGACGGCGGCGGGATGGCGGATCGTGAACCTGGATTGCGTGATTTTCCTCCAACGCCCCAAAATCCTTCCGCACCGTGCCACGATCCGCGAGCGCGTCGCGGCGATCCTCGGGATCGGGCACGACCGCGTGTGGGTCAAGGCGAAGACGGGCGAGAAGGTGGGGCCGATCGGCGAGGAACTCGCGATCGGCGCCGAGTGCGTGGTGTTGATCGAACGTGACTGAGTCCCCGTCCGACGCTCGTCGACCGGGCCCGGAAGATGACAAGGAGCCGAAGGTAAGAATGTCCACACAGGCCACGAACACACTGCCGACGATCGAGGTCTACAGCACGCTTTCACGCAGGAAGCAACCGCTCGAGACGGTGCGTCCGGGCGAGGTGGGGATGTATCTGTGCGGCCCCACCGTCTACAAGCCGAGCCACATCGGCCACATGGTCGGCCCGGTGATCTTCGACACCGTCAAGCGTCATCTCGTCTATTCGGGCTGGAAGGTGACGTGGGTCGTGAACGTCACCGACGTCGACGACAAGATCATCGTCGAGAGCGCCACCCGCGGCACGACCATGGCGAAACTGGCCGAGGAGATGACCCGCGACTACCTCGACAACCTCGCCGCCCTCGGCGTGACGACGATCGACCAGATGCCGAAGGCGACCGATCACATCGGCACGATCATCACCTTCATCGAGGGGCTGATCGCCAAGGGATGTGCCTATGCCTCCGACGGCGACGTCTATTTCGACGTCACCCGTGATGCTGACTACGGCAAGCTCACCAACCGCTCGGTCGATTGCATGCAGGGAGAGGGCGGCTCGACTGCCGACCGGAAGCGATCGGCCGCCGATTTCGCCCTCTGGAAGAAGGCCAAGGCGGGCGAACCGGCCTGGGAGAGCCCTTGGGGGCCGGGCCGGCCCGGCTGGCACATCGAGTGCTCGGCGATGTCGCGCGCGATTCTCGGTGAGCACTTCGACATCCATGGCGGCGGCCTCGACCTCGTCTTTCCCCACCACGAGAACGAGATCGCGCAGAGCGAATCGCTCCACGACAAGCCGATGGCCACCTACTGGATGCACAACGGCCTCATGCAGGCGGCCGGCGCGGCCGGCAAGGTCGGGGGAAGGCCACGCGGTGGAGACGGCGGCGATGACGTGGCCACCCAGACCGCCACGAAGATCAGCAAGTCGACGGGGGCCGAGCCGTTCAAGCATCTCCTTTCCCGTCATCGCCCCGAGGCGATCCGGTTCCTGTTGCTCTCCACCCACTACCGCAGCCCGATCGCCTTCGGCGAGGAGCCGCTCGGCGAGAGCGCCCGCGCCATGGAGGCCTTCGAGCGGCTTTTCCAACGCTTCCAACGCGTCGCCGGGAAGTCTTTCTACGGGCTCGCGGCCCGCGACCGTCGCAGTGGCGACGCGGCCGTGGCGGCGGCCGGCCCCGAAGTGACCTCGCTGCGTCAGAAGTTCCTCGAGGCGATGGACGACGATTTCAACACGGCGATCGCCATGGCGACGTTGTTCGACTTCGTTCGCGTCGTCAACAAGTTCGTCGATGGCCAGGGAATGGAGCGGCAGGCGACGCCGGCCGATCAGGCCACGCTGCTGGCGATGATGGAGGTGTTCCGCGAGCTCACCGCGGTGCTCGGGCTGTTTCTCTCCGAGCCGAAGGCCAAGCCGGCCGGGGGCGACGATGATCTCGTCGGCAAGCTCATGGAGCTCGTCATCGAGATCCGGGCCAACGCCCGCAAGGCGAAGGATTTCGCCACGGCCGATCTCGTGCGCACGAAGCTCACCGCGGCCGGCGTCGTCCTCGAGGATCGCCCCGACGGCACCGGCTGGGCACGGAAGTCGTGAACGGATCCACGCGGCCGGTCGTCATCGGTCTGGGAGAGATCCTCTGGGACGTGTTCCCGGACGGAGCCCGGTTCGGCGGGGCGCCGGCGAACTTCGCCTGCAGTGCCGCCGGGCTTGCCGGAGGGGCGGCGCGTGTGTCGATGGCTGGTGCCGTCGGCAGCGATGACCTCGGCCGGAAGGCCGTGGCCGAGTTCGCGGCGCGCGGTGTCGACGTTTCCGCCGTGGCGATCCTCCGCGAGCCGACCGGGAGGGTCGACGTCACGGTCGACGAGGCAGGGCATGCCTCGTACGTCTTCGCGCCTGACTGCGCTTGGGACGGTCTTCCCTGGAGCGACAGCCTCGGGGGCCTCGCGGCCGGAGCGTCGGCCGTCTGTTACGGCACGCTCGGTTCACGCGGGGCGACGTCACGAGCCACGATCCGTCGCTTCCTGGCGGAGGTCCCTCCCCCTGCCCTGCGGATCCTCGACATCAACCTCCGGCCACCGTTCTGGAACGTCGAGGTGATCCGGGAATCGATTGCCTTGGCGAACGTCGTGAAGTGCAACGACGACGAATTGCCCGTGCTCGCCGGGATTCTCGGTCTCTCCGGCGGGCCCGAGGCGATCCTCCGCCAACTCGTCGACCGCCACGCTCTCCGTCTCGCGGCGCTCACACGCGGCGCGAACGGTTCGCTTCTCGTGGCAGCCGACGGTGCCACGAGCGACCTGCCGGGTACGCCGATCGATGTCGTCGACACGGTCGGTGCCGGCGACGCCTTCACGGCGGCCGCGACCCTCGGCCTCCTCGCCGGTTGGCCGCTCGAGCGACTCCACGCCCATGCCGAACGGGTAGCGGCCTTCGTCTGCACCCGTGCCGGTGGCACGCCACCGATCCCGGACGATCTGCGGATCGCCAGGGAGGGCGAAGCCCTCGTGCGGTTTGCCTGTCCAGTGTGCGGGTACCGGGGCCTTCAGGCTCCTCCCTACGCGCGGATGCCGAATCCCCCCTACCCCGACTTCGGCGAACCACCCTACGGTGACACCCTCGGGGAGCCGTGCCACGGCGGCTGCCATGGCTGCGGCTATGAGTTCGGATACGACGACGAGGCCGATGCCTGCGGCACGCCGAAATCGTTCCGCATCTGGCGGCAGCAGTGGATGGCGGAAGGCTGCCGCTGGTGGTCGAGCCGGCCGCAGCCTGCGGACTGGGATCCGCCCGCCCAACTCCGCGCCGCCGGCATCGACGGCGGTTGACGGCACTCGCCGTGGCCAAGATCACCAGTCGGCGCTTGGCAACTCTCCTCCCGCGCGGCTCCCGAGGGCGTGGAGGACGTCGGTATTGATCGAATCGGACATCGCCCGTGTCGAGCCGTCGGCCATTCCGATCACCGAGGCTCCGGGGTGGTACGACCCGAAACCGCCGACCGTGAGCAGCCCGTTCTCCGCCGGCTCTTCCTCGACGAGCCCGGTGAACCGCCGCTTCGAGAGCGACTCGATCCGGCCGGTGTTCCGCAGCGTCGCCCGCGTCCCCGATGGCCAGCCGAGTTCCTCCGGGGAGATGCCCCCGATCGGCTCGGGAAAGATGTGCTCCGAGAGGAGGAGCGTGTTCGAACTGCCGTCGAGGATGTCGTCGAACCGGATCCGGCTGTTGAGGAACAGGAGGCCGTCGTTGCCGACATCGATCGGCGCCTCGACCGAGTTGTGGCAGCCGGCGTAGCTCGACCATGCGATGGCGCTGTTGCCGCCCTGATCGCCGCCCCTAGGCCCGGGGGAGGACGGGCAACGCAGCACCACGATATTCGCCCGTCGCAGCTTGTCGTTGACCTCGGCGTAGGCCCCGGCCTGCTGGTCGAACATCCGGAAGAGGCTGTTCTGCTCCATGTAGGGAAGCACCTGGACCGTCCAGGAGACGTGCTGACCCACGGGCTCGTTCTTGATCGGGCCGTCGGGATTGATGACGCCGGCCGGGAAGTGGCCGGTATGGAACTCGTGATTGTGGAGGGCGATGCCGAGCTGCGTGGTGTTGTTCAGACAGGAGCAGCGCCTCGCTGCCTCGCGGGCGGCCTGGACGGCCGGCAGGAGGAGGCCGACGAGCGTGCCGATGATGGCGATGACGACGAGCAGTTCGACGAGCGTGAACGCCCGCAGCCGGCGGTGGGAACGGGAAACGGTCATGGCAAGGCCTCCGGGGTGACGGCAGGAGATGGTTCGGGAACGGTGGATGGTGGAAGGGCCGGGAGTTCATTCGGCATGAAAGCCTCCCGGGCCATGCGGATGACGCGCTCGCGGCGGACCGAGTCAGGCCTCCCGGTGGGATACTCGACGACGAGGCCGAGGCGAACGCCGTCGTCGCTGGGAGTCACCGAGGTGGTCACCTTCGCGGCTCCGTTTCCAACGATTGCTTCGGAAGCCACGGTCGTCTGCCCGCCGGTCCAGCCGGGATCGGCGCGGAGACGCGAGGCGGCCCGCTCGGCGGCGGCCTCGAGAAGGCACTCTGCCTGACGGAGCTCGAGTTCTTTGAGAAATTGGCGCCGCCCCAGGAGGGCGATCTTCAGCATCCCGCCGAGCATGATGAGGACGACGGCCATCGCCGCGAGGACCGCGACGAGCGTCGCCCCACGACGGGATTGCGACGGCAGCGGGTGGCAAAAAGTGTGGGTCATGGTCGCGCCTCCCCGTCACGCGCCGGCAGGAAACGCAGATCGCGGCCGAGAACAGCCTCGACGACAAGCGCCGGCGGCTTTCTTTTCGCCTCGGCAGGGGAACGCGGCGGTGGGACGGTGCCCGCGGAGGCGACCTTGCCGTCGATTCCCTCAGGGCCGAGTTCCAAAACGATCTGTTTCGGCGTTACGGTCACGACCGCGGCGCACGGCCCAGCGAATGAATAGCCTTCGCGCCCCGTCGGCGCGGGATTGCCGGGGGCAAGCAGACGCCGTTCGATCTGGCGATGGTCGGCCGTGTGGCGGTACTCGATCGTGCCGCCATCGGGAAGCGTGAAGGCCACGAGCCGGTCCCCGGCCGGCCCCCCGACTTGGGCCGCGGCATGGACATCGGCTCGGAACTGGCGGGCGAGGCGGGCGCTGGTCCGCTCGTCGTCGAAGAATCGGCGGCTCTCCGACTGGGCTCTCATCACGCCGTGAAGGAGCATGGCGCTCGAGGTAATGACGAGGCTCACCCCTCCCATCGCCATGAGGAGCTCGATGAGTGAGACGCCCCGCGGCAGTCGCCGACTGGAGATCGTCGGTCTCATGGTTCTCATGGCGATCCCTCCCCTGAAGCAGACCGGAGCCATCCGGCAAGGCGGAGCGGGTGGCCGCGGCGGCCAGGTTCGTTCCATTCGATCGCCAGCTCGATCCGCTGCAGTCCATCGTCGTCAGGGGCGGCGGCGACAGCGGTGAGCGTGGCCCCCGGGAGGTGCGCCGCGGCAAAAGCGGACGGCGCGGGAGCGGCGAGGAAGGCATCACGGTCGGCCGGGGGAAGCGATTGGAGGAGCTCCATCCGATTGGCAAGCTCCTCGACGGCGAGGCGTTGATTCCGACCCGAGACGAGCAGCCGACCGTGGCGGACGAGGAGCCCCGCCGACACCGAGATGATGACGGAGAGGATCCCGAAGGCGACGAGGAGCTCGAAGAGGGTGATCCCGCGACGCTGCTTGTTCACGCGACCGGCGCGGCTTGTGGTGCGATACGTGGTCATCAGGCAAGCCCCCGAATCATGTCGAAGAGCGGCTCCATCACTCCCATGGCGAGGATGAAGACGAAGATTCCCATCGCCATCACGAACACGGGGAGAACCAAATCCGAGAACAGCCACATCCGATCGAGGATTCGCTCCCGGTGACGGCGTGCAAGCGCCCGCGTCACCCAGCCCGCCGCAGGGCTGGCATCGAGGGCCGCGGCCTCGGCCGGCGAGAGAACTCCCGCTCGGCTCGAGCCCGCGGCCCGGTCTGGGCCCGGCGGTTTGTCCTTGAGCGTCGAACGCAAGCCCCGGTCGATCGTGCCTGTTGCCAGCGCCTGCGCAGCGCG
>Ga0164293_10003538_pt1 | contig 13310 bp, 19 predicted proteins | sample GEODES118metaG_FD_111487 | JGI IMG/M metagenome (GOLD analysis project Ga0164293, IMG submission 111487) | Eutrophic lake water microbial communities from Lake Mendota, Wisconsin, USA - GEODES118 metaG | ecosystem: Environmental > Aquatic > Freshwater > Lake | place: USA: Lake Mendota... | reverse complement strand
CTCCTCTTCGCTGCCAACGCCTGCGTTAAGGGGATCACTGAGCTTTGCTCGCTGTACCGTGAGGCCAAGACAAGTTTTCTTGAAGTCAAAAGCACAGTTGATGAAGTCATCGGAGATGCCAAGGCTGCTAGATCTTGGTGGCAAAAGCTGTTTGCTCCAAAACCAGCAGCCACCACGTCCAAGCCTTTGGCGAAAAAGAAGGAAAAGTTCGTTGCCTATGACGAGACTCAGGCAATGGCCGACATCATCAAGCAGCTCAGTAAGTTTTGGGCTTTGCAGGACCAATTAACTGCTTACTTGCGCGAGGAGGAAGAGAAGGCCAAAGTCTATGACCCCACCATCAGCAATGCACAGATGATGGAAAGCGCGATGAATCGTGTGATGTGTAGGCAGCAGATGGAGGAGTTATCGACCACCATCAGGGAGATCATGGTTTACCAAACCCCTGGCCTTGCTGATCTGTATTCGCAGACTTATGAGATGCGTCAAGTCATCTCAGAGGAACAGGAAAAAGCTAGACTCAAGGAGGAGGCGCAGAAGAGGCAAGACGCATGGCTACACAGGCAAGAGGAAAGAAACCTGCAAGCAAAACTGGCAGCAGTGGTGGCGACTTCTATATTCCTCCTGTACCTTTGGCTGTGGTTCCTGTTCGTAAGTCAGTGGGGGAAGAAATAGTGGGCTGGATATTTTGCTGTATTCTGATTGCGGCCCTGCTCCCCTTGGGTGCAATGCTTTATCTCGACATCTTGGAGGTGAAGAACGATGCGAAGCAGCAGCTTGAGAAGGTTGAAAAATTGAGACGTCAGATTGAACAGGAGAAACGCAAAAATGACAAGACATGAACTTTCACTGCTGGCGCTGACTGTTTGCGTTGGCATCCTCTGCGGGTTGCTGGCTGGCTGCGAAGATCGTTTTAGATACCCTTGCCAAGACCCAAAGAATTGGGAACTTGCCGAGTGCAAGCCGCCAATCTGCACAGCAACGGCTACATGCCCCGACCAGTTAATCAAACCCGAACAGGAGAAGAAGTGATGCCAACAGTCGCATACAAACCAAACAACCGTCTGTCACCAGAAGAGATTGAGGCTCGCGTGTGGGCTTGGGTGATATTTGTGATCTCTGTCATCTTGTTGGGCTCATGTTTCAGTTTCATCTATTCTGTGACGTTCGTGACCCAGCCGATGTCATCTATGGCGCCAATCGACAAGGTATACACGAAGATGATCAATGACATCATGTTGCTGTGCACTGGCGTGCTGGGCGGTGTGGCTGGCCGCAAGGCCGTGTCGGCTGCTGTTGCCACGGCTACCGCCAAGGCAGAGAACATTGACAACGACAACGATGAGCCGCCAAAGCCATGAAGGATCTTCTTGGCGGTCTGCTGGTGCTGGTCCTTGTGTTTGGCGGTGGATATTGCACCGGCAAGCACTATGAGCAAGAGGCCCAGCAGGCCGAGGTAGATCGACTCAATACCGAAGCCAGGGCCAAGGAGGCGGCCTTAGAAGCCGCTGTAACAACCACCGCAAACGCATTGAGGGTAACGAATGAAAAAGCCAAACTTGCTACAAAACAGCGCGATGCTGCTATTGACAGTGGCGCTCTCAAGCTGCGCGTCAAAGCGTCCTGCCCCATACAAGCCACCGCAGATCCCGCCACTGCCACAGGAGGTGGTGGAGGAGAAGCATCAGCCGAACTTAGTCCAGAAGTTGGAAAAGCTCTTTTCGCAATAGCAGAGGAGGGTGACCGCGCCATCACCAAGCTGAATGCTTGCATCGATTTGTACAACCAAGCCCTTGAATCACAGAAAGGTATCAAATGACACAACTCACCGTCAACTTTAGCCTGCATGAACTCAGCAAGTCAGAAACAGCCTTGCGCATGGGTCTAGACAACACGCCAGATGACGAAGCGACAGAGAATCTGCGCCTGCTGTGCGAGAAGGTATTGCAGCCTGTTCGTGACCATTACGGCAAGGGCGTGAAGGTGAACTCAGCTTATCGCAGCCCTGAGTCCAATGCGGCGGTCGGCGGGTCAAAGACCAGCGACCATTGCAAAGGCATGGCTGCTGACATCGAGATCCCTGGCGTTGCAAATGCCGATCTGGCTCAGTTCATCATGGACAATCTGAGCTACACGCAATTGATTCTGGAGTTCTACACGCCAGGCATTCCAGACAGCGGCTGGGTGCACGTCAGCTATGACCCGAACAACCTCAAGAAGCAAGAATTGACCGCCACCAAGGTTGCCGGTAAGACGCAATATTTGCCTGGTCTGGTCGCATAATTTAGGTCATGGCAACCAATCTGACTCAGCAGCTCGACACACCGGCGCCACCCAACTTGGGGACGCCTGATGTGCTTTACAGCGAAAGCTATTTCAGGCAGACCAATGGCGGCCTCAATGTCTACTTCAACAAGCTGCGCAACCTGTTTGGTGCGTTGCTTGGCCCAGCAGGCGGGAAGTGGATAAACAGCCCCTATGGCGCGTTTCAGGACTCCACAGACCAGACGGCGGCCAACACCACCACGGCCTACGCCATCACCTTTGACACCACCGACTTCACCAATGGCGTCACCTTGTCGAATTCGTCAAGGCTTAATGTGGCGCAGGCTGGGATCTACAACCTGCAATTCAGCATCCAGTTCAAGAACACCACCAATGATGGCCAAGATGTTGATGTATGGTTTCGCAAGAACGGCACAAACATTGACAATTCAAACAGCAGATTTCATTTATCAACAAGAAAATCGGCAGGTGATCCATCTCATTTAATTGCGTCGCTTAACTTCTTTGTCAGTTTGGCGGCCAATGACTATGTAGAGATCATGTGGAGGCCAACAAATGTTGGTGTCAGTATTGAGCATTTTGCATCTAGTAGCTCACCCACCAGACCAGCCGTTCCATCAGTAATTGCCACTTTGAGCTTTGTGTCCAATTTGTCCACAGAAACCGCATAATTAAGCCATGGCATTCGTACCTCTCAAAATCCCACCAGGCATCTACCGAAACGGTACTGAGTACCAGTCTTCGGGCCGTTGGTATGACGCAAACCTTGTTCGCTGGTTTGAGAATACCCTGCGCCCAATTGGCGGGTGGCGTAAGAAATTAGAAACGCAAATGACCGGCAAGTGTCGTGGCCTGCTTACTTGGCGGGACAACGGCGCAACTGCTTGGGCCGCATTTGGCACTCATTCAAAACTTTATGTTTTGAGTGGAACAACCAATGTCTTAAAGGACATTACGCCAACAGGGTTCTTATCTGGTGTTGCGGATGCTACTATTTTGACTGGATATGGATACAACACATACGGCACATTTGCCTATGGCGTTCAAAGACCGGCATCTCAAACTTTTGAGCCAGCGACTACCTGGTCATTAGATACTTGGGGAGAGTATTTGATTGCCTGTTCAAATTTTGATGGCAAGTTATACGAATGGCAATTAGGTTTTACAACGCCAACACTGGCGGCAGCCATCACCAATGCACCAACAGGCTGCGAGGCTGTGATGTCAACTGCCGAAAGGTTTATCTTTGCCCTGGGCGCGTCCAGTAATCCTCGGCTGGTGAAGTGGTGCGATCAGGAGAACAACACTGTTTGGACGGCTGCGGCTACCAATCAGGCTGGTGACTTTGAATTGCAGACGGTTGGCGCGTTGAAGGCTGGCAAAAAGGTGCGCGGCATCAACTTGCTATTCACTGACGTTGACGTGCACACCGCCAGCTATGTCGGCCTGCCCTATGTCTACGCCTTTGAGAAGGCTGGCTCTGGCTGCGGTCTGATCTCCTCGCAGGCTGTGGCAGCCATTGACACTGCCGCCATGTGGATGTCTTCATCAGGCTTCTGGATATTTGACGGCTATGTCAAGCCATTGCCTTGCGATGTGTCTGACTATGTGTTCCAGAACATGAACTACAACCAGTCGTCAAAGGTTTATGCGGTGCACAACTCCAAGTATGGCGAGATCTGGTGGTTCTACCCATCAAGCGCCAGCAACGAGGTTGATTCCTACGTCACATACAACTACCGCGAGAATCACTGGAACATTGGCTCCATGGCTCGCACGGCTGGCACAGACCGTGGTGTTTATTTGAATCCTCTGATGGTGTCGTCTGATGGCTACATCTACGAGCATGAGGTCGGCTTTGCGTATGACGGCGGGAATGTCTATGCCGAGTCTGGACCCTTTGAGATTGGATCTGGTGACAACATCATGTCGGTGCGTCAGGTGATCCCTGATGAGCAGACGCTGGGCGAGGTTGCCATCAGCTTTAAGACGCGAATGTATCCAACGTCAACAGAGACAACGCACGGTCCATATTCAGCTTCACAGCCGACAGATGCGAGGTTCTCTGGACGTCAGGTGAAGATGATTGTGACTGGCGCACTGCTGGACGATTGGCGCGTTGGCGTCATGAGATTGGAAGCTGTGGCGGCTGGTAAGCGCTGATGGATGGAGATTTTGAGAGACTGCGCCAGCATGTGGAGGCGGCCTTAGAATACTCTGGAGGAACACACAAAATAGAGGATATTGCTGAAGGGTTGAGTGCAGGCAGATTTCAGTTCTGGCCTGGCTTGAATTCAGCGGTGGTGACAGAGATCATTGTCTACCCGCGACTCAAGGACTTGCATTATTTCCTTGCTGGCGGCGACCTAGATGAACTCAAGATGATGCGACCTTTGATCGAGTCTTGGGGAAAGAGCATAGGTTGCACGCGAGTGTCTTTAGCTGGCCGTCCTGGCTGGCAAAAGACCTTCTTAAAAGATGAAGGATATGAGCCTAAGTGGTTCATTTTGAGCAAGGAACTTTGATCATGGCCTACGAAGATTTACCGAGTCAAGCATGGCGTAATCTGCCACCAGCACAGTGGAATACTGGTTTGCTTGGACAGGGTCAAGCGCCTACGCCTACCAACTACTACCAGCAGATCATGCAAGAGATGGCGGCAGAGCCTGCCAATGTAACTGGCGCTCCTCGAAGTGCTGTCGGTTATAAGCCTGGCATATATGCGACTCGCACTGTTGAGGAGATGGTTGACGAGCTGAACGCCTTAAACGCTGCTGGTGGCGGCGGCAGAAGCGCAGCTGAGCAGCAGCGCATTGATCAATTCTTTGATGCCATGACGCCAGCAGAATTGGCTCAGTTCCAGAAGAAAAACGCAGACTTTATCAACAAATTACTGACGCCAATGCCTTTGCAATTGGCAGATTTGGCCGCCAAGAAGATGGGATATAAAGGGTTCTTGCCATTCACTTTGGGCGATGGTTTGCTGGGCGGTGAAAAGGCAGGCGTTGTCACTGTTGGCGAAGGTGAGGCTGTGGCAGATGGTGATGGCGTCACAGCTCCAAGTTATGGCGTGATCAGCAACAGCGGCCTGCTTGGCCTGTCTGGCATTAGCGGCCCAGGCATGGCATCAACTACACCTGGCAATGCTGTAAGTTCTGCGATGGGTGGACAAGCGGCGGCTGCCGCAAGCGGCGGTCGTGGTGGATCATCTGGCGGCGGCGGTGGAGGCCCAGGCGCTCCAGGTCTTGGCGCAAGTAGTGGCGGTGGTTTTGCAACTGGTGCAGGAGGTACTGCTGGGGTAGGCGGCACTGCATCTGGTGGCGGTGGTGGCGGTGGTGGAGGCGGCGGTGGATGCTGCTTCATCATGCTGGAAGCTCGCTACGGTGACGGCACGATGGATGCCGTGGTGCGCAGATACCGTGATGAAAAGATGACCGACAAGAATCGCCGTGGCTATTACAAGCTGGCCGAAGTCTTTGTCCCATTGATGCGTGAATCTCGATTATTCAAATTCTTGGTGGCAAAGACATTTGCAGACCCATTGGTGTCATACGGCAAGTACCACTATGGTGAAAACAAGCATGGCTGGTTATTCAAGCCAGTTGAGAAGTTCTGGATGAGGGTGTTCAACACCTTGGGAACTGATACAAAATTCATTCGTGAAAACGGCGAAACGGTTTAAGGGGAAAGACATGTCAAAAGGCGGCGGCACACAAAAAGTCACAACAAGCATTGATCCACAGATCAAGGAAGAGTATTTCAAGAATCTGGAGCAGGCTCGCAGTGTTGCTGGCGCGTTGCCAGTACAGCAGTTTGCTGGATTCAATCCTCTGTATCAGCGTGGCGAAGAGGCTCTGACAAATATCGGCTTGACGCCATTCAATCAGGCCAGCATTCAAGAGTTCATGAATCCTTATGAGCAGCAGGTCATCCAAGGAACATTGGGCGACATTGAGCAATCACGTCAAATGGCTGGCATTCAAAACGCGCAGCAAGCTACTGCCGCCAAAGCATTTGGCGGTTCACGCTACGGCGTCCAGCAGTCTCTGACAGATCAAGGCGCATTGGCGCAAGCCGCCAAGACTGCGGCTCAGATGCGCCAGCAAGGCTATGGTCAAGCTGCACAAATGGCTCAAGCCGCACGTCAGATGGGGCTGCAAGGTGCTCAAACAGTGCTTGGCCTTGGCAGTGCGCGTCAGCAGTTGCAACAACAACAGTTGGATGCTGCTCGCAATTTGGATTTGCAGAAACTTCAGATTGCGCAAGGCGCGTTAGGTTTGACGCCAGCCAATTTGGGTGGCACTACAAGCCAGCCTCTTTATCAAAATCCTGTATCTAATATTGCTGGATATGCAACGATTGCAAAAGCATTCGGACTTCTTTGAGGTAAATCATGGCTACAAATTCTTTTGATCTTGGCGGCTTATTGTTTGGCGGTGGTGACAATGGCCTCAATGAGTATCTGAACGAAACACAGCGCGAAGCAATTCAGCGTCAGGCACTGCTTCAGGCTGCTGGCGCGTTTCTCCAAGCTGGTGGACCAAGCACGCAACGCATCAGCTTTGGTCAGGCTTTGGGTGGCGCATTGCAGGCTGGCTCCAAGGGCTATGGAGAGGCACAGCAAAGCGCCATCAATCAACTGCTGACCAAGCAGAAGATGGATGAGTACAAGATGGCGCAAGAACAGCGCCGCAGGCTTGAGGAGATCTTTGGTGCGCAAGCGCCTACGGCTGGTATGCCTATGACGCCACAGCAAGCCTTGGCCGCGCCTGGCGGTCAGGTTGGTCCTACTGCTGAACGCGCCGCCATGATTGGTCAAATGCCAGAGGCCGCCGCAGTGTCTCCTGAAGACATGCGCTATGAGCAGTTCATGAGAGCGGCTCAGTTATATGCCGCCTCAGATCCTGGAAAGGCCGAAGCCTACCAAAAGATGGCGATGTCAATCAAGCCCCGCGAGGAAGTCACAGGCCAGCCCTTTGAGGTGACTGGCTCTGACGGCAAGCCTGTGATGGTTCAGCAGTTCAAAGGCGGCAAGATCAAGACGCTGGAAGGCTTTGGCCCCAAACGCGAAGTGGTGTTGCAGAATGTTGATGGCCGAGTCATGGCGATTGACAAGAACGCCTTGAAGGGCGGCGAAGTCTATGGCACAGGCATCACGCCAGCCGAGCAGCAGCGACTGAAGATGGACGCAGATCGTTTTGGATTGGATGTTGAGCGCCTGAAGATGGAGCGCCAGCGCCTTGGTATGGAAGCTCGCAGATTGAACATTTCCAAGCAAGAATTACAGCGCGGCCAGTTTGAGCGCATGGAAAACGAAGATGGCGTGTTCTATGTGCCCAAGGTCCCAGGCTTGCCGGCAATCCCTGTGGCTGGCCCTGGCGGTGTTCCTCTCAAAGGCAAGGCGCCGCCAAAGCCAACAGAGGGAGAGGCAAATGCCGCAGGCTTTGCCAATCAGATGGAAAACTCAGAGGCCATCATTAAGGCATTGCCTGCTGGATCTCAGCCAGGCGCTGGCAGTGGAATTGCAGGATCAGTTCCTTTTATCGGTGATGTTACGAAGAGACTTGTGCAACCCGAAGCCACTCAACAATATGAACAAGCAGCGCAGGCGTGGATTCGCGCCAAGCTGCGCAAAGAGTCTGGCGCTGCCATTGGTGTTGATGAGATGGCGCAGGAATATCGCACCTACTTCCCGCAAATAAATGACACGCCAGCCAACATCAAACAAAAAGCAGAGGCACGTCGAATCGCCACTGAGGCCATGAAGAAATCTGCTGGCAGGTCTTACACGCCAAGTGGCGGTCTGAACTGGAATCCTGCAACACAACAATGGGAATGAGGTTCTGAGATGCCACAAACAGTCAATGTAATTGGTTATGGCCCTGTCACATTTCCTGATGGGATGTCCAAGGAGGAGATGGCTGCGGCTTTAAGGAAGTTGCCGCCAATACCTCAAGCAGCGCCTGAAGTGGCGCCACAAGGCCCAAGCATGACTGATCAGCTTGGCCGTCAAATGGGTTTGGCAACACGTCCAATGGCGCAGGCCGTGATGTCTGCTGGCGGCATGTTGCCTCTGGTGGTCGATCCTGCCGTCAACTTCTTCAACTTGGCCGCAGGTACTAACGTGCCGACAATGTCTCAGGCAATGCCTCGGACACTGACGGCCATGGGATTCCCAGAGCCAGCCACAGCCACAGAGCGTGTGGTGCAAGACATGGCGACAGCAGGCTACGGCGTTTCTGGCGCTGCCAACTTGGCACAGCGTGCCCTGCCTGCGGCCACATCGCAGACAGCGCAAGAGTTCTTGAAGATGATTGCGACCAACCCACAGGCGCAGGCTTCGGCTGCCACTGCGGCCACCGCCGCTGGCGGCATGTTGCGTGAAGGCGGTGCAGGGCCATCCGCGCAGATGGGCGGTGCATTGCTGGCCGGTATGGTTGCGCCTGGCGGTCCAAAGCTGCCAATCACACAACGCGCCATTGCCGCACCCGCAACCGTGGTTCAGCCGTTCACTCAGGCTGGCCGTGAGGTGATTGTCGGTAACGTATTGCGCAAGCTGGCAACAGAGCCTAACTTGGCGGCTTCACGTTTGGCGCAGGCCGAGCCACTTGTGCCTGGTGTGCGCCCAACTACAGCCGCCACGGCATTTGATCCTGGCTTGGCTGGTTTGGAGACTTCACTGCGGTCTGCAACCTTTGACCCGTCAAACCTGTTTGGCGCAAGACTGTCTGCAAATCAGCAGGCCTTGTTGGACGCATTCCGCAGAATCTCTGGCAAGCCTGGCTCTGTGGCTGCGGCAGAAACAAAGCGCACTGAAGTGACACGGCCAATGCGTGAGGAGGCCTTTGCCGCCGTCACGGTTGACCCTGTGACGTTCCAGAGTGGCGTCAACTTGGTGGTGAACAGGGCAATTGATAACGTCATGGCAAGCCCTGTTGGCGTGCGCATGGACGTTGAGAGCGCCATGAAGTGGGCGACTGAGCGCGTGGCAAAGGGAAAAACGCCAATGTCTTTGTATGAGGTTCGCAAGGACTTGGCTGACGCAGTTCAAGGTAAATACAACCAAGAAAACCCAAGCCTGCGCCTTGCAAAAGGGCAATTAAAGGACGTAATTAAGGCTGTTGATGATGTGATTGACGCATCAGCGCCAGGCTTCAGAGCCTACATGGACAAATTTTCCAAGATGTCTGGCCCCATTGACCAGATGAAGATGCTGCAAGAGATTGAGCGCAAGGTCACGACAGGCCAGCCAAATCTGATGACTGGTGAGCCTGTGCTGGCCGCTGGAAGCCTGCGCCGCCAGTTGGCTACCAAGGCCAAAGATCTTGATCTGAAACTGTCTATCCCCGCGCAAAAGCGCTTGGACAACATCATTGACGAGATCAATCGCGGCATGGCGTCAACAGCGCCAGGCGTGAGAGCACCAGGCTCCAACACTTTCCAAAACATGAGCATGGGTAATTTGATTGGCCGTGTCTTCTCTGAGTCGATGGCCGACAACACCACACTGCGCACCATGACAAGGCCTCTTGATTGGCTCTACAAGCTGCCAGATCAACAAGTTCAGCAGTTGCTGGTTGAGTCTATGTTGGACCCCAAGCTGGCCTCTGTACTGATAAGCAAGGCCAACATGATGAAGGTTGAGCCGCTGGCTAAGTCATTGCGTCAGAAGGCTGAACAGCTTGGATTTGGCACTACCATTGGCGCTGCACAAGGCGTTGACGAGATGCCGCCAGAGTTAAGATTTCCATTAGATTGAGATAACACAATGGCAGATTACCTTGACTACTTGATGGGCCTTGGCGAGACTGGCGCCACACTTGGTAGTGGCGCAGCGGCTGGCTTGTTGGGTATGCCGTACGGCGTGTACAAGGGCGCCACCAGCGGCAAGCTAGGCACGCGAGAAGCTAACAGGATTGCCGAGGAAGAGGCTCGCAAGTTCATGGAGCAGTACACCTACCAGCCTCGCGGCAATGTCGCGCCTGAGATGCTTCAAAGCATTGGCGGCCTGCTTGAAGAGAGCAAGCTGCCGCCAGTTATTCCTGAAGTAGGGATGCTGGCATCAATCCCTCGGCAGGCTTATGCCGCACAAGCTGAACGCGCTGGCAGAGCCGCTGAACGCAAAGTCGCGCCAATGGTTGAACGCACCATGAAGAAGGGTGGCGTTGGTGCTGGACTGCTGAGTGATTTGGCGCAGGGTACGACAAGCAATATATATCTGCCAGTTACACCAAAAAATCCAAATCCATTAGTTGGAACTAGATATAAAACTCAATATGTTGGCAACCTCGCGCCAAGAAGCCCATTCAATCTTGAAGATTATGAGGGCTATAGTCTTCTGACTTTCCCATCAGACATCACAAGCAGAGGAGAAAAAGTAACCGAGTTCAGTGATATTACTTTGAATCGACCAATAATTACTGAAGGCGGCTTTGCATTCCCAAGGGATATAAAGAACATTCAAGACTTAAGAGCCTATGCGTCAATGCTGAGTGCTGCGCAAAGACAAAACAATCGCGTATTTAAAGCGCTTGAAGAAAACAAAAATCTTGGTGGACGAGAGAAAGTGCTTGTTGCTCCACACACGATGGCTTATGGCGCTGAAGATTTTTCAACAATGCCAACTGATGCGTTGTTATCTTTATATGAAACTGTTGGCGCTAAGAAAGATGTCGTTGATGAATTAAATAAACGAATCAGAGAGGCAACCGTCAAAGGTGAAAAAGGTAAATTTTCTGAGTTTGTTGGGTTGCGAGATAAGTCATTGCGCGATCAACTATTTACTGGCGCTGGCTTAACAAAAGGAAGTGCTGGGGATTTGCGCAAATTATTCACAGAAAAAATGGGTTCTGTATACGGCGAAAAAGCGTTTGGATACAACTATCCAGACTTGAGACGATCACTGCTTGATCCAAACCTTGCTGACATTCCTAAATATAGTCTTGGCGAAACTTTCTATGAAGCAATGCCTGAGATTGGTTTGCTAAGTGGCGCTCACAGTACCTATTCGCATGGGATGCCTGGCGTGTACAAGGGCACATTGAAGTCGGCTCCAGTTAAGGATGTATTTGGTGATAAATATCAACAGATATATGAGCAAACAAAGGCTGCGCCTAAAGTTGCCAGCCAACTTGCGGCAGGTAAAAAACTGGATCTAGACCAATTGACTATGGGTGCATTAAGCTCTGGAGAGTCTGGCACTTCTTTATTTCTTGACGCCAAGACAATCAAGAGGCTGAAAAAGATGATGCAAGATTAATTCTTGTTGCATATTGATCAAGCGCATTTTTTATTTGGTCAATTAATTCTGTTTGCTCTAATTCAGTCAAAGCAAAAAATTCATCAGACCCAGCGACATCAATGTCAGGGTCTTGGCCTTGCCCAATCTCAATAATTAATTTCATCATCTCTCTCCAAACAACGCAGCCACCAGCGGGTCGCGTTTAATCTTCCACTTCTTGGCCCTCTCCCGCGCCATCCTGAAGGCATGGTCATCGAGGGACTCTTTGGCTCTCCACTTCTCAAGCCTCTCCTTGGCCGTCAAAGGCTTTGGCCTTGTCGCGTCAGAGCCGATGCCGTAGGCGTACACCGCCACCCATACAGTGCCAACCCTGCGCCACTCTGTGACGTATATCAGGCCAGATCTGCGCAGCTTGGCAACAAGTATCTGAGCAGACCGCTGGGTGCAGTAAGTCATGGCCGCCAGCTCATGCGCAGTCAAGCTCTGACGCGTCAGCAGGTCAACGATGCGGGGCAGGCGCACTGACTTCATTTGGTGTCGCTGTGCTCGCGTCTGGCGTGCCTATCAGCCTCATCTTTACGCTGGAAGTACTTGTTGCACTCAGTGCACCGCCACCAAGTTTGCTGCACCACGACAGTCTCTCTCTCGCTGTGCAGACCCTTGGTGCGGCCATAGAAGGTGCGCACTGGCTCAATCACTTCTTGGCTGCCTTAGCTAATGCGTAAACCAGAATCGGCTTCTTCTTGCCGATGCCTTGATTCTGCTGTTGCGTGGCGGCTGACTTCTTGCCAGCAATGTGCCTGCGCAGTGAGTCATCTTTGCTGAAGATGGATGGCGTGCCATCGTTCCAATTGAATGCTGTCTTAGCGGTCATATCCCCATTTCCTACATAGTTTCTTGATCTTGGCTCTGAGCTTCTTCTTTTCGCAGACCTTGGCGTGCTGGCTCTCAATCATCTTCTCGCGCAGTGATGCTGGCGTGGGTGGCGAAGGGAATAACCCATTCCAGCCAATCAGGCCACACACCAAGGCGATGAGAAGGCGGTCTGTCATTCACTCTTCCCCTTAATCACTTTCTGCACCACTTCTTTGGTGGTGAAACGGTGTTCATTGGCGCACATGTATCGCCTGTACACCTCATTGTTTGGCCGCGCCCTTGTCTCAAGCACGCTGACCCATTTGGCGCAAACTGGACACTTCACTTGATCTCCCAAGAGTCCAGCAGCACCACGATGAAGGCATAGACCACCACAAACAGGATGGCGATGCCGACCGCGCCAAGGATTACAAAGCTCAAGACTGTTTCCATAACTTCAGCACCTTTGAAATGTGTTGCGGCTCCTCGACCTTGGGCGAGTTACCAAAGACAGGCTTCCAGCCGTACTTGCGCCATGTAGCTTGCACGTCAGAGCCTCTGGTTGGCTTATAGGCGGCATCAAAGACGTGCAGGGTCGGCCATACGATCTTTGTGCCAGCGGGTGGGTTCCAGTTCAGCTTTCTCATTTCTGTGCCGCCATCAATTCAAGTTCAACCTCTTTGACGCGCTCTCTGAGGATGCTCACCTCGTGCTCAAGGGTGGAGATCTTTTTCTCCAGGCGTTCGCGTGTCATGTTTTCAGCGTGCGACCAACCAATCAGCGTGCCCTCGGTCACCGCCATCCGCGCCAGCTTGGCGTACTCATCGCGCAACATGAAGCCGCCACCCACTTCCATGGGCGGGGTGAACTTGTTGACGGCGCGGTAAATCTCGATCTGCATTTTTTCAGACATGTGTTTCTCCTTGTG
>Ga0164293_10003537_pt1 | contig 13310 bp, 9 predicted proteins | sample GEODES118metaG_FD_111487 | JGI IMG/M metagenome (GOLD analysis project Ga0164293, IMG submission 111487) | Eutrophic lake water microbial communities from Lake Mendota, Wisconsin, USA - GEODES118 metaG | ecosystem: Environmental > Aquatic > Freshwater > Lake | place: USA: Lake Mendota, Wisconsin... | reverse complement strand
TCTATAATATACTCTTCAGCGTAGTCATAAAGCATCGCCTCTCCTGCTTGGTCATTAGATCTAGATTCAATCTGGTCAAGTACTGGCCAACCTGCCCCTAATAAATCTAAAGAACTTGCTGCAGCATAAGGCTGGCTTGCTTCACCATCAAGACCATCTTTATTTCCACCAACCCACATTCTGGTTGCAGCCTGCTCTGCTGACTCGTCAATTTTAAATTCAATAATATTTCCAGGGTATTCAAAAACATACTGGTCTGCACCTAAAACACTCGTAGGATGGACTAAACCAATAAATCCATAGCAAGGGGTAGAGGGGACGTTAAGTTTGTATGACTTATAAGTGAAAGTAGTAGATGTAGGGATGCTTTCAACAACAATTGTTCCATCAAAAGCAAGTCCTACATCAGTCACAACAACCTCTTGACCTACTACTAACAAATGCGCATCCTGTGTTGTTAAAGTAGCAGTGTTAGAAGTAAGAGCCTTGTTAGTTACAATTACTTTTTGAGGAGGGGGAATAAATGGTACAAATCTAAAAGTTCTTGTAAATTGTCCATCTTGGAAGTCACAGTCAATACGGTACTCAAAACCGTTAATGTCTTTAGTAAAGTCTTCTAAAATCTCTCCAAAGTATCTTAAATCAGAGCCTCTAAATACCTGCTGAGTGACTCCAATATATTTATTGCTTATCTGATCTGTTACGCCAATATCAGCATCAGAATTTCCAGAGAAAGAGCCAAATGTTCCAGCAACGGCTCTTCCACCCCATTTAATAATTCCACCATCTACTGCTTCTGCAGCGGTGTTGAGAGTGCTAAATACGCTATATCTAAAAGTTGTTGTGTTTATTACCTTAGAAACTACAAATGTTCCATCATAAGCCTCATCGTTTATTTCTACTACAACTGTCTTATTTTTTGATAGTCCATGGGCGGTGTCGGTAACAAGAACTGCTGTTTTATAAGAGAGTTCGCCTGCTTCTACAGCAGTAGATGCCATGTCTGCTACTGATTTTACATATGTAAAAGTAGTAGTAGTTGGCACAGAGGAGACTACATATCTTCCATTAAAGTTTGTATCTACTAGTTGAATAGCAACCTCGTCCCCGACAGCTAAATCATGAGCAACAGTAGTGGTTAAGGTTATAACATTGTTAGATGCAGATTTAGTTCCTACAGTGTAGACATTAGTTACAGTTGCTTTTGTTATTACGTTATAAGTGTTTATACCAGTTACGGCTGTTGAACTAATACTTGAAGTACTTCCAGAGACCTGAAAGGATACTGAACTAGAGGTAGGTATTGCCGTGATGGTCTGATACCCATTAAGAGCAGAATCAACATCTACAATCTCTATAAGTTGGCCTTCTATTAAGTCATGAACGTTAGAAAAAGTAAGAGTTGCTAAGCCAGATGTCATAGTTTTATTAGTTACTGAATACTCATTTTCTGAGGCTGGCTTGATAGCATCATTTACAAATTGATTTTCACCAAAGTCATCTGTGAGCCAACCAAGAATGTCTCTAGTAACGTCATAAGCATCAACAATAGTTCTTGCAGTACCAGTACTAGATGGACTGATAGGAGAAAGGTTTGCGGTGCTTGCAAAAGTAAAACTTGCTAAAGAAGGTGTCTCAGTTATAACGTGAGTTCCGTTAAGACTAGTATTTAAATTAAGAATTTTTACTGTATCACCAGCAAGGAATCCGTGTTCTACATCTGTGTAGACAGTAGCAGTACCTGAACCAGCCTTGTACTGCGAGCAATAGATTTCCTCCGAGCCGTAATATAAGGTCTGCCAAACAGCACGATGATATAAGTAACTAATCCACTCTTGCCCATCAACTGTTAAACTTTTATTAGATGGAGAGTAGCTGCGGCTCCAGATGATGCCGCCCCAGACGCAGACTCCGTTACGCAGTACATAAAGTGCTGTCTTTCCAGGCATGGTTGTTTCGTATAAATTCAAATTTTGAGTTGCTTCAATGACTGGAATTTCTCCAGAAAAACTTCCAGCTTTACTTAAAGAACGCTCAAAACTAACATTAGTAAAAGGAATTTCTGCAATTACATTATTTGTTAAGAGGTCGGCAACGTAATAGCGATACTCCGCTAGTACTATCTCGTTTCTTGCCATGTCATTATTTCCTTTGCGTAAAGTATATTAAGCGAGGTAGCCAGACCTATATTCAACATCAATCTTTGCTGCTGATGCTGATGCTGCACCTTCATCAGAGAAAGAAATTACATTTGCTCCAGGAGATAGAGTGACCCAGTCGTTATATACCTCTAATTTAGTACGTGCACCATAGTACTCGCCGTTTAGGTACACGTTTCTATTGTATGTATCAATTTCTAAAGTGTCAGGGCCGTATGCTAAAGACCCAGATGCTGCTCCATATGAAACATTTGTTCCAGTAGCCTCATAAGTAAATTGAGTAGATGTTGCGGATGCACCAATAATGCTAGTAACAATTTGAGTACCGTTATATGGAGAGCCGAGCCCAGAGATGGTTACCGAATCGCCTTCAACTAAACCGTGAGCTGCTGTGGTTCCAATAGTAACTAGAGAATCTGTTATCCCCCTATTGTTAATAGTTTTAGTAACCGCACCACGTAAACTCCCGATGATCGTGATGAATTCTTCATTTGTATTGTTGGAGATTACTGCTGGCCCAACAATGGGACCCGTAACTGTTATATATGTACTAACAGGGAAGTTTCCATTGTTTGTGATAGTCCCTAAACCTGTACGAGAAGGGGATGTAGATTTACAAAGAATTTGTGAAGTAAAATATCCGTCAGGGTCTGAAGCGTTCCACTCATACTTAAGCGGGTCGGCAGCACGAAGTCCAATAGAAAATTCAATACGACCACGGGCAGATACAGATTCAAACTCAGGTTCACCACTGAGACGCACCCAAGAGGCTTTTATTGGACTCTCGTTAGTCTTAAGCCAACCGCCAGAGTAGACAAGATTAGTTGCTGTAATAAGACGATTTCTAGCAGCAGGAGCAAGGGAAGGGTCTGGACAAAGAATTACACCAACAAGGGTTATGTCTCGTGCATTCCAACGACCTTTAACATCATAAGAACCATCACCCCAACCACGCTTGATATCTATCATGTCAGGTGAGGGGGGTTGCCACCAACCAGCAATATCCGTGATAACCCAAACAACTCCATACTCGTCAATTTTATTAAAGACAAAACCGTTGAGGGAGATATCCTCCTGCAACTTCATTCCCGTAAGATGCGGGAGCGGAAGTGGAGTTAAGGATGAATCTACTTGATTATTTTTATAGCCCTGTGTGTACGTCATTATGCGGCTCCTCTACGAAGTTGGAATGCAATCTGACGAGAGACAATTGCTGCCAGTTCACGCTCGTCCATGCCAGCAGAAGGGTTAATTACCATATTGACTGTTGTTCCTTTACCACCAGAAAGTTCGGCAATGATTGCGCGGTCACGAACTGACAGCCCCTGAGCATCAAGTGGCTCTACGCGCTCAGATTTTCCAGCCTCGGCTAACTGAGCAAAAGTTCCATTAGAAGATGGACGAACTACACCACCTTTTGCAAGTTTTACTGGCTGAATTTCTTGAAGATTAAATCCAATTGCAGGAGTCTTTAGAGGACCGATACCAATTGAAGGAATTCTAACTCTGTTAATTGCACGAATAATAAAGTTAATTCCAGAAATAATTGTATTAATTACAGCAGATAGGCCGTTCTTTAAACCATCCCATATTCCAGCTGCAGCGTTAGCAATTCTAGTTCTGATATTAGTAATATAACTAAGTATTCTTTCGAAGACAGTTTTTGCAGCATTCCAAGCAGTTTCAAGACCACTTCTTAATACATTCCATACAGTACTTAGATTATTTCTTACTCTTGTTATGTAGGCTTCCACACCTCTTCTGATGAGGTCCCAAACTACTTGAATACCATTCCAGACTGCTTCAAGACCAGTTCTTAGGACATCCCAGACAAAACCTAAAATACCCGTGATGATACCTATTTGTATCCGTACACCTGCAACAATTAGGTTCCAGATACCTTGGATAATATTCCAAACAAATTCAAGACCAGCTCCTAGTCCATTCCAAATTGGACTAAGTATTGCTATAATAAGGCCTACAGCTGGCTCAATAATTGCATAGATTGATTTAAAGGTATTTCTAAATAAAGAAACTAATCCTCCAAATGCTTCTCCAAATGCTTCGCCTGCTCCCTGAAAATCTCCAGTAAAAATTCTAAAAAGTCCTTTTAAAACATTAAAGACAACAACAAATGCATCTTTTACTGCAGCAAAAATATAAATAAGACCTGTAATTGCTCCACCAAGATTGTCAATCATAAATCCTACTAATGTTTTTAGTGGAGGCATTACATATGTTGCTATAAAATCACCAACATTTTTTAAGAATTCTTTAAAGCTTTTCATACCACTGCCAGAACCGCCGCCAAAAGCATCATCAAATGCCTTTTTTATTTTTTCAAAGTTTGCTAAAAGTTTTTCTTTAATAAATGCGCCAAGTTCTGCAATAGACTTCCTAAACTTCTCACTCTGAGTATAGGCACCAACTAAAATAGCAATTACAACAGCAATAGCAGCAGCAATTGCAACAAATGGCCCTACAGCAAGACCGACTTTAGCAGCCATATCAGCAATTACTGTCATCATTGCTCTATACAATGCAGGGCCTGATGTAAGAAATTTAAACATTCTAGAAAATCCACCAACAATTACCTTAAATGCAAAGCCACCAATCTTTGCAAGAAAACCGAAGGCTGCTAAAAAAGGAAGAATCTTTGCAGATGTTTTTAAGATATTTTGGCCTAAATCAGTTGCAAGGAATTTATTAAGTTGTTCTAAAGCAGTAGTTAGTACGCCAAAAAATATCTCAATTGAGCCGCTATCTGTGACAAGTTTTACAAATTTAGCAAACTCAATTCCTAGCTCGCTTATGGCAACCATAGCCCCGCCAAGGTCAATTGTGTTGAGAATATCTACTGCTTTACCTATGTTATCGTAGAAAATGCCTAAAGCAGGGTCATCTGCAAACCTAATAAACCCGCCAAAAATCTTACCTAAAAGTTCAAGAAGTTTTACTCCATTCTCTGCAGCTTTTGCAAAAAACTCCTTAATCGGCTTTCCATCAATACTTGTAAGATTCTTAAAACTCTCTGTTATTTTTTTAAAGTACTCTAAAAATATCTGTCCGCCGCTACCTGGACCTGTGTTGGCGTCAAAAAGTTTACCTAGTCCGCCAAAAACATTGCTAAATATCTTACCTAAGTCTGAGAAAATGCCTTTGGCTACTGCAAATCTATCTGAAAGTTTTTTTACTCCTTCTGTAGTGTTAAGAGTCATCTTCCAAGCATTTGTTAGCGAGACAAGCCAGTCACCAAATGCATCAATAAGAGGTTTTGCAGTATCAAGAATAATGAGGAAGACTTCATAAAGATTGGCTCCAGCCTCGCCAAATTTACGTAAAAGTTCATCATTTGTCTTCCAGACACTTTGTAATCTTGCTAGATTCTCTGCCGAAGTGATTGTTTTAGAGAAATTTATTGCTACATCTCCTAAGGCACTACCAGTTCCTTGGAGAAGGTCCTTAAATATTTTTATATTGTCAGTTGAAAAAAGATTCTTTAGTGCTACTGTTAGTTTAGGGAAAAGGTCCTTGCCAGCAGCAGCTTTAAGCTCTTTAAAAACCTCTTTAAGAGATACAATGTATTTAACAAAATCTTGAGCCTCAGGGGAAAGTTCTTTTAAAGCATCTTTATAAGCATCAACGGCATCTTTGTTTTCTTTTATATCCTTGACTGCCTCGGCAGCATCATCTCTATTCTCAGTTGCGCTTTGAATGGCTCTTGCGTTTTCAAGTTTAGTTTCTGTTAGGTTCTCTGTAGCATCATTTACTGCTTTTATTGCTGAAACTACATTCTCTTGACCATCAACTTGTTGTTTAAAAGTTCCCATCGCAGCATTTTTTGCTTCTGTCTTTTTAAGGTCATTATTTTTATCAATTGCGCGGCGATAGTTTAAATCAGCCTCTGCAAAAGCAAGTTCTGCTTCTTTTCTAGCGCGAGAGTTGGGAGGAAGGTCTGATACACGAGCAAGAGTTTCACGTGCTTTTTCTAGCTGAATTGCTGCTTTTTGCTCCGCAATTGCAGCATCTTCTGAGTCAAAACCTAGTTGTTGTAAGTCTTCAATAGCCTGTTCACGAGCCTTATGTAATTCGTTTTCCGCATCAACAAGGGCACGTTTTGCTCTTATCTCTGCTTTTGCTGCATCTTCATATGCTTTAGCTAAAGCCCTCTGAGCACGTTCTAATGCTTTATTTGCTTTTTCAAGTTGCTTTGCGTTGCCAGCGCCTGCTTTTGCTGCTTTATTTCCAGCAGAGATTGCTTTTCCAACTCCAGCAAATGCTAGTTTTACAGTTACAGCGGCTTGGGCCAGAGACATCATAGATGAACCGAGAACTGCCATGGCAGGTAAGGTAATAGCGCCAATTATGGAGCCCAAAGAAATTAATCCCGTACCTAAAACACCAATTGTTCCAGCTAGAGCCTGTAGGATCGGGGCAAGAGTGTATCCTTTTCTAGTAAGGCTACTAAACTTTTTACTTGCTTCTTCGCTTTCTTTGAGGAAGTTTTTGAACATTCCTCCACCGCCACCACCACGTTTAAATCCGTTATTGAAAGCACGACCAGTTCTATCACCAGCAGCTCCGCCTTCTTTATCAACATCTTTAAGTTTGTCTCTAATATCTTTATCAATACCAGTAGTGATGGCATGTATCATCACATAAGCATCACCTATAATTGCCACAAGCCATCACCTCCTAGTATTTAGCCCAGCGGGGCGTCTAATGTCTTTCCAAACGGTAGTGCTGCATCAGGATTAAAATCTGTAGAAGGTACAAATGGCTTTGTCGCTGCCTTAGCAGGATCAAAAGGAACTACATCGCTGTAGTCGTATCCACCTTCTTCAGGTTCTAAATCCGAGTAATCTGTATTGCTTGAAGAAGAGTGCTTATACTCTTTTTCATAGAACTCTCGATATATAATCTTTCTTATCTTGTTCTTTGCGTCAACTTGTTCTCCACTAGTGGCGTTTGTATAGTCTTCTTCAAAGATGACATGTATTACATCCAGCATTTCTGCCGAGTCCATCTCTCCAAGACGTAGGCCGCTCATCAGTGCTTTCCCGTTGACATAAGGCCAATGGTCTACTGCCCACTCAAGGAGTCCGTTGGCCCCGCTGTGGGACGGCCTGAGTACTGTTCTACCAGCCATGATGTAATTTCACCTAGAGATTCAACAGTAACAATCTTGTCTGACTCTAAGAGAGCATTGAAGCGCTCATAGCTTTCAGGCATAAGAGCCTTGCCAAAAAACCCTGTAACTAAGCTAGCGGCATCTGAAGAATTTTCAGATGATGCTGCAGCAACCATATCTAGAAGTACTTTTCCTTGAAGTGATGTTTTGCAGTGGAACTCTTCATCGTACAATTTGAACGATAATGGTTCTGTAACAATATCGGTACTACCGAAGTCTTTGAATCTACTTGTCATGTTTCCTTTTCCTCGTTTCTCTTATGTCTTTTTACTATTTACATAGTAATATTATTATTTTACATTACTTTTCTTAGGTTGTCTGAGAGATATCTATTGGCTTTTGTCCCTGGGTGCATGACCGAGTGGGCATAAACAATAGAAGAACCTTTAACAAATCTAAGAACTTTTGCATTATTAGCAACAATTAAGTGAGGTTTTGTACCCTCATGGTGCATCAATGCGTAGTTAAGTCTAGAGCCAACCATCACATATTGCCCACGCGGGTCACGCATGTGTCGCATGTGAATAGATGCCCTAAGTGCCCCTGTTCGGACTCCTACCTGAGCCTTTGCCAGAACTTCTAGTTTTCTACCCTTACTTGCAAGGTGTTTTCCAACCATGCCATTAGGATTATTAAATACAAAATCATATGCTGGCTTTCTAATTACAAATCTAGCCATTATGGAATTGCTGCCGTAAGTGTCAAGGTCACTGTTTGATATCCGCCCTCAGGAGCGTTGACTTCAACAGTTGCAATAACTCCAAGACCAAAACCAGAAGCCTCCCAAGTATCTAACTGAGCAGCGCTGTCAAGAAGAATCCAAGCATCGTAGGCAGAAACTTCTGCATATGATTCAATGGTCTCGGCTGCTGGTGCTTTACCGCTAGGTCCAACTGTTGGTACTTGTCTAGAAACAGCAACAGTTATAGTTGCACTGCGTGGGTCTGAGCATCGACGTGGAGATGTTGCTTCATCTCCTGGAGCACCTACATACATTTGGATAAGAGAGACTACAACTTGTTCGCAGTCTACTGCAGGCGCACCTAGTGTCCAGTATTTTCTAAAAGGAAGTGGCATGTTGTATGAGGCATAAGATGTAACAACTTGGTCAAGAACTGCCTGCATAAAAACGGCAAGGTTTTTAGCGTTACTGCTAACTGTTGCTTTATTTATATTAATCATGTCACTCCTATGCGTCGTTTTATATTTATGGTGTGTAGATTGGTTCTACTCTTGTAGCAAGACTAATAGAGATGTTAGCAGAGAGAATAGTTACTACCTCTTCTACTGCTGAGTTTGTTGGGCTAGGTCTTGTACAATAAATTTCATAAGTTCCAGGGTCTCTAATGCCAAGAACGTCGTATACATCTTGATACGGAGCATACAAAGAGATAAGTTCAGCTCCTACATCTAAAGTCACTGCATTTGCAATAACTGCTGTCTTAGCCTCTGTATAGTCAGATACGGACATAAAAATAGTCCAAGTGTCTTGTGTAAGTAGGAAGTCTCCACCAATTTCATCAAAGTAGAGGGTAAGACTTCCACCTGTAGGAAATACTTGAAGGTCAGATGCAGTCGGTGTTAGAAGTAGAGAGTGAGGTGTGATTCTTCTGGCTTTAGGTACATCTGGAGAAAATACTCGAGCACGTGCACGAGCACGGTCAGGGTTAGATGTTTTTAAGAATAAGTCAATTGCGTAGATACCAGTGCGAAGTTCATCAATAAAATCTTGGCTGTCAAGTAGAGTGTAAGAAACACCTTGACGAGAAACAGATGTTACACGCTGTGGCAGAGCGCAGGTGTCATCACCTTCATACAGCTTAACTAGTTCTATTGCAAGAATACGAGCAGCAGCCTTGCCAGCAGTTGGGGGTGGGGTTCCGTAGGTATATGTAACTTCTACGTTTGAAGAAGACCAGTTGGCTCCTGGAGTTGCAATAATTGTTGAATGCTCTGAAAGATAGTATTTACTCGGGCTAATAATTTTGCCGAATTGGTCACGCATATTATGAATCTTAATTACTTTACGACCACGAAGGCGTAAGCGGGAGGTAGAAGATGTTCCATCTCCCATAAAATCATGTTCGCCAAAGCGACCAAAACCATCTGAGCGGACATTCTCGACATGTCCATCTACTAATACAGGTTGGTAATTCTTTGCCGATGCGCCCATACGAAGGTATGGGTCATAAGAAGAAATATATTTTTCTGTTACAGTCGTTGTTCCAGAGTATTTACGACCAGACATTCCCCACAGTAAATAGGAAGCAGTCTTACAAGCATCATAGGCGTATGTAGAGTCCCCGTATGAACCGAGTTCTTCTGCGGTTACCCATAAATTGCTAGCCACTGTTCCTCCTTAAATACAAAAAGCGGACGACTACCATGTGTGCTGATGACACGACTGGCCTGTCGTCCGCCTTTTGTTTTATTTAATTAAGCTGATGGATCTTCTGATGAAGCGATAATGAAGTCAATTGGAAGGTCTGCGTTATAGCTCTGCTGACCAGGTACGTTGTAGGCTGTTGTAGAACCTTGTGAGGTAAAGTCTGTAACTGCCTTGTATCCACGTTGACGAACTGCTGAACCAACTGGGCTAACTGCCGCACTTGATACGTTAGTTGCTGTCTTAGCGTATGTAAATGTAGTAGTAGACGGAACTCCAGTAATTGTAAATGTACCATTGAAGGTTGAATCAACATCTGCTACAACAACGCTCTGACCTACTTCAAACCCGTGAGCTGAAGCGGTTGTAAGAGTTGCTACGTTACTACTTAGAGCCTTATTGTTTACAACTGCTGAACTATTATCAAACCATTGGTAGAATCCCTTAAGACCTGTAGGGGCCCAGTCATCACGTGCATAAGCATATGGACGCTCTGTAGCAACTGGGAACTCCCAGCGGCCATCTAGACCTGTACCGAATTCTACGTTTCCAAGGCCGTAACCTTCGAATGTGTTAGCAAGAAGACCGTTTTCAATAACACGGTCACCTGACTGACGAAGCTTTGCGTATGGGAAAATCCAGTAGAAGTATGGAAGTGATGTTGCACGCTTGCCATCCTTAACTGCGAATGACCAGCATTCAATAGCAACACCGTTGCCTGAAGGGTCATCGCCAACTCCTGGAGCAGCCCAACCAATAGACTTGTTGTCTGTTGATGCGTATGTTCCAAAGTTCTTGCGAAGAAGCAAGCCACCTGAAAGAAGTGCTGTTAATTCTGGGTCTGGATCGCAGATTGCGAGTTCCATAGTGATGCGCTTAAGAGTGTCTGGCGCCTTGTAAGAAACGCAAATGACACCACTTGCAGACTTCTCGATGATTTCATCGCCTTCTTCATACTCTGGTGTAAATGATGTACGTAAGAACGCCGAGGTTGTATAACTATCACCAGGTTCGGTGAGTAGGTTTCCTGAGGCGTCCAGTCTAGTGACTCGGATCGCCACACCTTGGACGCTTGCTGCGTAGTCCTGAGTGGCCATACCAGTATTCTCCTTAGTTTGTTTTTACTTATACAGTTGCAGGTACTGCTACCCGCACTGCAAAATGAATTGATGGGTCGAAATAAACAGCCGCAGAGCGAACTGCCTTGATAACCATGTCGTTAATGTTAGCATTAATTCCTTGGCTCAATGATTCGTTTACGATTTCTGACTTACTTAGGTGTACTTCTACTGGACCTGTTGCATACATCCAACGATTTGTTGCAGATGGTGCAGCTCCAGTTACGCTGTATGGACCAATTCCGCTATAGCCTGAGCCAATAGCAACTTCTGTTCCTAAACGTGTCATTGCCTTACCTGTTTTTCCACCATCTGTTGAGGCGTAGACAATCTTTGACCCAAGGATTGAGGCTACATCACGAGTCATATGAATAACTCCCGATGCACCTGTAGGTGAACTTGCTATTGCTTGCTCTAAATGAAACAGAGCGTTAGAGGCAGTGTGTGCTCCAGAAGCAGGGACAGTTGCAGCGCCTTCTTTTGATAAAAATACATTTGAATTGGTGGCTGCTGTAGCAGCAACCCCACTCCATAATTCTAATTCGACTGCCTTTTGTGTTGCTGCCTCAAGTTGCTTAAGTGCGATAGCAAAACGGTCCTGTGCAGGTAGACCAAATGTTGAACGTGCAATCTCTACTTCAATGAAGAATGGAGAGTAATCTCTATAGTACTGCTCATCAGATGCGTCATACAGTTCCCCACCTGTGACGTCATCATCATTAGTTGTAAGAATACGTGTTGTAGCAAGCGAGTCAAACTCATAAGAAAACCCACGCACCCAGCGCTCATCATAATCGCTGGATGTGTGTGTTTTGACAGTAGCAACGCTCAAGAGACCGCAAGGAGTAGGTTTCAGTTCTGGAGCTGTATAAACCCCACGAAATGCTGCCATTTTTTATCTCCTCTTGATCTCTTGAGCGTTAACTATTGTTATCTAATCTTTACTGTATTAAATACTTTTTAGTATTCAATCGCAGCAGCAGTTGCGCCACCAGTTGTGTCGCGGAGGGCAGCAGCCACACCGTTAACAGAAATGGTTGAAGTAATCTTCAAGGCTTCAACTCCGATGAAAGCAATTCCTTCGAATGTTTCAACGAACATCTTGTAGTCGTTGGTGCCAACAAGGCTTGAGTCACGGATGATTCCGAGGTCAAGTGTGCCACCATCAAGGAACAAGAATGAGCCCTCTGAGAACATGTACCATACGAATGAATCTGCGAACTCATTAAGAGCACCACCAGATTGTGCGCCAGATACAGTTGCATCTAGTGAAGCAGTTAGGTTTACGTTGCGTGATGCTACGTATCCATCAATCTCGCCGTATGCATTGAGAAGTGAATCTCCAGGCATTGATAGAGCGAGGTCAGCAGCCATTGCATCCTTAACCCAAGCAGGAATGATTGCACGAAGTGGTGCATCAGCCTCTAGGCGATGACGTGAACGGTAAGCAGAAGCAGCGCGGCCTAGTTGAACTAGGAAGTCACGACCAAATCCGATTAGGGAAGTAGTTGTAACTGCTGTTGAAGCCTCACCAATCTTTGTAAGAAGGTTCTGCTCTGCTTCACGTGCATGCTGAATCAGACCCAACTCGTTGTGACGAGCGATGAGTTCTGGGTAAGCACGTGTCATCAAGTTACCAAACTGTAGCTGAAGAGTTACAGCGTCTGTTGCGACGGTGTTCTCTGAAGCAGCAGTAATAGTAAGGCTTGACTTTGTAGCTGGGTCTGGTGAGCTTGCTGCATCATTAGCAGCAGTCCATAGGCCAACAGCATTTCCGTAGTCAGAAAGCTTTGGAGGAGTGATGAAGCGGATACCACCACGGTCAGCCTGGAAACGAGGAAGAGCATCACGTACTGGACGTGCTGTTGTTCCCATTCCAAAGATGTCGTACTTAACTGCGAATGGTGTTGAGTGACCACCAGATGCAACGAGTGCCTCTGGACCTGTCACTGCTTGAATCTTGTTCCAGTTTGACTCTGCATCTTGTGTAAGAGTGCGAGCTTCTGGGAATGCTGTGGATACAGAAGCAACAATGTGCTGCTCGCCATCTCCACCGTTTACACGGCGTAGGCCATGTAGACGCTTTGCCATTGCCTCAGCAACGACGTTCATGTTGTCTAGAGAAGAGCCTGCTGTGTAACCAGGAATGTCAGCACCTGCAGTGATTGCCACTGCCGCTACTGATGCCTGTGCTACAGGGCGGTGGCTCGCTGGTACCTCAATGTTGAGGTTGTCTGCGTTATCTGCAGCGGCGGTCACGGGTGCCTCCATAATTTCTTGTGCCATTGGCACAGCTGATTCGGTTGTTTGAATTGATGCTTCTGAGCCATCAACTGCATCTGCAACGGCTGCGTCTGCTGCGGCATCATCGACTGATGCTTCTGCTTCTGCTGCTGGTGCTTCTTCAGCTACTGGTGCTTCTTCGGCTGGTACTTCTGCTGCTGCTTCTGTTGTTT
>Ga0164293_10003536_pt1 | contig 13311 bp, 18 predicted proteins | sample GEODES118metaG_FD_111487 | JGI IMG/M metagenome (GOLD analysis project Ga0164293, IMG submission 111487) | Eutrophic lake water microbial communities from Lake Mendota, Wisconsin, USA - GEODES118 metaG | ecosystem: Environmental > Aquatic > Freshwater > Lake | place: USA: Lake Mendota... | reverse complement strand
TAGCTGACGAAATAATGACTGCATAGACCTACTGAATATATATGGGGATAAATCATTAGAATATAATCATTTTCAATTTTTATACAATAATAAAAAAATAATAAAATAAATAAATTTGGCACGTTATTCATGCGCATTACTTACGCTGTGGATAAAACCTTTTAAATTTAACTGCAGCGTCAGAGTGACCCGCTGCATGTGCGCATCTGTACCAGTGCATGGTTTCTGCATTGTTTTGAGGAACACCCCAACCGCACTCGTGACAGAAAGCGATCTTGAACAATGCATCAGGGTGTCCTTGGGCGCCAGCAAGCTGGTACCACCGCAGCGCTTGAGCTTTGTCAAGAGCAACACCCCAGCCATAGCAATACATGTCGCCCATCATGCACTTTGCCATATCAAGGCCCTGCTTAGCAGCCTGCTGATAAAACGCAACCGCTTGTGCGTTATCCATCGCAAGTCCTTCTGCACCGCAAAAATGAAACCAGCCGATCGTGAACTGGCCGTATCTGCTGCACAACCCTGAGCTCTTGCGCGCCAACGCCAGCGATTGCGCATAATCTCTCTGGCATCCATAGCCGGAAAAGTAGCAGATAGCCAGCACTCCTCTGCCAACTCAAACGCTCTATTGCAATCCTTGGGGACATCTTTTCTGCCGCTGATGAGCAGCCACGCCATGAGTGCGAGTGAGGTGGTATCCCCAAAGTCAATCGCCCGCTGCAGTGGAATTAATGCTTCCGCACATTGACCGGCGGCATACAGTTCTTCTCCATTTTTTGCTGCATCGTCACGTACAGCAGCCATCTGTTTGGAGTCCACACGACGTATAATGATACACATCATATTCTTGGAAGCACGATAGTCATATGGCAGGTTTACATAGAAGCCCGCTCTTTGCGACAATAGCTGCGCAAGTTTTGTGTTGGACCCACCATTTAGAAACCTTAGCATCATTCTTTTGCGAATAAAGTTTATTTGAGGATCTTCCAATAAATTTTTCCAGAAGACAATCAAAGCTTTCTTTTGTTGTAGCTGTTGCTGTTGCTGCATCAAAAAAAACGTTAACTGGATAGATATTCAAATTAATATTTATTTCAACGTTTTTATATAATAAAAACGTTGGCCTTTAGTGCTCAACTTTTTATATAATAAAAACGTTGGCCTTGTGCACAACAAGAAGAAAATTATTAGAAATGCTTAAAAAACATGATATATAAAATTGTATTACTATGAAAATATGTAGTGAATATATAAAAGGTGAAATAAAAGATAAAGCTTATGAAGTTAAGGATAAAATAAAAATATATTTAGAAAAACAAAATTGTAATAACAAATAAGCTTATTATTCAAGCGTGCACAATCTCTACAAATAATCTTCAGTGTAAGGGTGACCTGCAGCTTGTGCGCGCCTAAGCCAGCGAATGGCCTCCGCTTCATCTGTTGCAACACCATAACCGTACCGGTGACAGGCAGCGACCATGTACAATGCTTCTGGATGTCCTTGTGCTGCAGCAAGCTGGAACCACCGCAGAACTTCAGCACGGTCTACAGCACAGCTGTAGCCATAGTAGAGCATAGAGCCCAAGTTGTACTGTGCCTCATCAAAGTTCTGTGCTGCAGCCAGCCGATAAAACGGAACGCCTCCTCTATTCAGATAAATCATGCCGAGCACACACTGCCCGTATTTGCTACCCTTATCTGAGCTCATGCGCGCCAACTCTAGAGATCGTACAGCATCAGCTTTACATCCATGGCCCAACATGTAAAACATTGCCAATACGCCTTGACAGTGGTGACATCCCTTTTGATAGCCCACATTAACTAATTCAAACGCTCTCTTATGGTCTTTAGCAACACCTTCTCTCCCACCGCCCAGCATATGAGCCATAAGTGCATGTGAGGGTAAATGGCCTCTACTAACAGCTAGATTGAGGTAAACCATCGCTGCTGCACATTGTCCTTTTGCAACTAAGGACATTGCATGGTTATACAAGGCAGCAGGCGTTTTTGTGGTTGTGCGCCGTAGAATGAAGGTCTTTAGGTCCTTCCTGCGTCCAATAGGACAACCTTTCATAAAGTGCCCCGTAACAAACAATATCATACCAAAATATGAAGAGCGTCTCTGTTTTGGGATGTGTGGTACATCATTAGAATCAGCTTCTATAAGCTTTCTTAATAATGAAAATTGATATTGTAATTGTAAATGAGGAAACATCTTAACAAAATTCAAAATGAATTAATTATTGATAATATATTATAATAAAATTTTATTCAATTTTTTTAGAAAAATTAAAGATTAACAGACTTTTAGCATCTAAGATTCTCCTGTGCTAAATGTTTTCTACATAACTCTAGATATTCATCACATTCTTCATTTCCAGCGTATTTGGCATATTGAAACAGCTTGTAAGCAGTAACAAAGTCTGCTATAGGAACAAAGGCTGCTTCAGAACCAATGCCAAAAAACATGTGTCTTGCAATTCTATATATAGCTTCGGGATATCCTTGTAGTGCGCTTTTCAAATACCAATATTTTGCTATTTCATAATGGTGAGGTGTTTCATCTTCATATTGAAAATAATTTCCTAAAGCACATTGAGCTGGAGCATAACCAGATTTAGCGAAGGTGATGCATTCAGTTATATGTTGTTTTGGAAATATTTCAGCCTTTAAGGTAGTACAGTAAATGCAGGCACACGACTCGTCAATTATTAAACGAGAACGTAACCATTTATACATATATTCCAATGGGTATTCTTTTGAACTAAACTGTTGATAAGTTCTTGAACTTTCTAATCTAAGGTGTTCTGGAGATTTTACTACTACTTGTGTAGTATATTTAGTAGAATCTTGTTTTGTATTATTTTCTTCGTTCAATTCAAATGAAAAAATTCGAATCAAACAAGCACAACGTTCATTTCCTGCCTCAACACCAGCATCACACATTTCTATAGCATCTAATCTATTTTTTTTTTTGCCTGCTCTTCCATGAAAAAGAAGTTCGGCGCATATATCAGCCATTGCGTAATTATGAAGCTTCATTGACAACCTCATCCTTTCTATAGCTCTAGCAAAGTTTAGAGTTTTGATGGCATATTTTGCCTCACGATTAAGTTGTAAAGGTATTTTTTTGGCAAATCCTGGCAAAAATCTCTTCATTAAAAGAAGAAGTAATTTTTCCGAGTCATATGGAATGATTGATGAATGGTAGACAAGCCTTTTCATCAGTAAAAATTGCCATATCATACTCAGTGGTATGTAATGGTACAGGCAAAAAGCCCATATAGATTCGGCTGCTTGGTAAGGAACAGAGTTCATGATGTAAGATTATATAAATATTTTTTTTTTCAACATTTTTTACATATATAAAAAATATTTATTAGTAATATATAAATATATATTATAATTTGTTATTGAATGTCATATAGTAATGACACTAATGATGATTTTACTATTGTTAAAAGAAAAAATAAAAAAACATTAAAAATAGAAACTAGTATAAAAACAAAATTAACGGCTGAAGATATAAAAAATAATATCATATTTATTAATTTATTAAACAGTTACAATCCATTATCTGTAATATTATATGGTTCGTTAGCCATAGGGAAAAATAGAACGACAAGTGATATTGATTTAATGTTTATATGGCAAAAGAAAAATATACCATCGTTAGAAGTATTAGAAAATATAAAAAAAAGTATTGAAGAAATTTTTGATACAACGGTTGATTTAGTAAATATGATATATATGAATAAACAAATAACATTCATTGATGATATGGAACAAGAATATTTGTGTAAGGATTATTATTATATAGTAAATGTTTTTAACGAGGGTGTTATAATTTATGGTAATGATGATAAAAATATTATATTATTCTCAGAAAAATTTGTTAAATTGGTTTAAGATTAATAATTTATTAATAATATATGGATACAAATTATAGTATATTATTAGCAAAGATTAAAGAAAAATTACATGATTTGGAATTAGTTTTAGATATTGACAAAAATAATACTGTTCTAAAACAAAAAATTAATCTTATTAAGCATAATATAGATAAGGCTCAATTAACGAAGGATATAAAAATATTAGATACTGTATGGAATGAAAATTTTAAAAATAAAGATATACAAAATGAAGATGATTTAGATTTTATGTAAATATAAATTCGACACGAGTTTTTACAGGTGTCTAGTTGCGTTCAAACCACATTGGATCGCCACCTGTATTACCGGGTGCAGTCTACTTACTTGGTTTAGAAGACAACTCCTTTTGCCGAGCACCACAGGCGGCGCACAATGTTTGAGTGAGGGACGCGTGCCACAAAAAGCGGTTTTCCCGGTCTATAAAGGCATCGTGCCCAATAAAAACCGGGTATATCCCGCCATCTCTAAAGCACGGAGGGTACGAATTATCCCATGCTGCTTCATAAGAAGCACGGTGAGCCTCACAAGCAAAGCAAGACTGATTTTTAGAAAAAGACATTTTGAGAACGCTTTAAATCATTTAAATATGTATATAATTCAACTTTTTATATAATAAAAACGTTGGCTTTACGCTCAACTTTTTATATAATAAAAACGTTGGCTTTACGCTCAACTTTTTATATAATAAAAACGTTGGTTCATAGAACTCAACTTTTTATAATAAAAACGTTGGCCTTTAGTGCGCAATCTTATATAATATAAAAACTCGTGTTTAAAAGTTCCACATTTATCTATCATCCACAACAGATTGAGGGATCTTGATATTTTGACAACTTATATAATGACCTTCTTGATATTGTCTCATCAAATCATTTTTTACATGTGGATGACTTGGATGAACTACCAAAAACCATAAACCATTGTAAAAGGCGGTTGTTTCTACACATCTAGCTGAAGAATCCTTTAATACAAGATTTTCATTAACAGTACTGTATAAATTTGTAATATTTTCTCTTTTAAGATATTTAGCTGGCAATGAATCAAAGTTAAATGAACTCATTATAACTATCTTTTGGAAAATAATTATATATATAAAATTAATAAATCAACTTTTTTTTAAACAATTAAAATGAAAACAATTTAAAGATTTGTTTATAGTGTATACTACCGACATGGCGCAGAGGCAGCGCGCGGGGCTCATAACCCCGAGGACATATGATCGAAACATATTGTCGGTAAAAAAAAATAATTTTATTTATTATTTTTTTTATTTTTTATAATTATTAGAGGTTAAATATATAAATCTATATATAACAATAGTGATGGAAATCAAAACAGATGAATTAATGTCGTTAAATATAACAATACCAGAAATATATATATTAACGAGAGTTATTAATAGGATTTATAATAAATTTCATCCAAAAGATTTGGATATAAATATTCCAATTATAGAGCCACAAGATATTGTAAATTCGTTTAGAATGATACCTTGTATTAGGACGGATAGAGTATCTGAAGAGATAAAATACACATTTGTAAAAAATTTAAGAGATTTAGAAAACTTAGAAAACAATGATTTTTACGATAGAAAGCTACGAGACAATATTAACAGGATATTTGATACTGTAAATTTTGAGAATAAAGAAACTAAAACAAATGTTTTAAAAATAATTTTAGAAGAAATAAAACCATACAAATTACATTATCCACATTGCAGTATATATTTACTACCATATACACTTATAATGATTAGAGAATGGATTTGTTATATTAATATTAAAGGAAATAAACAAAAATATGAATTTGCAGAAAAAAGTAGAAAAACAATATTGTCATGTATTTTTCAAAATAAGAAATGTTATAAATGCGATACAGGGAAATTAAGTAATTTCACATTGTGTTGTAAAGATTTAAGCTGTGAAAATTTAAAATGTAATTATAAATATAAAGTTTATTTACATAAAAAAGAAGATGATAAAGTAGAAGATGATAAAACAAAAAATAATAAAGAAAAACAAAATAACAAATATGTTAATCTGATAATTAAAAATAATAATATAGAAGTAATAGATTGCGTTTAAAAAATAAATTTATTTTTATTAACCATATTATAAATTTTTTATAATATAATTAAATATGTGTAATACACATTCTATATTATTAAGACATGGTGATACAAATAAAGATAACACTATTAATTATGAAAAGTATGACTCCAAAGCAAAAGAAATAGCTGTAAAAGTAGCAGATATTATAAAAGAAAATAATATTATTGATAAAATTATTTTCTTTTGCTCTCCAGAGAAAAGATGTATTGATACATTAAAATTATTAAAAAAAAATCTACAATTAAATAATGTAAAAAACAAGTTTGATATTAAAGTTAATAAAAATTTAATAAGATGGAATAAAAAAGGTCATGAAGCCCGTGAAGATTCAAAAAAAAGAGCTCTTAAATATGGTAAAAAATTAAAAAAATTCTTTTCTAAAAATGATAATGTGCTAATTGTTTATTGTACTCATAGTAGTATTTTACCAAGTATTATTGAAGGTATTAATCATAAAAATCCAGGCTATATTAAGGAAGGTTCTATGTTTTATTATTGTGCTGATAAGAAAGATTTTGTATTATATGATTACTAAAAAGTTGATTATATATTATAATATATATGTATATATATATATTATCATATTTTAAAATGAGTAATAAAAATAGTTCTGATGCTTTTAGAGATGATGTAATTAACGACTATGTTGCTTCTGCTGGTATTATAGAAGATGCTACTCCAATGGCTGAAGAATATGCCAATAAACACAATTCATCAATGGACGAGGCTTATGAAGCTATTTTAGGTTCAAAAATATATAACAATGCTATTTGGAATAGAATTGAATTAGAACCAGAAGATGTCCAGGTTGGAACTGTTTTTATCTGTAAAAGTATTCAAGTTTGCACTAATAGTAAAAGAATTGGTAGTAGATATAATGACACTTATGCTGTATCTAAAAATAAACAATACATTAATTATAATTTTAAAGGTTGTGTATGGGCAGGACATTCTGGTGATATTACTATAGAATATGGTCTAAGACATACATTAACTTTTACAGAACAAATAAATAATATGGTTGATGAAGAAGTGTATGTTTTTTCTGCTTCATGGATGAGTGGAAAAAAAGAGAATATTAACGTGCTTACTGAAACTCATCCAATTATGGAATTTAGAACAACTAGTAGTGATAATACTCTTAAAAGATATGTAATTCCACAAAATTTTACAACAGGTGGAAATTACACTAGTTGTGCAGGTGCTAAAATTACTCATGATGGTGAAAATTATAGAGTAGAGGTTATTTCAGTATTTTGTGGTGGATATGCTGATGATATCAATACGAGTATTACTGATATAATCACTCATTTTAATAAACAACCTACAGACGACATGATGAGTGGCGGACAAGCGGTTGTACATTCTATGGTTGATGACTCTCCATCTGTAATATACGATGATTATATTCCCAGTGTTTCTTCCAATGCTAACTTGGATGATTTCCATACTGTTTCATCACCATAAAATAAATTTTTATAATAAAATTTAGAATAGATTTTATAATGGATTATAATTAAAAAATTGAAAATCTATAATCTAGAATATAATATCCATCGGTAAATTGAAATATGTCTTTTGAATTTACTAAACCATTTCAATACACGCTTAAAGCGTCATCTTCGCCGAATAGTCGTCCTTATAATGAAGATAGACTCATAATATTATCCTGTAGAGAGGCAATTTTCATTATCATTCTAGATGGCCATGGTGGCGATCAGTGTGTAAATATAATCACTGATTCATTAGAAGCTATTATAGCTAGAATTTTTACATTCCTAGATTTTACAGATATTCAACTACTTTTAGATGCTACAGCACAAGTTTATAGTGAGCTTGCTGACTTAACCAAAGACTGTAAAAGTGGTTCATGTATGGCTATGGCGATTATTTTGCCAGACAATACGATGATTGCCTCACATCTTGGTGACAGCAGAATATATGTTTTTAATCATGAAATTATGTATATATCACAAGATCATGATCCAATTTCAGACAATGAAGGTGTGAGAGCAAGAGGAGGACGAGTTTCTCTTATGAACGGACCACGACTTGTAGGTGGTTTAGCTGTTGCTAGAACTTTTGGAGATAAAGATATTAAAGGTGTTGGTAGAGAACCAACTATACACATTGTTGGTAGAGATTGGAATCAATTTTTCATTACAAGTGATTGTTGCACTGATGCTATCAATAGAACAAAGATTTCACACGAACAGTTGTTGGATGATGAGGGTTTACCAGTTGAAATTCCACTACATCAAAAACAAGCAGCTGCAGAACCAGCTGTGACAGAAGAAATAGTTAGAATCTTTTCTTCTGCTCTGTTAAGTACAGAAACAAAATACCAAGCAATGGGTGCTTGTATAGATGCTTTTATTAAATTAGCTGAAACATTTCCAGACAACTATACAATTGTTTGTGGTAGTAAAATTTAGTAAATATAGAAAAAAGAATAAAGTTTTATATATATTAACATATAATAAATATATTATAAATATATTAAAAATAGGATGATGCATTTATGTTTTGACAGTAATGATATAAATATAAATAATCTAGAATTATATGAGATATTAGGTTCATGGAATGATTGGAAAAAACCCATAAGATTAACTGATTATGATTTTATAGTTAGTGATAATTTGTATATTTACATTATTGAAACAAATAGTATAACTATTTCATATAAAATTAGATTATATAATACAAATGAATATATATTATTAGATAAATTATTAGTTCATGACGAAATATATGGATATAAAAATAATAAAATTATAACAACAGATGATGGATATGTTTTTAATGGTAAATACAAAATAAAAAATATGAATAATAAGTTAGAAATTTATGCTAATAATATTTTATTACTTGAAACTGAATCAAAATTAGGTTTACCTAATGGTTATGGTAAAGAATATGATATGTTTGGTAATAAACTATACAAAGGATTTTTTAAGAATGGATTATATCATAAAAATGGTACACAGTATTATTTAGAAAGTAAATATTATAAAGGAGAATTTAATAATGGCGTTTATTATGGATGGGGAATTTTATATCATAATAATGGATTATACAATTATGAAGGATTATTTACAAATAGATCTTTTATGTGTAAAGGTACAAAATATCATATAAATGGAAATAAAGAATACGAAGGTGTATTTTCTCAAAATGATAATTATGATTTTGGTATTGAATATGATGTAAATGAAAATAAAATACAAGAAGGTAAATGGAGTAATATATTTGTTAAAAATTTTGAATAATTTCTTATATAGATTAATTATATTATAAAATGAAATTCAAATCAAAAATAATTACAGAATATTTAGATTCTAATAAATATGATTTTTTTATATTTGATATTGATTACACTATAAATGAACTTGAAACAATAAATGATTTTGAAATAAAAAATCTCAATAATTATGAACATTTTGGTTCATTAGATGATATTAAAGATTTAAAAAAGTATTTAACTAATATAGGAAATAATACTAAAACTTGTGTTAATGGCATGGAAAAACTAATAATTAGATTAATTAAAAAAGTTTTATTAGGTTATAAAATGAAATATTTTTGGTTAGCAATTAGAATTTCACCACCTAATAAACATTTGGATATTCCAAGATGGCATAAAGATGGTCCATTTTGGAAAGGAGAACCAAGTTCTGTTAAATTTATAACTACATTAAAAGGTCCTGGAACATTACTAATTAAATCAACAAAAAAAAATAATAAAATTTATGAAAAAATATTAGAAGAAAAATTTACAGAAATGAAAAAATATAAAACATTCTCTGAAATAATAAAGATTGATAATAATTTTCGTCCGATTTTGGCTAAAAAATTTTCAAAAGAAAAAGTTATCCAAGCTAAAAATACTGATGGAATTTTATTTTATACAGGAATTCCTCAAAAAAATGCTGCACTTCATTCTGAACCAAAAATTGATACTTTTCGTATATTTATATCAATTTTACCAAGTAGTTATGAAAATATTAAAGATTTACAAAAAAGATTTACAAAAAGTTGATTAAATTATATTTTATATAATAATATTTATACCAAATATAATGTCTGTTATACTTGATGATGTTTTTAAGATGGTTCTGGAATCATCTCAACTAAGAAACGATGGCTGTAATTTCAGTCGTTTTGATTCTATATCAAATGTTATGGAAAAAGTACATACTAAATTAACAAATTTTAATGATAAAGAACAAATACTTTCAAATTATAGTGAATTAGATAGAATATTTGATGTTATATTACTAATATGGGACGAACATTTTATGTGTAATTTTAATGTTCCAACAACTTATAATGAAAGATATACTTATGAACAAAAAACTAAAGAACGTTATGTTTTTGAACGTATTATTAGAGGGATAATTCATGAACTCTTTTCAAGTATTGATGCATTTATAATTAGAATATCTAGAAATGGTTATGATTTATACAGTGAAAGTTATAGAACTAATAGACAATTGATTCATTCAGTTTTACAAATTGCTTTACAATTACCTTTAGAAGAAATGTTTCAAGTAAAACAAACTACTCCAGAATTGCCATTACATATAAGCGTACATCATGATGTTGATAGATTTATTAAAGTATATATATGGATTATTTTATTACTTCTAAAAAACGGACCTAAATTTAATTTTGAATCAGTAGAAACAGATGAACTTTGTTCTATTTGTTGCGATGAAACAAAAAAAGATTTTGTTAAAATTGTTGGCGAATGTATCCATTCTTATTGTAAAAGTTGTTTTAGTGAATCGCTAAAACTTTCACAAAAATGTCCTGGATGTAGGCAAGAATATAAACCAATAGATATTTCTGGAATATGTATTCAAGCAGTATCAGTATTTCTTGAAGAACGCCGCAAAAGAAATGAAGCCTTTATTAGGTTGGAAACAGATGAAAAACAAATTCTTTTACAATTTCTTAAAAAACGAGGATTTGATTTAACAAATATATATACAGAATATCCTATAAGATGTTTTGCTGATTGTGGAAAAATTTATACAAAAGAATGGAGAGGGTCGCATGTATGTGTTGATGGAAAACGGCATCATAAAACAAAAAGCACATCTTTATCTGAATTGCGACCCACAGATTGCTGTACGAATTGTGAAGGAAGGTTTTATGCTTACATGGAATGCGGACATATAGTATGTGAAACTCATCTTGACTCTAGTAAATATAGTAGAGCAAATTGTCCTAAATGTTCTACTAATGCTTATAAATTCAAATTAAATTTTTAATTTAATAATCTAGTTTTAACATTATTAAATGTTTTTTCTCTATCAATAATTATTTTATCAATATTTTTAGTTTGATTTATCATTTGTCTTGGATAAAAACTCATATTTGTATTACTTAATTTTGTTTTGTTAAAATCATCACATAATTTTTTTATGTCATCATTAAATTTTATTATTTCTAATTTTTTTTCTTTTGAAATTATTTCATTACCATTAAAAATATAAACTAATTTTTTACGTGTATCATAATAAATATATATTGTATCTTCATCAGGAATAGAACAATTCCAGATTGGCTTACCATTTTTTGAACTTTTACATTCAATTTTTATTGTTTTGTAATTATTATTTATTTCATTTTTATCTTTATCAAAACAGCAAATAATAAAATCTGGTGGTTTTTGTGAACCATTTGGTTGATATTCATAAACTATATTAGTATATTTATATTTTGTTAAATCAGCTTTTGATATATTTTTTTTTTCAAAACAGTGTTCATCTAATATATTTTTAACTTTTAATTCATATGGTTGTTCTATATTTTTATTTCCTATTATTTTTTCATTTTCTTCTTTATTTGTAGAATTAAATATTTTATCTAAAATAGATATTGAAAATTTATTATATTCATCTTTATTTAGTAATGACATTATTTATATATATTAATTTTATTATATGTTGATTCATTTTCAAATTTTTATATAATAAATATTGAATAATATAACTCATATAGAGAATATAAATATATATTATAATAAATGTATAATAGTATAACAACTGATTTTTATGAAAAAGATAATTTAGAGATAAGAAAGGAAAATGGAATTTACATAACACCGTACAGCATCATAAAAAAATGTTTTGAGAATGAAGATATTAGTAAATACAAAGATATATTAGAACCATCATTTGGCACAGGACAATTTATAGATGTTATAACAGATCTAGCAAAAATAAAAAGCAAAAGAGGTAAATTTAAAGTAAATATTAACGGAGTTGAATTATACGATGAATTATACAAATTGGTTAAAAGCAAATATAACAAGCAAAAAAATATTACATTATTTAATTCTGATTTTTTAAATTGGAAGACAGAAAAGTTATACGATTTAATTGTTGGCAATCCACCATATTTTGAATTAACAATAACAAAAGAACAGAAAGAGGAGTATAAAGAAATAGTTAGCGGTAGAGTGAATATATATTCATTATTTATTTACAAATGTATAAATTTATTAAAACCAGATGGGAAATTAATCTTTGTAATACCAACAAGTTTATTATCATCAAAATATTTTGAGAAATTAAGATATTATATTTACAAGACATGTGTTATTGAAGATATTATAATATTAGGAAGTAAAGATTTCAAGGATGCTTTACAATCTACAATGATATTTAAAATTACAAAATTATCTGAAACAAATTTAATTAATAATAATTTTTTAGTAAAATTTTCTAATACAATTATTTTTTCAAATGAATATTTACAAATAAATAAGGAGATAAAGGATAAAAAATTTATAAATGATTATGATTGTGAAATAAAAACAGGTAGTATTGTATGGAATCAACACAAAGATAAATTAAGCAATAATAAAAAAAATAATGAATATATAACTTTGATTTATCCAAGAAACTTGGTTGATAACAAATTAGTGATTAAACCAGATGCTACCAAAAAACAATATATAAAAATAAATATTGAACCGATTAAAAGTCCATTTATAGCAATCAATAGAATTATAGGCATTAAGGATATATCATTAAAGCCAGTATTAGTAGAAGAAACCAATATTGAAAGTTATTTATTTGAAAACCATATAAATGTAATAACAGGAAAAATAGATGATCTAAAAATTATATACAATTCATTATGTAAGCCAGAAACTATTACTTTTATAAAAAATATTATTGGTAATACACAATTATCTAAAAATGAATTATTGTATATGATTCCTGTTTATTAAGAAGATGAGGATAATTTTA
>Ga0164293_10003535_pt1 | contig 13313 bp, 9 predicted proteins | sample GEODES118metaG_FD_111487 | JGI IMG/M metagenome (GOLD analysis project Ga0164293, IMG submission 111487) | Eutrophic lake water microbial communities from Lake Mendota, Wisconsin, USA - GEODES118 metaG | ecosystem: Environmental > Aquatic > Freshwater > Lake | place: USA: Lake Mendota, Wisconsin... | reverse complement strand
GGTCTCGGGCCAGCGGCCGCGATGGGTGTCGGCGAAGTGGAGGATGCCGATCCCCACTTGCCGGAAGTTGCTCGCGCATTGGATTCGCCGGGCCGCTGCCCGTGCCGACTGCACGGCGGGGATCAGCAGGCCGACGAGCGTGCCGATGATGGCGATCACCACGAGGAGCTCGACGAGCGTGAATCCCGTCGCCCGTCCTCGGTCCCGCCTGGGGCGGGGCGGGGGTGCCGGACGGCTCGGGGTGGAGGGGGTGGAGGATTGCATGGGGGTGTCGGCAGAGGCGAGGCCAGGATGCAGCTGCATAGTTATTGCATATGCACCGGCTATGTGTCTACACTACAAACGCAGGTGTGGTCGGTGTGCGTGTGCCAGTGGCCTGCCGGAGTGCCTGTCAGGAGCTGCCCGATGACCCGCGTGAGCCCAGCAGCGCCCCCCTGCCTTCCCGGTCTTGGGGGGGCTGGCCCGGCAGGACTGCCCGCCGTCGTCGAGCGGTGGATCCGCCGGCCGATCGTGGTCGCCACCGTGGTGAGCGTGACGGCGCTCGTGATGGTGACGGCCTGCTCGGAACGGGCGCGTCCGGTGTGGTTGGGGTGCGCCGCCGCGCTCGCCGTCGGCGGGCTGGGGCCGTGGCTGATGGTCGGCTTCATCCGCGGCGGAATAGCGTTCGACCGGGAGCGCTGCCGGGTGGGGGAGCGGGTCGGCGTGCGGGCCAGCCTGCGGGGCCTGGCTGGTTGGAACGTCGGTGGAGAACGGGGGTATGTGTTGCAGTGGGCCGAAGGGAGCGGCGTCAGCGCCGGATGGATGAACGCCACTCCGGCCGGACTTGCCGCCGACGTGATGATGGTGGCGCGCGGCCTGCAGCCGAGCGGTCGACCGAGCATCCGCTGCGATTGGCCGTTCGGGCTCGTGACGGCGCGACGCGGGGTCCGCGTCAGCGCGCCGATTATCGTCCGGCCTGCGAGTTGGCACGTGCCGTTGCCCGTCGCGATCCTCGCGCCGGCACGGCACGGTCGCCACCCTTCGGAGGGCGCGAGGGGTTCGGGTGGCGATGTCCTCGGTGTCCGCGAGTACCGCCGCGGTGACGATCCCCGCTCCGTGCACTGGGTTCACACGGCGCGACGCGAGACGCTCGTCGTCCGCGAGCGTCCGGGCAACGGTCGCCCATCGATCCGCATCATCCTGGCGGCGGCAGGGGCCCTCGCCGGGGAGCTCGACACGATCTCCGCGGTGGCCACGAGTCTCGTCGAGTCGTGGGCCGGAGCCGGTGTGGAGCTCGAGGTGGCCTGGGGACGGGAGACACGCTGGGCGCTCCGCGATCCGCGCAGGCTCGATCGGCTTCTCGACGCGATCGCGTGTGTCGACGCCGGTGTGCTCGTTCCGCCCGGCGATTCGATCGTGGGGATCACGGCGCGGCGGGATCTCGCCGGCCGGAGTGTCGACCTCGAGGTGATCGTGACGAGCCCTCGACTCGCCAACTGCGGTGATCGCTCCTCCCTCTCCCCACGGCTGTGGCTCGTGGTCTCGGCATCGTGCGGCTCCCCGCCGAGCGGCCCTCCCGGGCGTTGTCCGGGAGGGGGCAGGGAGTGGCGGGTCGATCTCCCCACCGGGAGCGCTGCCTCCGGTCTCGCCTCGACACTCGCGGAGGCCGGGCATGATCCCGATGCAGCACGCACCTGAAGCGCCACGGCAGCTCCTGCCGGTGAACCTCCTCGACGGGATCGTGTTCGCCACGAGCATCGGGCTCCAGCAACTCGCCGCCGTCCCCGACGGCGTGTCGGGATGCTGGGCCGTTGCCGCGGGCGTGGTGTTCACCCTCATCGCCGCCCGAGCGGCGCGATGGACCGGGGCCGCAGGGGATCGTTCAGCGGCCTGCTTGACCGCTGCGGCCGTCGTGCCGCGCGGGATGCGCGACGTCGCCGACCGCCGATCGACGATCGGCCATGGCTCGGCGGGAAACCAGGCAATCGTGGTTGCAGCCGATCGGCAGGCATGGCGCACGCTGCTGATGCGGAGCCTGACGCTCGGTGCCGTTGCCCTCCTCCCGACGTGTGGATCACTTGCCGCCGTGGCTTTTCTCGGTGCCTCCCCCGGGCCGGAGGTGTTCTTGCTGGGGGTCCCCGCCGGTACGGTGCTCGCCCTGTTGGCGGGGCGGCGCGGTCGCCATGAATACCTGTTCGCCCTTGCCGCCAGCGCGTTTCTCGTGGTGCTTTCGTCGATCGTCGTCTCCCATCCCGCCGCCGCGCTCGTGCAGACGCTCTATGCAGCGGCGGCCTCCGGCTGGCTCGCCAGCCGTCGCGAGGTCCCCGGCAGCGCCGACGCGCCTGCTGTCCCACGCTTCCGCGCGGCCCTGCTGCTTCCTTGTCTGGCGGTGGCTGCCGTCGTGGCCGCAAGCGGCGGCACGCTCGGCAACGTCGCGCGTTCGGTGGGGGGATTCATGCCGTTCTCCGGCGGCGACTCCTGGAACGATCCCTGGGGCACCGACGGCATCGGCGATGGCGAGAACCTCGTCGCCGGAAAGCGCGACGCCACGTCGTCCGGCCCCGTCGACTCGTCCCTCTACCTCACCAGCCAGCGACCCTCGCTCTACGACGTGTGGAACGATCAGTACGGTGAGCCGTTCCGCGCCGAGCACGAACGGGCGATCCCCCTCGATGCCAGCGAAGTACGCGACAGCGAAGGGAAGACGGCCGACAGCGATCATGCCGGTCGCGAGTTTTCCACGGTCCGCTCCGGTCGACGTCGGACCGCCAAGCCCCCAGACATCGCCGCCCGCGCCCTGCTCACCGTCGATGGTCCCACGCCGGTCCTCCTCCGCCTGGCGGTGTTCGACGGTTTCGACGGCTGCACCTGGTCGGGGATTCCTGCCGATGGGAGCGATCCGGAGTCGCGGGTGGTGGCTGTGGGGGATGATTGGATGCGGGTCGGTCCCGGTGTGCCCTCCGAGAGCCCGCACCACCACGAGCGGCATGCGATCACCGTCGGCACGCTCGAGAGTGCCGTGCTGCCGTTGCCGACAGGCTCCACGCGGATGCGGATCCCGCGGATGACCGAGCCGTCGATGTACCGCTTCGCCGCTGCGGAGCTTCCCACGCTCGACCGGCCCGCGGTGCCGCCGGGCACGACCGTCTCCTCCTTCAGCCGTCCGGGGGGGATCGATGGTCGCGACCCTTCGCCGTCCTTGGCGGGAGGCCCGGCGCTGATCGATCGAGCCGCGACTCCATCCGACACCGGGCCGGAGCGGTCGTGGATCGACAGCCTGCTCGAGGAGTGGCAGATCGTGGTCGCAGGGCCGGAGCGGATCGCTGGGTGGGAGTTGGTCGCTGCGGTCGTCGACCGGGTGCGGAGGCATGCGCTGCTCGATCCCGGCTTCGTCCTTTCGGGGGCGGAGTCCGACACGGTGAAAGCTTTCCTCACCGGGGCCCGCCGCGGTCCGGACTACCAATTCGCAAGCGCCACCGCCGTCGTGCTCCGTCACCTCGGCTTCCGGACCCGGCTGGTCTCGGGTCTGCGGGTCTCGGGCACGCGGCGCGACGCCCGTTCGCGGCGGGTGATCGCCGCGCGGGAGGATGTCCATGCGTGGGCCGAGATCCTCGATACGTCGGGTCGCTGGATTCCGCTCGAGGCCACCCCCGGGCAGCGGCTGCGTGGGGCGGGGATGCCGCTCGAGAAGACCATTGCCGCGCTCGTCAGGAGCTTCCTGCCGACGACTCGAGCGGGGTGGTGGGGCGTCATCGGCCTGACAGCGCTCGCGACGGTGACGTCGATCCACTGGCGGCGGTTGGCGGATCGGGTGGTGACGGTTGCGTGGTGGCTGGAGCTGCGGCGCTCGGCGGCCTGTCCACTCGAGGTGACATGGCGGCTCGTCGAGCGCCGCGGCTGGATCGCCGGGCATCCGCGGCCGGCGCATGAGACCGTCCGGCGATGGTATCTGGCCCCCTGCCGGCCGGTCGCCGCGGGCGCGGACCATTCCGAGGGCTTCGTGCGCGCCTTCGAAGCGGTTTCCTACGGCCCCCCGGATGCCTGCGGCGACCGCAGGCGGCACCTGCGGATCGCCCTCGCCGCCGAACGCATCTGGACGCTCGACGCGTTGCTCGCCCGCCGGCCGAAGGCCGTCGGCGGTTTTTCCCTCCCGTCCGTTTCTTCCTTTCGCTCCCGCCGCCGGATGCCCGCATGACACCCTTCTCCTCGGCCGTGGCCGCCCCCGATTCCCTCTCACCACTCGAGGCCATCGGCCTTGCGCGCGGGTGGCTGCGCACGGCACTCCGTGGCAAGGACGAAGCTTGCGACCTCGCGCTTGCGTGTCTGCTGGCCGGCGGCCATCTCCTCATCGAGGATGCTCCCGGGCTCGGCAAGACGACCCTCGCCAAGGCGCTGGCGGTGCTCGCCGGCGGGACATTCGCCCGGGTTCAGTGCACCCCCGATCTGCTCCCGACCGACGTCACCGGATTCACCCTCTACAACCAGCAGACCCGCCAGTTCGAGTTTCATCGCGGACCGGTGTTCGCCGATGTCCTCCTCGCCGACGAGATCAACCGGGCGACGCCGCGCACGCAAAGCGCGCTGCTCGAGGCGATGGCCGAGCGGCAGGTGACCATCGACGGACAACCCCATCCGCTGCCCGGCCACTTCTTCGTCGTGGCGACACAAAACCCCCTCGAGCACCTCGGCACCTACCCCCTTCCCGAGGCGCAACTCGACCGGTTCGCCGTCCGCCTCCGGATCGGATACCCGGCGCGGGGCGACGAGGTGGAGCTGCTCCGCACGGCACGGACCGAGTCGCGGCCCGAGACGAGTGCAGTCGATCGGGCTGTGCAGCCGGGGATGGACCTCGGCGCCCTGCAGCGGTTCGTCGCCGGGGTCGGGGTGTCGGACCGGGTCGCCGCGTACCTCGTCGATCTGGGACGCGAAGTGCGGCGAAGGCTCGGGGAAAACAGGGGGCCGAGCCCGCGTGGGCTGCTCGTCTGGCAACGCGTCGCCCAGGCCTGGTCGGCGATCGATGGACGTGAGCACGTCACCCCTGACGACGTGCGGCATGTCGCCGCGCCGGTCCTCGGCGTGCGGATCGATCTGCCCGTGAAAGACTTCGACGATCTGCTCGCTGCCGCGCTGGCGGCGATCACGGTACCGGTGGGGCGCAATGGAGGGTGACACGATGCTGGAATCGCTTGTCTGGGGGGGGCTTTACCGGGGCGTCGCCACACTGGCGCACGCGGCCCCGACGATGCTTTGTGGCCTGTTCGTCGCCGCCGTGATCCGCGACCTGTTCGGAGTCGCGCTGACGCGTCGTCTGATGGGTGCCCGTGGGCCGACGGCCCTCCTGCGGGCGTGGCTTCTCGGCATGCTTCTCCCGGTCTGTTCGATCGGGTCGATTCCCGTCGCCCGCGAGTTGCTCCGCGCCGGTCTGACCGGCGGGACCGTGCTCGCGTTCACGGTCTCCGCGCCTCTCTTCAACCCGATTTCGCTCCTCTATGGCCTGACGCTCTCCCATCCGCTGGTGATCCTCGGTTTCGCCCTGGCATCGATGGCTGTCGTGAACATCGCCGGTATGGCTTGGGATCGCGCCTGGAGAGCCCCCGAGACCGGCGATGAGCAGACGACCGGCCGCGTCGCTCCCCCCGGCTGGCGAAGGGTCGCGCTGCTCGGCATGACGACCGTCCGGGAAGCCGCCGGTAGCACGCTGGTCTATGCGGCGGTGGCGGTGGTCGGCGTGATGCTCTTGGCCGTGATGCTTCCCGCCGGAAGCCTGCAGACGACGATGAAGGCGTTCGATCCTTGGGCCGGGCCGATGATGGCCGTCATCAGCCTCCCGGCCCACATCACGCCGACCGACGCGATGATGCAGGTCGGATCGATGTTCGACCACGGGAACTCCGTCGGGGCCGCGTACGTGTTGCTCTCGGTGGGGGCCGGGTTGAATCTCGGTGTGCTCGCCTGGGCATGGCGCGCCTTCGGCGTGCGGGCCGCGGCGTCATGGGTGGCGATGCTCGTCTCGATCGTGGTCTCGATCGGCTGGTTCATCGAGCGCCCGCTGTCGTTCCGGGACACGCCACCCGAGCAGCACACCCACGCCTTCGACGGATTCTGCCTGCCGTTTCCGGCGGATGTCCCCGATCCGGCGGGGCGGGTGCGGGCCCTGCTCGCCGACCGGATCGCGTTCCACGAATGGAGTGCGCTTGCCCTCCTCGGCGTGCTCGTGGCGGTCGGTGTGCTGCTTGCGGTGTGCGATCCGCGCGAGCGGATCGAGGCGTGGTTGTGTGCCGGGGATCATTCGCGGACGGTCGTCGGGCAACGGAGGCGTTTCGACGTCGTCGTACCGGCGCCGGTGCTCGGTGTGATCCTCGTCGGGGGGCTGGTGGCGATGAGTGTCCTTGCTGCCTACGTTTACTACCCCGATCGGGAGACCGCGGTCAAAGAGTTGCAGTTCGTCGCTGCGGAAACCCATTCGGCCGTCGTCGACCGCGATCGTCGGCGAGCCGAGGTGTGGATCACGAGCTGGGAGGATCTCGTGCGTCGGGCCGAGGTGGGGGTATGGATCCGGGACGGACGCGTCGACCGGCAGTTGGTCCTCTCCTCGGGTCACCTCCGGGACCGGATCGAGGCCCTCGAACACGCCGTCATGGATGCCGAGTCCCCCGATGAGACACACGTGGCGACGGCTCTCCAGGAGCTCAGCGCCGCGGCACTCCTCCACCGGGCCGCCGTCCGTGGGCCCGCAGGCGGGCCGTGAACCGGCCGGGTTTTTCCAGGTTCGGCATGGTGTAGGATTGGGGTATGAACGCGAAACCGAGCCGGCGATCCCCGTCTGCCGCCGCCACATCGACCGATGCCGCCCGCGCACGGATCCGCGCCGCCGGACTGCGCTGCACGCCGGCGCGGCTGGCGGTCATGGAGCGGCTCGCGGCCGCGGCCGGCCCGCGGACGCATGCCGAACTGGCGGCCGATCTGGCGGCGGGGGCGCGTCACGCCGGCAGCGGTTATGACAAGGCGACCATCTACCGCAACCTCGTCGAGCTCACCGAAGCGGGGCTCGTCTCGCGGATGGAACTCGGCGACCACGTGTGGCGTTTCGAGATCAAGGGGCAGGCGAAGGATGGCTCCTCGACCGCCCCCCACCCCCACTTCGTCTGCACCGAGTGTGGCGGGGTGTCCTGTCTCGACGGGCTCGACGTGGCGATCACCCCGCAACAGTCCGAGTCGACCAAGGGTCGTCGCCCCGCCCGCGGTGGTCGTGGTGACGCGGGCCACCATCGGATCGGATCGGTGAGCGAGGTGCTCCTCAAGGGGCGCTGCGAGGACTGCACCTGACGGCTGCGACCTGTACCGGCCGCGCCGTTCGCCCGCTGCCGGCCGCAGCGAAGCTCCGATGATCGGGGATGGAGCGGGGGGAGTGGGCGATGGAGCGGCGTTTCATGGCGAGTCTGCCCCGGGCCCTGCGGAGGCTGCTCGTCGTCGCTCTCCTTCTGCCGCTCGTGCCTGCGATCGCCACTGCCGAGGAAGGATTTGAAGATCTTTTCGATGGGCAGTCGCTCGCTGGCTGGGTGATCGAGTCGCATGCCGACTCGGAAGTCCATCCCGACGGCCGGCCGGTGTGGAGCGTGAAGGACCGCGCGATCGACTGCGACGGCCTCGGCTTCGGGTTCCTCCGCTACGCCCGCGAGCCGTTTGCCGATGTCACGCTGCGGATGGAGTTTCGCCTCGGCACGAAGGCCGACGGCGAACCATGCAACGCGGGCATCGGTCTGCGGACCGGCGCCTTCGACCGGCGCCGCTCGCGTGCGACGCGGCCGAGTATCCGCGGCTACGAGCTCCAGCTCCTCGACGACGCCGGCTCCCCCCCCACGACCCACTCCTCAGGTTCCCTCTACCGCTACGTCGCCCCGCGCGAAACGTGCATCCGGCCGGCAGGGGAATGGAACGAGCTCGAGGTGAGCCTCATCGGCCCGCGGATCCGCGTCATCCTCAATGGCCGGCTGATCCAGGATGTCGATCAGGAGACGATCCCCCAGATCCGCACCAAGCCCCTCTCGGGCCATATCTCACTCCAAAACCACGGCGGGCCGGTGCGCTATCGCAACATCCGCGTGCGCCGCGAGGGCCCGGCCGACACAGGCGAAAAGTCACTCGTGGCCCAGGCGTCGATCATCGCCGCGCGCGATCCCTCCATCGGCATCCGCGGCCTGCTTCGTTTTGCCCTCGAAGCGGCCGGCCGCGGCTTCGATCCCGCCGCGATCGACGAGGCCCTCGCGCTTGCCCGCTCGATGCAGGTGACCGGCGAAGGTCCGGACGAGGGCAACTTCCGCTGGCGCCTGGGCGACGGCGCGGTGAGCGACGCCAATGCCTGCGAGTTTGCCGGGCAGTTGCTCGCGCTTCTGCGCCTCGAGGACGACGGCCGACTCGTCCCGCGTCCTGCCGGCCGGCGGCTCTCCGCGCAGGGCCGCGGGCTGGTCGACGCCATGGCCCGCGACGCCCTCGCGGCGATCCGCCGCCGCCGCGTCGAGCCTGGCTATACGAACATCTTCCTCACCCACACCTGGAATCTCCTCGCCCTCGGTGATCTCGCCGGGCCCGAAGGCATCGCCGCGGGCGAGGCGGCCTGGGAGGAATGGAAGGCCTTCACGCGCTCACACGGGGTGACCGAGTTCGTCGCCCCGACCTACCTCGGTGTCGATCTCGATGCACTCGCGCTGATCGCCGACCACGCCCCCTCCGTTGAGACGCGCGTCGAGGCGGAGGCGGCGCTCGGCTATCTCTGGCGGAGCGCCGCCTGCCACTGGCTCCCTGTCGCGCAGCGTCTCACCGGCCCCCATGCCCGCGACTACGACTGGCTCTTCGGCCGTGGCTACGCCGACGAGCACCTCGTCGAGGCCGGATGGCTGACGGTGGCGCCACGGCCCGAGGGGGCCGGCTGGCTCCCCGGCGCTCCCCGCGACGGCCTCCACCATTTCCGCACCGCGTGCCGCTGGGAGCCGCCGGGGAGCCTCCTCGAGGAGATCGTCGCCCACGCGCCGCGCATGGTCGTCGAGCGCACGGGGGAGCGGCCCTGGCAGCGGATCACCGATTGGGTGGGGAAGACGTCGAGCATCGGCATCTCGGGCGAAGGCCGGGGCGAGGAGGACAAAACGCTCCTTGTGAATCTTCCCCCGGTCGGCTGGGTTCCCGGGGCCGAGCCCTGGCGTGGCGCGAACGTGACGCTCGTCTTCGATGGCCGCGGGGATCCTTATGGCACGGTGCACGAAGCGTCGGCCGAGACTCCGCAGGCAAAGCCGCGGCACCTCCGACCGTATCTCGTCTCCTCGCAGCAGGGGCCGCGTGTGACGGCGCTGTGGTTCCTCGATCCTCGCCGCCAGCCGTTCCGGGTCGATCCCCACTCGCTTGCCGGCCTCGCTGCCCATCTCCTCCTTCCGGCGGGGGTGGAGGTGTGGACGGTCGACGGGAAGCTTGCCCCGAATGAAAAACTTCCCGCCGACGCGGTGCTCTTTCTCCGTGGGGCTGGCACCGTCCTTGGGCTCCGCTTTCTGGCGCCCGCCGATGCCGATCTCCGGGCCACAGAACTGGAACGTGTCGCCGACGGTGGCAGGCAGGCCGTCGAACGCTTGACGGCGACGTTCGCGACGGGGGTGCCCGAGCGCGGGGCGCTGCTCGGCCTCGATCTCGAATTGCTCGAAGGCTGCGATGAGCGGGCGTTTGCCGAATTCCGGCGGGCGTTTGCAGCGCGGGAGGTGCGTCTCGAACGCGAGAAGACGCTCGCGCGCGTCACGGGCGCCCTGCCGCTCGAACTCGATCTGGCCAGTGGCGACGCCCGGCCGCGTCGGCTCCGCTTCGAGCCGGTGCTCCCTGTGGAAGGGCTCCTGACGCTCGACGGCGTCGAGATCGGTCGGGAGGCGCTCGAGCCGGAGGAGCCGCGCTGAGGCGTGGCGAACGTCGTGCCGGCGTGCGGCGGCGCCCTCCCTACGAGTGGCCGGTGAGGATCTCCCGGAGCCGCTTGGCCGGGGCACGGCCGAGCGCGAGGGGGGCCGCCCCCGCTTCGAACGTGACCACCGTCTCGTTCCGCGATTTCCACTCGATCTGATTCACGGTGGCGATCTGGACGATGTGCGATCGGCCCACCCGCGCGAAGGCGTCGGCGGGCAGGATGGCATCCCATTGGCTCAGGCGCCGGCAGAAGAGCAGCACCCCCTGCGGCGACTTGAGCCCCACGCGCGTGTAGTTGCGGAGCGATTCGATCCAGCAGATGTCGCCGACGGTCAGCACCAGCGACGTCGTCTTGCCGGCCAGCGGGACGGTCACCGCGGCGTCGAGGCCAAGCACGGTGGCGACGTCGGCGTCGACGGAGTCGCAAGGATCGATCTCCGGGGTGCCTGCGGCCTGCTTGCGGATCCGGGCGACCGTGTCGGCGAGTCGCTCCGGATCGACCGGCTTGACGAGATAGTCGAGGGCCGCGGCGGCGAACGCCCGCACGGCATGCCTGTCGCTCGCCGTGACGAACACCACCCGCGTACCGTCGGGCACGCTCACGAGCAGGTCGAGCCCGCTGTCGCCGGGCATGTCGATGTCGAGGAACACGACGTCCGGCGGACTCGTCTCGAGGAGCCTGCGGGCCTCGGTGACATTCTCGGCGACACCGACGATCTCGATCTCCGGGTGGGTGGCGAGGAGCTTCCGCATCATCTCGTTGGCACGCGGTTCATCGTCGACGAGGATCGCGGAAATCATGGCGATGGTCTTGGAGATGGTGGGCGTGGCCGGTGAGCGTCAAGCCGACGTGGAGGGTGTAGCGCGATCGCTTTCGGGGGCCGCGACGCGATCGGTCCCGGTGGACGCCTGCAGCGCGAGCGTCGCCGGCATCCGGATGACGACGCGGACCCATCCGCCGTCGAGATCGGGGTCGATCACCGTGTCGACCGTCGCGGACTCGTCGACGAGCAGGGCGAGCCGCTTGCGGAGGGAGCGGATCCCGGTGGAAGGGGACCGCGTCGTGTCGGGCGTCACCCAGCGGCCCGAGTTGGCGACCACCACCTCGAGCCGGTCGTCGACCACCTTCGCCGTGATGCTCACCCGCAGCGGCATGCTGCTCGTTTGGCTGCCGTAGTTGAGGGCGTTTTCGAGCAGCGGCTGGATGAGCATCGGCGGCACGAGCGCGGCCAAAGCCGCGCGATCGCAGGTGACGCTGCACTTGAGATTGTCCCCGAATCGAGCCTGCTGCACGCCGAGGTATTTCTCCAGGGCGTGCAGTTCGCGGGAGAGCGGCTCGAACGTGCGGGCTTCTCCGAGGACGAACCGCAGGTAGTCGGCCAGGTCGCGGATCACGCTCTCCACCGCGTCGGGGTCGTCCTTCGTGGCGAGCACCGCGTTGAGGGCGTTGAAGAGGAAGTGGGGGTTCATCTGCTCCTGGAGTTTCTCGACCTCGAGCGATCTTGCCGCCGCCTCCGCGCGGAGCATGCGGAGCTCGAGATCGATCGCCGAAGCTTCGTTCTCGGCGAGGAGGATCTCGGTCCGGTAGAGGTCCTCGATCATCTCGAGCCCGAAAATGCTCGCGCACCAGAAGAACGTCGTCACGATCCGTGGCACGAGCAGCCCGACGATCCGCGCCCCGCTCCAGTACGTCGTGCCGCTCACGCCGCTCACCGTGACCAGCAGCACCGACAGCCCGAGGCCGGCAAGCGATACCACGATCATCAGTGGCCACCGCACCCGCCGCGGGACTCCGCGCATGCGGGCCGATTCGAAGGCCAGATAGACGACCGTCGAGATCACCAATCCCGTGCCGACGCGGAGCACGATCGCCAGCCACGGCGTCGGCTCGGCGGGCTGCACCGCCCTGCTCAAACCGAGTACGGCCGCGGCGATCGCCAGCCAGAACAACACCTGAAACGACCAGAAGATCCGCGCCCGCCACCGCGGCAACGCGTCGCGGAGTGCCGCGATCCGCGGCGACCCGGTGCCGGTCAGAAGCGAGCCGGACTCTCGGCCGAGGGAAGCCTTTTCCATGGGGCTGTCTCGGCCTCGAAGCGGAAGGACTGACATGGGAGCCAGGGCGGAATGGCCAGAGCAGGCCCGATGGCGCCGATGGCCGAGCCCCTGTCGCAGGCACGCTCGACACGATAACACGATCGCGCTCGGCCCGCGATCGATTAACCCGCCCCATGGAAGAGGATCGAGGGGAGGAGGGGGCGCGAGCGCCGTTTCGTGCGCGCTGCTACCCGATTGGTGCGCGCCATGCCCGATTCGTGCGCGCCGTTGCCGTTTCGGCATTTCGTCGTGTCGCTGGCGTTGACGGTGTGAGGGTCAGCTGGTTTGTTTTGAGCCGAGTTGGGAATGGATGCTCGTCATCCGAAGGCATCGGCGCTCGGTTGGTAGGCCGCGCCGGATCGTCCACTGCCCTGTGATGCCTTGTCTTCCCGCCGGAATCCCACGGAGAGTCGCTCATGAGCCTGTCATCGCGCATCGGCGCTCGCCGTCAGGGCAACGCCGGTGTCGCGGCCGACGAAGGAGTCACGGCCATGGCTGTGCTTGCCGTGGTGCTGATGTCGCTGACGCTCGCGGGGGAGGCTCGCGCGGGGAAGGTCGACGGCTCCCGGGGGAGCGGGCAATCCGAGGGCACGTTCAACCCGGTCGAGGGGGCCCCGGAGAGGGATCGCGGCGCTCGCCACGTCGCCACGATCGGCTCCACCTCAGGCCCGGGGAAGACGCCACAGCGAGAGGCTCCGAGGGGGTTTGCGGGGGTGGCTGAGTTCGCATCGTCCGCGGAGGTCGACCCCAGCGGCTTGCTGGGCGTCGTGGCGATCTTCGCGGGCCTCATCGCCGTCTTCGGCGTCGTCCTCGGCATCGTGGAACTCGTGCGGCGCGACGCCGACTGACGGGCACGGATGGCGGGAAACCGGTCACCGAGACAATCCTGGCGATCGGTGGCGGAGGGGCCTGCCCTGACCTTCCTCCGCCACCGGTCGGCCAGTTGGGAGCCGCGACTGCGCTTCGCGTTCGCTCGCGATCTGCAACGAGTTCGTGGCTTGCGGCTCGTCGCCGGCGCCGCCGACCACCGACCCCAATTGATCGCGCGGGGAACGCGCGCCATTTCGTGCGCGCCGTGCCCGTTTCGTGCGCGCCGTGCCCGTTTCGGCATTCTGACGATTCCCGAGCGTTGACGGCGTCCGAATGACCTTTATCGTCGGAGTTCGGTTGCTTCCCTGTCTCTGGTTCTGGTCGCTGCCATCACCAGCACCGTGTGAGTCGTTCGATAAACGCCTGTTAACACCCAGCATTCCTCGGAGGATTGTCCATGTTTTGGTTCTCTTCGCCTGCGGTTCACCGTGGGC
>Ga0164293_10003534_pt1 | contig 13314 bp, 9 predicted proteins | sample GEODES118metaG_FD_111487 | JGI IMG/M metagenome (GOLD analysis project Ga0164293, IMG submission 111487) | Eutrophic lake water microbial communities from Lake Mendota, Wisconsin, USA - GEODES118 metaG | ecosystem: Environmental > Aquatic > Freshwater > Lake | place: USA: Lake Mendota, Wisconsin... | reverse complement strand
CATCGATTGCGACCCAGGGTTTCACCGGTCAGGCGAAAGTTCGTCGGGGCAGGTTGAAAAGGGGCGCAGGGATGGTCCCAGTCGGGCGGGTCCCGCGGGATCAGGAGGGGGTGGGGTCGGAGGTGGCTGTGGTCACCTTTGGGTCCTCTCTTTCGAGGGAGTTCCGGCGGTTCCGGTTTCCCGTTTTTTCCGCATAGGAACTGTGTTCCGTAGTGGGGCGTCGGTCCCATCGGGGGCGTGGGTTGAGCCTCGGCTCCCTCGACGATCACCCCGGACGGTCTGCCTTCGACGAACGATCTGTCGCGAGGTTTCTCGCTTCGATCGCGGCGCTTGGCGATTCTGTTCGGCTCCGTGATCCGGGGTGGGGTTCCGGGAATTGACATGCGTTCCGTGCGTTCGCCGTTGAAGGGCTTTGTCCGCCCGTATGGCAGGCGTTGGCGTCGCCAACGCGCGATTTTGTGCTCTCGCTGAACACTCCGGCTCCGAGGAGGTCCCCTCGAAGGCTGGGCGCGCGGTCCTCCCGCTCGTCCATGACCCTCGCGGCGGGGCGTCATCGGCGTCTGTCCGGTTCGGCCGTTGGCGTTGGTGGCTCGTTTGCCTTGGTGATCTGCTCGTCGGCCAGACTCCGGTTTCAGGGGTTCGTCGCCGGTCGCTCTGGCCGGTGATGCGATCCCTGGGTGGGTGTCGTCGGTTCGGCCCGGGAAGATCGATCCGGGGGCGGGCGGCAAGCGGTGTCCTGGTCCTCCGCCGTGGGCGGAGGCTGCGAAGGTTCCTCTGAAGGGTTTGGTCGCGTCTATGTCGAAGCGCAGGAGATCACGGTCGCACGGCCGCCCCGGGGGCGGCTTCGGTCAGGGAGGGCAGCCGGGCGGTCAGCAGCACGGCGGCGGCCAGCAGGGTGGGCAGGGTTACGGCGGTGGACGCCGCGGTCGCGGTCGCTACCGACGTGGTGGCGGCGGTGGCGGCGGCGGCGGGAATAGCGGCAACATCGCCGGCGCAGGCGCCGTCGGCATGGACGGCGAGGGGATGCGTCCGCCGGAACCGGAGTCGGACGTCGGGGAGAATGGCGAGCCGATCCCGCTCGAACCGGGCAACGGCGTGCTCGAGATGCACCCCAACGGCTACGGATTTCTCCGCAGTGCCGACACCAACTACACCCGCGAGCGAACCGATCCGTTCGTGCCCGGGACGATGATCGAACGCTACCGGCTCCGCGAGGGGGTGTTCATCAAGGCGATGGTGCAGCCCGGTCGCCGTCAGCAGGGGCCGCGCGTCAAGGAGATCGTCGAGGTCGAGGGGATGGCCCCGGACGACTACCCGAAGGTCAAGACCTTCGATCAACTCACCCCGATCAATCCCGAGAGCTGGCTCCGCCTCGAGACCGGGCAGCAGCCCCTGACGACGCGGATCATGGATCTCCTCACCCCGCTGGGGAAGGGGCAACGGGCGCTGATCGTGGCCCCGCCGCGGACCGGAAAGACGGTGCTCCTGCAGCAGGTGTCGCAGGCCGTGTCGACCAATCATCCCGAGCTGTCGCTCGTGATGCTCCTCGTCGACGAGCGGCCGGAGGAAGTCACCGACATGCGGCGGACGGTGAAGGGGGAGGTGATCGCCAGCAGTCTCGATTGCGACGTCGAGAGCCATGTGCGGCTCTCGCAGCTCGTCGTCGAACGCTGCAAGCGGATGGCGGAGGCCGGCAAGGATGTGTTCCTCCTGATGGACTCGATCACCCGCATGGCCCGGGCCTTCAACAAGTGGGTCGGCAACACCGGCCGGACGATGAGCGGCGGTGTCGACATCAAGGCGCTCGACATCCCCAAGAAGCTGTTCGCGACCGCCCGTGTCTTCGAGGAGGGGGGATCGTTGACGATCGTCGCCACGGCGCTGATCGATACCGGAAGCCGCATGGACGAGCTGATCTTCCAGGAGTTCAAGGGCACCGGGAACATGGAGCTCGTCCTCGACAGGAAGCTGTCCGACCGGCGTGTCTGGCCGGCGATCGACATCTCCCAATCGGGCACGCGTCGCGAGGAGAAGCTTCTTGATCCCGACACGCTCCACGCCGTCAACATGCTCCGCCGCACGCTCTCGAGCATGCATCATGTCGACGCGATGGAGCAGCTCACGAAGCAACTGGCGAAGTTCAAGAGCAACCGCGAGTTCATTTCGCTGATCGCGAGTTCACGCGAGTGACGCACCGATCCGGGGGGGCCACGGCGGTGGCCCTCTCCGGTGCGGTTGTCAGTGCAACCCCTGGTCGGCATGTCCGTTGCTCGACGCCTGCAATCGCTTCAGCCAGTAGGCGTATTGGGGATCCCCGCAGCGGAACGAGAACACCGCGTCGGGGAGGCGGGCATCCCCTTCGCCCGCAGATCGAACGCGGACGACGACGGCGCCGTCGCTACGCTGTTCGATCCGCAGTTGGCTCTCGGGGATGGGCGAGGGATCCGCGGGGGACGTCATAGGGCGTGGCCTTTGGCACGACCCGGGGGAGTGCGGCGCTCGAGTGCAGCCGCTTGGCGGGTGTGGACGATCGTCCGGGGCAGGGGATGCTGGGGGGGAGCATCGCCGGCCGGGGGCCTGCGATGCAGCGGTGACGCGGATTTGGATTATGTCGATCCCCACCGGGTAAATCCAGCAGGCGGCCCCGCGGAACGGGGAGGAAGCCGTTCTTTTGACATCGTCTTCCGGCGAGCCCTATATTTGAAGCTGGACTTTTCGCCCGGGAGCATACGTGCATGACGCCCTACGCGTCGTTGGCAGACGATTTCTACGTCAACATGAACCTGGCGACGGAGATGGAACTCCCCTCGCAACGCGAGACGATCCTCCATTTCTTCGAGTGCGTCCAGAAGAAATACCCGGTGATGCGGAAGTTTTACTGCCGCGACAAGCGGGATTTTGTCCTCGAGGAGGACAAGGACCAGGGGCGGTACCGTTGGGCGGCCGTCGAATCGAAGCGGCTCTGCTCCGGCCAGGTCAACCCGTCGTCACTCGATTCGGTCCTCGATCAGCACCGGTTGGTCGTCGACCTTGCCCCGGCGCTGTTGTCGGTCAGCCCGCTGGACTGCGAGGCCCTCGACCTTCTCTTCGGTTTCGATTTCGCCTACCGAGGCAACCACAATGCCCTCCTGGCCGAAGCCCTCGGGGTCGGTCCGGCCCTCGACCGGGTCGCCGAGATCCCCGGAGCGCGGGTGATCAACTTCGAGCCGTCGTTGACGGTCGCCCTCGATGAGGACTGCCGCACGCAGGTTCGGATCAGCACCGAATCCCGCACCAACGCCTTCCAGGTGCGGACGGGGGAGTTTTCCGAGGAGCAACTGAGCGTCTACGTGACCGCCCGGCAGTACGGCAGTCTCGATCCCCATACGACCTACGTCGACGCGATCAATCGGCTCGCGCAGATCGCCCAAGACGTCGTCGACAGCTGCGTCGTCGAGCAGATTCTCAAGCCGCTGGCGCGGACGATCTCGCTGAAGTAATCACCGGCATGGGATCCCCCCACCGAGCATCCCTGCTGGGTTTCAGCAGGGTAAGGCTCCTTGCCCGGCCGGGCGGACCGTAGCCAGGCGTTGCCCTGTGAGCATCGCCCGCGATCCCGCGTCGTCCGATCCGCGAGGCGGGTCGGACGACGCCGGGGCGAGTCAGGCACAAACCGGCAGGGAGTGGATGAGCGAGGCAAGGCCTCACCCCCTGCCGCCCCGACCGCCGTCGCGGCGACCGCGGTCGTGATCGTCGCCACCTCGAGGCGGACGGTTGCGAGCGTCGAGGTTGCTCGCGATGACGATGCCGATCGCCTCCACCCAACTCGGCACATCGGTGACGCTCGACAGCCCGCTGTCGGCGAGCAGTTCGTCGTCATCGCTGCGGCGGGCTTCGGTTCGCGGCGTTTCCCGGCCAGCATCCTCGATCCCGAGGAAGTCGAGACCTTCGTCGTCCTCGTCGTAGCCTGCGGCCACCGGCGCGAAATCATCCCTGCGGCCACGGGAGAGCCGCGATGTCGGACGGAGTTCGGGCTCGGCGCGGCGACTGCGTCCGCCGCTTCCCCGCCGGGAGGAGCGTCCCCGCCCCTTCGTCTCGGCCCCTTCCGCGGTCGGCTCTGCGGAGGCGCCGGCGCGTGGCGTCGAACTCTTCCGGTCGCCCCGTCCCCGACGGCGTCGTCCACGCGATTCCCCTTCGCCGCCGGCAGCCGGCCGGGGAGCAGCGGGTGCCCGACCGTACCCGGACGGAAGCGGTTCATCCTCCGGGCCATCGTCGCCACGCGTGACGGGAGCCGATTCATCGCTCCCCTGCTCGGCGGAGGGGCGATCGTCGCCGGTGCGTTCCCGGCCGCCACGACGGCGACCACCGCGACGGCCCCGCCGCCGGCGGCGCCGTCCCGACTGCTCGTCGCCCGAGTCGCCTCGAGATTCGCCGTCGACCTGGGCGCCGTCACCGGCCACGTCGTCGGCAGGTTGACGGGGTTCGAGATCGATGCCGCCCCATCCGTCATCGTCACGTTCGGCTCGCCGTGGCGGGGCGCGGTCGGTGGCCTGGCTGCGGGGCGGGGGCGGTGGCCTGTCGATCGGCGCATCCCAATCGAATCCGGCCGCGGGGGCCGGTTGATCACCGCGGGGGGGCTGGCTGCGTTCGCCGCCCCTGTCGCTGCTGCGTTCACTGCCCCTGTCGGCGCCCCTGTCGCTGCTGCGTTCGCCGTCTCGATCGCGGCGGTCGGCGTCGTCGTGGCGTCGCGGCTGGGCAGGCCGCCGCTCTTGGCGGGCCGGCTCCTCGGTTGGACGGCGTTCCGCAAAGCCGAACTCATCGTCGGCGCTGTCGTCCCGTTGGATGTCCGGCGCAGGCCCGTCTTCGATCCGCCGCGGAGCGCCGTCGCTGCGCGGTGCGTCGTCTCGATCCCTTCCGCCGCGTCCGCGCCCCCCTCGGCGTCCCCGACGGCGGCGGCCGCGTCGCGGTTCGCCGGCGCCACTTTCGCCTTCAGCGCGATCTCCGTCGCCGCCCCGCCCCTCGAGCGGTTCGCGGTCATCGCCAAGCCCCTCGTCATCGCGACGATCCAGGCTCCGCTCCGGGCCACGATCCCCGGCTCCGGGTACTGCATCGCCACGCCCCGACGACCGGGGCGTGTCATGACGCGGCGGGGCGCTTCTGTCATCGAGCGGGCGGTCGACCCCGCGTCGTTCACCAGCCGTGCCACGGGGAGCGTCCCCTTGGTCGGAGGCGTCGCTCCGTCGGCCATCATCGCCACGGCGTCCCCTTCCGGAGGACCGTCCCCCATCACGACGCCCTTCGCGGCGGCCTTCGTCTTCGCGGCGGGGGCCATCTTCCCGGCGGGGAGCCTCCGGTTGCCGCGATCCGGCAGCGGGCCGATCGGCCCCGCCGCGGTCGACCACTGGCCGATCCTGGAATCCGAGATCGTCGGCCGTCCGCTCCACGGCCGGTGCGCGAGGAGGGACGTCGCGCGGCGGCCGACCTCCGTCGGTCTGGCGATCCGTGCGGCGCGGTTCGCCTTCAGGACGGCGATCGAACGATTCGGCGGGGGGCAGCGGACCGCGGTCCCTGGCGGGAGGGGGGGGCGTCACGGGAGGGGCAGGGCGTGGCGCGACAGGGTCTGGCTGGATACCCAAGCCGGAGACGATGTCGGTCCAATCAGATCCCGCGGCCGGGGCGACGGGTTTCTTCGTCTCGGGGCGACGCGTCTCGGCCGCGCGCGGGGGACGGGGGGGGGCGGGTTTCGGCTGGGCCGACTCAGGCGCTGGAACAGCGCCGAGATTGTCGGCGAGCGAGGCCCACGGATCGTTTGCTTCCGGCATGGCAGCGATGAATTCCTGAAGAGCGGGGAGGCCCGAAAGGGCAGACCCCTTGAAACGCCAAGGATAGCAGAAAGGCCTCGGGGGGCGGCAGGGGCGCGACGGGGGCCCGCGGCGGCACAACCTCGACGCCGGCCCTGGTCAGCCTTGGCCGCCGATCAGGGCCCCGGTCCCTCCACCCCGCCGCCCCGCTCGGCCACGGCGGGCCTGCCCCGGAGGCAGGCGCCGCGGCTCATCCGGTATCGCCGGAAACCTGCGGCGGGGCCGGCGGGCACGGACGATCGGGGCTCAGCGCCGCTGCCGGTTCACCGACACCGTGCCGATCATGCTGCCGTTGTCGGCGACGTCGAACAGCGGACGGTAGGGGCTTGCCAGGCTGCGCCGTGCCCGGCATGCGGGATACCAGACGAGGTTCGTCGACACGTTCCACGCCTGTTCGGAGTAGGTGATCGTTCCACTGTTGGGGAGCGTCACGGTGTTGCTCGTGGAGGGGATCAGGTAGGTGAACGTGCCCTCGAGGGCCAGCGACCGCGACATCGGCGCCCGCACGAGCATACCGGTGAGGTAGTCCCCCTGACCGCTGGCACCGCCCCAGATCTTCAGCTCGTTGGCGTCCCCGAATTGGAGGCGGTAGAAGCCGGTGTAGAGGTCGAGCGTGTCGAACGCGGCCGAGTTGCCCCGGGCTCCGGTCACGAACGCACCGTTGGCGTTGTTGGCGTTGTACGCCCCCCAGAATCCGAACTCGTGGTAGCCCCACACATAGCTCAACTCGCCGCGGACCTGCGAGAGATCGGTGGTGTCGAACCAGTTGTCCTGGAGGTAGTCATACACCGCTCCGCCCTGCAGGCCACGCCCCTCGAAGGCCCGGGTGAAGAACCCGGTGGTGAGGAAGACCTGGTTGCGACCGTGGGTGTTGAGCAGCGGACTGCCGTTGGCGGCCGTGATCTGAGTCCGCTGGAAATTGGCCTGCACACCGCGGACGCCGATCTGCCAGCCGAGGCCGATCGCATTCCAAAACGGCATCGACCAGTTGGCGTACTCGTTGAATCCGTAGTTGCCGTGGAGGCCGAGGTTCGTGGCGTTCTGAAACGACGTCACGCCGGCCCCGACGGTGAGGTCGCGGTACCACCGCCATCCGTAGTAGGGGCGACCGAAGCGGCGGAAATAGGCGCAGATCCGGCCGTCGGGATCCCACATCGGGGAGCACCCGGGGCAGGCCTCGCCATCCTCGCACGCATAAGGATCGTCGTAGAACGAGGGGATGTGGAGATGGACCTCGCCGGTCCACCCTCCCTCCATGCCGGTGCCGTCCATCGGCATCCCGTCCTCGGCGAACATCATCCCGTCGTCGGGATACGCGCCGCCGAAGGAGTCGAGGGAGGGATCGAACGAGCCGTACTCGCCAGCGTCGCCCGGCATGCCGCCGTACCCCATGCCGTCGTACCCCATGTCGCCGCCGGGGCCGCCGAAGCTGAGGCCTTCCTCCTCGATCGCCATGCCCTCCGGCAGCGCCCGATCGATCGAGGGTTCCATGGGCGTCGGCCGACCGGCCTGCGGGGCCGGGGTGGAGCCCGGGGTCGGCAGTGCGTTCGAAGGAGCGGGGAGTTCTCCGGCGGGCGTGGGCTGATTGGCCACCCGGCGGGCCTGGACGCGCGGCCGGGGCATCGACGAGGTCGGCATCGACGACGCGGGGAGCCTCGACATCATCGAAGAATCGGCCGCGGGGGCCATCGCCATCCGCTGCCCACCGGGGCTCATCGACCGTCGAACGGGCCGCGGGAGATCGGCGGCCGCCGTGCGGACACCATCCCGCTGGGGAACGATCTCCGCGCCGAACAGCGGACGCCCCACGTCTCCCTGGGGGGCGCGGAACAGACTCATCCCGAACAGCGACGGAACGTCCGTGGCGGGCCGCGGGGCGGGCGCCTGCTCTCGCGCCTCATCGGCCCGCCGCTGCGGGGCTCGGGGGGGCATCTGGCCACGACTCATCGCCGGGCGCGCGACGGGCGTGTTGGCGATGTCTGCGGGAAGCGTCCGTGGGGGGAGGCTCTGCGGTTGTGCAGCGGCGGTCGGCGACCCGGCGTCGATCGGCGCGGCGTCTCCGAGCGCCACGCTCGCCACCGGCAGGGGCCCCGGGGCCGACGGGCTCTCCGTCTGGGACTCGGGCTGAGAGCCGGCATCGGACCGAGGTTGCGACTCGGGCGCGGCGGCCGACGGGGGCGCTGCCGCCGCCCGGTGGGGACTCCAGCGCAGCGACGCCCCTGCCTCCTTCGGCGTGGCGCTCTCGTCGGCGGCGACAGGGACGAGGCCCGGCATCACGGCCCAGCTGAGCAGGGCCATTCCGGCGAGTCGACGGGCACCGTTCGCGACGTTCATGGACACTTCTCCGAAAGCACCCGCGGTGGACAGCACCTGACGGGTTTCTGCAATCGGAAGGGATATCGGCATCCCTGCAACCGGAACTTCCGTGAAAATCGCCGCGACCGGCAGAGATCGCCCAGGCCTCCCCGCCCTCCCGAACGGCACCGGCGTTGACGGCCTCGGCGGGATCGACCGGTCCATCCCAGCCTGACTGGTCGACGCAAGTTCCGCCCGGTCCCACGCCGAGACGGGCGACGGATCAGGCGTCGAGGGCCTGCGCGAGGTCGGCGATCAGGTCGGCCGTGTCCTCGATGCCGAGGGCGAGGCGGATCATGTTGTCGCCGATCCCGAACGTCTGCCGCTCCGCAGGGGAGTAGTTCCAGTAGCTCATCACGAGCGGCTGCTCGATGAGCGACTCGACCCCCCCGAGGCTCGGCCCGATGCGGAGGATCCGAGCGGCATCGACGACACGCGACGTCTGCTGCCAGTCGGCGTCCTTGACGAGAAACGTCACCAGGCCTCCGTAGCCACGCATCGATCGCGCCGCCACGGCGTGATAGGGATGGCTCTCGAGGCCGGGGTAAAAAACGCGCTCCACTCGGGGGTGGGCTTCGAGGAACCGGGCGACGGCCAGACCGTTGGCATTGTGCCGCTCCATCCGCAGGGCGAGGGTCTTGAGGCCGCGCTCGAGGAGGTAGCAGTTGTGGGGGGAATTGATCCCTCCCATGATCCCGCGGAGATTCCGCACCGGATCCATCTTCTCGCGGGCGCCGATCACGACGCCGGCGAGGAGATCGTTGTGGCCGCCGAGGTACTTCGTCGCCGAGTGAAGGACGAAGTCGACGCCGTCGGCGAGCGGGCGATGGTTGTAAGGGGTGCAGAGGGTGGCGTCGATGAGCGTCAGGACGCCGTGACGACGGCCGAGGTCGGCGAATCGGTTGCAGTCGACGATCGAGAGATGCGGATTGGTCGGTGACTCGCTGACGACCATCTTCGTCCGCGGGCCGATCGCGGCCTCCATCGCGTCGTAGTCACCGGTCTTCACCTCGCGGAAGCCGACGCCGAAGCGGGTCAGGTGGCGGCGGCAGAACTCGCGGCTGCGGTGGTAGCACTGATCGAAAAACACCACCTCCTCGCCGGCACTCAGGTGGGCCATGAGCACGCCGACGAGTGCCGCCATCCCCGTCGAGAAGAGGACGGCCATCTCGCCGGCGTCGAGGGCCGCGAGTTTGTCCTCCACGACCCGTTCCCCGGGATTGCCGTAGCGGCCGTATTCCTCGCGGGGGAGTTTGTGTTCGATAAAGTCGAGGATCGAACGGGTGTCGGGGAAGGTGTAGGTCGACGAGGAGACGATCGGGTCGGTGATCGCGTCGGCCAATTTCTGCCGGGCCTCGCCGGCGTGGACGGCTGCGGTGGAGGGGCCGACGCCGTGGCCCGACCGGAGGGCCGCATCGAGCGCGGCGGCCGTCGATGGGGGGCTCGAACCGGAGGAGCGATGGGGTTCGGGGCTGGTCATGGTTGGTCCTGGAGAAGTGTGGAACGGGGGCAAAACGGGGTCGGGCGAGTGTAGTCGGGGCGCGGGGCGCGGACAAGGAATCGAAAGCCTGCCGACCCGCCCGGCCGCGGAAGCGTGGGCGCGGAAACAGCACGACCGGTAAACTTTCACGGTTGGGCCCTCTCGGTGCGTCGCACGCGCAGACGCCGGTGGGCGAGAAGCCAGGCGAGCCCCGCATGAGCACGTCCAGAAAGCGGTCGAACAAGCAGCGTCCCGGGGCCTCCGTCGATCCGGCTCCGGCCGCGGCCGCAGGCTCGCTTTGGCCCCCACGGCGACTGATCGTGTCGCTCTGCTCGCTCGCCGCCGCAGCCCTGATGGTGCGGGCGGGGCTCCTCGAATACGTCGTCGGTGGGATCGTCGACGGTGCGGTCCGCAACATCATCACGTTGATTCTCTGTTTCTCGGCGGTGATGTCGGCGCTGCTCTGGTTCCTCCGCGAGAGCGGCCATGCGCTCGCCTGGAAGCAGATGCTCGGCTACGGGCTGCTCGGACTCGTGGCCCTGGGGATCGCGACGCTCCGCATCGAGCGCGTCAGCGGCGACCTCGTGCCGGAGTTCCGCTGGGCGTGGCAGAAGTCGCGAGACACCCTCCTCGCCCGCCCCGTCGCGGCACCTCCGCAAGCAGCCGCTGCCTGGGAACCGGCGCCGCACGACTTTCCCCGCTTCCTCGGCCCCACGGGCGACGCCTCGCTTCCGTCGACGGCGCCAGCGCTCGATCCCGAGTGGACGAAGGCAACTCCGCCGCGCGAGGTGTGGCGCCGGCCGATCGGCGCCGGCTGGAGCGGGTTTGCCACCTACGGCACTCATGCCGTCACCCTCGAGCAGCGCGGCGACGAGGAGATCATCACCTGCCTCGCGCTTGCCACGGGCGAGCCGGAATGGCACGTGCCCGTCCGCGGTCGTCATCAGACGGTCCTCGGAGGCACCGGGCCGCGCTCCACACCCTCGATCGCCGACGGGATCGTCTATGCCGCCGGGGCCACCGGCTGGCTGCATGCCGTCGACGGCGCGACCGGCAAGGTGCTCTGGAAGAAGGACGTCCTCGCGGACCTCGGCATCGACGCGGCGGCCCATGAGGTCGCCGTGGCCTGGGGCCGATCCGGTTCGCCGCTGCTCCTCGACGACGTGGTGGTGGTGCCGGGCGGCGGACCGCGTTCCGACGGGCCCGTGTCGCTCGTCGCCTACGACCGCGCCACCGGAGAGCGGCGCTGGACCGTCGGTGACGACCAGATCAGTTATGTCAGCCCTGCTTTGGTGTCGATCGGCGGGCGGTCTTTCCTGGTCGCGGTGGGGGAATCGCAGGCCATCGGCTTCGATCCGGTGACGCGTGACGAGGCGTGGCGCTTCCCCTGGCCGAGCCACAGCAACTCCGACGCATCGTGCAGCCAACCTGTCGTGATCGGCCCGGATCGGCTGTTCATCTCCAAAGGCTACGGCGTCGGTTGCGCGGCCTTCGACATCGGCCCGGGTGCCGACGGCGCGTGGACGGTGAAGGAGGCGTGGCGCAACAAGGCGGGGCTGAAGACGAAGTTCACCAACGTCGCCTTCCACGAGGGGCATCTCTACGGTCTCTCCGACGGGATCCTCGAGTGCCTCCGCGCGAGCGACGGCAAGCGGATGTGGAAAGGGGGCCGCTACGACCAGGGGCAACTGCTCCGCGCGGGAAACTTCCTCGTCGTCCAGTCGGAGCCGGGGGACGTGGTCCTCGTCGAGGCGACGCCGGCTGGCCACCGCGAGGTGGCCCGGCTTGCGGCCCTCTCCGATCAGACCTGGAACAGCCCGGCGATCGCGGGCGACACGCTGCTTGTGCGAAACGCGGTCGAGGCGGCCTGTTATCGACTGCCGCTTCGGGGCGGGGCGACGAACGCGGCGGCTGCGCCCGTGGAGAGCGCTCCGTCCGTCGAACCCGCGGCTGACGTGTCTGAACCGGCGCCCGCGCCGGTCGTCGAGCCGGCGGCCGCATGAGCGAGGGGCGAGTCTTGGAAACGCATCCCAGTACCCTCGCCGGCCGGACGGTGCTCGTCACCGGGGCCACGCATGGCATTGGCCGGGCGGTGGCGCTGCGCTTGGCCGCCGCCGGGGCCCGCGTCGCGATCCATGGCCGGTCGGCCGTCGCGGCCGACGAGGTGGCTGCCGCGCTTGCCCCCTACGGAGGCTGCGCGGGCCGGTTCCTCTGCGACATGGGCAAGCATGACGAACTCCCGCGGTTCGTCGCCGATGTCACTTCCGTCCTTCCCGATCTCGATACGCTCGTCCTCATCGCCGGGGCCGACGTCCTCACCGGTGAGCCGGCGCGGTGGAGCTTCGAGCGGAAGCTCGAAGAACTCATCCGCGTCGACGTCACCGCGACGATGCTCCTGGCCCGGGCCTTCGGCCGGTGGATGAAGGAGCGTTTTCCTGCGGGGCAGGGGGAGGAGATCACCGCACGGGGGAGCATCGTCACCACCGGCTGGGATCAGGCGGAGACCGGCATGGAAGGGGATTCGGGGGAGTTGTTCGCGGCGACGAAGGGGGCGGTGATGGCGTTCACGCGGAGCGTGGCGAGGTCGCTGGCGCCCCAGGTGCGGGTGAATTGCGTCGCCCCGGGGTGGATCCGCACGAAGTGGGGCGAAGGGGCGAGCGACGCGTGGCAGAAGCGGGCGGTGCGCGAGAGCCTGCTTCGACGCTGGGGGGAGCCTGCCGACATCGCCGCGGCGGTGGCTTGGCTCGTGTCCCCCGATGCGGCCTTCGTCACCGGGCAGGTGCTCCCCGTCAACGGCGGCTTTCGTCGGGCTTAGCCCGGTGGCCGACGTCGCCGGGCCCTCGAGTCAAAACGTCACCACCGGCCCCGGCGGTGCGTCGCCGGGTGCGCCGCTTCCTTCGTGCGCGCTGCCCGATTCCGTCTCGGGGAGGACGCGCACGCGCGGGATGCCCGAGAGGTCGAGGAAGTTCGCGAGGATCGCGAAGCCGTGCTGCGTGAGGATCGACTCGGGGTGGAATTGCACTCCGTAGAGCCCTCCGGCCCGGTCCTCGACCGCCATGATCGTCCCCTCGTCGTCCATCGCCGTGATCGCGAGCGACTCCGGAAGCGACTCTCGCTCGATGACGAGCGAGTGATAGCGGGCGGCATGGAAGGGACTGGGGATCCCCGCGAACAGATTGACGCCGTCATGGTGCATCGGGCTCGTCCGCCCGTGTACCGGCTCGCGCGCCCGCACGATCCGCCCGCCGAGCGCCGCCCCGATCGCCTGATGCCCGAGGCACACCCCGAGGATCGGCACCCTGCCACGGAAGGCCTGCACCGCCGCGAGCGAACATCCCGCCTCGAGCGGCGTGCAGGGGCCGGGGGAGATGAGAATCGCCTGCGGGGCGAGACGCTCGAGATCGGCCACGGAGACTTCGTGGCTGGGGAGGACGATCGCTTGGCACCCGAGGAGATGGAGGTGGCGCGCGAGGTTGAAGACGAAGCTGTCGCGATTGTCGAGGACGACGATCATGGCGTGCCCCCCGGGCCTGTCGCGGTGAGGCCGTCGCGGCCGAGGCTCGCAAGCACCCGCAGCATCCCCTCCGCCTTGTGGAGGCTCTCGGCATGTTCGGCGGAAGGGGCACTTGCCGCCGTGAT
>Ga0164293_10003532_pt1 | contig 13322 bp, 6 predicted proteins | sample GEODES118metaG_FD_111487 | JGI IMG/M metagenome (GOLD analysis project Ga0164293, IMG submission 111487) | Eutrophic lake water microbial communities from Lake Mendota, Wisconsin, USA - GEODES118 metaG | ecosystem: Environmental > Aquatic > Freshwater > Lake | place: USA: Lake Mendota, Wisconsin... | reverse complement strand
GACTGTGCCATTCTTCTTATTTATAATACAAAATTATATTTTTATTTTATTTCAATTTTATATTATAATTATGCCAATTTAATTGTTTTGCGTTCCTCTTCTGGTTCTTTATTTTCTTTTTTATTTTCCGCACCCTTTCCATCTTTATCAGCGTCTTTGTCTGAATCTGTATTTATGATTAGTTCAATACCATCGTCTCTCTTTGGTTTTGATTTTTCTATCATTTTTCCTATATTTTCTATTTCATTTACATCATTTGTTTCTATGTTAATTGTATCGCCAATTTGTAGTGGGGGCTTGCTATTGCTATTGCTACTACTACTTTGAATAGATGTTTGATTTGGCATGATAACAACTGGATTGGGAGAATCTAATACTATAACTCGACTTGGTTCTTGTTGTACATATTGTGGCGGTGATGTATCTGGACTTTGTGGGTAATATGCGGGTGATCCGGGCGCATATGGTGGTGTATTGGGATTATAAGCTGGTGATCCGGGAGCAAACTGAGGCGAGTGTGGCGCAAACTGAGGCGAATCTGGTGCGTATGGTGGCGTATTAGGATTGTAAGCTGGCGAACCGGGAGCAAACTGAGGTGAATCTGGCGCATATGGTGGCGTATTAGGATCATATGCTGGGGATCCCGGAGCAAACTGAGGCGATCCGGGCGCGTTTGGTGGTGTATTAGGATCATATGCTGGTGACTCTTCTTGTACATAATTTGACACCAATTGATTACCCAATACGAATAATTTCCCTTTATCATCCCTTCTTATAGCATCTAAACTTATACTCCAATTGTTTGGCTCTTGATTATTAGTTAATTCTTCTATCATTACAGTTGGCATGATAGGCGTCTTATCATTGTATAATAATGTAGCGGCATTCCATCCAGCCGGATGTCTATTTGGCAATTGTCCATCGTTTTCACCAACAAACCATACCTCAGTCGCCTCTCCTTTATTATTCAAGATAATTGATTTATATGCTTCACCTCGCTCTTCATCGTAACTATAATATGCCCATCCATATGCTTCCGGTTCCAAGACAGCAGCTTCTTTTGGTTGTTCAGATGGTTCATTCAATTTGGTAGGTTCTGTCATGTCAATTCTGGGCCCTTCACGCACAAGATTCGACCTATTCTTCATTTCGTTTGTAATTGCTATTTTTAATCCGCCATCCACATTTATTAGACTATCGTCTTGTTGTAATTTTAAGATATTATTCGAATAGGCCATCGTCGTTAATTGGTCAATATTATCTTCAGTGATGAGTCTCATTTGAATGTTCATCGCTTGTAATTCTTGAATTAATAATTTAAACGCATACGGTATTCTCAATATACTAAATTGCCGTCCATATTTCGATACATTTTCAATATTTAAATTCTTATCTATCGTCGTGTTAAATTTAATTGGTCCATCCGCCATCGGACTTAAAAACAGATTTTGACTGTTGTTATAAATAGCCAATGTACCAGAATTATTACAAACGGCCATATAATATTCATCTCCTCGAACCAACATGGATTCTTGTAAAAATCGTGATGCTCCGTGAGCAATGACACCATCGCGTTCCATTTCTCCTATTCTTAGACCACCGTCATTCGCTCTGCCACCAACTGTTTGACGAGTTAACATTTCAATCGGACCTCTCGCACGATAATTAATCTTATCTTTTACCATGTGTTTCAAACGCATATAATATGTTGGACCAATAAATATATCCGCTTGAAGTTGCTCGCCAGTCATTCCGTTATACAATGTTTGATTACCACTCGAATTATATCCGTTTTGTGTCAATATCTTTCCGAATACTTCATGTTTTGATCCCTTGTTGATAAACGCCGTACAATCGCCATGACCGCCAAGATTAACACACGCCTTGCCCATTAAAGTTTCCACTAATTGACCGATGGTCATTCTTGATGGTAACGCATGTGGGTTAATTATAATATCGGGTCGTATTCCGTCTTCTGTAAACGGCATATTTTCCTCCGGAATAACTAATCCGACAGTTCCCTTTTGACCACATCGACTACAGAATTTGTCTCCGATTGCGGGAACACGTTCTTCACGAATTCTTACTTTTGCCAATCGAAATCCAGTTTCATCTTCCGTCATAAATGTCTTGTCTACAAACCCCAATTGACCTTTCTTGGGATACACAGAGTCATCAATACTAATATTTGGATTCGCGGTGTTTGTCTGAACCTTTCCAATGACCGCCTTTTTATCGTCCATTTCAGTATTTTCCTTTATTAGACCATATTTATCCAAGGAACTATAATCATATCCATACTTTTTACCTTCCACCGTCGCATCCTCTATATTTTGAAAATGAGAATCTACTGTGGTGTCTCCAACCTTTGAACTTTCCTCACGCGTTTCATACATGTTATAATATGTCGTTCTGAACATACCACGCTTTAAAGATCCTTCATTAAATAATATAGAATCTTCTACATTGTAACCGCCATAAACCATAATGGCTACAATAACATTTTCGCCGTATGGGTGTTCCTCATTATTAATATACTGTAAATATCTGCTTTTAATGAGTGGCACTTGCCCATAATTTAAGACTACGCCCATTTTATCTATTCTTGAAAAGAAATTGGAATGATATAATGAAACGGCTTGCTTCGCTTGACCGCAAAAAAACAAATCTCTGGGTAATTGATTGTTTTCGGGGAATACAATTTGATTACCCATTATTCCCAACATTAGCGACGGATGAATTTCAACATGTGTATATGGTTTCGTTTCGTCAAAGTCATATTCTGTCGATATTAATGCCGTTTCCTCTTCTGCTGTGTCTAAGTAGTCAATGATACCTTCCGTGTTTTCCAATTTACTAAAATCGTCAGTGTCGTATAAATCCTCTATTTTATAAATATTACATGAATTTACATCATAATTTTCGTTCTTCTTTTTAGCAAACCCGCTAATTAAATTCGACCAACTAAATGTATTGTTGGTTATTTTTTCCCAGACTTCTTTTCGCTTAATACTTGTCTTCTTCTTTTCATCTACATAAAAAACGGGTCTACATAAGCGTCCAGAGTCTGTAAAAACGACCAACTCGTTCTTCTTGATATTCCAACTTACACTCGTATATAGAGGCAATAGGCCATTACGCTTGTATTTTTTTACCAATCGAATGGTCTCTTGTGGTGTTGTGATTACACCAATCCAGCTACCGTTTACAAACACTTTCGTAGAACTAAATAAATATTGATTACTGCATTCCTCTAGCAATTTCATTTTACAAATACTTCGCATGAATTTCATCATTGGATAACTAGAGCATCCACTAGTAATATGGGTTGATATGGCCATATGCTTATGAAATCCGACATTTCCACCATCTGGTGTATCTACCGGATCAATAATACCCCACTGTGATCCATGTAATAAACGCGGTTTAACTACTTTCGCACTCGAATCCATTGGTAAATTAATTTTCCTTAAATGAGAGAGAAAGCTATTATATGAAAGCCTATTTAAATCTTGAACCGCGCCAACCCGTTTCGTGTGCTCTTCTGAGCCCCAATTACCTTTAAATGCCTTTTTAAACCCGGTTTCCAATACTCTTTCGTTGAAGATTCGTTCATAGTTATTTGTAATTAAATCCTTGAATGATTCGTTCTGATAAATGGTTTTAGACTTTTTCAAGTTGTATTCACTATCTAATCTCAATTTAATATTGTCTTGCTGAAGTTTGAAATATTCCTTGAATAAATCGTATAATAACATACCTGGTACTTCTACACGCTTGAATTTAAAGCTATCTCTATCCGTAGGCGCTTCTAATTTAGTAAAGACCAATAGTAAACTATTCACAATATATCCCAATGAATACGCCTTTTGTTGGAAGTTCAATTCGCCGATATTTGGTAAGAAATAGTTCATTAGAATATCTAAGACATAGCTAGTTGTATGGCCTTTTGTAAATGTTTTAATATATTCGAGCGCCGTTTCTTGTGTGAAAATCTTACCGGCATCATGAACTGACGGAATAAATAAATCTATCATGGAACTATTTGCTTCCAAATCTAGTAAACAGTATTCGATAATTTCCTTGTCGGATATTACACCCAATGCTCTAAATACGATAAATAATGGAATCGGTTTTCTTACATTTGGAATGTTTACCACAATTTGATTGTTTGAATATTGCTTTGTAGGGGCGACGATTCTTACGGATAAGGTTCTTTCCGGTTTGGAAGCGTCTTCAGATACAGTTCTTATATCCGCACCATGACTATATATTTCATTGTAATCTTCTCTAATATAAAGCATATTGTCTGCGAACTTTTCTTGACTGATGATGACTTTTTCCTTTCCATCTATAATAAAATAACCGCCATAATCATTGCGGCATTCCCCCATATTGTAACGAACCTCTCGGTTTAATCCATTCAATATACATAGGTCTGACTGAAGCATAATCGGAAATCTGCCTAAAAATAGTTTTTCATATGTTATGCTCGATTCTTCGTATTTACCATCTTCGCCCATAATTTTAAATTCCACATCCAAGTCGTAATGAATCGAAATGCCATATGTCATATTTCTGAGTCTGGCTTCATTTGGATACATGAAGTGTTCACGATTATCGTCATATATTACTGGTTTTCCATAGTATATTTTCGATCCGTCTTTACCACCTAAATATAATTCACATCTGTATTTGAATTCCTTTGTTTCTTGGGATTGTTCTTTTTGAAGTACAATTGGATTTTTCTCTCTGAACACGCTTTTCATACCAGTTCTAAAAAAGTCATTGTAAGAATCTATATGATGCTTCACTAATACTTGTGGATTGTCGTTAAAAAATTTTTCAATTATGTTCCAAGTCGCATTGTTGTATTTAATGCTCATATATATTATATCATAAGTATATTTTTTTATAATGTAATTCTTAACATATAATTATTATTTGTAATAATAGTTATATTTTTATTTTGTGCGTATGATATATGATGTATGTATGATGTATCTATTATAATCATAATATTTTTATAACCTACCTTTGGATATTTACATGTATAACATCTGGTCTTGTTGTTGCTCTGGTCCGTGAGCTACTACAAATGTGGAATTTTGCTTTATCATAAATAGACCCAAAACTAAAAAGTAGAATAACAATGGGAAAAATACTAAAAACCACGATATAGCCGAAAAGCCGTTTTTACATAATGAATCCAAAACAATGGTTATGAATAGTAAATAGCCCAATTTAATAATGTAAATTAAAAACAAATTCTCAACTGGGCATTCGAACTCTCCCATACAAAACCTCTTGCTGTTACCCCAATTTGAAAATATCATGATTAAAAGTGTGGATACGCTTATAAGAAAATATATCATAGCGGGTGTGCATAGCTTTTTAATATTGCTGAACATTATTATGATATATTTGGAGAAAAAAATATATCATATCTCATAATATGTATGAATGTGTGTAAAAAATAGATTATTACTATTGATTGTCTAAGATGAATTATTTTTATGCGCTCGATACTTGATTATTCGCATTAATATATAATTGTTTCACATCCGGGGCCATAGATTGTACAATTGATGTGGACGAACTGTCACTATTACTAAATGGCTGGGATGTTGGGTAAGGATTTTGACTTAGCGGCTGCTGTTTTCCAGTCAAATCAAAATAACCACCATTTAATTCATATTGTGCTCCTCTTCCTAAATTTACAATCTCTTGGAAAAACCCACCTTTTTGTCCTTTATGTCCTTTGCGGACCTTTCTTTTATTGCCACCATTCATTGGCGGTTCCATTATAAAATCGTCCTTAGTTGAACGCGCCAATTCAGTTCCACCGACCGCGATTCCATTTGGACTATATGCGAAAAAATTTGGAGTAGGTGTAACATAATTACCTCCTTGCCAAGGATAACCGACTGGCCCAGCAGCCGGACTAGAAACCATACCTCCTTTCATTTTTTTATATCCATTATGTTTATTGCCACCAGATATAGCAACAGATCGACTACGAGCAATACCACGACTACGAGCGATGCCTCTCATTAAATTGGCCGCCGACATCTTGTTACTATTAGTACTACGATCTTTTGTTAGTGAAACTCTCTTGGTATTTTTACGCGATTGTTTATTTCTTTTATTCATTGACTTTTTCATTGTTTTCTTATTATGTTTTCTTGACTTTGTGTTTGCCATTATATAATATATAATACATAGATATTATTCTATGTCTACGTGGGTTAATAAATGTCTTCGGCAACACATTTTATTTAATCCTAATTTGTCTAAAACTTCTCCCTCTGGAGTTTTATCTACAAATTCTTCCGTTAAATAAACAACCTTGTCGACCTCCATACCACGGGCCATTTTCAACCGTCTCACCTCTTTTTGGTAATATTCATATTTATTACCAACCACTTTTCCGCATGTAAAACACTTTACTGGTATAATCATCTTGAGTTATATATATATTATATTAATTTATATATAAATCAATTTTAATAAAAATGTTATAATAAATATTCACACACATATTAAATAGTAAAATATTCAAATCGTTAAATAAAATAAAATATTTTACGTCTTATCACCTTACGCTTTACAGCCAGTACCTATACATTTATTTTTAAAATAATAATAATCTATGTTGTTTGTCTTGCCATTTTTATCGCGTTTAAAAGTCGGACCGTTTATATCGCCAGAATGGCATTGTTCAACACCTTCCATTTTCGCATATACACAACACGATGTTGCTAAACAATTATCCTTGGTTAACATACTACAACTACTTTCTAGTTTATTTCTATCTCCTTCATGTGTTTTACAAAAACCATCATTGTTGTCAAATGCCTCTATATTTACTTGTTTTTGTATATGAACATCTCGAACTGGATTTAAATTAAATTCTATCATGGCGAAAAATGCGATTAATCCTATTATTATAATCGCCACTGATAACATTTGAGGACCTAACATATTAAATTCAGAATCCATTATATATAATTTCTTAATATTTTATTCTAAAAAATTATATGGTTCGTTCGTAAATTCATGCTTTGATATTTTGCCATTTGCCATAATTCTATGACTAGGATGTTACTCTTCCATTTCCATAATTTCTATTCCGATACTTGTTTTCACCTTTTTATGCTGTTTTCCACTTTTGTGAATTTTTTGGTGGCAGTCTTCGCACAATGTTAATAAGTTGGCTGGATGATTTTTATGAAAAGTCTTTATAATATTATTTTTATCGGCATTTTCTTGGTGTTGTAAATGATGTACTTCTTCACCTCTTTTTTTCTTACACACTTCACAGTTCGCCATTACCTTTTTGCTATTAAAATGGGACTGTTTTTTTGACAAAATTCCCTCTTCTTCCTTCTTGTATTTTCTGCGTATAGCATACGCATTTGCTAAAAAATCATCCGGTAAATGTAACGACTTACACACCTCTAGGCCATACATACTTTCACCGGACCCATCTTTTAATTTTCTATCATATATTAACATGTCCTTTTCTACATTATATGAAACAGTCATGTGTTTAATTTCGATTTTCTTCATGTTTTCTATTTCCTCAAAATCAACAATTTCATGTAAATGTGTTGCGAAAATGGCACTCGTCTCTTTTGCGTGTAACATTTCCAGTCCAGATACAAAAATACTTACTGCTGAATCGTGTTCTGTTCCGGAACATAATTCGTCTCCCAATATCAAACTATTTTTATCCGCCATTTTTAAGATGACTCGTAGTTCAGACATTTCTACAGCAAATGTCGACAATCCCTTGAACAAATTATCATTTCCTAATATTCTTGTAAAAATTCCGGTATACGGTACAAATTCAAATTGACTACTTGCTACATATAATCCGGCTTGTGCCATTATTAAATTTATTCCCAATGCGCGTATAATACTCGTTTTTCCTACCGCATTCGTGCCATATAATAACATCAAATCTTTTTCTAGTCCTATACTCACATCGTTCGTGACATATAACTCTTCGCTGTTTAATTGTTCTATCAATGGATGGCGTAATTCTTTTGCTACAATATATGATTTATCACCAGATTTAACAGTCGGCTTGTAATATTTATACTTATTCGCAATATAACACATATTTTGTAAAATATCGAGTGATGAGCAAAACTGAACCAAATTTAAAAATTCATTGCTGTAATTTTGTAAATCGTGTATAAATTTATTATAGATAATAGTAATTAAATCCTTCATTTTTTGTTTCGACTCGCTAATGTCATTACATATTTTTGTAATTGTCTCATTTGTAATGTTTACATTAGATCCGGACGCAATACTAGTATGAACATCCGGAATAAAATCGAACAATTCTACACTTCCCGCGTTATTTGTAAATTGTAATTGAACAACATGTTTACCGGATTGTATTTGCTGTTTTAATATGGCGCTTCGACGACTCGTACATTGAAGCATGATTCCAGATTTGTCCGTTTCGTGTATTTTTACAAGATCATTCTTGCTATGTTTATCACCCTTAGCAACAACCGTGTCTAAATAAGCACGTATTGATTCTAGTTTACTCATACTATCTTGGCTCAAATCAATATATTTATCCAAATCTTTATTTATTCCTCTCTTTATAAAATTAACATCAAAATCTAATGAATTGATTTCCTTACACATATCCATTATAAATGTGCTGTTAAATACTTTTTGAAACTCAGTACATATTTCTGTAATATTCATGGTAATTTCTTCTTGTAAATATTGTGTTACTACCCTATCACCATCTACTACAGAGAATAAATTTCGAATCGTAGAGAGATTCTCATAAAAATAAAATAAATTCTGCGGTGTAATCTTTTTCAAATATATTTGTCTATTTAATTTTTCAATGTCTTTTATATTCTTCAGTTCCTTCCTCCAGTTCATCCAAAATTCGGTATTTAATAGATATTCTGTTATATCGTATTTTCGTTCCATTTTCTCTCTACTTGTTGTCGGATTGAGGATATTATGTTTGAAAGTTCTACTACCCATTGATGTAATACAATTGTTTAAGAAACTACTCACAGAGGCTAGTTTCCCTTTATAATTATGATCATCGATAATATTCAATTGCTGTAAACTGTGATTTGCCAACAACATTCGTTCAGTCTTATTTTCTACAATTGGTTCTTGAATTTTATTTATAAGATTTGGATTATGTTCAAATACAAAGTTTAATAAGTAGACATAACTTTGAATTGCGTATACAAATTCTAATCCTCCTTGTAAGATGGATCCAGACACTACTTGAGAGAAAAAACGATTAATTATTTCTTGTTGATAAGTCTGTTTCTCCGCATTTTTCACTCTTTTATCGGTGCTATATATTTTGTGGATCTTCTTGCTTTCGATTTTTACATAGTTAATGATGTCATTTATTTTATTTTCTTCTATATTCGAAATCATAATGGTTTCACTCGGGTTATAAGTACTGATAAATCTCTCTAATTCATCATATGTAGTTGGATTATGAACATTTTCTGTCACTACTTCATAAAAATTACTCTTTCCGGTAAAGATATCAATGGTTGACATGCCTATAACAATATTTCCAAATTTATTTAGTTTACTCTTTTCACTACGATGTATCCAAATACAACAAATGTTATTGGATATCTCTTCATTATTCACAGAAAAGAAAGTACCTGGAGAGAAAATACCAGTTAAACTCCTAGTCGTATTTGCTGTAGGTGTATCTTGACTAAATACAACAGCGGTATAACCATTGTTTTGTATCTTTTCCACATATTTGTCAATGATATAATCGCGAAATCCTAGCATAAGTGTCGTTTCGTTTTTATTTGCGGATGCCAATTCGGTAAATCGCTTAAAATCTATCACTTGTTCTTCTACGACTTCCTTTGTATTCGCATCAACCTTTGTATATACCTCATAAAAAGCACCGACTTGAAACAATAAAATTGTTTTTTTGCCGTATTTCTCTCTATACTCGTCCCTTATTTTAAAATACTGTTGAAGCATAGCCATTGTCCTAATAAATATAATGCTATATGTTTATATTTATTAGTAAAGTATTATTTCTCTCGACGACCATATATTTTTACATCTGTTCACACTCTTATAGGTTAGCAGACAAATAGTCGCATGCCTTTTTATATGCGGGAACATTATTCGTTTTAATAATCGCATTTAACTCCTCATATATTTTGTGTTTCACAGCTTGGCTACATTTGCCTCTACATATTTTTGCCATAATATTATCCGGATCAAGTGTCTCACATATTAAATTATGTACCATCATTTTATCATGTTTCTCCATTAGTACATTGTACAAAGTTTCTCCATTATATGGTATTTTTTTCACACCGCTACATAATTCGACCAAGTCCTTTGCCTTCACCATTTCTCCCTTATAAAATACTTTGTGTTCTTTGCTAATTTCAGTTTTAACACTTGGTATATTTTTTCCAAGCGCATCTTTATCAATAGAAATAATATATTCAAAAATGGGTCGTGTTTGAGTAATAGCTACAATACTTTTTCCACGAATCGTATGAATATCTGGTTTCAATTGTTCAATGGCTACATTTCCTTGATCCGTAGTAACACGTGTTCCCCTAGGAAAACAAATTGGAATCATCGATTCTGTAACACCGTCATTTAATATATCGACATTTATAATTATACTATTAGAACTGTCTTGTAATGCGACTTTAAGTTTATTTGTATTTTTACTTAATTCGGCAGCACATATAATTTTAACGATATCAATTAACCTCTTTTTATTATACTCAGTTACACCGGCTAGTGTATGGTTGTTACCAATTGTTATAACTAATCTATAATTTATATACAGATCTGTTGTATAATAAATAATGTTACTACTTATATCAGCAGTTGTAATATTCGAAGATATATCATTAGTTAGAAATGTTAGAAAGGTACTATTAGCTATAACAGCAACAGCAGCATCACCTGTGGTTATAATATGAATATAAACATTCGTTTTACCATAAAATGTTTTACCAGGTCCATCGGTCAGATTCGGACTAGGACTGGCCATATTCAATTCAGACAATGTTGTCGGTCTTATATATACATCGGTTAATCCAGTATTTTGAAACGCATTTTCTCCGATGCTGGTTAGTGATGCAGGAAGTGTAATTTCAGTCAAATTTGTCATACCAGAAAACGCCTCTCCACTAATACTTGTTATATCTGACGGCAGACTAAAATTAGTCAAATTTGTTGTACCATAGAAAGCTCTTGAACCGATGCTTTTAACAGTGGATATGGATGAAAATGTAACGTTGGTCAAATTTGTATTATCTTTGAAAGCTTCTGACCCAATGCTATTATAACCTTCGATGCGAGCAGATGTCGCACCACTCAAGTCTGTCATAGTGTTTGTTAATTCACCAGTTCCATTAAACACTTGAGTAATAATTGATATAGATACATTTGATGCATCAAAAAAATTGGCCGTCTGTCCAACATTTACATTTAGTTTGCTCAAATTTGTCGATTCTTGAAATATAACAGATGTTAATCCAGACGCGTCTTGGAACGTATTTGTGCTTATATCGGTAACTGATGGTGGAATTGTAATAGTGACTAAATTTAAGGCGCCTTGGAAAGCATAATTTTCAATCTTGGTTACACTACTCGGTATATTATAGGAAGTAATCGTATTACCTATTGGGTATTGAATTAAATTCGTTTTATTTTTATTAAATAATACGCCAGATATATCACTTGAATAATTAGTGTTAGAAGAATCAACTGTGATATTGTTCAAGGATGTGTCGTATTGGAACGCATTTGCTCCTATGCTAGTAACCGATGATGGTATCGTAATTTGCCTCAAGTATGTTGCGCCTTGAAACGCATTTGCTCCTATGCTGGTAACTGACGATGGAATAGTAATATTGGTCAAGGCAGTAGTATTTTGGTCGGTACCTTGGAATGCATCTTCGCCTATGCTTGTAACATTAGTGCCAATATCAACACTATACAATAAACTCTTACCAATACCAATATATGAGTTAGAGCTAAGCTCACCATCAGTAATATCAGTTATTTTATATATATTATTACTTGTATCAACAAACAATGTTGATGATGGTGTCGTAATCGTAACATTTTCTTTACCATAAAATGTTTGTCCAGAACCATCTGATAAATTTGGACTTGGGCTAGTATTATTTAATGTAGTGCGTGTGAATGGCCACATATAAACTGTGTTTAATCCGGACGCATCTTGGAATGCGTTTTGCCCAATGCTTGTAATTGATGCCGGAATAGTGATTTGAGCCAAACTTGATGCGCCATTAAAAGCATTCGTACCAATACTAGAAATTTTAGAGAAACCAAACGGTGGTTGTAATTCGAAATTTACTGAAGACAATGTGGTAGCTCCTTGAAACATTCCTTCATTAAGTATATTGACTTCATATGGAATGTTAACCGATGTTAAACTTGATGCTCCTTTGAACGCGTTCGAACCTATACTAGTAATGCTATCTGGTATATTAATTTGAGCCACATTGGATGCGTCTCGGAACGCGTTTGAGCCTATTTCAGTAACAGTAGATGGAATCGTAACTTGTGTTAAATTTGTAGCATTTTGGAAAGCTTCTCCACTAATACTAGTTACTTTGGTTCCTATAATTACAGATTTAATGTCGTTTTTAGATATATCATTTATATACGAGCTTGAAGTAAGCACTCCAGATATATCGATATCTTTATAACTATTATCAGTAAAAACAAAAACAGACAACGTATCATAATTTATAATAGTAACATTACCCTTACCATAAAATGTGTTACCAGGTCCAAAAGATATATTAAAATCATTAAAATCATTAAAATCATTAAAATCATTAAAATCATTAAAATCATTAAAATCATTCGAACCATTAAAACTAATTACACCATTCAAATTATCTATTGTCAATTGTCGCATATATACGGTGGTTAATCCAGAGTTTTGGAACACATTTTCTCCAATACTAGTCACGTTAGATGGTATTATAATAGATGTTAATTTAGATGTATCAAAGAACGCTTCTTTTTCTATACTATTTAGGCTCGAATCTTGAGAAAATATTACTGATTCTAAATTTATTATACGTTCAAAAGCACTATCTCCAATCATTGTAACTGATGGTGGAACCGTAATTTGGATCAAATGTATGGCACCAATGAACGCATTTGCCCCTATGCTTGTAACCGATGATGGTATAGCATATGAAGTAATAGTATTATTACCTATTGGGTATTGAATTAAAGTCGTTTTATTTTTATCAAATAATACACCCGAT
>Ga0164293_10003531_pt1 | contig 13324 bp, 9 predicted proteins | sample GEODES118metaG_FD_111487 | JGI IMG/M metagenome (GOLD analysis project Ga0164293, IMG submission 111487) | Eutrophic lake water microbial communities from Lake Mendota, Wisconsin, USA - GEODES118 metaG | ecosystem: Environmental > Aquatic > Freshwater > Lake | place: USA: Lake Mendota, Wisconsin... | reverse complement strand
TCTATATTAAACGACTGTAAAATTTGAATTTATCAAAGGAATTCATCCAATCACTGTATAAAAATAACGTGTAATCAATACACATTTCATCAACGACTAAAGCTAAACAACCTATTTTCGCAGAATAACTAACGATTGTTCGCTTATGATATCGCCAACCATTCAGCTCGATGCTAAAAAACTATTGCAAATTGGATTGTCAGTTAATACCGGCATACACTATCAGCTATCTCCCGAAGCGTTAATTGATCAAGCAGTATTAAAGGGGCAGGGTGTATTAAACAATACTGGTGCACTTTGTATTAAAACGGGCAAATTTACTGGTAGAAGTCCGCAAGACAAATTCATTGTTAAAGATGAAATTACCATCGATACTGTTCATTGGAATAATTTTAATATCGCAATCGAAGAGCATTATTTCTTGCAATTGAAATCAAAGGTTTTACAATATTTGGGTGAACAAGAAAACATCTGGGTTAGAGATGCTTATGCTTGTGCCGATCAACAATACCGTTTGAATATTCGTGTAATTAACGAAAATCCTTGGAGCAATTTATTTGCTTATAACATGTTTTTGCGTCCTGAAGAAAATGAATTGGCCAATTTTCAACCAGACTGGCATATTATTCAGGCACCAGGTTTTAAAGCGGATCCTGTTGTTGATGGAACAAGGCAGGAAAATTTTGCCATTGTATCTTTTAAACATAAAACCATTTTGATTGGAGGTACTGGTTATACGGGTGAGATGAAGAAAGGTATATTTTCTGTACTAAATTATATTTTACCACAAGAGAAAAATGTATTGAGCATGCATTGCAGTGCCAATATGGGAAATGAGGGAGATGTTGCTGTTTTTTTTGGTTTGAGTGGAACTGGTAAAACTACATTGAGTGCAGACCCTGCAAGAAAATTAATTGGTGATGATGAGCATGGCTGGACCAATGATTCTGTGTTTAATTTTGAAGGAGGCTGTTATGCTAAAACCATCGATTTAAGCGAAGAAAAAGAGCCTGAAATTTTTAGAGCGATCAAACCAGGCGCTTTAGTAGAAAATATTGGCTTTATTGATGGAACCAATGAAATTGATTTTAGTTTTAAAGGAATTACAGAAAACACAAGAGTGAGTTATCCACTGCATTTTATTTCTAATGCAATAGAACCAAGCATTGGCGGACTTCCTAAAAACTTATTCTTCTTAACATGCGATGCTTATGGCGTATTACCTCCAATAAGTAAATTGAGCCCAGGGCAAGCAATGTATCAGTTTATTAGTGGATATACTGCTAGAGTGGCTGGAACAGAAGCCGGAGTTACAGAGCCTAAATCTACTTTTAGTGCATGTTTTGGAGCTCCATTCTTGCCTTTACATCCTGGAAAGTATGCAGCCATGTTAGGTGAAAAAATGAAAGCGCACGATGTGAATGTTTGGATGATTAATACTGGATGGAGTGGGGGATCTTATGGTGTTGGCAATAGAATGAAATTGAGTTATACAAGAGCAATGATTTCAGCTGCTTTAAATGGAGATTTAGACAACGTTGAGATGACTGTGCACCCGGTTTTTGGAATGCTAATGCCTACCAGCTGCCCAAATGTACCAGTTGAAATGTTGAATCCACGCAATACTTGGAAAGATCCAAATGCCTACGATACAACTGCCCATAAATTGGCAAAAGAGTTTATTAATAATTTTGAAAAATATGCTGCAGGTGTTACGCCAGAGATATTGGCCGCTGCCCCAAAAGCTTGATACCAAAAGATTTTTAATTTTTTTCGATTGCTTGCTCTATGCCTCCAAGAAATTGGGGGCATTTTTTATAAAGAGGGAAGTTGGTCTATATGTATTTCAGAAAAATGCAATCCAAAACGTTGAACCATTATTTTAAATTCATCAAATTTATAAGGGAGTAATTTAATTTGATCAATTTTTACCATGCAAACGGAGCCTTCATTAAAATTGGGACTTCCAGGTAAGTAAACAACAGCAGTATTATGTTCTTTTGAAAATTCAGTTAATATGCCTGCAACCCAATTATCATCCAATAAAACAAAAACAGGTAATTGCCTTTTTCCTTCAGCTTCATAATTCAATTTTTCTCCAACAATTTCTTTGATGAAGATATATCCTGGCGTAAATCTTAAAACATTTTCTTCAATCCAAGTTTTCCATTTTCCTACTCTCGATAATTGCATTAACAATCCACCCAAAAAACACATCAATAGAAATCCAAGTATTGTTAATACGGTAAGCAAAGACCTCCCAATAAAATTTTCAATTGCTAAACTTTTAGATACTGTTTGAATAATTGCTTGAATTGGAACCCATACTTTCTCTACTAGATAGGCCAATACAAGAATGGGTAATAAAAAAAACAATCCTTTAATGATTGTTCCTTGAATATACTGCCCGATTTTTTTCATTGAGTGATTTATTTCGATAAAAAATTACCTGCGATGCGCAATCCTTTTTCATCATCTACTACTTTCTTCATCAGCTTTTTAAGACCTTCTGGTAATTGATCTATTTCTGCTTGATTCAGATGATGAATCAATTCATGGAATTCATCCTCATCGTCATAATATCCTAGGTATAAATCAAACTGATTATTTGGATGCAAACGCAATGAAATTTCCAAGTCTTCTTCGTATTGGTGCATCGATATGATGGCCCATTGATCGTTATCCTCAAAATTGAATAATATTTCAACTGGATCTTTACTAATTACAAATGATACCAGCTTTTCAATCAATTCTCCTGAATGATGCTGAATCAATTCTTCGTATTTCATGCTAATTTGTATTAAGTAGAAGATTAAAATAAGCCAAATAACATTCCATCTACCTTGCTGATGATTTCACCAAATTGTTCTTCGCTTTCTGCAAATTTATTTTTATCGCAATCGATAATAAGTAGCTGGCCTTCTTTATATCCATCAATCCATTTATTGTAGTACTCGTTGAGTTTTTTTAAATAATCTAAACGAATATTTTCTTCGTATTCTCTTCCTCTTTTTTGAATTTGAGCAACCAATGTAGGAACAGATGCTTTTAAATAAATAAGCAAATCCGGAGGCTGTACCATTGTTTTTAAAGTCTGAAAGAATTGATAGTAATTATCAAAATCTCGCTTACTCATCAAACCCATTTCATGCAAATTGGGAGCAAAAATATTGGCGTCTTCATAAATGGTACGATCTTGAATGACTGTTTCAGTACCATGTTGAATATCCAATAATTGATTCAATCTGCTATTTAAAAAATAGATTTGTAAATTAAAACTCCAGCGGGGCATGTCTTCATAAAAATCCATCAAATACGGATTGGTATCTACATTCTCAAACTGGGGTATCCAACGATAATGCTTACTCAACATTTCTGTTAATGTTGTTTTGCCTGCACCGATATTACCCGCTATCGCTACGTGTTTTGGTTTTTTTGGTTTTGCCATTTCTAATTTGCCATTTAAAGCGTTGCAACTTAAGGAAACTAATCTGAATTTGGTTTAAATATGGTTAATAATTCAAACCAATGGCTTCTCTGACTATTTTAAGTGTTTCCGAAGCCCTTTCTCTGGCTTTATCTGCCCCTTGTTTGATCAATTTTTGCAATAAAACTTCGTCGTTTTGAATGGCTTCGGCTTTTTCTCTAATTGGGTGAATAAAACGGGCCATGTCTTCTGCCAATTGTTTTTTCATATCTCCATAGCGAATGATGCAATTGCCCTCGCTACTTGCATTAAAATCGGTTTCAAATTTTTCTAAAGTATCGGCAGTACTTACCTGAGCCATTAAGGTAAATAGATTTTGTATATAATCTGGTTTTTTAGAATTGGGTTCCGAAGGTCCTTGATCTGTTTTGGCTTTCATGATTTTTTTACGAATACTTTCATCGTTATCAGCCAAGAAAATGGTAGCCATCTGGTTTTCGCTTTTGCTCATTTTCCCAATTCCATCCAAGCTTAAAATTTTAATCAGTTCATCGCCATAATTAAATGCATATGGAAGGGGAAGCACTTCACCATAACGATGATTGAATCTTTCGGCAAAGTTTCTGGCCATCTCTAAATGCTGTTCTTGATCCTTTCCTACAGGCACTTTCACGGCTCTTTGGATGAGTACATCTGCGGCCATTAATACCGGATAAGTTAATAATCCAGCATTTACATTTTCTGGTTGTAAACGAACTTTATCTTTAAAAGTGGCTGTTTTTTCTAATTCTCCTTTATAAGCCAGCATATTTAAATAAAGGTATAGTTCTGCAATTTCTGGTACATCACTTTGAACATAGAGTGCTACTTTTTCTGGATCTAATCCACAAGCTATGTTTTCTGCAATTACCCTATTTACACTTATTTTAAGCGCTCTTGTATCTGGATGTGTGGTTAAACTATGCCAGTTGGCTACAAAAAAATAGCAATTAAATTGATCTTGCATGCGCACATAATTACGCATGGCTCCGAAATAATTCCCAAGATGTAAATACCCAGTTGGGCGAATGCCGCTAACAACTACCTCTTTTACCATATCGAGCGAAGATATGAATCCTAGACAGTATGTGGCTCATGGTAGATGGTTTTTTTATAGTTAGATTTGTGTCCATTTCAAATTGTAAAAACTTAGACTATAAGCTCTAATAGCCAAATACTCGCTTCCCCTATCGAATACCTAAAAGGGGTAGGTCCTTTGAGGGCAGATATGCTTAAAAAGGAGTTGGAAATATTTACTTTCAATGATCTTCTGCATCATTTTCCGCTAAGGCATATCGATAAAACTAAGATTAACAAGATTGCTGAAATCAATGCCTTTACCGATTATATACAGGTTACAGGAAGGTTGATTCATTACGAAGTAGTTGGAGCTGGTAGAGGCAAAAGATTGATAGCCCAAATAAAAGATGTAAGTGGCCTTTTAGAATTAACCTGGTTTCAAGGAATTAATTGGGTAGAAAAAAACTTGCACATTGGGTCGGACTATCTTGTTTTTGGCAAAACCGGTTTTTTTAATAGCAAGGCACAAATGGTGCACCCAGAAATTGAGGTATATATTCCTGCAAAAGCAGGCGCAAAGGCATTTTTAGAACCGGTTTATCCTTCTACCGAAAAATTGAAAGCCAGGTCTTTGAATGGACGTCAATTAGCAAAGCTTACACAAATATTGTTTGGAATCGTTCAACCAAAAGATATACCAGAGAATTTACCCGCTTATTTGTTGCAAGAACTAAAATTATTGTCCAGATACGAAGCATTTGCCATGATTCATTTTCCAACCAATGAAATGTTGTATAACAAAGCATTGGAGCGATTGAAATTTGAAGAATTATTCATTGCTCAGGTAAGATTACAATTGGTAAGACTACAAAGAAACAATGCCAGTAAAGGGGTTGTATTTGAAAAAGTAGGGGCTTTTTTTAATGATTTTTACAATCATCATTTGCCCTTCACATTAACTGGTGCACAAAAAAGAGTGTTAAAAGAAATTCGCAACGATACAGCAAGGGGAAGACAAATGAATAGGCTGTTACAAGGAGATGTAGGAAGTGGAAAAACAATGGTAGCTTTATTGAGTATGTTGCTTGCAGCCGACAACGGATTTCAAAGCTGTTTGATGGCACCAACAGAAATTTTAGCACAGCAACACTATGCGGGGCTTAAAGAACTGTTGAAAGAAATGCCTGTTGAATTGGCTCTGTTAACAGGAAGTACTAAAACTGCAGAAAGAAAGCGCATTTTAAATGGTTTATTAGAAGACAGTATACATTTTGTTGTTGGAACCCATGCTGTGATAGAAGATATTGTTCAATTTAAAAATCTTGGCTTAGTAATTGTAGATGAACAACATCGGTTTGGAGTTGCTCAAAGAGCTAAGCTATGGGAAAAGGCGGTGATACCTCCCCATGTTCTAGTAATGACTGCAACGCCAATTCCTAGAACATTGGCCATGACAGCCTATGGCGATTTAGAATACAGTGTAATGGATGAATTGCCTCCAGGTAGAATTCCCATAACTACTGTGCAGCGCAATGAAATGGCTAGAGCCAGTGTTATGGGTTTTGTAAAAGAAGAAATAACCAAGGGAAGGCAGGCTTATTTTATATATCCATTGATTGAGGAAAGCGAGAAATTGAGTTATGAAGATTTGATGCAAGGATACGAACAAGTAAAAAGCTTTTTCCCAGAGCCAACTTATAAAATTGGAATGGTACATGGAAGGCAACCAGCTGAACAGAAAGCAACCAATATGCAACGTTTTGTAAGCGGCGAAAGTCAAATATTGGTGAGCACTACCGTTATTGAAGTTGGCGTAAATGTACCCAATGCATCTGTGATGGTGATTGAAAGTGCCGAAAAATTTGGTCTTTCTCAATTGCATCAGTTGCGAGGAAGAGTAGGAAGGGGTAGTGAAAAAAGCTTTTGCATTTTATTAACGGGAAGCAAAGCAAGCAAAGAGGCCAAAGAACGTATCAATATTATGTGTGCAACCAATGATGGATTTAAAATTGCGGAGAAAGACCTAGAAATGAGGGGTCCGGGAGATATTGAGGGTACTAGGCAGAGCGGGGCATTGAACTTTAAGTTAGCCAGTATTGTTAATGATAAGGCCTTGTTGGAATTGGCTAAAGAGAAGGCAGAAATATTGGTTGAAAAGGATTTATTTTTAGAAGATCAGCCGCACCAAATATTGCGTAATTTTATGCAATCGCAAAAAACAAAGCATGGCTGGGGCAAAATAGCATAAAGATTAAAATACAGCTTGTGTTAAAAAAAGGAATTGTTGTTACTTATTTATTGTTGCTAAGTGCGGGGTTGTTCGCACAGAGTTACCTCAACTTTGTAGAGAACAAAGGACAGTGGGATGCATCCATCAAATTTAAATCTGAAATGCCTGGTGGGGCCATTGTATTAAAAAATGCTGGCTATAGAGTAATGCAATACAATGTGCAAGATTATGATCAATTAACCGAAACATTGCATTCATTAAAAGGGCGAGATAAGCATGCCGATAAAATAAATGGCAATGAATCAGACAAGTCTGTTATTCATGGAGATGTAGGTGCAGAATTGAATCTACGATCACATACTTACGAGGTTAAATTTTTAAATGCCAATCCAAACCCTGTTATTGTTCCAGACAAAGTTCAAAATAATTACAATAATTATATACTAGGGAATGATCCAAGTAAATGGGCAAGTAATTGTAAAATCTATCAGGCAATCACTTATAAAAATGTTTATCCCAATATTGATATACGGTTTTATACTTCTAATGCTACTTTAAAATATGATGTAATTGTTCACCCTGGAGGAGATCCTTCAAAAGTAATTTTATATTTTGATGGGGTAGATGGGTTGAAAGTAAAAGATGAATCACTACAAATTAAAACATCTGTTGGAACCATTCAAGAAATGGCTCCATATACTTATGCATTAAACAAAGATCAAAGAAATGATGTTGCATGCAGTTATGAAGTGAGGGGCAATTTTGTTCAATTCAAATTAAACAGCGCTTACGATAAATCTTCAACACTGGTTATAGATCCAAGTGTTATTTTTATTAGTTACACTGGAAGTACAGCTGATAATTGGGGCTTTACTGCTACTTATGATGGTGCTGGAAATTTTTATGCAGGTGGTGTGGTTTTTGGGGATGGGTTTCCTGCTTCAAATGGCGCATTTCAAGGTAACTTTAAACCGGGCGGGTCTTTAAAAATTGATATGGGGATTATGAAGTTTGATCCTTTGGGCATTAATCGAATTTATGCAACCTATATCGGCGGAAATGGAGATGATCAGCCACATAGTTTGGTGGTTGATAGAAATGGAAATTTAATTATTGCAGGTAGAACTTCTTCAACCGATTATCCAACCAGGGGGGTAACAAAACTTTTTGGATCTGGTGGAGGATTTGATATTGTTGTTACTAAATTAAATGTAAATGGATCTGCATTGGTTGGTTCGATGGTGATTGGTGGTTCTGCAAACGATGGCGTGAATATAGATCCCAATTATCCACAAAATACTGGTACAACATCTATTCGAAGAAATTATGGAGACGATTCTAGAAGTGAAGTAATCACGGATAACAACAACAATATTCTAGTTGCATCTGTAACCCAATCTACTAATTTTAGAACAACTCCAGGGGCTTTTCAAACAACTGCAGGAGCTCGCGTTGCAGGTGGAAGATACCAAGATGGAGTATTGTTAAAAATAGATGCCAATGTAGACAATGTTATTTTTAGTTCTTTTTTAGGCGGAAACAATGATGACGCTGCTTTTGTATTAAGTAATAATCCATTAAATGGGGATATTTATGTTGCAGGGGCAACCTTAAGTACTGATTTCCCGGGCGATAAAACGGGTTCTTTGTTTGCAACCAATCAAGGTAAAGCAGATGGTTTTATTGCTAGTATTAAAAGCGATGGATCAACCATCAATAAATCTACTTATATAGGTACTAGTGCAGAAGATATTTTGTTTGGAATTCAATTTGATAAATTGGGTTTCCCCTATATCACTGGTACTTCTTCAGGCTCATTTCCAGTAATCAATTCTCCTTTTAATACAAAAAATCCAGGGCAATCCAATGGCAAGCAATTTATTGCCAAATTAACTCCCGATTTTTCATCCTTTGTTTTCTTCACCAATTTTGGAAGCCCTACAGCGTCAATACCTAGTTTGTCCATTACTGCATTTTTAGTAGACAGATGTCAGAATATGTATGTCTCTGGATGGGGTGGTAGTAATATTGGAACAGATTATACAACAGGTTCTTTAGATGGTATGCTGGTTTCATCCGATGCGTATAAAAAAGTATCTGATGGAGCAGATTTTTATTTTTTCATTTTGAGTAAAAATGCGGATAGTTTAATTTATGCTACATTTTTTGGTCAAGATGCTGGCTTTGCAGATCATGTTGATGGTGGAACATCTCGCTTTGATCCGAATGGTACTATTTATCAATCCATTTGTTCTTGTGGTGGTGGAAGGGGAACTAATCCAAGAACTTCAATTGTAGGTACACCAGGTTCATGGTCGCCCAACCGTGGAAATAATTCTTGTAATCTGTTAGCTGTTAAATTGGCATTTTATTCAGCTGGTGTTTCTGCGGGAGTGCAATCATCTATTGGAGGAAGATTAAGAGATTCAACTGGTTGTGTTCCGTTAACTGTAGACTTTATTGATACAGTTGCAGCTGCTAAAACCTATTATTGGGATTTTAATGGAGACGGAACCAATGATTTAACTACTACCATACCAAAAGCAAGTTTTACGTATAATGTGGTTGGGATTTATCGTGTAAGATTGATAGCAGAAGATTTGAATTCTTGCAATGAAAGAGATACTTCTTACATGAATATAAGTGTTAGAAGTGATGCTGTTACCAATTTAAATTTTGCTTATGCAGTGGTGCCTCCTTGTGCAAATCGAACTTATCAGTTTACCAATTTAGCTACAGCACCTCCAGGAAAAACATTTAATGCCAATTCTTTTCAATGGAACTTTGGTGATGGATCACCAGTTGTGAATTCAAATGATGGCCCGCGAACGCATACCTTTCCTTCAGATGGCACTTATATTGTTCGATTAACTTTAAAGGACCCATTGTTTTGTAATGAGGATGATTATATAGAACAAACAGTTAGGGTTTCTAATTCTTTTGCACCCAACTTTATTGCAGATACTGCATGTATTGGAACAGCAACAAAGTTCACTTATACAGGTGTTGGGGGTGCAAGTTTTGTTTGGAATTTTGGTGACGGTACGCCAACAAGTACAATAGCAGATCCATCGCATATCTATGCTGCTCCAGGTGTTTATGCTGTAACTGTTGATGTTACCGATAACAATACTTGTGATGTAGTTAAAACAAAATCTTTTACAAAATCAATATTAGTAAGCCCTAATCCTACTTCATTATTCGATTATACACCAAGAACAACTGGTGCTAATCAAATTTATACATTTACCAATTTATCTACTGGTGGTGCATCTTATTATTGGGATTTTGGTGATAGTAAGGCTATTAGTACAAATAGAAGAGACACAACAATAAGGTATTCCTTTAACGCATCAGGCACTTATAATGTTTGTTTATCAACTATCAATACCGTTGGATGTTTGGTGAAGTATTGTGAGCCAATTGTTGCAGAAGTAAACCCACTATTTGATATACCAAACGCATTTTCACCCAATGGAGATGGAGTGAACGAAAGAATATATGTTAGAGGTTTTGGTGTTGCAAAAATGACTTGGAAAATTTACAATCGTTGGGGTGTTTTGGTTTACCTTGGAACAAATCTTAATGAGGGATGGGATGGAAAATACAACGGAAAAATTCAGCCACAAGAAGTATACAATTATACGTTGGAAATTGAATTTTCTGATAAAGCAAAAGCATTTAAGAAAGGCGATATAACCTTATTGCGATAATTGAATTCAACAAATGAACATATTTAAATCGATATTTTTTATTTTCTTTCTACTTGTTTCATTTACAGAAACATTTGGACAAGGGCTTAATTTTTCACAGTATTTCAATAATCCATTATTTGTGAATCCTGCCAATACTGGCTTTAATCCTGATATGGATTATCGTATAGGCGGTAATTATAGAAATCAATGGGCTTCTGCATCTAGTCCCTATAAAACAATGGGTATTTGGGCTGATTCCAAGTTGTTTGCCAATCGGTTTGAAAATGGGTGGATGGGAATTGGAGGAGGAATTATGAGAGATGTTGCAGGTGCAGGAAGTCTATCTTCAACCAATGCCAATTTATCATTGGCTTATCACCAGATGTTGGGTTATAAGAGTTTGCTAAGCGCAGGTTTTTCTGCAGGCATGATTTCAAAAAGAATTGATTTTTCAAAACTAACATTCGACAATCAATGGAACGGGCAGTTTTTTGAATCAACCATTCCATCCAATGAACCATTTGCCTTTAGTCAAACAGCTTATTTTGATCTTTCAATGGGCGTGAATTATGCTTTGTTTGCCTCAGAAAATGCTTATTTTAATGCGGGTATAAGCATCAATCACATTAATAGACCAAGAGAAAGTTTTTTTGAAGCTTCTGTAACAGATAGTAGGATAGATATGCGCTATACTTTTTTTGCCAATGCAAGTATTAAAGTGCAAGACATTTGGATCATTAACCCCAATATCTATTATAGTACTAGAGGATCCGCTAATGAAATTGTTCTTGGAATGAATGCCAATAGAGATTTGACCGGAGATGGGGCTAAACAATTGATTCTTGGGTTGTATTACCGAAAAAATGATGCCATCATTCCTGTAGTTGGTTTCCAAGTAAATGATATTAAATTTACTGTAAACTATGATGCTTCAACTTCTTCTCTAAACTCAGGAAATTCAGTAAGAGGCGCCTATGAGCTTTCTATCGTTAAACACGGCCTATTTTCTTCTTCAGCAGGCAAATCCGTAAAATGCCCTACGGTTAGGTTTTAAGTTATTGGGTTATTTGAAAAGTATATTTCATAATTCATATTTCTTATTTCATTATCCTTATTTCATATTTCATAATTCTTAATTCTAATTAGTATCTTGTGAATTCATAACAAGCACATGAAATACTTACCCTTAGACCCAACTATTTTCATCAATAATAGAAAAAGGTTTTCGAAAAAAATGTTGGCCAAAAGCATTGCTGTTTTTGTGAGCAATGATGAATGGCCAAGTAATGGCGATGCCCTACATGCATTTAAACAGAATAGCGATTTATTTTGGTTATCAGGAATTGAACAAGAAGATTCTATGGTCATCCTTTTTCCTGATTGCCCAGATCCTAAGTACCGTGAAGTACTGGTATTAGTGCGACCAAATGCATTGAAAGAAAAATGGGATGGCAAAAGACTCAGGGCAGCTGAAGCAACAGCCATTTCAGGGATTTCTACCATTGTTTGGTTGGATAGCATTGATGCTTTATTACAAGGCTGGATTCATTTAGCAGATACCATTTATTTAGACACCAATGAGAATGATCGAAAAGCATCGAATGTAAGAACACGTGAATATCGCTTTGTAGATGAAATGAAATTGAGCTATCCACTACATCAATTTCAACGTGCTGCCAAAATCATGAAAGAAATTCGTGCGATCAAAACAAAAGAAGAGATAGTGGTTGTTCAAAAAGCCATTGATATTACTGAAAACACGTTTAGAAAATTATTAAAATTTATTCAGCCGGGGGTAAATGAATATGAAATAGAAGCAGAAATTTGGCATAGCTTTTTAAGCCAACGTGCAACCGGTCCGGCATATGGAAGTATTATTGCCAGCGGCGATAATGCTCGAACATTGCATTATGTATCCAATAATGCAGTTTGTAAATCGGGTGATTTAATTCTAATGGACTTTGGTGCAGAATATGGTGGATATAATGCCGATTTGACTAGAACAATACCCGTGAATGGTAAGTTTTCTGCTCGACAAAAACAAGTGTACAATGCATGTTTGCATTTACACAACTATGCCAAGTCTATTTTAAAACCAGGTATTTCTGTAGTTGATTATACCGAAAAAGTAGGCGATGAAGCAACCAAGCAATTTGTAAAAATCGGTTTATTGAATAAACCCGATATCAAAAATGAAGACCCAGCAAATCGAGCATATAGAAAATATTTGTACCATGGAATTTCACATCATTTAGGGATTGATGTACATGATTTAGGTACTAGAACTGCGCCTATTCAAGCAGGCATGTTGTTTACCATTGAACCGGGGATTTATATTGAAGAAGAACAAATGGGTATTAGGATTGAAAATAATTTTTGGATTACGAAGTCGGGAAGTATCGACTTAATGAAAAACATTCCAATAACAGTAGAAGAGATTGAAACCTTGATGAAAAAGAAAAAATAATGAAGCAACAGATTCCCAATTTATTTACGCTAAGCAATTTATTTCTTGGATGTATTGCTATCATTTATATTTTACAACCTGGTCTTACACTCACCGTAAATTCAGATGGCGAAAATTTGGTTTCTATACCTGAAAGAATGATGTGGGCTGGGTGGTTTATTATTGGAGCAGCCATTGTAGATTTCTTTGATGGATTTGTTGCACGCTTATTAAAAGTGCCATCAGAAATGGGAAAACAATTGGATTCTTTGGCTGATGTAGTAAGTTTTGGTGTTGCACCTGCAATGATTGTATTTCAATTCCTAAGATTGAGTTTTTCTCAAGATCCAGGTGGATTAGATGTTCCATTAATTTGGCTATTGCCCGCATTGCTAATTCCTTGTGCAGGAGCATTTCGTTTAGCACGTTTTAATATTGATACCAATCAACAATTTGGATTTAAAGGG
>Ga0164293_10003529_pt1 | contig 13325 bp, 19 predicted proteins | sample GEODES118metaG_FD_111487 | JGI IMG/M metagenome (GOLD analysis project Ga0164293, IMG submission 111487) | Eutrophic lake water microbial communities from Lake Mendota, Wisconsin, USA - GEODES118 metaG | ecosystem: Environmental > Aquatic > Freshwater > Lake | place: USA: Lake Mendota... | reverse complement strand
TTCAGCAGCAACTTAATAGCCAAGTCCCGGTGTAGCAGTTCATCATAGGCACGGAGGACAATTCCCATACCGCCGCGTCCAATCTCCTCTTTTATGCGGTACCGTCCGACGACACGTCCCACCGCATCGGTTAGACTGGTTTCCAGAAATGCGGAACGCTTAGAATCCGCATAAGCTTGACAGCGGATTGAAGCAACGGCATACCGACATAGCCCAACCCACAGTCTATCCCTCCGATCCGATTCACAGTTGGGATAGGTTGTTATTCGTTATTTGGCTAATGAAACACACTCGAATTTCATCCCCATGCCCACGTCAGTGATTTCTTGGCATGACACTATCGATGAGCCATGGCTTAAACTGGCACCAATCCGCGTCGGTGAAGTTCCGTCAGGATGTGGCACACCCGAAAAGTACATTTTACTCTCGCAACACGATCAGCCGATTATTCGGATTGATGCTTATCGAAGTTCCGAAGAAAGTTATCCCTTTAACGATGCGATCCACTGGAATGATTTTCTTGTTGTGGGCTGGGGCGACTGTGCGTACTTAATCGATATTGATTCAGGCGCCATTATCAAACACAAGCTTGGAATTTACTTCGGACACCTTTATTCGCGTCCGGAGTACCTTCTTGTTGCATCGGGTGAGCGACTGTGGTGCATAAACCGTAGCGGATCGATAGAATGGACGAGTGACGTGCTCGGAATCGACGGCGTCGTTGTGCATGATGTAACTCATGGAATCATTTCCGGTGAGGGAGAATGGGATCCTCCAGGTGGATGGCAACCATTCGCAATCATGCTCGATTCCGGACACAAAGCCAAATAACCAAATCTTGGACCGAAGCCCCCGTCGGTCCGTTTCGAACTTTAGAGACCGTGTTGGCGGGGGCTCGGTCAACATGGCCGTTACGCAATCCAGAGAAACGACATCGAAGCTGTTGGCATGCACGAAAAAAACGCTCGTTTGTATTACTGGTACCCATCGGAGAATTGGCCACCCGAATCTGTTCAGGAACCAGGCGAGATTCGAACCGACGGTCGTTTGAGCGTATGGTGCACTCAAACCAGTCGGAGCGCTAATGATCAACGTAAACTTGTCGCGCGTTGGTGTGATACTTTGCCAAACTTACGAGGCGTTCGACACCTTTGGCTTTGTTCCCGGGTGCCCCAACAACTGTTTGATGCGGCTTGCCAAGTTCCAGGCCTCGAATCGCTTTACATAAAATGGGGCGGCATCAAGAAATTGAATGCCTTAGAGAATGCCTCTGAAATACGGTATCTCCATATCGGCAGCTCGACTGGAGTAGAATCCATTGAGCCATTGGAATCGATGACATCCCTGATTTGGTTGGGGATTGAGAGCTTCACTCGCATTCGCTGCCTTGATCCGCTGGAGAAATTGATTGGTCTTGAAGGACTAACGGTTGAGGGAAGTATTTGGACAACGCAGCATGTTGATACGTTAGCTCCGATTGGCAAACTGCTCAATCTCCGCTACCTTGCAATTACAAATCTTCGCTCCATGGATCGGACTCTGTCGACGCTTTTCACTCTGAGACAACTCGAGGTTTTTCACGCTGCGAAGTGGTGGGCGGCGAATGAGATTGACGAATTGCAACGTCTAAACCCAAAACTTATTGCGTAACATATAAAGGCTTAGATTCTGCGTCGATGTTCTAGGGACGCGCATCAGCGACTTTTGGACATACCACTATCCAACTAGCAACCTGTTCATCGCTAACCAACATATTGCAACCTTCCCACCGCATCGGTTAGACTAGTTTTCTGAGATGCGGGATGTGTTGAATCCGACATCGCCCAACACACAATCTATCCCTCCGTTCCACTTCACTCCAGTTTGGATAGATTGTTATTCGTTACGACACGAAAGGAAATAAATTGGAAGACCTCCTCAATCGCATTACGCGTCTCTATGTGGAATTGATTCCCGCCGCACTTAAATCGGTGCCAACCGGTTTGAAGCTATACGGTGGTTTCATTCCGTATTTCGGTTGGGAAGCCGAACCAGAGGACCATGCCGAACACGGAAGAACGATCTACATTCTTGACACCGCGTACCTTCAAACGATTCGAGGCGAAACGGATGATGTCGATGAGGTTTCACGACGTGCATACGGTTGGAGGGAATTCATTGGTTCCAAGTCCGTGATGATCGAGTCTACTGAGTTGAATGATGCATTGCTCGAGTGGTACAGTTTCCAGAATGACAACGACGAGAGCACCGATCTACTCGATCAAATTGGTACCGCCATCGCGTCAGCGTGTCTAGTGCTGAATGAACGCGGATGGAGTCATCAGGCATGTACCGATGACTTCGTTGTGTTCACTGACTGCATGGCTGATGAAGAATACAACGTTGGTTTGCGCGCAAGCGTTCCGGAACAATGGATGGCCGCAAAAGAAAACGCGGGCATGTTTCGCTGGCTTTGCTCGTAAAGTTGTACCTTATAACCGATTAGATTCTGCGTCGTTGTTCTACGGATGAATGCGGGCTGGACCGCGGGTGATTGCCCGGTCTATTGTGGGCGTCTGAATAGTTTAGCCTGAATCCATTCCCGTGTTCGAAACGCCCAAGCGGCTGCCTTCAGCTTGACGAAGATCCATTTATCAACCTGGTCGTCACTAACCAACAAGTTGCAATCATCACACCGCATCGGTTAGACTGGATTCCAAAGATGCGGCACGTGTAGAATCCGCTTAAGCCTGACAGTGGGTGGAAGCAACGGCAAACCGACATCGCCCAACACACAATCTATCCCTCCGTTCCACTTCACTCCAGTTTGGATAGATTGTTATTCGTTCGTGCTTTCGACTCCTCGCTGATAGGTGAAACGTGCGACTACGGCATGTAATCGTTCTGCTCTTCATATGTGCCACCTTTTTTGCTGGCTGGGCATTGATTGTGGCACGCCGCAACGCAATCAATGCCCAATGTCCACGGGGATTGATTGTTGATCGAACGAAATGGCCGAAGTACCTCCTAGAAACCATGGAGCCGCTAGAACGAGACGGCTTGATTTCAGAGCAAGTTGACGGATTCCGAATTCATGTTTGGTCGAATGATCGATTTGTATTGAGGTTCCCAAAAAATGATTCCCTAGCTGATCGAATCGTCACCGCAATGTCCCTTACTCGTGTGGGCGACGAGAATTCAGGCGTACGTGAATTTCAACGATGGATGCCACAGGAATGGAACATCATTGATCCGCCAACGGCCGAATACTATGTTTCTTCGCCTTGGCTAACCGGAGACGAAGGCCCCATGTATGTGCTGAGAGTTGATTCGTCCGACGAATTCGCATACGTTTACTACTACTACAACTTCTGACAACTGAAACTTTGTACCATCAAAGCGATGGTCCGAAGTCGCGGATCGGCCGATTCCTGATAGTAAGTTTATTTGCCGCGACATCGGTGGTCGCGGGCGTTACGCCTGAGAGGATGAATTGAATGAGACGTGTGGCGTTGTGTTAAACAGGAGATGCAATACGAATCCATACGAGACAAACGAGCATGCTTCCGATGTATCAAAAGAGCTCAGCGTTCGATCGAACTTTCGCGTCTCGCTACTGGCACTGGTTTCTGTAGTAGGAATTGGAAATACATGTGCAGCTCTGATTGATGCATACCGTGAGGGATATCCATCTCTTGATGGCTATCTATTCATTGGGATAGCAACCCTAATCCCAATGGCTATTGGGGTAGCGGGTATGCTGTTATCGATTGCGCGGCGATTCAAAACATACTTGGTCTGGTCCGCAGGCTCTCTCTTAGCCTTGATTCCAGGACTATTTGTATGGTCTGTTTGCGCTGCGATTCCCACACCACGAATTCACATGGGCGTTGGACAGATGCACATATTTTTTCTTCCAGTATTTCACATCGGATACTGTTTGATCGTATACTTGGGAACTGGTCTGCTTGCACTAGTGGTATCGGAAACCATCGAGGCTTGACAGAACTATGCCATGCGCACCAAGAGCTCGATCGTCCAGGTTTGGTCGGTGCATTTGTTTACTCCTCGCCCTGGGTGATGCCATGCGTTCTGCTCATCGAATATCAAGCATGACACCTGGCATTCATCTCCTTATGATCGCTAGCTTGGCGCTAGAGCTCGGCTGTCCAAGTGTTGAAAACGCTGGGGTTGAGCACAATAACGTCTGCATTGACTTGTCGCCCGACGGTAAGACACTCGTCTTCTCTTCCGCAGACGGCGACCTCTATCTTTTTGGCATCTCGAGTTCCACTACGACGCGGCTTACTGAGACCGATCGCACTGAAAGCTACCCATCATTTTCTCCGGACGGAAAGCAAATTACGTTTGCCGCAAAAGATAACGATTCGGCGTCCTCCAAGATCTTCGTGCTTAACCTTGGTGATCATTCAATCAATGCCGTAACAGAGGACAACAAACAGTCCGATATCCTGCCGCGATTCACACCAGACGGTAAGCGGATTGTATTTGCACGTGCCAACCGGCACCGCCCTAAAAGACTTGGCGGATGGACCTGGGATATGTGGGACGTTTGCAGCATCGGGACCGATGGTACGGGTCTTACTCGGCTTACCGAGGAAAGCTACTACCAGCTTTACCGAATCGTTCCAATGGCTGATGGAACTTTCGTTTACGCAGCTGACACCATGGGTCTCAATAATCCAGCCGCATTGTACACATTGTCTCCGAACAACAAATCCACTCAAATCATCCCGGAGCCCGGTGCCAACAATGCGAACGTTAACGCATGGGCATCGGACCCGATGGTCGGTCCAGACGGCGAAACGATGACCTTTTGCTCTGACCGCACCAAGCCGTTTTGGTATGACGTCGGTGTCAAAAAGGGCGACGCGAAATCTGAATTCCTGGTGGGTTCAAAGTCACGATACAACCGGTACCCAGATTTTTTCCCCGACGGTGAACGGATTGTATTCCTTGCCGGAACTGATTTTAATGCTGGGAGTCGGCCGATTTACAGCTTGTGGGAAGTGTCGCTATCGGGTCAAGCCAAAGAGCTCGCCACGTCAGACCTGTTCACGAATCCGACCAATTGGCTGGCACCGAAACGAACAGAACCGGACATGCACGGGACGCGGTGAACCCAAGCCGCGTTCCTCTTCACGCCTTGACTCGCTTATGAATCAATAGGATTATTGAATGAAGAACCAGTTAAAGCAATGACCAAAATCGACGACTCATTTCAGCGTTGGATATGTGCACTGTTCTTTGGAGTTGTTCTAACGCCATTAAACTCTTTTGGAGTCTGGGTTGCGCGTCGTAACGCCTTGGACGTCAACGGTATAGTATTGACTCCATACTGGTATTTGTTCGCTTTAGCCGGTCCATTGCTTTCGATCGGAGCTGCGCTTCTTATACATCGATCACACAGAATTTGGCAGGGAGATCTTCTTCTTTATGTTCTATTTGCTTTAATTCTCGCTTCATTTGCGCACATTCCTCTCATGTACAGTGCTGGTGGATTCAGGTGATGAGTCGCGATCTAGCGATCAGGACGCCTTGAAGTACTCGAAGTGCAGTAACAATCGATCAGGAGTTCAAAATCAAGACAGTGAAGAACAATCCATTGCAGCCAAACGGCAGATCGTCAAATCTGATTTTTAGAAACTTCACTTGCCGACACTGGCTGGTTGGTGGTCGCTCTGTCGCAAAGAATTTACGTGCATGAAACCAAGGAACGATAGTGAACTTCTAGATGCCTTTGCGCAATCGTTCTTGATGCTGGACGAGCTCATCTGCCCGCACGATCGACCTCCGCCTCTCGTACTTCTTGACGCGACGACTTCTGTAGATTGGAGTATTGTTCGTTGGCATCCTATTCGGCTACCCGCTCCTCGTGCCTGCATTGATTGCCTTCGACGCGTTGGTCGACTTCCACAATTGTTCGAGTCGTTCGCTGAGTCCTTTGGTTGGCTTGATGTGGATTTGCGGATATGTCGACTATTCGCGAATCCGCCAGCTACCGATTTCGTTGACCTTTCGACGGCCATGTTTGCCGATCCGGTACTAAACAATGCGCTGTTGCCATTACGCTTTGTTCGATTTGCTCTAGCTCCAGATTGTTGTTATGATCCAATTTGCTTTGACTTATCTAATTTCGATGGTGACGATTGCCCAATCGTTCGACTGGAACACGAATCGATCTTGAGGCATGATCGGATTGATAAATGCGAGGTCATTTTTGACTCATTCCGTGACTTGGTTCAGGCTGTCATCGATTTGGGGCATGGCGCGGCAAACAATCGCGACAAAACCAATGGTTGCACCTAAGCCGAAGAAGGTGCGTTTTTGCAATAGATACCGTTCACTGCCGACTAGGTGAACTTCGTCGGTCGATCGAATGAAATTCTTCATGCCGAGAAAGCGATCGACCGGAGTCGTTGACCGGTGGTTTTGACAATGCATGATCGCTTACCGCGGTCAGCGCCGCCGTTAGCGGACTGGAGAATTCTATATTGCCCAAAGTGAACGATAAATCCTCGGAAATTCCGCAGTTTTCGTTGCGTTCTCTATTTGCATTGACATTAGTAATCGCCCTGGTAGTTGCAATGGCCGCTTCCTTGAAGAAGGCTTTCTATAGAACGCCTCATCAGCAAGCCATTGACAGTGTATTGGGCTTGGATGGAAGCGCGATGGAAGATTCGGACGGCCACTATGCCGTTGTCTTAAGCGGTAACGGAATTCGAGTTGATGACCGAATTTGTGCCGATATTGCGATTTGCCCCGAAATCCAAAAGCTAACAATTGCGCAGGCACAGATCACGGATGCTGGAATCAGAGATGTTTCAAAACTCCAGCAACTCTTCTACCTGAACTTGAATGGCTGCGCTGCCGTGACGGACGTTTCAATTCCAATCCTCGGCCAAATGTCAGGATTAAAGGAACTCTATGTAGGGGAGACTGGCATCTCGAAGGCGGGATGTGATCTTCTGCGAGAGTTGCTACCAAACTGTACAATACATCAATGACGAGTCGTAGTCAGCCTAACTCACAATTGACGGATGAAACATGACAGTAACAGCGGCACGAGAACGGGAATCAGCTGCGAAGGAACGCGAGCTATTTGATTCGCTAGTTCGTGTCCTGCCAGTATGCGTTGAAAATGGAACACTGATCTTCTTCAATTCACAAAATCTTCCAGATGAATATCAACACCACTGGCTCCCGGCGGAATCGGATGAACTCTTTGAGCTTGCGACACGCTGTTCTACGATTCGGAGCGAACTCGGACTAACAAACGCTCAGACCATCGCACAACTATTTCTGGACGCGTGTACTGAGAACGGCAATATGAAAAATCCACACCGACGTGGGCCGCGAAAATTGGCGACTTGGTTACTCTCCGAACTCCAGTCGCGGTTCTCGACATAGCCGGCATGGCATTCAAAAACATCTTGGCCGGGTCCAGACTTCGTGTACGATCGCGCGGCTCCTGGGACATCATCCGCTAAGGTTGCCGACTCGATTGAAAGACCTGATAGCCCGTGGACGCGCACTGAGTACAACGAAGCATCGGTAGACAAGTGATAGCTGGGAGCCAAATGCTTTAAACAGTGCACCTCCGGTTCCGAGAGGGTGCGGACACTCAATTGGGCAAGGATGATATAATGTGGCACCGCCAGGAAACTAGTGCCGCAACTCTCAATTACTATGCTACCAAGGCGAGTTCTTTCCTAGGTTGCCTTGATCTTGCCCAGCTTTCCCTCCATGTGAAGGGTCGCGGGCGGGTTTTCGCTTTGGTCGGTCGGCCAGTATACGTCCAGTCGAATGGCTTGGCGAATGTCTTGTTGAAGTAGTCGATAAATAGAGTCAGCTTTTGTTCTAACGCTTCAAGCGAGCTAAATGTTCCGTGTCGCATTACCCGTCGTTGGATCGTGCCGAAGACGATTTCAATTTGATTGAGCCAAGACGAATGCTTGGGCAGATATACAAATCGGATTCGATGTCTTAGGTCGCTTAGGAATTCCACACGGCTTGCAATCGATTTGAGTATTCCCGACTTCCCCTTTTTACCAAGTATCGACTCATCAATTCCTTCTTGCTTGGCTACGAACCGAACCAATTCTTCACTGCAATGAACGTTCAGATTATCAACCACAATGACCCAACCGGCGGTGGGATCCGTTGCGACCAGAGTAGATACAAGTTTGGCTAGATCCGACTCAGATCGAGTTGCGGAAATGGTTGGACAAATCATCTGTCCGTTGACGACATCCCAGTTTCCAATTAGGCACGTCGTGCCGTGTCGAATGTATTCGTATTCCATTCGTATCGGTCGATTGGGTTCAGCTGGTTTGGACTTGCCGATTCGTTCGATGGCTTGAAGGCTCGGCATTTCATCAAGGCAGATCGTGTAGGTGTTTTCCTGGAAAAACAACCGATTCGCATCCAGGTAGGTTTGGCAAACCAATTCGACTTGCGACTGAAACTTGACTGGATCTTTCTCCTTCGTATTGAGCCAGTACTTTACCTTGTGTGGTTTGAGCGAGGATTCGTTGAGGTATCGGCCGACTTGACTGACGGAGATACTTTCTACTATCTTTCGCTTAATGACTTCATCGGTAATTTCCCAATGAGTCCAAAGCGAGATTGGTCGATTTGATAGCCCAGGCTCTTCGCATGCAACCGCAAGAATCTGAGTAACCTGTTGGGGCGTGAAGGTCGGTGGCCTTCCGCTGCGTGGCGCATCGGTAAGCACTTCTTCGATAGACCGAACCAACTGAGCATATGGCTCGCTACACTCTATGGCAATCAAAGCATCGAACGACATTTTCCATCGTCTCCGCCAAACGCCGACCTGCCCACGATCGAGTCCTACAATTAAAGAAATCTCATCGTTACGTTTGCCATGAAACGCGTGCCAAATGATCTTGGCGCGAACTAGCAACCGCAATTCGCTACGAGTGGATTTGATAATATGCTCAAGTATTTCAATCTGCTTTTCGGTACACTTTACTTTGGCAGCCTTTCCTGACATCACCTTCCTCCTTGTGAATAGCTTGAAATTGAGAAGTCAAGTCATTCTTGGGGGGAGGGTGATCTCAAGAAAATGCAAGCAAATCAAAAATCCATGATAAAATCCCGCCCTGGTGCGTAATCAATTGAGAGTTGCGGCACTAGACGGCCAACCGAGAACACAAACCTCGTTCCTAAACTCATGAGAATCCAAACTATTCGCCCGCAGTCCGCAACATGCCGCCCTTGAGATTAGAAACCAGTATTCGCGGACTCCATGACCCGAATCGTTACGTGGCAAATCAGCATGCATGACAATGATTCACCGTATCGATCGCCAATCTCGCTTGGTCCACGAGCCACACCTGGCCCTTCGAGTTCGTCACGTTCTGCTCTTGCGACATTGGCTTTTTTAGGCCTGCCGATGATTGGCGGAATCGTTGGATTCGTTGGATACATCTTCGCTTCGACAATTCTCGAGAAACGCGACACAACAACTGAGCCTACTTTGTCGTATGGCCAACAAGCAGGCCTCATCTCTCTCCCGATGTGTACGCTGATGAGTGCAGCGACCGGACTTGGTATTGCCTTCAAAATAGCCCGACAATATGTCACTTCGGTTTTACTACTTCTGGCCGTTTCGCTTTGCGGCTGGGCAATCAACAACTCACTCTGGAATGACCAAATCAGGAGATACGGTCCTGACCCATCGGAAGCTGTGCTATACTATCCACCGCTTGCTTGCTCTGGGATTGCACTGTTTACTGCCGTGATAGTCGCAGCTTGGGCGGCACTCGCAAACCGGAAGCAAATCACGTAACCATTGCATGCAACGGAGTCGTGGGTCGGGCGTTTGTGTCAATGGAGCATCACTCGCCGCGACCGACCTGATGCGTGTCGTTATTCCAATGAGTAGGAGTTCTCATCAGCCATGACAGCCGGACACTTGCTCGCCGCTCCTGACAGAATTGTTCCGCACCTCGGTCCCATTCTTGAAGAGCATGGAATTTCCTACGAAATTCAGTACACCAAAGAGTGCGATCATGCAGAACGTATTATTGATCTGACGTCCGTAGTTTGCAGAAATGAAAAGGCTCAGGTTGGTTTGGGCATTGAAAAGCAGAGAGGAGGGAAAGGTGTTGACATTGTACTTATGCCCGAATGTCGCTCGTTCTTCCGACGCAATCTTGACTCAGAGAAACTTGCCGAGAAAATCGCCGTGGTACTTTGTCAGCACGGGGCTCGCGAAGATCCAGATGTCAACTGTGAAGACTTGGAATAAAGGCTGCGTTCTGCTACTGAGCAATCGTGTTGATTACATGGCCTCTGTCTCATGTTCATAAATCCAATGTGGGACCACGAGTCCCAGCGAATCGGAAAACAGCGATGCACGCCGGTCGGTTATGTTCTTCATGGTTTTTCAGATTTGCTTGGTTTCGTCGCGATAATCTGTCTATTTGGCGTTTCATTTTATCTTGTGTATGCAGTCATTCGCGGCCACTTCGCATTGGGAATGCTCTGGTTGCTCGCCATACCATTCGCAATAGCAATCGTTGGCAACGTCATTCACAGCTATTCTTGGCATCTGGCCGATAAACGAAATTTCGAATACGACTATGAGAAATGTATCTCTACATGGGTCGACGATTGCGGCAACCAGCAATCCTACAAATATAGTGATGATGCAGACAAACCAGATCAATCTGACTTACAATGACATCGCTCAATGCCGCAAAAAAATTATGGCAGAACCAAGCCGTGAAACGGAGCGGCGAATTCGAGCGGTTTTGAAATGAAAAATTTGCTATGTCGCTGCCCGATTACGGCGGCCATTTGTCCTTCAAGGGCTCTCGAAAGCATTCAGCAATGAAGCACATTGGAATACAGCTAGTCGTGTTTCTTCTCGTTGCTCTCACGCCGTTCGTAAGCTGGTTTGCATTGCCGCTTTACATCCTTCTTAATCCACTGCTCGCGTTGGCATCAGCAGCATTGGTATTGGGAACATCAAGACAAGACGGATCGCAGTTAGTTCTCGATCGAAATAGTGCTGGATCGATAATACTTCGGGTTTGGTACTGGACAAACATTTCGTTGGCAGTCCCTTGTGTGCTATTCCTACCTTTCGCGATTGCTGGGATCATGCATCCTTTTGGAGGATTCGCTGGATCATCCGAATTTGTGAACAAGTCTGGTTTCGATGCTAAACGGTCGATGAATGAATGGCCTTCGAATGTGGCTCCATCGAATGTCCGGTTGGTTTCTCGAAAACATGACTATTCGATCGACAGTCATTCCTCATGGTACAAGATTGAGTTGGATATTGATTCAGCACAGAAATGGGCAGACTCGGTTCACTCAATTCGCGAGCTGCGTTCTCGTCAGTCCATTGGGAGAGACGACCGAGGTTTGGAAGCGGTTCGCCGGGTAATTCCAGGCCCACCACCACTGCACTGGAAAACAGGGGATTCGCCAAACTGGTGGACACCGCCACCCATTGAATTTCGAGCGACGGAAGCAATGAAATGGTACTCGGGATATGATTCTGGTGTTGGGCAAGCCGCCTACACTGGCTATGATGCAAACGATAGGACCTTATGGGTCTACGAGTACTCATGCCAACATGATCGCCTTTGGGAACCAAACCAGATACCTGATGGCGACATTTTCTCCCGCCTTAAAGACACAGAGCCAAACGATGGACCGATGCCCCCAATGATCCCTTCCGACCTTTAGAAGCCGTATTGGTGGGGGCTCGGTCAACATTGCCGTGGTTGAAAGGAGTGCGATACAGCATGGTAAACTCAGTTGACGTGACCTTCACCATCGGGCGTGATGAGTATGTTCGCGCCATTCGACGTCATTATCGTTCTCAACTCCGCCTGGCTCGCGACATTGTTGGTGGACTTATAGCTCTTTGCGCAGGACTGTACTTGCTATTGGCGACTCAGCAAACTGTAATGGGCTGGTCCTTGGCTATCCCTGGTGCTCTTCTGATGGGGCTTGTGGGATATGCACTTATACTTTTGCCCTCGATGCTGTATCGCTCACAACCTAAATTGAAATCCGAATATCGGCTTCACTTCGACGACACCGGAATTGGATTCAAAACCAATGACATTGATGCTCGTCTAAAATGGCAGATGTATCATTCATGGATTTGCGATGAAGAATTCTATATTCTCTATCACGGAACGAGAGACTTATCGGTCATTCCGCGACGCTCACTTACCGACGAAGGAAGCAACCAGTTCGCAGCAATACTCGAACGAAACATCGGTCCTCGCAGAACCAAATAGAAACTCGGAAGGAATTCGCCCTTTCAATATGTCCGTCTGGCTGCCAACGGAACTCGACTTCGATCCGCTTCATGGCGACTTGGACGCCCAATGCGCTTGGCGAAACTTTGGTGGTCTCACTCTTGATGAGGCCCATGCGAAGAATCAGTTCGAAGGACACGGGAATCTCGACGTACTTCCATTAAAGAACCCCAGTATCGAGTATTACAGCGTGTCTCATGTCAGCCTCACAATCGAATGCGAGTCGCACGGTTTGGTAATCTAGCGATCAACAGTTGCAGCAGCCGCATCGCATCGGTTAGACTGGTTTCCAGAGATGCGGAAAGTGTAGAATCCGCACAAGCCCGACTGCGGATGGAAGTAGTGGCAAACCGACATAGTCCAACGCACGATGTTGCCCTCCGTTCCGCTTCACTCCACTTGGGATAGATTGTTATTCGTTCGTCCATTCAAACACCGAGGCTTTTGCGACAGTGCCAATCGCATGGGACAGTGTAGTACTCGAGAAGTTTTTCAATACGCTCCCTTATCCTTCGAATGTTGAAGAGCAAAGTGACGGAGTTTCCTTCATCGACTACGCAGGGAAAAAACTCAAGTATTCGCTTTGGCTTCATTTCGCTGACGAGGTTGTCTTTGTTTCCGGCGACACATCCCATCCCTTTGGCGCCAACTCGCTGTTTGAGTTTTGTGTACCTTGCGACCGTATAACAGAATTCTCCGACAGCTACTACCCTGGAGAAAAGGGGCTGGGATTTTGGTATGGGGATCCCAACAAGAAGCACAACCTGACAATGATGCTTTTTAAACGTCCAGATGGTGACCTAAAGGTTTGGCCAACGAGCGCGTGGCCTGACCGTCACTCATACTTCAAAACCTATTCCACAGACGACGGTAGAAAGCGATTTGATCCTCCCGTACAATAAGGACGTAACTTACAATAAGGACGTAACATCTCTATGGCCTTTAAGGTCAAGTAGTACGTAGCGGTAGCTGCGGAAAAAGTTTAGCAAATTTTTGAGCTCTTTCGAGTCCCCT
>Ga0164293_10003528_pt1 | contig 13330 bp, 11 predicted proteins | sample GEODES118metaG_FD_111487 | JGI IMG/M metagenome (GOLD analysis project Ga0164293, IMG submission 111487) | Eutrophic lake water microbial communities from Lake Mendota, Wisconsin, USA - GEODES118 metaG | ecosystem: Environmental > Aquatic > Freshwater > Lake | place: USA: Lake Mendota... | reverse complement strand
GGACCTCTAGCTTCAATAAACCATAATCCATCTTCAGTATCAGTAGAATTATATTTAGCACCATTAACTTTATAAAAATATATGTGAACTTCTTCATCATCGTGATAATCTGGTTTACCATCTTCCTTAGGTATAACCTCGGGATTTGCTAAAGTTACTTTCTCACATATATAATCTATACATTCTTTATCTAATAAATTTCCTTTAGTTTCAGAAGAAAATAAAGGTTCAGCTGGTTTACCAGATTCACCTGGCATACCCAAATCGTCAAACATTTTTCTATCAAACTGTCTTTTTGCTAAATCCACAAGAGCTTCTCTTATTTTTGTTCTAAGATTAGGATCACTATTAATAGCTTTTCTCATATTTTCATCTCTTATATCTACACCAAAAGTAACCTTAAATGTTTTTTTTCCTGTTTTTTTTGTAATAAAATCATGCAAAAACCAAATAACCGGCATCATCGTCCATTTATAATAATCACTAAAAGCAGTTGCACTTAAAGTAGTTTTACCATCTTGTGGGATATATATACCTTCAGAATTAAATTTATCTAATATAGTATTGATACCGTTTGATTCCCTTTGTAACCATGCATCTAATAATTTTTTTCCTTCTACAAATGCTTGTGATTTTAAATCTTCTGGATAAATATCTTCGTTTTTATCAAAAATAAAAGCACCACCTTCTTGTTCTGTAAAATCATAATTTTGATTTTTAAATGTAAATTTTTTTGATAAATATTTATCTTTGTATTTTAAGTACTTTTGTTTGTACATTTCTATATATATATTAATTATTATATAAAATTATTTTATATTAATTATTATTAATTTTTGATAGTGATAATAAAAATATTTTATAAATAGGTTATAGAATATTTAACATTTTAATGGTTAATGAAAAAAAAATTTTTAAAAAAAGAAAAACACATTATGATGAAGGTGGATACAATAGTTCTAAAATAAAAAATAAAAATATATATAGTGATGATTATTACAAACAGAATACATATTATAATAATGAACCATTATATTATGATACAATTGTATATAATAATGAAAAAGAACAAATTATATATATAAATGATTTAATTAATAATAGAAATAAAAATGAAAAAAGAAATGATAATAAAAATACAGAAAAAAAAAATAATAATAAAGAATATGTATATTTAACTTTAGAAATAGAAACTATAGAAGATTTAATAGAATTAGGAAAAGCATATGGTACTATTTACAGTAAAAAAAATGAATACAATATTGATTTAGAAATGATATCAAAATTAGTTGAACCTTTAACCGAATTTAATAAACTAGTAGGATTAAAAAATATTAAAAAACAGTTGGTTGAAATAATATTATATTACAGTCTAAAATTAGATAATAAAAATCAAGATTTATTACATACTGTTATTGAAGGTGAGCCTGGAACTGGTAAAACAGAATTAGCTCAACATATCGCTAATATATATGCAGGTATAGGTATTCTAAGTAGAAATATCGTTAAAAAAGTCAAATTAAATGATTTGAAAGGACAATTTTTAGGACATTCGGCAGCAATGACTGAAGAAATATTAGAAGAATGTAAAGGTGGAGTATTATTTATTGATGAAGCTTATTCATTAGGAAATGCTGAAGGTAAAAATAGTAAAGATGTATATAGTAAAGAAATATTGGATGTTCTAAATTTAGCTCTGACTGAAAATAAAAATGATTTTATTTGTATTATAGCTGGATATAAGGATGATTTACAGAGTTCTTTTTTTAGTTTTAATGATGGATTGGAAAGAAGATTCCCGATTAGATTTAGTATAGAACCTTATAACGGTAAAGAATTGAAAGATATTTTTATTAAAAAAGTTTATGAATTAAATTGGTGTATAGATGATAAAGCTATAGATGAAAAATTTATAGAAAATAATAAACACTATTTTAAATTTAATGGTGGAGATATGGAAATATTACTTGCTAAATGTAAAATAGCTCATTCAAAAAATCTACTAAAGTATAAGGATAAAATAAAAAAGATTTTAACAAAAGCTGATATTGATTATGGATTTAATATTTATTTAGAAAATCCATCTATAAAAAATAGAAATAATGATAATTTAATATATAAGAATAATTTTAATATGTATTTATAATTTACAAATTTTTTTAATATATATATATATATATATATATATTTAATGGATAAATTTGTAAAGGAAAATATATTTACAAACACAGACGGAGAACTTAAACGTTTACCAATGACTATATTTTTTTTTATAATATCCCTAGCTTTAGGAATAATATATTTTGGACAGAAAAATTGGAAATGGGAAACACAACTGTCAGTCTGGGCAATTTTAATAGCCGGAGTATGCGGAGTTTCATATTTTTTTCCAATAAATACAACAACTATATTTTCAGTAATGCTAGGATTATTGGGTATTAGCGGTGGTATGGTTGTTGCTCAATTAAAAATTGATGTAACAGAATAATTATTTTTATTTATATTCTAATTGTCTCTTAACTGTTTCTATTGTTGGTTCATCAAAATCAGTAATAGCGCATGATTCTAAATCTACAAGATTTTCCTTAGTAATATTAAGTTTTTTATTAAAATTTAATATAAATTACAGCATATTCTGTATTTGGAAATTCTAAATCTAAACATTTATCATAGTTAAAAGAAGATTTGTATAACGGTGATGTATTTCTCCAACTTATATGCACTGAACCATTAAAACTTGGTAAATCATCTAATACTGGTTTGAGTGTTTCAATAGGTTTTTTAGTATAAATTGTTACATAATCAGTAATCATATTATTCTTATAATAAATTATACCTAGTAAAAAAATAATCAATTTTACAATAATATTTCAACAAATTTATTATAAAATTCGGTTGTATGAATATATAAATTATTTTTAATTTTTATAATGCGTATGATAAAAATAAATTAAAAGCCAATATAGAAAATTTAAGTAATAGATTACATAAAAAACCAAAAATATATAAAAATTAACCTTGCTGTAATATTCATATCAAATACTCTAAATATTTGTTCTCTTTATGAAAATTCTCTATCATCCTATATATATTATGTTTATTTTTTTGTTCTAATTTTTATTATAATTATAAAAATTCAATTTTTGTTCTAAAAATAATCAATATTATATTCTTTAAGAATATCAATAATATAATTATATGTTTTAATAGGTAGTTCATTGTATGGTCTTGCAGGTATATTATTGTAAAGGTTTAAAATAGTTTTCTCAGGTAAATCAGTAATTATAAAGTTATAAAGAGATTGATTATTATCTCTAAATAAATGATTATATACAACACACGATGTTGTAAAAATTAAGATAAATACCCAAATTAATATTAGGAATTTAAATATATAAGGCATATCATTATTTTGATATTTCTTCTTTTTTAATGATAATCCTTCATATAATTTAATATTATTTTTGGCAGCATAATTTCTAGTGATTACCATTTTTATATCCTATATATATGTAATTTATTATATTATATATAAATCAATTTTTTGAGTTAAAATCAAAATAAAAAAAAGTTAATTAATTCTATATGAATAAGACTTTATTATACAAAAGAGAAAAAAATAATAATTATGAAAATGGTGTTTGTTTAAATATGATTATTAAGAATGAAAGTAAGAATATGCCAAGATTATTTGAAAATCTTCAAAAACATATAAAATATTTTATAATATGTGATACAGGTTCTACTGATGATACTGTTAAAGTTATTGAAGAATTAGCAGATAAATATAATATAGATGGTGAAGTTTATGTAGAACCTTTCAAAAATTTTGGTTACAATCGTTCTTATTCTTATGATCTAACAAAAGAAAGTGATGCTAATTTTAAATATGTTTTATTTTTAGATGCTGATATGGTATTGGTTAATTTTGAAAATATTAATATAAAAAATTATGATAAAGATATTTATTTTTTACAACAAAAAGCAGGTTCGTTAGAATATTTTAATCTTAGAATGGTTAAAAAAGGAACAAATATTGAATGTAAATGTCCAACACATGAATATTATGATATTAAAGGTGAGTATAAAGTAGAATATACAAAAGATTTTTGGATTAATGACATAGGGGATGGTGGTTGTAAAGAAGATAAATTTGAAAGAGATATTAGATTATTAACAAAAGGAATTGAAGAAGAACCAAATAATGCTAGATATTATTTTTATTTAGCACAAAGTTATAAAGATACAAGAAAATTTGATTTGGCCATAGAAAATTATAAAAAACGAATAGAATTAGGAGGATGGTTTGAAGAAGTATGGTTTTCATATTATATGACATCATTTTGTTATTTAATGATAAAAGATGAAGATAATTCAATAGCTTATTGTCTAAAAGGTTATGAATTTTATCCACATAGAGCAGAAAATATATTTTTGATAGCAAAATATTTATGTGATAATAGAAAATATAATTTGTCTAAAGTTTTTGTTGAAATGGGTGAAAAAATACCAATACCTGATGATAAATTATTTTTAAGTAGAGATGTTTATGAATATCAATTTCAATTCGTGAAATCTATTATATCATTTTATTTACAAGATTTTAAGAATGGATTAACAAGTTGTAATAGTTTATTATTAAAAAATAATATTGATAAAAATGTATTTAATTTAACTATATCAAATCTATACTTTTATTTAGAAAAAACAAAAGTTAATTTTGAAAAAATAAAAATTAAAGAACCATCTGAAGTTAATACAAATGATTGGAATTGTAGTAATCCATCTATTATTGAAAATAATGATGAAATTTATAAATATTTATTAAATTTAAGAGTGGTTAATTATAAAATATTAAATAATAATTATGTTCATAAAAAAGATAACTCTAATTTTTGTATTGAAAAACCCGTTTCAACAAGAAATATTTTAATGTACTTTAATAAAAATTTTGAAGTTTTAAAAACAAATGAAATTATATTTGATGATAAAAAATATAAACATATTCCTAGTAATATAATAGGTTATGAAGATGTTAGAATATTCCCTCAAAATAAAAAATTATATTTTTTAACAGCATGTAAACATTTTACTAATAATTATAAAATAGTTTTTGGTAATATTGATAACCAGGGTGTTGTTTCAAAATTAAAAGTATTATACGGTATAGATGATAATTTATGTCAAAAAAATTGGACCCCTATTATTAATAAAGAAAATACAACTGATGTACATATTGTTTATTCATATAAACCATTTACCATACTAAATCTAGATTTAAACGAATTTGATAAAAATAGCGAATTAAATCAAAATATTACTATTTATAAAAAATATGATGTAATGGATAATATTGAATTTAGAGGTTCAACACAATTTATTAAAATTAAAATGGATGTAGTTAATGGCGATACAGTTATACATATAGATGGTTATGTCGCACTAATACACGAGGTATTATTTGGCGAGGGTAGAGTATATTTACATAGATTTTTTATTATAGATAATTTTTATAAACCTATTTATACATCCTATCCATTTTATTTATTTGAAAAAGGTATTCAATATACATGTGGTTTAACATTAAGTAATAATACTTTTATTGTATCCGCTGCTATTAAAGATGAAGAAGCATTTTTAATTAAAATACCTACAAATTATCTAAGTAATAATTTAGTAGAATTAAATATTAAATATTGAAATTTTTTATAATATATATTATAATATTATAATGGATTTTTTTCAAAATATAAAAAAAACAATTTCAGATAAAACACCAAATTTTATTGGATCTTTATTTATTTTTATTGTATTTTTAGTAATCGCTAATATCGTTAGAAGTATAATAACAAGTGAAAGTAGTGATAAAACAAATCTATCTGTAGATGAAGAAACAAATTATTCATCCAAAAACTTAATTCAGCATCAAATAGGTAGTTTTGTTTATTATATTATTTTGATTATTGGTGGTATATTTGCTGTTATTAATCTTGGTTTTAATGTTACAACAATTATAACAATTTTAGCATCAATGGGTTTAGCTCTTGGTATTGCTATGCAAGAAACTTTAAGTAATATTATTTCCGGAATTATTATAAGTATGAATGATATTTTTAGTATAAATGATATAATTAAAATAAATAACACATGGAATGAACATACAACTTATGGTAAGGTTATAGATTTTAATTTATATGTAACAATAATTTATGATCCAGTAAACAAATCTTTAATAACTGTTCCAAACTCTACAATTCAAAATAATTTATTAACTAATGTTACTAGATCAAAATTATATGAAAAAAAATAATTATATAAATATATTATATAATGAAAATTAATAAAAAAAAAATAATTTCAGGTGGTGAACCTATATTATCTAATCCAAATGTTCCATTTACAAATAATATAATAGTGACAGAAATGCCTATAGTTAATAGCACATTACCGATTATGGATTATACTCCTGTATCACCATATGATGATTATTATCATATGCCTACAATGGATGAAATATTATTAACACATTTCCCAAATTATTTAGATTATGATGATGTTAATTTATATCATTTAGGTGAAAGTATATTTAATAAGTGGCAATATGTTGATGATTATTCAAAATTAAGAATTAATAATTATTTTTTAAAAAATTATCCTGATAATTGGATTTTTGATTTAAACTCATTTTACGATTCTGATTCTTTTATAAATTTTTTACTTATGGATTATCCTCGTTCATTAAGAAGAGATATTATAACAGAAGATGATCTAATATTTTTATACTTATTAGATAAATCTTTATCAACAAAATTAAAAAAAGAAATAAAAGAACAATGTGAAAAAACTAAAATTGAAGGCCTAGCAAGGAAAATTTGGGAATCTTTTGGCCAAAATATAGAAACTGTAGATTTAAATGATAATATGATTGCTAAATTTAAATATAATTTTTCTCAATATGATACCGATCTAATTAATATGGTTTATAAGTTATTAAAAAAATGTAAAAGTGCCATAAAATCAAAATCAAAATCAAAATCATTTGAAATAGATACTCTTTTAGAATTATTTAAATTATGTGATATAGATAGTTTTAAAAATGCAATTGATGAATATGAAAAAAAAAATAAAAAGTATTATTAAATAAAAAAATTAAAATTATTTTATATCTTCATCTAATATTTCATTTCGATTATTATATAGTAATAACTTAATATATTCCTCTGCTTTATTTCTTAAATAATTTCTCCTATCTTTATCATTTTCAGTTATAGGATTACCATCTTCATCTTGGTCATCACTATCAAATTCTTTCATTAATTCCATGATTTTTAGACCATTTATAATTTTCTTTTTATTTCTTTCATTTATTATATCTTTGGTAGTTATGCATTCATACTTATTCTCACTAAAATTTATAGATTTATCAAGTAAATTAGAAGTTAAATTATTTCCAGGTGTTAGTATCCAATTTTTACCATTATGAATCATAACTTTTTCTCTATTTATATCAGAAATATAGATATTTTTATATTCTGGATACTTTTTATTAAAATGTATACCTTCAATAATCTTCTCTGGTATTTTAGCACCAGTATTTTTAAGAAAAGCATCTAAAAATACTTTGTCATCTATTTTATTGAGATCTTCTTTTCCATGTTGTATTATAATTGTATTATTTATAATGCCATTATTTAGATTTTTTATATTCTTGTTATTTTGTATATTCTTACTTGTGTTTAGTTTCAATAAACTAATCTCATTGTTTAATGCTTTGTTTTCTATAAATAATTTATTATTTTGATTTTCTAATATTTCCATTCTTCTTACTAATTCTTGATAAATTGCTTCCTTGTCTTGTGTCTCTTCTTTTCTAACCTTACAATTTGTTAGGTGACGCTTAAAATTATCAATTCTTATTGATGTATAATTACAAAAATTACAATTATATCCTTTTTTTTCTTCAGTATCTAGTGAGGATTTTTTGAGGATTTTTGAGGATTTTTGAGGATTTTTGAGGATGATTTTTTCTTGTATTGGTTGGCATGGTTTCTTTTTTATCTCAACATGATTGAGGAAATGGGACTTTTTTGTAAAAATCTTATTACATTTCGGACAAGTATAAAAAACCATTTAGGCTATATTAATACTATTATATTTTTTTTTAAATCTATTTTTTATTAGTTTTATATGAAAAAAGCCTAATTTTTAGCCTAAAAAGCCTAATTAGGCTTTTTTTGGGCGTTTTTAGGCTTTTTTTAAACTTGAGAGAGTTTGCATAAAAATATAACTGTTAAAAAACGAAAAATATTTTTTCTTAGACTTTATAAAAATTATAAAAAATTTGAATAAACATAAATTTATATTATAAATATATTAAGAGAATGATACAAAGAATGATATACGAATTCACGTTATTAGCTGATATTGTTGAAAAAATTGAAATATTTTGCAGTGAAAATATATTATATTCTGGAACAGATAGTGAATATATTAAAAGAGAAGTTAAAAATTTACCAAATTCATTTAACCGATGTAAAGTAGAGGTAAAATTATTAGAAAATAAATTATTTAATAAAAAAATAGAAATAACTTTTTTAATTGATAATAATTATCCATTTTCATTTTTGCAGGTTTTATATAGTAATTTTTTAGATAAGATAGAATTTGATGATAAAATAAAAAAGAATATTTCTTATTTAATGATTGAAGATGGTTTTGATATAAATAAAAATCAAGAAACAATAGCTAAAAAAGAAATATATTATATTTATTACAAAATAAATACATTTATTAATGATTATTATAAGAATTGGAGCCCAGCTGATAGATTAAAAAACTTTTGCAATAATTTATTGATAATGATATATGAATTAGCAGAAAAAATATGTAATTTAGATATAACAGAATACAATCAAGAAATACCAGATGAACTAACAGATAAAGTATTTACGATGACAATTTATAATGATCCAGTTGTTGCTGTTGATGGTTTTACATATGAAAAAACATCAATAACAAAATGGTTTAATAGTAGTAATAAATCACCAATGACAGGCCAAGTTTTAGAAACATTAAAATTATATCCAAACTATGATATGCGATTTAGGTGTATTGAATGGAAAGAAAAACATAAAAAATAAAAGTTAAAAAATAGAATATAGATTATAAAAAATTAAATAAAAGTATAATATAGAAATAATGGAAGATTGTAATAATTTACTTTATATTGATGAAATTAGTCTTGATAGATGTCTACATGTATTGGAGGATAGATTTTATAATAAAAAGATATATACCAAATTAGGTTCTATATTATTATCAATTAATCCATATGAATATTTTGAAGATAATATTAAAGATCAAGTACATCTTAATAATGAGGTTGATAATATATTAAAAAATTTAGAGAATAAGAATCAAATAATAATAGTATCTGGTGAAAGTGGTTCAGGTAAGACAGAAACAACAAAACAGATTATACATTATTTAAATTCATGTGTTAAGAACAGTGATAATAAGTTAATTGAAAAGATAGAAGCATCTGGAATTATATTAGAATATTTTGGAAATGCAACAACATCTAAAAATACAAATAGCAGTCGTTTTGGTAAATTGATTGAAGTATATTATAATAAGTATAAAGAATGTTTAGGTATGAAGATTATAACATATTTATTAGAAAAAACTCGTGTTTTAAGATCTGAAGATATTGGTAAATTCCATATATTTAACAGAGATAAGAATGAAATTATAAATTTATTGGATAAAGGAGGATTTACTGAAGAGAATATTAGTTTTATAATGGATAATATAGAAACAATAAAGTATTTATTAAATTTAAGTTATAAAGATAATATAGAAAATATCAAATTAAAAGATGTCTTAAGTAAAAGAACGATTAAAGTTCAGGATGAAATGATAGAAAAAACTTATAATAAAGAAGAATTCTATGAAACTAGAGATATATTGATTATGAAGATATATGATAATTTATTTAATTGGATAGTAGAACAAATGAATATTATGTGTAATGTAGAAACATATGATTATAAAATTGGCATTCTGGATATATTTGGTTTTGAAGATTTAAAAGAAAATAGTTTAGAACAATTACTTATAAATTATACAAACGAAATTATACAAGGATTATTAAATAAAATATTGATTGAGAATAAGATTGAATTATATAGGAGTGAAGAGATAGATATTAAAGTCAATAATATTGAATTAAATAAAGAACAAATAAAATTAATAGAACAAATATTTATTAAATTAGATGAAGAATGTATGGTACCAAAAGGAAGTGATATTAATTTATTACAAAAGTTAAATAATAGTAATAAAAATAATAAACAATTTCAGATTATAAAAAATAACAATATTATATTTGGTATAGAACATTATGCTGGTTTGATAGAATATAAAATTAGTAATTTTTTAAAGAAGAATATGGATAAGAATATTCAAGAAATAGACGAATATATAAAAGAGTTATTTAGTTATAAGAAGAAGAGAATGAATAGTAAGCTTAAAATTAATTCAATTACTAATCAGTTTAAGATACAAATAAATGAATTTATTGAAAGTATTACTACTTGTGATATAAATTTTATAAAATGTATAAAATCTAATTCAAATGATAAACCACTATATTTTGATAAATCGCTAGTAAAAGAACAATTAATATATAATGGTGTACTACAATTGATTAATATATTAAAACAAGGTTATAGATATAACTTTTTTAAGGATGAATTTATTAAAAAATACCAGCATATTGGTTTAGATGTAGTTTCAGGTATAGTTTATGGTAAGACTAGAGTATTTTTAGAAGAGGAAACATATGATATAATTCAAAAAAGATATGATGAATATATTACAAAGAATGCTATAATAATTCAAAAAAATATAAGGATGTTTATTAATTATAATCAATACAAAAGAATAAGATCAAAAATTATTTTATTACAGTCTCAATTTAGATTATACAGAGCAAAGAATGAATATAAAAAACTATATTCTATTAATAAAATAAATAATTTTATTTATAATATCATACTACAGAGAAGAAAAGAAAAAAGAAATAAGATATTATATTTGATGAATAAGATTAGATGTATAGGTTATTATAATGATTATGTTAGAATAAAGAATAGTGTTATTTTGATTAAAAGTAATTATTTAATACATATAATAAGAAAAAGGGTTTTAGAAAAGAAGAAATCAATAATATTAATTCAAAGATGGTGGAGATGTTATTTAAAGATGAAGAATAACTTTTTAATAAGATATAATAGATTAGAAAATGAATTGATTATACAACAGAAAATTAATATTGAAAAAGAACAACGAATTATAAGTTTGGAATTACTAAATAATGAATTAATTCAAAAAAATAAAATATTGGAAGAATTATTAAATAATAAAAAAGTTAATAATGATTATGATATTGTAGAGAATGATGATATAATAGAAACAAATGAAAATAAAGAAAATAATAATATAATAGAAACGAATGATATTGATATAGAATATGAGAGTGTAGATATAAATGAAGAATCAAATGAAAATGGTATGAATAACAGTGATGATAATACACAAAACAATAATGATAATGTATATAAATTTAAATTGATAATAAACAATTTATATAAGGACATCGAACATTATAAGGAGGATATTAATAATAGAATAAATGAAAAGTTAAATTTAGTAAATCAGTTAGAATTAGTAAATAGAGAAAATAGAGATTTACTAAGACATGTAGATCATTTAAAAAATAAAAGTTGGTTCTCTGCTTTTTTTAGCAGATGATAAGTTCCTTAGAACTGAGCATTAAGCTCAAGCATGATCCTCCTCGCCAGATTTTTCTGTGCTTTAGGAATTTGCTGGAGCACACTTGTCCACGGCATACCAGCCATCATGACAAAGCTCAGCCAATTCCTTATAACTACCTCAGGCGAAGTGTATAGTGGGGAATTGGCCCAGAACTTACGATAGCTTCGCACCGGTCTGCGTACACCTGGCCAGGCAATGTACTGCAGTTGTGCACACAATCCATCAACTATCGCTATTGGCAGTTCAATAGTATCAGGAAGTTCACTTCCTGATGGAGATGAAGGTTTCTTTCCTACATCAGATTGACAGAAAGATGGTTGATCCCACCATACTTCGTCATCATCCTGCGGAGGAGGTGGTGGTATGGTAACCACTAGCGGAGGAGGTGGTGGTATGGTAACCACTAGCGGAGGAGGTGGTGGTATAGTAACCACTGGCGGAGGAGGTGGTGGTATGGTAACCACTGGCGGAGGAGGTGGTGGTATGGTAACCACTGGCGGAGGAGGTGGTGGTAAGGTAACCGCTAATGCGGCTACATCAAAATTAGGCGCACCAACCTTAAATCCACTCAAGGGTGCACATGGCTTGTTTCGTGCATCTGATTTTGATTCAGATGTGGGGGCTTCCTTCTTTCTTTTGGTAGAAGGAGGCTTCACGATAGCCTTCGTCAGAGAATTAGGCAGCGATTCACTCGCACCTGCACCTGATCTAGTTTTTACCATGTGATGTAAAAGTAAGAAATAATTTATTTTTCAACTTTTTTTACAACAGCTTAAATAAATATATATAGATATTATATATATTCATGAAATATTTAGTTAATTTTTTATTATTACTACAGCTATTACATCTTAGTTTAACGGTTCCTATTGCTGTAGTTAATATATTGCCAGTCAAAATAGGATGTAATTGTAGTTTTGTGTTATATCACAATGGGGCTAAAGTAGGTTCTGGTAATTCATGGCAAACAACTTATTCATACAATATTAAATTATCACCATCAGAAAATGTATTTGCGTTAGAAGGGATTAGTAATAATAAGAGGGGTGGATTTATTGGCTCTTTTGGTGATAAAGTGTCAATGCCAAACTTATGGCATTGTGAATATTTTGCTAAAACAGTTCCAAAGGGTTGGAATAGTGTTGCTTTTAATGATACGTTATGGCACAGAGCGGTTAGTTATGGTGTTAATAATGGTTTGAATGAAAGAACAAATATTGCAGAACAAGCGGAATGGTTATGGACGAATGATAATAAGAAACAGGATAGAATATATTGTCGTTATAAATACAATACTAAATTAAATATTCAATTAAACCAAGAAGCACCAAAAGTGGTTAAAATAGAAAATAAATTAGATGTAAATAGTTTAGAGCATAAATCAGAAGTTTCATTAGATGCATTAATTAATTATCATAATAAAAGCAATGTAAAATTAAGAGAAATAGAAAAGAAAATTTCCAAAATGTTGCACGAAACATTAGAAAAGTAT
>Ga0164293_10003527_pt1 | contig 13332 bp, 8 predicted proteins | sample GEODES118metaG_FD_111487 | JGI IMG/M metagenome (GOLD analysis project Ga0164293, IMG submission 111487) | Eutrophic lake water microbial communities from Lake Mendota, Wisconsin, USA - GEODES118 metaG | ecosystem: Environmental > Aquatic > Freshwater > Lake | place: USA: Lake Mendota, Wisconsin... | reverse complement strand
GTTCGTCTCGGTGCTCCTCGCGGCGTCGGTCGTCACCGCGGCGTCGGTCTCCACGGCCGGCCAGCCAGCGTGGTCGCGGGGTGTCTTCGTGGTGCTGGCCATGATCTTCTTCGGCAACGTCACGGCCGGTGCGGTCTCTTTTTTCGGCTTGGGGGCGACGGATCTCTGGTCGACCTTGCCGGCGATCGCCATCGTGGCGGGGCTCCTCACAGCGGTGTTTCTCGTCTATTCCGCCGCCGCGATCGCGCCGCCGGCGGAGAATCATTCCCTCCGAGCCCGTCTCCTCGCGGTCGCGGCCGTGGTCCTCTGCCTGCTCGCGACGCGACTGTTCGGTCCGGTGTCCGCGGCATTCGTGATCACGATCGCAATCACGATCGTGGCAGGGATCGCCATCGCCGAATTGATGCAGGAGCCAAGCGAACTCGTCGGCTTGCACGCGCCATTCGCCCGCCTCGGGATCGTCGGCCAAGCCGCGGCCGCCCTCTTCACTCCCGGCTGGGCGACCGCGGTCTGCTTCACCCTGGCGATGGCGGCGACCCTCGTCGTCGGCTTTCTCCCGCGATCCAGCGGAATCTCGGGTATGACCGGCAGCCGGATCCAGTTTGACGTCGCCCTCGCGATAGCGGCGATTCTCTTTCCTCTTCCGCTCATGCTGCGGTTCCCGCAGGCCTTCCGGAAGACCGTGTTCATCCTCGTGCAGAGCGTGTCGATCGTCGTCTTTCTCTTTCTCCAGTCACCGTTCGGACGCTCGGAGACACCGGCCGCGCAGATCTTCTCGATCCTCGCCCGATGCCTCCCGCTGACGAGCCTGCTCGACATGGTCACATCCGGCTCCAAGGCTGATCGGGCCATGATCGCCGTGCCCTTGATCGTGACCGGGATCGCGATCGCCACGGTCGTTCCGCGAGCCTGGCGGGAACTGTCCGCCACCGCAGCACGCGTGCGGCAGGCGGGGCGACGGGCGGCTCACGTCCGCGGATCGCGGAGCACGACGGCATGAATCATGCCGAGATCCATGCGCGGATGAAGGTGGCCGCGACCATCGTCCACCTCCCCGTACGTCACGCCCGCTGGACGGGGAGCAGTGGGGGATTGGCCGGCCGGGGAACCGGCAGTTCGCTCGAGTTCCAGGATCAGCGCCCCTATGCACCGGGCGATGACCCGCGTCATATCAATTGGCAGGCCCACGCCCGCACCGGCACCTACACGCTCAAACTGTGGCGCGAAGAGGTCTCCCCACGGATCGACCTGGTCCTCGACCACAGTCCCTCGATGCGCCTCGGTGACGGCAAGGCACGGCGCACCTGGGAGCTCACCTACTTCACGATCGAGTCCGCACTGCGTGCAGGCGGGCAGATTCGTGTCATCCGTCTCTCGCGCGCGGCGGGGCACGGGCCAGAGGAAGTCCCGCTCGCCCAGGCGCTCGCCCATGACTGGCCGGCGACACCACGCGAGGTGGGGAGCGACGGGGAATCGACCACCCTCGTCGACGACCTCTCCGCGATCGTTCTCCGGCCGGGGGCGTTGCGGATCCTCGTCAGCGATCTCCTCGATCCTTCACCGCCAAAGCGTGGGGCCGCCCTGCTCGCCGGAAGCGGTGGGCGGGCGATCGTGCTGGCCCCGACGTCACGTGCCGAGAGCGAGCCGGACTGGTCGGGGAACGTCGAGTTCGAGGATTGCGAGACCGGCAAGCGCCGTCTCCAGCGGGTCGACGAGGCGCTGATCGGCCGCTACCGTCAGGCATACGGACGCCATTTCGCCGCCTGGCGCGAGGCCAGTCTGCGTCACGGCATCGGCATGGCACGGATCGGCGACGATGGGGATTTCCTCGACGCGATCCGGGCGGAGGCGATCCCCATGGGTGTCCTCGAGACCGACTGACCGGAGGGGGGACGATCGGTGGACATCATCCTCGCCAACCCCTGGGGGCTTGCGGCACTCGCGAGCCTGCCTGCGCTGGTCGTCATCCATGCCCTCCGCCAGCGATCGAGGCGCGTCCTCACGAGCACGCTGTTCCTTCTCGAGCATGCCGGACCGGAGCCTGTCGGCGGGTGGCGACTCGATGCATTCCGCCAGGCGTTCCCCTTCTGGATGCAGGTTCTCGCCTGCCTCGCACTCACCTGGCTGCTCGTCGAGCCCCGTTTCATCCGCGCCGACTCGCGGCAGATCGTGGCAGTGGTCCTCGACAGTTCCGCGTCGATGACCCCGTTCCGCACCGAGTCGATCGCGGCACTCTCGCGCCATCTTCGCAGGATCGCTGCCGTCGCCGGCCGCACCGAATGGCACCTCCTCGAGACCGGCCCACGTCGCCCCCCGCTCCACACCGGCGAGCGGCTCGACGATCTCCTCCGCACACTCGAAGACTGGAAGCCGACGCTCGGGATCCATGACTTCTCCGACGCGGTCGCCCTCGCCACGTCGCTGGCACCGGCCGACCGCGGCGCCGTGATCCTCGTCACCGATCGGCCCGTCACCGTGCCCGCTGGCGTGGCGATCCTGTCCGTCGGGAGCGCCATCGAAAATGCGGGGATCTCCGGGGCCGACTGCAGCACCGACGAACCGAACGCCGACGGTGCAGCATCGGAACCGGGCGGTGTTTCTCCGTCCGGACTCCGCTGGCGCGCCGTGGTGACCAACCACGGCACGACGCCCGTCGAGCGGAGGCTCGCCCTCAGGCACGGAACCGCCGCATCGCTGTCCGCTCCATCCGCGGTCGATCCCCCCTCGATCCACCTCGAGCCGGGGCAGAGCCGCACGGTCGCCGGTCCGTGGCCGGCGGGTGCCGAGCGGCTGATCCTCGAACTCACCCCCGATCGGTTCCCGTTTGACGACCGGGTGGCGCTCGTCCGCCCCGTGCCGCGGACGGTGCGCGTGGCCATCCGCCCCGAGACCCCGGGCGGCGAACTCCTGGGGAAGATGCTCGCCGCCGCAACCGACACCGATCGAGTCGACTCGGTCGACGACGCTGACCTCGTCGTCGAGCCGTTCGGCACCGCGGGAACGAAGGCTGCCGTACAGGTTCGCCGCGCCTCGACCGAGGGATCGTCCGACACCGCCGATGCCGAGGAAGGGCCAGGCGAGGGGAGTGGTGAAGGGGAGACACCGGGGCGGATCGATCCGACCGCACTGTTCGCGGAGGCTCATCCTCTCGTCCGCGATCTCACCTGGCGTGGGCTCCTCTCCGGTCCGGCGGGTGGCCTGCCGATCGGCGCGGGCGACGAGCCGCTCGTCTGGAAGGGTACCGATCCGTTCATCCGTGTTCGCACCGAGATTCTCGCCGACGGCGGCCTCCGCGAGACCTTGATCCTCGACTTCGACGTCGACAGTTCCACCGCGTCCCGCACCCCGGCGCTCGTCGTCCTCCTCGACCGCTGGGTCGACAGGGTGCGGGAGCAGGGCGCCCGCCCCTGGGCAGCCACGTTCCAGACGGGCGAATCGATCGCGTTGCCGGCCACCGACGCGAGCATGACCTTCGAGCCTCTCCCAAACGGCGCCGACTCCACGCCCACAGCGCTTTCGATGCCGTTCCGTGGCCGGGCCCCTGTCGAGGCAGGATTCTTCACGGTCGTGGCGGCGAAAGGGGATGGCCCGCCGCTTCTTTCGGGCGCCGTCCAGCAGGGGGACGGACGCGAGAGCGATTTCTCGGCCGCCGCACCGCTCGACACCGTGGAGGAGTTGAGGCTCGAGCGAATCAGGCGACAGTCGGTGGAGGATCCGTTTCTTCCCGGTTGGCTCGCGCTCGTCGCCGCGGCGCTCCTCGCGGCCTGGGCTTGGCAGGCGACTCGTCCGCCACTTCACACAGGGAGGGCCTGATGCGCTTCGTGGCCCCCCATTTCTTCATCCTCGTGCCGCTGCTCGTGGCCGTCGGCTGGCAGTGGCGGGCCCTCGGGCTCGACCGTCCGCTGCGGGCCGCCTGCCTGGCGCTCGTCGTCCTCCTCCTCGCCGCGCCGCAGATCGAGCGGCAGGGGGCCGGGCTCGATGTCTGGCTCCTCGTCGACCGATCCGACTCCACTGCCCAGACGCTCGCTGGCCGGCTCACCGAATGGGAGACGATCCTCACGACCTCGAAGGGGGCGGACGATCGACTCATCGTCGTCGATTTCGCCGACGAGGCGGTGACGCGCGGCGCGATCCAGCGTGCTGGCGCCCGAGGCGCGGAATATGCCGGACGAACCGGCGCCACGAGGTTGAAATCGGCAGCCCTCCACGCCCTCGCCGGGATCCGTGACGATCGGGCATCGAGGCTCCTGGCGCTCACCGACGGCTATTCCACAGAACCGGTCGACGGCCTCGCCGACACGCTCCGTGACCGCGGGGTGCCGCTCGAGGTCCGCTTCCCCCCGCCGCCGGTCGGTGACGATGTGGCCATCGCCGGCATCGACATGCCGCGCCGCATCCAGCCCGGGGAGGGGATGATCGTCGATGTCGACATCCGTGGTGGTCCAGACACCACGCTACCGGTCGAGATCGAGCGCGACGGAGAGCCGTTGGCCCGGCTCGAGGCCCGCGTCGTCGAGGGGCGAGCCCGACTCCGGCTCACCGACCGGCTGCAGGCCCCCGGCAGCCATCGTTACGCCGTCCGCATCCTCCCCGACAGCGACATCCACCCCGGCAACAACGTGGCCACACGCTTCGTGGAGGTGGTCGGTGGGCCCCGGATTCTCGTCGTCAGCGGCTACGAAGGATCGCCTCTGACCGCTGCGCTCGTTGCCTCCGGGATCGAGGTCGAGGAGGTCACTGATCTGCCCGCGGTCCACCTCGGGATGCTCAGCGGGGCGAAGGGGGTGATCCTCGACAACGTGCCGGCCCACCGTCTCCCCCCTGAGTTCGTCAAAAGCCTCGACTTCTTCGTCAAAGAACAAGGAGGGGGGCTGGCGATGATCGGTGGCCGGTTCTCGTTCGCCTCCGGCGGATGGGCCAACTCCCCGGTCGATCCGCTCCTCCCGGTGAGCATGGAGATGAAGCAGGAACACCGCAAGCTCGCGGTGGCGATGGTGATCGTCCTCGACCGATCGGGGAGCATGGCGATGACGGCCCCCGGCACGTCCGTGACGAAGATGAGCCTCGCCGATGAGGGGGCAGCGCGGTCGATCGACCTTCTCGGCGACGGCGACTTCGTGGCCGTCATCCCGGTCGATTCGGTCGCCCATCCGTTGTCGGATGGCCTCGTGGCGGTCGGCCGTAACCGGGCGGACCTGATCTCGGCGACGAGGAGGGTCACCAGCGGAGGCGGCGGCATCTTTTGCTACACAGGCCTCGCGGCCGCCTGGTCGATGCTCCGTGACGCGCCCGTCGGCCAGCGGCACGTCATTCTCTTCGCCGACGCCGCCGATGCCGAGGAGCAGGGGGAGTACAAGGCTCTGCTCGCCGAGATGACCGCCGCCAACTGCACCGTGAGCGTCATCGGGCTCGGATCGGAGACCGACCAGGACGCCGCATTCCTCCGCGACGTCGCCGAGCGCGGTCGAGGGCGTGTGTTCTTCAACTCGAACGCCTCCGAGTTGCCCGCCCTGTTCCAGATGGAGACGACGACGATCGCCCGATCGGCGTTCCTCGAGGATCCGGTGGCGATCCAGACCACACCCGGCTGGTACGAGATCGCCGCCACATCGCTCGAGTGGCCAGCCACCGTCGACGCCTACAATCTCGTCTACCTCCGCACCGGTGCATCCCAGGCCGCCGTCGCCGGGGACGACTACGGATCCCCGCTCGTCGCCTTCTGGCAGCGAGGTGCGGGACGTGCCGCGACCATCGCCTTCCCGCTCGGCGGCGAACGCTCCGAGGCGATCCGCGCTTCGGAAGGCTATGGGCCGCTCGTCGGCACGCTCGGCCGTTGGCTCCTCGGCCCCGGTCTTCCGGCCGGGATCGGCTTGCGTTCGACCGTCGACGGCAGCCGTGTGCGCTTCGATCTCCGGTATGACGACACCTGGCGCGAGCGCATCGCCGTCTCGAGCCCGCGACTCTCCGTGGCGGAGGGGAAGGACGGCCAGGCGAGGGAGATTCCCTGGGAGCGACTCGCTCCGGGGCATTTCTCCGCCGGTGTCGACCTCGGCGCGAGCGACTTTCTCAGGGCGGCGGTGTCGGTCGGAGAGAGCACCCTCGCGGCGGGCCCTCTCGACGTCACGATCGATCCCGAATCGACGTTCGACCCGCGGCGACGCGATCAGGTCCGCCGCGCGGCGATCGCGAGCGGTGGTCTCGAGCGGGAGAACCTCGCCGACATCTGGTCCTCGCCGCGCCCCGCGGCGTGGCGTGATCTCGGCAGGTGGCTCTTCCCCCTGCTCCTCGCCTGCATCCTCCTCGAAGCCCTCCAGACGCAGACCGGCTGGAGGAGAGCCCGCCAGGCTCCGGGCGTCGGAATCGACCCCCGCACCGTCAACGGGCGTTGACGCGTCGGTTCACTTCCAGCGCGATGATTCGAAAAAAGAGCCGCGGGGAGAGCCGCTTGATCCACCAGATCACCCTGCCCTTCACCGGCAGGATGACATAGAGCTGCCGGCGGGCCATGGCCCGGACCGCCGCATCGGCCACCGCTTCCGCGGTGAGCCTCGTGCGCGTGAACTCCCCGCGGGCGATCCGCCGCTCGGCGGGGCTCGCGAACCGGCCGTTGTCGATGAGTGCCGTGGGAAAGAACGAAGGGCAGAGGACGGTCACGCCGACGGAGTGGCGGCGGAGTTCCGAATGGAGGGTCTCGGAGAACGACACGATCGCCGCTTTCGTGACGTTGTAGGCAGCCATCCCCGGAAACGATCCGATGGCGGCAAGCGACGCGGTGTTGATGACATGGGCGCCCGCCGGATTCCTCTTCAACCAGTCGACCATTGCATGACACCCATGGACGACCCCCCACAGGTTGACGTCGACGATCCAGCGCCAGTGCTCGAGCGGGCAATGCCCCACGTCCCCCGACACCGCCACGCCTGCGTTGTTGACGAGGAGATCGAGCGCGGGCCATTCGGCCTCGAGCCGCGTGCGGAGCGCCTCCCAGGCCTCCGCGTCGGTCACGTCGAGCGGCTCGATACGGCCGCTGCCACCGAGGGCCTCGACGCGGCGGAGCGTCTCGGCGGCGCCGCTCTGATCGACGTCACAAATCGCGATCACATAGCCGTCACGGGCGAGTCGCTCGCAGATCGCTCTCCCCAGTCCGCTCGAGGCACCGGTGACGATCGCCGTGCGGCGCGGAGAGCCGTTCGGAAGCGTGGCCATGGCAGGAGCTGTCATCGCGGCGGCGCGGCGCCTCACTCCCGTGGCCGGCGGCACCGGTGGAGCGACATGATCGCGTAGGCGGTGCCGTACTGCTGGTGGTAGTTGTAGAGCGGATAGTCCCACCATGATCCGTCGGCATCCTGAACGTCGACGAGGATCCGCGCGAGATGGTCTTGGTAGAAGGGCCGCTTCTCCGGCGGCAGCTCCTCGATCACACGGGCCGCGTAGTAGTGGCCGAAATAGTAGAAGTAGCCCGCCACCTGAAAGAAGGATTCATGAGGGACCGGCCGCTTGCGGCCGAGATCGAGCCAGCCGTTTCGGGTCACGAGACGGTCGAGCCAGTCCTCGTAGACCTGGTCGGTGATCGTGTCGTTGCCCCACAACCGCAGCGCCAGGTTGCAGGCCTGGCTGCGGCCGAGGCTCCCCGCCGGCCGGTTGATCCCGCGGCGCGGCTTGGTGCGCAGATAGCTCCCGTAAAGGTAGCTGAAGTCGGGGAGCATCTGCAGTTCGGTCGCCTCGATGGCACGCTTCGTGAGCTTCTCCGGCGGTGGCACGCCGATCCCGCGGGCATCGGCAAAGGCGACGAGGACCATCGCGTTGACGAAGCTCGTCGACGACGATGCCGGCCGCTGGGTGCCGTTCTTGAAGTCGTAGTATCCCCAGCCCCCCTCCGCTGATTCGTACTTCTCGAGCTTCTCGTACTGCCCGCGGATCAGCCCCTCGATCCGGTCGCGGCGGGCCGCGTCATCGGGCTTGCGGCCGTGCATCGCCACGAGGGCCTGGATACCGTAGCCGTGTGCCCAGACGTTGTAGATGAGCATCGGGTTGTCGCGGCGGACGGCAGGCAACTCGTCGAACAGCCATTTCTCGCCGCGGGCGATCGCCTCGCCGACCTCCGCCGACCCGTCATCCTCCTCGATGAGCGCCTGGACGCACATCGCAGTCGTCGCCGCCCGGAAACCGAGGTGGGAGCCGATCCCGGCCATGATGTTGAGATCCTTCGTTTTCTCGGCCGAACCGAAGGATCCGTCCGCATTTTGGATGCCGACGAGAAACCGACGCCCGCGATCGATCGCACCGTCGATCTCCGCCGGCGACATCGATGCCGGCCCCTTGGGGCGCGGGATCGGATCGCGATCCTCCGCCACGGCGGTGCCGGCGGCAGGAGCCTCCTCGCCGCGGACGACCGGCGTCATCGATGACAGCACGAGCCACGCCAAAACGATCACCGCGATTCGGGCCATCGTCATCGTTGCTCTCCGCGCTCGGTCGTGGGTGTCCTCAAGCCTTCACACTGCCCTCGGCCCCGATCAAGGCCGACTCGACCGCACCACGTCGCCGGCGGCGATCCCCTCGAGGATCTCCGTCTTCCCCGCGCTCGTGCGTCCCGTCTTCACGACGCGCTTCTCAGGCGCGGCCCCATCCTTCCCCGGGAGCCAGACGATCCGCTTGCCGTCGTCGTCCCGGAAGATCGCCGACGCCGGCAGGGTGACCGCGTCGGGCCGCGAATAAACCTGGCAGCGAGCGCTGCCCGTCATCCCCGGCAACGGCTTGATGCCGCCGGCCGGCACGGTGACGGCAAACCGGGCGTCCACCTTCCCGTCCCGCGGCACCATCGTCGCCGAATCGAGCGTGATCGCCGCTTCGGCGTCGGGGAACCCGGAAAGCTCCACGCGTCCCTTGAGCCCCGCAGCGAGAAGATGGAGGTCCTTCTCGTCGACCTTCACCCGGAAGGCGACCCGCTCCGGATCGACGACGGTGAACACGAGATCCCCCACCGGCACCCCCTGCCCGACCTGGGCCTTCGCCGCCACCGCCGCGGTCGACCAGGCGCCGTCATGCTGCTTGCCGTAGTAGACGATTCCCGACCGCGGAGCCTTGAGAGGAATCCCGGCCCGATCCTGCTGGAGATCGCGCATCTTTCGCAGCGCCTCCAGCCGGTCGCGTTCCGCTTTTTTCAGCGCCAGCCGCTTCTGCTCGAGCGCGATCGCCGACGTCGCCCGCGCCTTCTCGAGGCCGAGCTTCGACTTCTCGGCGGCGTCCTTGAGCGCGGCCTCTTTCCGCGGCACTTCGAACGCGAGCGCCGCCTCGGTGTCGATGCCGGCCCGACGGAGATTGAACTCCCCCGACTCGACCTCGAAGCGCGTCCGCTGGAGGATCATCTCCTCCGTTTCCTCGGTGAGGTCCTTGTCCTTGTACATCTTCTCGAGCTGGCGCAGCTCCTCGCGCGAGTACTTGAGCTGTTCCTCCGAGGCCTTGAGGCGAAAGCGGGCCGATTCCTCCGCGAAGGTCCGGCCGATGGCGAGGAACCGGGCGAGGTCCTCGCTGGCCGCGAGGGTTTCGCGCTCCGCCTCGGCCAGCTCAAGCGGCTGGAGGGCCTCGGTCACCGGCAGCTCGCGGCGGGCGATCTCGAGCGTCTTCTCACCGATGGCGAGGTCGAGCTCCAGATCGGCGATCGCCCGGTCGAGCTTCTCGGTGTCGAACTCGACGAGTGCGTCGCCGGCATTCACGCGTGTCCCGTGCGGCACGACCCGCACGATCTCGAGGGGCTGCGTCCACGCCTCCGGCTTGACCTGCACGACCGTGGCATCGAGGGGATCGAAATCCCCCTTCACCTCGTAGACGACCTCGAAGCGTCCCTTCTCGGCCGTCACCGTGTCGACAGGCTTGGACTCGGTGGCCTTCTCGGCGTCCGGCTTGGCAGGCTCTTGAGCCGGCGCCGACGTCGTGTCCACCGCAGCCATCGCCCCGGCGGCGAGGATCGTGGCGAGGAGAAGCCTGGCGGTCCGTCCACGCGTTGCCATCCATCCCCCGCAAAGCACCTGGGCCCTTCGCATCGCGTCGACTCCTCGTGTTCCTTCTGGGCATGGCCGGCGCCGGGAGCCGCCCCCCCGGCACGACGTTCGAATGGGAAAGGTTGTACCAGCGCTCCTCCCCTGCCGTCTCCCCGGTTCCGCCGGAGGCTCGACCTTCCCACCGTGTTGGGGCAGACTGTCATGCCGGGTTTTCCCCCCGTTCCTCGGAGGATGCCGCACCGATGCCCGACGATTCCCTCTCGTTCCCTCCCGCGTGCCGAACGATTCGCGTTTCCCCGACCCTGCGTGCCTTTGGATGGCTGCTTGTGGCAGGCATCGTGGTGGCCACCGGACGAGCCGATGATCCCCCTCCACGCGCGTCCTCCCCAGGCGGTGTCCTCGTCACCCACCGCCGCGATGATCCGCACCGCTACCAGAACTTCGTCGGCAATTGGGACGCCGGGACGGACGTCCTCTGCGCGGTCGTTCGCAGCCCCGCAGACTATGCCCGCCTCTTCCATCCCGCCCCGGTCATCGGCGGCAAGAAGCCGTTTGCCCCGCCCGACGAGGCGTTTCAAAAGGAGCACCTCCTCGTCATCGCCCGCGTCGTCGGCGGCGACGGCGGGAGCAGGTTCACGATCGAGCGCGTGCTCGAGAAGGATGGCGGGCTCGAGGTCCGATGCCGCTTCAAGCCCTCGGACGCCACGAGTTCGTTCTCGATCAAGCAGGCGGCCCTCGCCTGGATCCCCGCGCGCGAGCCCGGGCCGGTGGCGTTCATCGAGAACGATGAAACCGTCGCGACCCTCGGCGCCGGAAAGGACGCCTGGGTCGAGCCGACCTTGGCGGAGGTTCCCCCCAACTAGGCAGCGGCTTTTCCCCGTACATCGCGGCGGAATCCTTCGGAATTGAATGATCTTCCGAAGCCGGGCTAAACTTTGTCTGGGAGCGTGGAGGGGGCGATCGATTCCGGCAAGGCCTACGGAGGAGTGATCATGCTCGATATCACCACGGGACGGCGGCATTCCAACTGCGCGGGACTCGTCCGTCGCGACATGATCAAGGTCGGGTCGCTCGGACTGGGGTCGCTCGGACTGGGGGCCCACGCCCTCGGAGGGCTCGGCCTCGGGACGCTCCTCCGTCAGCGCGCGGCACGCGCCGACGCCGGGCTCGCCACGAAAGACACCTCGGTGATCTGGCTGTGGCTCGGCGGTGGGGCGACCCACGTCGAGACGTTCGACCCGAAGATGACGGCGCCGGCCGAATACCGCAGCGTGACCGGCGAGGTGAAGACGAACCTGCCCGGTGTCTCTTTCGGCGGCAATTTCGAACGGATGGCCAGAATCGCCGACAAACTGGCGATCGTGCGCAGCTTCGCCCACACCAACAGCGGGCATTCCGGCGGCACGCACTACGTCATGACCGGCTATGACAATCGGCTCGCCGACAATGGTGCCGTGCCCGACCGGCCGGGCATCGGGTCGATCCTCGCCCGCCAACGCGGTACGAACCACCCGCAGACCGGCATCCCCACCTACGTCCGGATCGGCGGCATCTACGCCGACGGCCCCTCCTTCCTCGGCACCGCCTATGGGCCCTTCGATCCCGGCGGTGAAGCGCGGCAAAACATGGCCCTCGCGGTCACGAAGGATCGACTCGACGGCCGTCGCGACTTGCTTGCCGGTATCGACAACGTCCGCCGCTCGGTCGACCGCAGTGGCTTGGTCGAGGGACTCGATGCTTTCGAGCAGCAGGCTTTCGACATCATCTTGAGTCGCTCGCAGCAGGCTTTCGATCTGAAGTACGAGGATCCGAGAGTCGTCGACCGCTACGGACCCGGCCTGGGTCAGCAACTCCTCCAAGCCCGGCGGCTCTGCGAGGCAGGCTGTGGCTTCGTGACGGTCAGCCACGGCGGATGGGACATGCACACCGGCATCAAGGCCGGGATGGACTCCCTCGGCCCTGCCCTCGACCGGGCCGTCGCGGCCCTCGTCGAGGACATGGCGATGCGCGGCGTCGACGAGAAGATCCTCCTTGTCGTCAGCGGAGAGTTCGGCCGCACTCCGAAGATCAACGGTGGCGCCGGCCGCGACCACTGGGCCCCGTTGAGCACGCTCGCGCTGGCAGGCGGCGGCCTGAAGATGGGACAAGTGATCGGTGAGTCAGCCGAGAAGGTCGACGTCCCGAAGACGGCGCCGATCGGCCCCCAGGACCTGATGGCGACGATCTTCCGGGTGCTCGGAATCGAGGGGCGCGTGCAGTACGTCAACCAGGCCGGACGCCCCGTCTCCATGATCGAGCAGGGCCGCCCGATCGAGGAACTCGTCTGAGCGAACGGCTCCGCTGCCCAACGACGACTGCGGTGATCAGCTTCCGCACTCGTCAACGGGCTCGCGGGACAGCGGCGGCCGCTTTCTCCGCCGGGATCGTCGCCAACACTTGCCCCGTCGTGACGTTCCACACGTGCACCGCACCATCGGCGCTCCCCGCAGCGACGATCTCGCCGCTCGCCGTCACGTCGAGACCGTGGATCCACGCTTCCACCGAGGGGATCGTCCGCACCAAGCCGCCGTTGGCGGCATTGTGGACCCGCACCTGCTTGTCGCCACTCGCCGACACGACTTCGTCGGTCGCGCCTCGGTATTCGATCGCCGTGACGTGCCTTGTGAAGCCGCCGATCGATTGCTTCTGATCGGCCGTGTCGGCATCCCACACCTTCAACGCTGCATCGGCCCCCGCCGAGGCGATCTCGACTCCATCCCCCTTCCACGCCACACCGAGCACGTAGTTCGTATGCCCTTCGAACCGGCGGAGGGGCTTCATCGAGGCGATATCGAACGTCCGCAGATACTTGTCAGCCCCTCCCGACGCGATCCGTCGCGCGTCGGGGGAGAACCGTGCCGCGTGGACGACGTCTCCGTGGGCCTGCGGCAGATGGAAACTCCGCGCCCCGTCGGCCACCTGGAAGATCGCCAGCTCACCGCTCCGCGACGGCACCCCGCCGGCCACGAGGACCTGTGTGCCGTCGGCGCTGAAGTCGACACTCATCACCCGATCGGCGATCAACTCCGGCCGCTCGTCGCCGCCGAGCGTCGCCACGAGCGTCCACGAGGGATTCGTCTCCCATCCGACGAGGGCCCCGTCGGCGGCGAGCGTCACGAATCTCGATCCGGAGAGGAAGCCCACGGACACGAGCCCCCCGGCGCTGCCGGCATACGAGGAGAGCCCCGCACCGGTGGCGGCATCCCACACCTGAGCCGACGGAAAATCGCCGACGGTTGCCAGACGCGTCGAGTCGGGTGAGAAGGCTGCCCGGCGGATCGGCTGCTCGGCG
>Ga0164293_10003526_pt1 | contig 13334 bp, 11 predicted proteins | sample GEODES118metaG_FD_111487 | JGI IMG/M metagenome (GOLD analysis project Ga0164293, IMG submission 111487) | Eutrophic lake water microbial communities from Lake Mendota, Wisconsin, USA - GEODES118 metaG | ecosystem: Environmental > Aquatic > Freshwater > Lake | place: USA: Lake Mendota... | reverse complement strand
GCGCGGCCAGATCGGCGTGCCCAATGATGAATTCTTCAAGGCTGATCCGGTGCACCTGCTGGAGATCTTCGCGCTGGCCGACAGCCAGGGGCTGGCCATCCATCCGCTCGCCATGCGCGCCGCTGCCCGCGATGCGCAGCTGATCGACGAACGCGTGCGGCGTGACAAGACCGCCAATGCGCTGTTCCTGGAGGTGCTCACCTCGCCGCGTGATCCCGAAACCGTGCTCAGGTGGATGAACGAGGCCGGTGTCTTCGGGCGCTTTGTTCCGGATTTCGGCCGCGTCGTGGCGCAGATGCAGTACGACATGTACCACCATTACACGGTGGACGAGCACACGATCCGCGCCATCGGCCTGCTGGCCCGGATCGAGCGCGGTGAGCTGAAATCCGATCATGCGCTGTCGTCGGCCATCATTCACCAGCTCATCAACCGGCGCGTGCTGCATGTGGCGGTGCTGCTGCACGATATCGCCAAGGGGCGCGGCGGCGATCATAGCCTGCTGGGCGCCGATATCGCGCGGCGCCTGTGCCCGCGGCTGGGGCTGAGCAAGGAAGAGACCGAAACCGTGGCCTGGCTGGTGGAACATCACCTGCTGATGAGCCGCACCGCCTTCAAGCGCGACCTTTCCGATTTCAAGACCATCCTGGATTTTGCTGAAGCCGTTGCCAGCCCGGAACGCCTGCGCCTGCTGCTGATCCTGACCGTGGTCGATATCCGCGCCGTCGGCCCCGGCGTGTGGAACGGCTGGAAAGCGCAATTGCTGCGCGAACTCTATGATTCGGCGGAAGAAGTGCTGCGGTTGGGCCACAAGCAGACAGGGCGCGCGACACGCATCGCCGCCAAACAGGCCGGCCTGCGCGATGCGCTGGGTTGGCCCGAACAGCGATTTGCCGCCTATGCCCGCCGCTTTGCCGACAGCTATTGGGTGGCCGAAGCGTCAGACGTGCTCACCGCCAATGCCGCGCTGGTGGCCGGTGCGGGGGACGCGCCGCTGGCGATTTCCTGCACGCCCGATCCCGCGCGCGGCACCACGTTGGTCGCCATCTATGCCACCGATCACCCCGGGCTGTTTTACCGCATCGCTGGCGCCATTTCCCTTGCCGGCGGTAATATCTTCGATGCCCGCATCCACACCACCCGCGATGGCATGGCGATCGACAATTTCGTCGTGCTGGATCCGCTGGGCCGGCCCTTTGTCGAACCGTCGCAACTGGCGCGGCTGCGGCGCAGTATCGAGGATGTGTTGTCAGGCCGCATCCGTCTCGCCGACAAGCTCGCCGCCCGGCCACTGGCCCGCCGCAAGGCCGAACTGTTCCGGGTGGAACCGCGCGTGCTGATCGATAACAAGGCCAGCAATCGTTACACGGTGATCGAGGTCAACGCCTCGGACCGGCCGGCCCTGCTCTATGCGCTGACCAATGGGCTGTTCCAGCAGAAGCTGACCATCCACAGCGCCCACATCGCCACCTACGGCGAAAAGGCCACTGACACCTTTTACGTGACTGATCTCACCGGCGCCAAGATCGACAACCCGGTGCGCCTGAAGGCCATCGAGAAGCGCCTGCTGGCTATTGCCGCGACCGCCAGCCCCAAGGTGGAAATGCTGGCCGAAGCGGCGGAGTGAGTCAGTTCTTCCCTGGTGCGCTGGTGGCTCCGTCCATCAGGCCGCCGGGCACGCCGAGATAGACAGCTGCCATGCCGGCAACCACCAGCAACAGCGAAATCGCCAACACATAACGCACCTTGTTGCCGGTCACGCCACCGCGCGCCTTCACGGTGGAGATGATTTCGGGCGGGTCTGCTTGTGTCGTGGGTTCAATGGCCATGAGGAAATCAACGCCGCAGCAGCGGATTGGTTCCCAATCGGCCCCCTGCGACCACATCGCAGTTCCTCCAGCTTGCCAGCCGCGCTGCGCCTTGCTTAAGCGGATGGCAAGACGGAGAGTGACATGACCAAGCCAACCGTGAACGATTGGGCCGCGATGGCCGCCAAGGAAGTGAAGGGGCAGTCGCTGGACTGGCACACCCCTGAAGGCTTCACTGTCAAGCCGCTCTACACTGAAGAAGACACAGCGGGCTGGGAGCCGGGCCTGCCCGGTTTCGCACCGTACACGCGAGGCGTACGTGCCTCCATGTATGCCGGGCGGCCGTGGACCGTGCGGCAGTATGCCGGTTTCTCCACCGCGGAGGAATCCAACGCCTTCTATCGCCGCAACCTGGCGGCCGGGCAGAAGGGGCTTTCGGTCGCCTTCGATCTGGCGACCCACCGCGGCTATGATTCCGATCACCCGCGCGTGTCGGGCGATGTCGGCAAGGCCGGTGTCGCCATCGACAGCGTGGAGGACATGAAGATCCTGTTCGACGGTATCCCGCTCGATCAGATGTCGGTTTCGATGACGATGAACGGCGCCGTGATCCCCTGTCTGGCTTTCTTCATCGTGGCCGCCGAGGAATCCGGCGTTCCGCAGGCCAAGCTGGATGGCACCATCCAGAACGACATTCTGAAGGAGTTCATGGTCCGCAACACCTATATCTATCCGCCCGAACCTTCGATGCGGATCGTGGCCGACATCATCAGCCACACGGCGCGCAACATGCCGAAATTCAACAGCATTTCGATCTCCGGCTATCACATGCACGAAGCCGGGGCGACGGCGCTGCAGGAACTGGCCTACACGCTGGCCGACGGCATGGAATATGTTCGCGCCGCGCAAGGCCAGGGCCTCGATGTCGATGAATTTGCCGGGCGGCTAAGCTTCTTCTTCGCCATCGGCATGAACTTCTTCATGGAAGTGGCCAAGCTGCGTGCTGCCCGCACCTTGTGGGCGCGGATCATGACCAATTTCGGCGCCAAGGATCCGCGCAGCTTGATGCTGCGCACCCATTGCCAGACCAGCGGCGTGTCGCTGCAGGAGCAGGACCCGTACAACAACGTCATCCGCACCACGGTGGAGGCGCTGGCCGCCGCGCTGGGCGGCACGCAATCGCTGCACACCAACGCGCTGGATGAAGCCATCGCGCTGCCCACCGATTTTTCCGCCCGCATCGCCCGCAACACCCAGATCGTGCTGCAGGAAGAAACCGGCATCACCAAGGTCGTCGATCCGCTGGGCGGCAGCTACTATGTCGAAGCACTCACCAAGCAACTGGTGGACGGCGCCCAGGCCATCATCGACGAATTTGAAGCGCTGGGCGGCATGACCAAGGCGGTCGCCAGCGGCCTGCCCAAGCTCAACATCGAAGCCGCGGCCGCTGCCAAGCAGGCCGGTATCGACATGGGCGAGACGGTCATCGTGGGCGTCAACAAATACAAGCCGGGCAGCGTCGATGAAGTGCCGGTGCTGGACGTGGACAATGTGGCCGTGCGCGCCAGCCAGATCACCCGCATTGAAGCCGTGAAGGCATCACGCGATCCGGCGCGGGCCGAAGCGGCGTTGAATGCCCTGCGCGAAGGCGCGCGCGGCAGCGAAAACCTGCTGGCCCTGGCCATCGAATGCGCCCGCGCCCGCTGCACCTTGGGCGAAATCAGCGCCGCGATGGAAGATGTGTTCGGCCGCCACGCCGCTGTCGTGAAGATGGTGAAGGGCGTCTATGCCGATGCCTACAAGGCCGATCCCGCCTATGTGCGCGTGGCCGAGGGCGTGGAGGCGTTCGAGCGCCGCACGGGGCGCAAACCACGCGTGCTGATCGTGAAGATGGGCCAGGACGGGCATGACCGCGGCGCCAAGGTGGTCGGCACGGCGCTGGCCGATCTGGGCTTTGATGCCACCGTTGGCCCCTTGTTCCAGACGCCGGAAGAGGCCCGCGACCTGGCGTTGCAGCTGGATGTTGATCTGGTAGCGTCGTCGTCGCTGGCAGCGGGGCACAAGACCTTGGTGCCGGCGTTGATCGATGAACTGAAGCAGGCCGGCCGATCGGACATCAAGGTGATCGCCGGCGGGGTGATCCCGGCGCAGGATTATGATTTCCTGAAATCGGTGGGCACGGTGGCGATCTTCGGGCCGGGAACGAATATCGTCGAGGCGGCGGCGGAATTGCTGCGGCTGCTGGGGCATAATCTGCCGCCATTGGGGGAAGCAGCGGAGTGAGGAGGCAGCCGGCGGCAGAGCCGTCGAGTCTGTCTTTTGCATTCAAGTAAGGAAGAAAGAGCGCGGCACGCGCGCTCGCCCGGCTGCGATGGAGCGGGTAGCGGGAATCGAACCCGCGCGTTCAGCTTGGGAAGCTGACAGGCTACCATTACATCATACCCGCAGAAGTCGGCGCCCGCTTGCCACCGCCATGCCCGGTTCGTCAAGCAATCAGGCCATTCATCGACCAGCAAGTTGGCCAGGCGCAGGAGTGTCCCACCCCCGCACAACAGCGCTTGACGACTACATCTGTAATCGATACATCGATTACAGATGTAAACGACTCGGGTGTCGATCATGTCAGAGCGTATCAGCGAAGCCGAATGGCAGGTGATGGAGGTGTTGTGGACGCAACATCCGCTCACTGCGCAGGATGTGGCGGCCCGGCTGCAACCCACTGGCTGGGGCCTGACGACGGTGAAGACGTTGCTTTCCCGCCTCGCCGCCAAGGGCGCGCTGACCACCACGGAAGATGGCCGCCGCTATCTGTACGCACCCGCCGTTGATCGCGCCGCCATTGCCGCCGGCGAATCGCGCCGGCTGGTTGATCGTCTGTTCGGTGGCCGCCCGGCGCCGCTGGTCGCCCACTTGGCCGAACGCGGCGAGCTATCGTCTGCCGATATTGCCGAACTCGAAGCCCTGATCCGGGAGTTGAAGCAATGATGCCTGATCCTGCCTGGCTTGTGGAGACGCTCATCGGTGCCAGCCTGCTGATGCTGCTGGTGCTGGCGGTGCGCAAGCCGGTGGCCCGCCTGTGGGGCGCCCATATGGCCTATGCGCTGTGGGCGCTGCCGGCGCTGCGCATGGTGCTGCCGGCCATTCCGGGCTGGCAGCCGCTCTATGTGCCGGTGGCGCAATCCAACCCGGAAGGCGATGTGGCGCTGGCGCTGATGCCGCCAGCCGATGCCGCGCTCTACACCCAGCCGCTGCCGGCGGCGACGGTGCAGGCCGGCGACGTGAGCGTGCTGCCGGATTGGCCGCTGCTGCTGATCGGCCTGTGGGCGGTGGGCGCGATCGCCTTCCTCGCCATCCAGTGGACCCGGCACGTGCGCTTCGTTGGCAAGGCGGTGCGCGACGGTGAGCTGCTCACCCGCCAGGGCGGCGTGGACGTGATCGTCTCTGCCCATGTGCCCGGCCCGATGGCGGCCGGCATCGTCCACCGCCGCATCCCGCTGCCGGCTGATTTCCTCTCCCGCTATTCGCCGGCCGAGCGCCGCATGGCGCTGCTGCACGAAGCTGCCCACCATGATCGCCTTGATCTTGCCGCCAATCTGGCCGGCCTGGTGGTGCTGGCGGCGCATTGGTGGAACCCGATTGCCCATGCCGCCTGGCGTGCCTTTCGCGCCGATCAGGAACTCGCCTGCGATGCCAGCGTGCTGGCCGGCAGCGACGGCGAAACCCGCGCCACCTATGGCCGGGCGGTGTTGAAATCTGCCTGCGTGGCCACCCCGGTGGCGGCCTGCGCCATGAACCACAAAAGTCAGTTGAAGGAACGATTTGCCATGATGAAGGATCGCAAGCTGGGCCGTTTCGGCCGCGCCTTTGGCCTGTTGGCCGTGACCGGTCTTGCTGCCGGCGGCCTGATCGCCACCGCGTCGGGTGCCCAGCCCGCCCCGCCCGCACCACCGGCACCGCCTGCCCCTGTTTCGCCGCCTGCGCCAGTGTCACCGCCGGCCGTCGTGTCGCCGCCCGCCCCTGTCTCGCCGCCGGCTGCGCCCAGTGCTCCGGCTGTGCCCAAGGTGATGGTCTTCACCCACAAGATCGACGGCAAGGATGGCCAGCCCGGCCAGCCCGGCCAGCCCGGCGAGAAGATCGTCCGCAAGATCATCATGAAGGATGGCAAGGTGGTGACGGACCAAACCAGCGGCGACGGCCCGCACGTGATGATGATGCACGGCGGCGGCCCGGGCGAGATGGTCAAGGTGATGGAAACCGCCGAAGGCAAGAAGATGGTGATGATCCGCCACCAGGAAATGGCCGAGATGGCCGGCAAGCACGCCGCGCTGGCTGGCAAGGACGTCGAAGCCCGCATGGCCGAGGTGAAGACCCGCATGCGCGCCCGCTGCGAAAGTGACGGTGTGAAGCTGCCTGCCGATGCCGACATGGCGCAGCTCGCCACTTGCGGTATGGAAATGCAGAAGAAGGTGCGCGAGGCCATGGCCTCGGCCCGCGTCGCCATCGAGAAATCCCGCGATCTTTCGGCCGAACAGCGCGCCGCTGCGTTGAAGGGCATCGATGCGGCGATGGCCAACCAACGCACCGTGATCGTGAAGGTCGAAAAATGATCTGATCCGTGCTGCCCGGTTCTGGCCCCTTTCAGGCCGGGCAATGCGCGTTCAGACCATCAGGCTGGCCCCCAGCAAGAGCCCCGCTGCGGATTCCAGCCCGGCCCGGTCGTCTTCATCGAAGCGGCCGGGTTTCGGGCTGTCGAGATCGAGTACGCCGATGATCATGCCTTCACGGATCAGCGGCACCACGATTTCGGAGCGGCTGTCGGCATCACAGGCAATATGGCCGGGGAAGGCGTGCACATCGGGCACCAGCTGGGTTTCGCGGGTCGCCGCTGCCGTGCCGCACACGCCGCGACCCAGCGGGATGCGGATACAGGCCGGCTTGCCCTGAAACGGGCCGAGCACCAGTTCGCCTTCGCGCATCAGGTAGAAACCGGCCCAATTGAGTTCGGGCAGCTGGTGGAAGAGCAGAGCCGCCATATTGGCCATGTTGGCGACGAAATCACGCTCGTCGCCGATCAACGCGGCCAACTGCTGGTTCAGCTGCAGATAGCGTTCGGGCTTGGTGCCTTCGAGGGCAGGGGCAAAAAATGACATGGCCGCCGGTTAACGCCATGGCCCCGGAAACGCAAACGCCGCCGGGATGAGCCGGCGGCGTTCATTGTCGCGGGTGAGGCCGAAACTTACTTCGGTGCGATCACCATCAGCATCTGGCGGCCTTCCAGGCGGGGCAACTGCTCCACCTTGGCCAGTTCGGCGGTTTCGTCGCGCACGCGCTCCAGCAGCTTCAGGCCAAGCTCGCCATGCGAAAGCTCGCGACCGCGGAAGCGCAGGGTGAGCTTCACCTTGTCGCCGTCTTCCAGGAAGCGATTGATGGCCTTCATCTTGGTCTGATAATCATGCTCGTCGATATTGGGACGCATCTTGATCTCCTTGATCTCCTGCGTCTTCTGGTTCTTGCGAGCGGCGGCAGCCTTTTTCTGGCTTTCATATTTGAACTTGCCGATGTCGAGAATCTTGCACACCGGCGGATCGGCGCCAGGGGAGACTTCCACCAGATTCAGCCCGGCTTCCTGTGCGATCGCAATGGCTTCACGGGTGTAGAGAACACCCAGATTTTCCCCGTCCTGATCGATGACACGGACCTTGGGAACAGTGATGAATTCATCATAACGCGGGCCGGTCATCGGCGCGGGCGTGTTCATCATGCGGCGTGGGGGCGGTGGTATGGCAGTCTCTCCTGTGCAGTGTTACGCGCCTCAATAGCGCGGCCGGCCCACCAGCGGCAAGAGGGCGCAGGTGAACCGGCCGGATTCAGCCAAAAAGACGGGTTATTTCTTCGGCGCGAGCGCGGCCTCCAGTGCGGCGATGCCAGCCGCGGCGATCAGGCCGTCTTCCTGGCTGGTGGCGCCTGAAACGCCGACCGCGCCCACGGTCTTGCCATCGCGCTTGATGGGAACGCCGCCTTCGGAGGCAACCATCGGTCCCGGGAAGGTGAGGTAGCGCAACTGGCCTTCCTTCTGCAGCCGTTGCTCGAACACAGCGGTGGGGCTGCCGAAACGCGCTGAGGCCTGCGCCTTGCCGGTGGCGATGTCGGGCCCGGCCAGCGAGGCATCATCCATGCGGCGCAGCGCAATCAGAATTCCGGCCGGATCGACAACCACGATGGTCACTTTCAGGCCGCGCTTTTCGGCTTCGGCGTGGGCAGCATCGGTGACGATGCGGGCACCATCGAGCGTCAGCACCGGCTTGTCCTTGATCAGTTGCCCCGCCGCCGGGGCGGCCAGCAGCAGTGTCGCCGGGGCAGCCATCAGCAGCGCCGCGCCCAGAAGGGAAAGGCCGCGCATCAGGCGGGCATCCGATACAGCGCGCACAATTTGTTGCCGGACGGATCGCGCAGATAGGCGAGGTAAAGCGCGCCCATGCCGCCCTGGCGCACGCCGGGCGGATCTTCGCAGGTGGTGCCGCCACTGGCCACGCCGGCGGCGTGCCAGGCATCGGCCATTTCCGGGCCGGCCATGGCAAAGCCGATGGTGCTGCCGTTGCCATTGCAGGCCGGGTTGCCGTCGATCGGTGGGGTGATGGCAAAGATGCCGGTGGGGGTCATCCAGAACACGCGGCCCTTGTCGTCGGCGTGGCCAGGGCCGATGCCCATGGCGGCGAAGGTAGCGTCGTAAAAGGCCTTGGATGCGGCCGTGTCGTTGGCGCCGACCATGATGTGGCTGAACATGGGCATTTCCCCCCGTGGTGTTTGTGTGGACCGACAGGGAAGCAAATTGCCGGCGCTCTGTCGAGATGCTGTGTGCCTCTCCACGGTAAACCGGCGATCAGAACCAGAATGGACCGAGTTGCATCTTGCCGTCCGTTACCAAGCGGTTAACCACATCGGTGCGAGGGTCTGAGTTGGGGAACAATTGTGGAGATATCATCGCCGGCGTCGTCGGAGAGGGCCGACGCATGCTCAAATCGTTGCATCCGCTTGATGGGGGTGCAGTCGGACGAGGCTGAGAAAATCGGATTGCTGGCGGCAATCCTGGGGTGGGAGATTGAGCCATTCCAAGGGGTGGGCCGGGCGCGCAGCTGGATTGGCGGCTTTCCGGATGCCTTTGGTGCCCGCGATACGCTGCCTTGGACGACAGCGGCCGGGGACGAAATGGCGTTGGTGAAGGGCGGATCGGCCAAGGGTGTTTCGATCAGCCACATTTGTTTGCAAGGCAGTTGGGCACAGGGCGATCCGGGCCGGGACCCGGGAGCTGATCGGCTCGCGGGCTCGCCTCGGCTGGTGCTGCGCCAGACTGACAATGTGATCCGGGTCGACGCCGATGACACCGCCCTGGCAGATCAATTGGCGCGCTTGGGGCTGGATCGCCTGGTGCTGCCAGTTTCGCTACCGCCGCTGGAAGAATTGCTGGCCTTTGCTGAATGACAGTGGCGCGCTGCCTGGCCCCTGACGCCAGTGGCGCCGGGTTTGGCAATGGTAACCATTTTTCGCGCGCTTTGCCGCGGCAAGCCGATCACCCACCCGCCGTTATCGCCGCAGTGGCGCTGCAGCGCCGGGCGGAAGGAGTGGTGGCCAGTGACTGTTGCGCAGCGGATCATCAGCAAGGATCAGGTGGGAAGCGCCAAATGGCCGGGCTGGGCTCAGCCGGATGGCTTTGGCGCCGTGCCGTGTGTGGGGGAGTGGGCGGTGCCGGACCAGCACCCAGTCCGACACCAAGACCCGCAGCCACCGCGCCGGCTGGTGCTGTTTGGATTGCCGCCGGTGCTGGCCGAACCAGTGACGATGCTGGCCGAAATCCTCGGCTGGCAGGTGGAGAGCTTCCCATCCGGTCTGGCCGTGTGTCCGCCGGCGCGCCTGTGCCTGGCCATGTTGCCCGCCAGTCCCGGCGAACGCGGGCCAATTGCGGCGTGGTCGCCAGAATTAAACCTTAATGAACTCATTTCCCAAGCCGGTTTGTCCATAATGGACCAGCCCCTGTGCATCACCAGAGTGGAGCAAATGTTAGAGACCTTGGTCTGCGAACCATAGTTTGTTCGTAGGCTATGGGGGCGTAGTTTCGATGATAGACGTCGGATACGATACGGGTTTTTCGCGCGACTTTGGCGATTCCGGCTTGTTTGGTGCCGGTCGCCCGACCGCCGGAACTCTATCGGCGCGAACTGCCAAGGCTGAGCCCGACAAGGCTCAGGCGGTCCTGGATGGAGACGAACGGGTCCGGCCCGAACCGGCCTTGCCGAACGGGCACGAGGGTAATCGGGCTGTGCCCGCCGCGACGCCGGGAGATGACCGGTCGCATGCCGATTTCGCCGGTCTGGAACTGGCAGCCTTGCAGGCGCTGGCCGGCAGTGGTGAACCGTCCGCCGCCATTGCCCGCCAGGTCGCCGATATGGCCCAGGGCCTGGCGGCGCTGGCCGACAAACTGGTGGGCCAACCGCAAGCCAGCAGCGCTGATGTCGCCGAAGCCGATTGTATCGCCTTTCTGGAAGGCCAGTTCCGCATCCGTCGTTTGCGCGTCCGCCATCTGCCCGGCCTGTCGCTGGGTGAACCGGCGTGGGACATCTTGCTCGATCTGGCGGTGGCGCATTATTGGCGCCGCGAAACCTCGGTCACCAGCCTGTGCATCGCCGCCGATGTGCCGAGCACCACAGCGCTGCGCTGGATCAATGGCATGACCAAGGAAGGCCTGATCGTGCGGCGGCCGTGCCAGCGCGATGGCCGCCGCAGTTTTCTGGGCATTTCGCCCGAATCCTATCAGAGGATGCTGGCGCTGGCGGCCGATGCGCTGCGCACCGGGGATCGGGTCCGCGCCCGCTATCAGCGCAGCGCGGCCGCCTGATCTGAAGCTCTCCCCCATCGCTAGCTCTCCCCCATCGCTCCCAACTGGGCGGGGCGGCGGCGGGTGGCCCACGCACCCGCCGTCTTCTTCCTAGCCACAAGGGGTGGGGAACATCGCTGCACCAGAGCCGCGTTGATGGCGATATCCCCAATCAGGGGCTGGCAGGCGCTGCAACTGGCCCTATGCTGGACGACGTGACCAGCCCGCCTCTGCGCCCACCGATATTCAACATCGCGTTGCACGTCGCCTTTGCCGATGCGCTGGCGGCCGGGTTGCTGGCGCGCACGGCGGGTGATCCGCTGGCGCTGGCGCGGGCCCTGGTGCTGCTGCCCAACCGCCGTGCGGTGACGGCGCTCACCGAAGCCTTTGTGCGGCAATTGCCCAATGCCAAATCCGGTGCCGAATCCGGTGGCGGCCTGCTGCTGCCGCGCATGGTGCCGGTGGGGGATCTGGATGACGGCGGTTTCGATCGGCTGGCGGCGGGCGCGGATGTGCTGCTGCCCGCCGTGGCGCCGCTGCTGCGCCGGCTGGAGCTGGCGCGACTGGCGGGCGGCCTTCCCGGCAGCGACCGTTCGGCGGTGGAGCGGCTGCGGCTGGGCGATGCGCTGGGTGAGGTTCTGGATGCGCTGCTGGCCGAGGAAATCGAACCCGAAACCCTGCGCGCTGCCGCCGACGGCCAGGATCTGGCCGATCACTGGCAGAAGACGCTGGCCTTCCTTGAACTGATCATCGCCGTCTGGCCCGAAGCACGCACCGGCCATGGCGGCACCGAAGGCGCCACACGGTTGGCGGCGCTGATCGATGCCAGCATCGCGCGCTGGCAGGCTGCGCCGCCCACCGGCCTGGTGGTTGCGGCTGGCTTGGCCAATCCCACCCCGGCGCTGGTGCGGCTGCTAGGTGCAGTGTTGCACCTGCCGCAGGGGCTGGTGGTGCTGCCCGGCCTTGATGATGACCTGTCCGACGCCGGCACGGCGCGGTGGGACGCGATACCGATCAGCACGGCCGAAGGTAGCCGCGATGATCCGGGCCACCCGCAGTGGGCGCTGAAGAAACTGTTGGCGGCGCTCGGGCTGGAGCGCGCCGATGTGCAGCCGTGGCCAACTAGCGGCGGCACCCTCGATGGCCCGCCCGAACGCGCCGCGGCTTTGCTGGCGGCGCTGGCTCCGGCGGCCGCCGCGACGGCCCCGCCGCCACCGCCACCCGCCGCAATCGAAGGCTTGGCGCTGGCCGAATGCGCCACTGCGGCCGAAGAAGCCCAGGTGGTGGCGCTGGCGCTGCGCGAGGCGCTGGAGCGGCCGAATGAGCGCGCCGCGCTCATCACCCCTGATCCGCTGCTTGCCCGCCGTGTGGCGGCGCATTGCCGGCGTTGGGGCATCGCCATCGATTCATCGGCTGGCCAGCCGTTGCTGCTCACGCCGCCCGGCGCGCTGGCGTTGGCGCTGGTGGAGGCGATGGCCGAGGAGTTCGCCCCGGCGCGGCTGCTGGCCGTGCTGAAACATGTGCTGGTTCGGCCCGATGATGCGGCGTTCAGTGCCGGTGTGCGCATGGCCGATATCGCCTTGCGCGGGGTGCGGCCGGCGCCCGGTCTCGATGGCGCCGGCGCCGGCCTTGATCGCTGGCTGCACGAGCGGGACGGGCGTTACGGTCGCCTTGCCGCGCGGCTGATGGGCTGGTGGCACGATCTGGCCCCGGCACTGGACCCCTTGGACGGCCTGCGACAGCGCAGCACCATCACCCTGCCTGATCTGATGCAGGCGCTGCGCGATGCGCTGGGTGCGCTGGCCGGCGATGGCGCCTGGGCCGGGCCTGATGGGCGGCAATTGGCGGCACTGGTGGCCGAAATCGAGCAGCATGGTGCGCTGTTTGGATCGCTGCGCCCCGATGAAGCCCCGGCTTTGCTGGCCACGCTGATGGCCGGCAGCAGTGTGCGCGTGCCGGGGCAGGGGCATCCGCGCCTCGCCATATTGGGCCCAGTCGAAGCGCAGTTGACCCGCGCCGACACGCTGGTGCTGGCCGGCCTGAACGAAACCACCTGGCCCGGCCGTCCCTCACCCGATCCGTGGCTGGCCCCGGCCATCCGCCGCGCGCTGGGCCTGCCCGGCACGGCGCGGGCGCAAGGCCTGGCCGCGCAGGATTTTCTGCGTGCCGCCAGCGCCAAACGCGTGCTAATCACCCGCGCCCGCCGCGATGCCGGTGGGCCACAAGTGGCATCACGCCTGTGGCTGAGACTGGTGGCGCAATTTGAACACGCTGGTGCCGATGTGCTGCCGCGCCGGGACGATCTGATCCTGATCGCCCGCGCGCTGGATGGCGCCACGGGCGGCCCGCAGCCGGCACCGCAGCCGCGGCCAAACCCGGCGCTGACCCTTCGCCCCCGCCGCATCAGCATCACCGAGATCGACACGCTGATCGCCGATCCCTTTGCCTTCCACGCCAAGCATATCTTGAAACTGCGCAAGCTTGATCCGCTCGATCAGGATCCCACTGCGATGATGCGCGGCAACCTGGCCCATGACGTGCTCGACAAGTGGGTGGCCGCCCGCCACGGCAGCCTGCTGCAGCTGCAGCAGATCACCGCTGAAGTGCTGAGCAGCGCCACTTCGCATTTCCCGCTGCTGGCCGCCGCGTGGGTGCCG
>Ga0164293_10003525_pt1 | contig 13337 bp, 10 predicted proteins | sample GEODES118metaG_FD_111487 | JGI IMG/M metagenome (GOLD analysis project Ga0164293, IMG submission 111487) | Eutrophic lake water microbial communities from Lake Mendota, Wisconsin, USA - GEODES118 metaG | ecosystem: Environmental > Aquatic > Freshwater > Lake | place: USA: Lake Mendota... | reverse complement strand
CCTCGCCGCCGCCCCCGACGCCCCCGCCCCCGACGCCCCCGTCGCTTCGCTATTCAACTGACCTCGATTATTATTTACTTGTGATGTTATGATTTGTCGCGTTTCACTTGAATTTTGAATATGTCCAGACTGGTTACTTGCGTTTTTTACTAAATCATTTGAATTTTGATAAAACATTTATATATATAGTGATAATGTAATACTATATATACCAGCGAATATTTTTACAGTAATGTTCTCTTTATGCTTCGCCGCCGCCGCCGCCTCCGCTACCGCCGATTTCACCATTGACAGCATTCATCATCCCATCGCCAATGCCCGAGAAAAACGACTTGAATGTCGCGTAAAAGAAAATAACAATCAACATTAGAAATGAAACACCTACCCACCATAACTGTCCCGTCCAGAAATCCGGGTTGGAAGCATAGTTCATTGCCGTTATGATATACCCTTTGATGTCCCATCCAATTGTCGAGACGATAAACAAAATCACGACGGTGGCAACCATCCACCAATATGTCCACCAGTCCCAACCGACGAAGTAGTCTTGAACCATCTTGGATTGTTCTAGTAGTGACAACTCTGAAGTATATGACCAGTATCCAAGAATAATCATGATTGTGATGACAACATAGAATATGAATTTGTATTTTCTAGACCGAAGTGTGGTCTGTTCGTTGATGTCAGCGTATAGATTACTGATTTCTTTGCGTTTTCCGGCTATATCGGACTCTGATTTAATTGTGCCCACAGCGTCATTCATATAATTGTTAATTTTGCCGATAATTTCATCGGAATCGGCAGCGGAACGAACTAACTTATCTAATTCGTTATTAATACCTGCTTGTGATTGAGTGGCAATATCTCGCGACAGCCCATTTATGCGCTCTTGGAGGTCATTTATTCGCATCGCAGAGTTTCGATTTACAATTTCTTGTCCGGTTTCAATAGTCCCGGTGGTTTCTTTTATTCCTAATTTTGTATATATGCCGCTTCCTTTGTAATTATTACCATAGAGAACATTATAACTATTATCGTTCCCTACCATCGTCACATACCCAGGCGAAGGCGTTTCATACCACGCACTTCTAGGAGCATCCGGAACAAGACCGTAACAATTGTTATTCCATAAAGGCTCACTTGTATTATCGATGCCGGTATATACCACCTTTTGAAACAAACGAGGGTTGCCAGCCGCCAAATTCCAACACTTTCGGGCGCTGTTTGCACGTCTAACGGTTGCATCAGCGCCAGTTTTATCATCCGTCACTTTTCCAATATACTTCCAAAACTCGCCATAATCTTCTCCGGGTCGGATAACAAGAGGCATTGGTGTATTTGATATGGCATTCTTATTGTCATTGGGACTGTATTTATCGGTGTATCCTGTGATAGCCCCGCCCCCGCCTCTTATTTCGACCGAAAAAGCCGGCATATGCGCCCTGGTTAATCTATCATATTCAGCTGAAATGCTTTGCAATTCTTCCATTTTTGTCAATAATCTTGAATAGTCCCCCATTTTCTATATACTGATATATATACCATAGAATATTATACTGTTGTGTATACTGTATCATTATGCGTGATATTTACATCTAAATTATAAGTGTATGAAAAGTAATAATATACGGCGAAAATGACGATAAGCACCATAATCACGATACCTAGCAATGACATATTCGTGCCGCTTCGATTCGGGTCGCCGTTGCCGCCATCAATGCCACCGCCGCCGCCGCCAGGCGATATAAACAGAAACGCGAATTTAAACACCATAAGCACGGCCACGAGAATAATGAAACACCAGAATACATACACCACTGGATAATAATAGTCCCCGAGTATCTTCTTCACTTGGGCTAAAATATCATCGTCGAGAGACGCCCATTTTTCGGCGAGTGTTTTATCGCGTTGAATAATCGTCGTATTTGCCGCTGCATTCAGGATATTCTGGTTCTCCTTCTTTATTTCAGCAACCGTCTCGTCGATTTTCTTCTTAATCTCTGCAAGTTTCGTATGAATTGTGGGGGAAACACTCGCCCGAAAACATTCGCTTTCTTCTTTCATCGGCGCGTCTTCCGCCGTAGGTATCGAATTGTATTGGTTTGCCGTGAGGACAATCGGCTCGCCAACAACCGCCGTAAGACAAGTAGAGTGTCGTTTATCCGGCCAAACCCCCTTTTCGTATACATGTTTGCGACCTTCAAAGTCGACCCACGCGTATTTGTCTTCGGAGGATGAAGCACCTGGTAATTTCACATTCTTCGTAGTAATACACGGTGTATGCCCGGTCATATCATAACTCGCCAAATCCGAGAATTTACTAAATCCGCCGTTCACGCTACCACTGCTAATATCGACAAATGACGCCGGTGATATTTTAAATGGGTTCGTCTTATCGTCGCTTGGAAGAGAATCTCTCAGTGTAATAGCAGGACAAGTCTTAGCATCATATAACATCACAGATGACAAGTCCTTGTATCGGTGGGTATATCCAAACGGATTTACATAATAAAAAGCGGCACTAGCATCACTTCCTGTATATGACAAATCGCGAACCAATTTATTCAAATACAAACTATTGGTTTGAAGAAACCTAGAACGAGTAAGCATATCTTCGGTTTGAATCCGATACTGACTGGTATATTCACTCGTTAATTCGCTTAATTTCTTCTCGAGGTCGAGTAATTTCTGGCTTTTACTGGCACTGGTCGTTCCGGTTTTCGAAGCAGATACACTCCCTTTTGAAGTGTCGTCGTCATTTGATAATCCTTCTTTGTATGAAACAACAGACCCGCCATTACCCCCCCCACCCCCCGCCGCGAAACCTTCGCGCATACGCTCGACGGTAAACGGCTGAATTGGGTTTTTATTCATATCGTATTTTCCATATGTGAAAAGGTCGCCCTGAAGAAGGTTCAAATTCAGCGATGTTCCGGTGAGAGACCCGGACGACGACGACAACGACGACGCCGCCATTCCTTCCTTCGACCCATTCTCCTTCGCGTATTCTGTCATAAGAGAAGACATCGCTTTATTCAGGTCATTGTCATTTTCGATATTGATGCCATCCTTGATACTTGTATGAGGATTATCGAAATTGTCGAGTGATTTTGGCTTCGAATATATGCTTTTTGCTTCAATGTCCATTATTGTATGTTATATATACTACATATTATACAATTCTTATTTGTATTTTGTCCGTTACCGCGTGGATAAGGAATATGGGTTACTTGAAAACAACCCACTAAGACGAGAACGACCGCTACTACCCAACCCAAGCCCGCCGAAACGACTAAATATTCCGCTACTGCTTCCAAGACCGACCCCGGTAAATGTATTTCCAAATATGCCGCCGCCGCCGCCGCCTCCTCCGCCACCACCCGAATAGAACTTCTTCGACAGCAATGTTCCAATGACAAACACACCGACTAGCACCAAAATGATATTGAGAAACTTCTCTCGGTATATCTCATTCTCTCGACGAGCGATTTCTTCAAGCGTCGTTTTAATCTCCTGTCGCTTAGAATAATGCTGGGCGTCTTTTAAAGCAAGTCCAGCAGAACCCGGTTTAGTATTCGCCCTCACCTTTTCAGTAATCAAGTTTTCTAAAACATTGTTTAAATTGATGAGACCGTTTATTCCGTTGAATTTGGCTGGTGTCGACAAGTCGGTTTGAGCAGTTTCCTGATTTTTTAAATAGTATTGATCATCAATATTCGGTTGATACACTCCGTTCATTATCGCGTGAACAGCGGTTCGGTATGCTTGGTCTTTGCTTGTTTGACTTGTGAAAATAGTAGTGAAACGGTTTGTGGTCTCGGAAGATGTCGATGTTTCGCCCATTAAAGTAAAATCACTTACCTTGTCTTGGTTTCGCAACCAAAATGATGGAAGGTTTGCGTCATCTGGGACATTTGAAGTCATGGTGTTTCTTGTTTTTTTTGTGAAATCATCGTGTAACCTATCCAATAATGTAGCAGCAGTGCACGCGTTCTTTGTATACTCGTTAGCAGCTAGTTCAGTTGTTCCGTTGGATTGAATTCTAAATTTGGTGCCGCTACCACACGCCATTTCTAATTCTCGATAATATAACAGTTATATTATCGCGTGATAAAAAACCGTGCCACCTCTGGCGGTTATGCCACCGCCCCGACCGACCGGCCGGCCGCCGTTACTTCGCTACACAATACCTATAAAACAGACTGGTGACAGAAGTCTTACTGGAACGCGTAATTTTACATATTTGCCCTGGTCTCAACCCAATCGCCAGTGCTACTGGGTCATACCGCGAAATACTAGGCATCTGTTTTGTGTCTGTGATATTGTATTTCTTGAGCACTTCTTCCTGTTCGGCCCCCGTCAAAACCACGTGTTCTGGGACATATTGATGCTCTAGAATATTGAATTGGAGACGGTCGAGAGAATGAACCACGATGAAAATCCCGTCCTTTTCCCAAATCTCGTTGAGAATACCGATGACAGTATCATTGACTTCTTGTTTCATAACAATAATCAGTGTATCTGTGGGCTGGAGCACTTGTTCGAGGTAGAAGAGGTCGTCAATCATATGGTTGATATTCTCTCGGCGAAGCGTTTTGGCTAAATAATACTTCACATATACCTTTTTCGCGGGATGGACATCCTTTTCGGTGGTAAGAAGCATATCCAGTTGATTATTCACATACATCGTCTGGACTTCGGCAACACCGTAATCAGTATAATTCGATACATCCATTCCTTGACTGGCAAGTAACTGAAGAAGGATATTGCGTGATTTGAATAGAGCGGACACAGTTCCACTACTAACAGGAGCAGCTGACGACATAATGAAATGAAATGAAACCTTACTATATAATAATAACAAATCTTTATTATTCAATTTTACAGTTTGATTGAAAATGTCTTAACGCCTTGAGCGTTGGGTTCATTACTTCCAGTGCCACTTCCGCCGGTTTGTGGTTGAGTGTTTGACGCGGTTCCGGCTACTTGCGCTGACTGTCCTGGCGGCTGTCCTGGCGGCTGTCCTGGCGGCTGCTGTCCTGGCTGTGCTTGTTGAACCGGCATCATACCCGCCATTGGCATTGTAGCCACAACGGGAATATTCATTGTCGGGAAGCCGCCACCGCCGCCGCCGCCCGTCATAAGTCCAGTGGCAGCAGCAGACGACGAATGTAGGTCATTGTAATGAACGGTCGTATGTTTTGAAGATACGCCATATTTCGAAGTGAGGTAATTGTCGAGGACGGAAACCGGAATTTGGGGAATGAATTTCCCGCCGCTGCCACCGCCGCGTTGCCCGCTACCACCCTCGAATATCGAAGAATATCTCGGCGAGTTAGGAATTTCCTGGTCATTGTCGCCATATTTTTCAAGCATCTTCGCGTTAAATGAGGCAACCGCACCACGCACTTGGTCAGCGTCGACTTCACCGGCAGGTGTTGAAGACCCAGTAAATTCGGGCGTCATTGGAAGTATCGATGTCGCGGCTTCTCGTTCCATCTCTCGACGCGTGGTATCCAACTTCGTGCGTTCATCCGCCAGACGCGCCAATTGAACCTTCAGCTGTTCTTCTTCTGTGATTTTTCCTTCGCGTTTGGCACGGTCGATTTCGCCGGATACGCGCGTCGTCTCTCGTTCATTCTCCGCGATATTCCGTTCATTTTCATCGAGGGCGATATTTGTCGCGCCCACCGGGCCATTTTTCGCCGCTTTACGCCGACTATACTTATCCATAAGAGAAATAATCGATGTAACCCAGTTCAAAGGTTTGCGAGTATTACGCAATTCTTCTACCATATCACTCGGCGAAATCGGTGTATCATCCGGGTAAACAAGCATTTCGGATAACCATCCATCTGGAAAACGGGTCGGATAGTCGCCTGTCCATTGCCTTCCGCTAATCGTCCATCTCTCGGTGGGTTCGCCATTTTTATCCAAGATGACTGATTCGAGAACGAGGTCTTCGCTGCTTATACTGTCGATGCCGCCGTTGCCGCCGTTGCCGCCGTTGCCGCCGTTGCCTTTTAATTGACGCATAGCATCTTCTTTCAACGCAAATCGCCACCCTAAATTGCGGATGCTTTGTTTTGTATCAATACCCAAATCCGGTATAATTTCATCGATGCGTTCATCCGGGGCGAGTGCCGCCGCTGTCGCCGCTGTCGCTGTCGCTGTTCGTGCGCCTACTTTCGCGTATTCTTCTTCTTCACTGCGACTTGGTAAATAAACGCGACTACCGAATGCCGCTTCTTCTTCCTCTTCTCCAAGGCCAGCGTTTCCTGTTCCGGATACTGTTTCCGCGGTAGTTGCGTCTTTTCGTCCGATTGCCGCCATATCACGCGGTTTCAGTCCAGCTGCTAATCGGTTTCTCTCGATAATGTCATCTACACCCATCGCACCTTTTCCGTCTTTGAGCACTTTATAGACATTCTTCGAATACGACATACTGGGAAGTTGGTCGATATTGTCTTCGGTGATAATACGCATCTGGACATTCATCACGATAAGTTCTTGCATAAGAAGTTTCAAACAATACGGAATACGCACGATACTGAATGAACGCCCGAACTTTGTCATATGAACGACACTCGCACCGGTCGCCCCGCCCGTGCCTGCCCCCGCCCCCGCCCCGCCAGCATCCGTCAAACTCCCGGAGAATTGTATCGGTCCATCCACCATCGGGCTCATAAAAAGGTTTTGATTGGGATTGTAAATCGCAATCATACCCGATTTATTACAAACCGCCATATAATATTCATCACCGCGCACCATCAGCGATTCATTGAGGAAATGCGCGGCACCGTGTCCCAAAATACCATCACGCTCCATTTCACCGACACGAAGACCGCCGTCATTTGCACGACCTTGAACGGTTTGGCGTGTAAGTTGTGTTCGCGGTCCCTGCGACCGGTAATTGATTTTGTCTTTGACCATTTGCTTCAGTCGCATATAGTAGGTTGGCCCGATATAAATATCGCTCTTGATTTCCTCGCCCGTCATTCCGTTGTATAGGACTTCAGTCCCCGATGAATGAAACCCGTAACCCGTCAAAACAGACCCAAATGATTCGTGTTTCGTCCCATTATTCGTATATGCCGTGCAGTTGCCGAAACCGCCGTGAAGGACGCACGCCTTACCCATCAACGACTCGATAAGTTGCCCAATCGTCATACGGGTTGGAATCGCGTGTGGATTAATAATAATATCGGGGCGAATTCCGTCTTTTGTGAAAGGCATATCTTGTTCGGGAATGATAAGTCCACATGTCCCTTTCTGGCCGCAACGAGAGCAGAATTTATCGCCAATCGCAGGAAAGCGTTCTTCGCGAATACGAATTTTACCAATACGAAAACCAGTCTCGCCTTCTGTGATAAATGCTTTATCTACAAACCCGAGTTGGCCTTTCTTTGGCATCACCGACATATCACGCAGCTGACCGCCATCGTTGTGAATACTTACCGACCCCATACCGATAACAACCTTCTTATCATCCATTTCGGTGTTCTCTCGAATGAGGCCGTTGTCGTCGAGGTAGCTGTAGTCATATCCAGGTTTGATGCCAATTGCGCCTTCTTTCTGGATATTCGCGAACCGGGTATCGCGCTGAGCACCGCGAACACTACTGCTTTCTTCGCGTGCTTCATACATATTATAGTATGTAATTCGAAACATTCCGCGCTTCACCGACGCTTCATTGAAAAGGATAGAGTCTTCTACATTATACCCGTTAAACGACATAATTGCAACGATGGCATTGAAACCGCAGGGATGTTCTTCGTGATTGATGAGGTCGAGATACCGGCTCTTGACAATCGGAACTTCGCCATTATTGATGACAACCCCCATTTTGTCAATACGCACTTGATAGTTGCTGTGATAGAGAGACGCGGCTTGTTTTGCCTGACCGCATCCGAATACATTACGCGCCACTGGGTTATTTTCGGGGAAACAGATTTGATTGCCCATTACACCCATAAGGAGCGATGGATGAATTTCCACGTGAGTGTATTGTTTTCCGTCGCTCGAAAGGACGCGGGCGTGATGGGGGCGACGGCGATGGCGATGGCGATGGCGACGGCCTTTATCGTCATTGCTCATACCTTCGCCTTCGCTCTCGCTGCTGTCGCTCTTTTCCGCCGCCGCCGCCGCCGCCGCCGCCGTGTCCACCGGAGCGACCGGTCTCTCAAACCCGTGGCTCATCGAAATCAGTGTTGACTCCGTCTCCGATGTATCGATATACTCAATAATCGCCTGAGTTGCCTTCAAACGCCGAAAATCCTCAATGGTATTGACGCGTGCAACACTTTCCGCGACCTTCTGTTTGGCGGATAAAGCCGATGTATCGTGTGCGTGTCCGTAGAGTTCGTCGATTGTATAATACCGGCAATGTCCCGCCTGAAATGTCGGGTCAGACTTCGCAGTAAATCCGGTCGTCATTTGTTCCCACGATGCCTTTCCACCTCGTAACATTTCCAAGATTTCGTCCTTGTCATAACTAGGTCGCCCCGTCTCTTCGTCGATATAGAAAATCGGGCGACATAAGCGACCGGCATCCGTAAATATATGAATTTCGTTATTTTTGATATCCCAGCGACAGCTGACATAAATCGGGATAAGCGCATTACGGCGGTGAAGGCGTATCAACCGCATTGTTTCGTCGGGTCGCGTGATAGCACCTACCCACGTTCCATTGACGAATACTTTCGTGGTGTAATGAAGGAACATTCGCGTGCATTCTTCTAAAATATACATCTTCACGACTTCACGCAGCCATTGCATCATTGGGTAAGCCGAGCACTGGTTCGTCACGCGTGTTCCAAAAGCCAGATGTTTATGAAACCCGATATTCGCACCATCCGGCGAATCAACCGGGTCAATCATTCCCCACTGCGACCCGTGGAGCATACGCGGAGCCACGACTTTCGCGCTGCTGTCCATCGGTAGGTTGATTTTACGCAAGTGCGAGAGAAACGAGTTATAGGACAATCGATTTAAATCCTGGATGACACCGATACGCTTGGTATGGTCAGTCGCGCCCCAGTTTCCTTTAAATGCTTTTTTGAACCCACTCTCGACAATGCGTTCGCGAAAGAATTCTTGGTAATTCATTTGAATGAGACCTACGAAGTTCTTCTCGTATTTCTTCGGGTCTTTGAAGTATTCGCGGTCCATCGAGAGACGAATATGCTGCTGCTGAAGAGCATAATACTCTTTAAAGAGGTCATAAATAAGCGACCCGCTTAATTCGATACGCTTGAACCGAAAACTGTCGCGGTCGGTGGGAGCATCAATGTTGAGAGATACACGCAATAATTTGTATACCATATTCCCGAGAAAATACGCCTTCTGGATGTAATTCGTCTCGCCAACCTGAGGGAGAAAATAGTTCATCAGGATATCGTGGACTTGCGGAATGGTCTTCGATTTCGTGAGGGTCGCGATGAATTTAATCGCACCTTCCTGTGTGAAGATTTTATTCGCGTCGTGGATAGATGGAATGAAATGGTCAAGAAGTTCGGCGTGTTCGTCGAGGTCGAGCAGACAGTATTCGAGGATTTCGCGGTCGGAGAGAATGCCCAGTGCTCGAAACACGATAAACAGCGGAATCGGTGACCGCACATTCGGGATATTCACGACGATTTGCTTGTTTGTCAAGAGCGTGGTTGGTGCGACGATACGAACAGAGAGAGTTCTCTCGGGTTTCGAGGCATCTTCACTGACGGTGCGAATATCGGCTGCATGCGTATACATATTGTCTTCGTTGTTTTTGCGAATATAAAGCATATTATCGGCAAACTTCTCCTGTGAAATAATCGTCTTTTCCTTGCCGTCGATGATGAAATATCCGCCGTAGTCATTTTTACATTCGCCCATATAAAACCGGGCTTTCGGTTCAAGACCGTGGAGAATACAGTTGTTTGATTGTATCATAATCGGGAAACGCCCGAGAAGTATTCTCTCGAGAGTGGCGGTGGTGACTTCGATACGGCGGCCGCCGCCGGTATCATCAGGCACAGCAATCTTGAATACGACATCGACGTCATAGTGAATCGTTGTGCCATAGGTCATATTACGAAGCCTCGCTTCATTTGGGAACATGTAGTGCTCGCGGTCATCATCATAAATAATCGGTTTTCCGAAATATACTTTATCACCATTCTTTCCACCTAAATACAATTCGCAGCGTAGATTGAACTCTTGCGTATCCGGGTCTTGCTCTTTTTGAAGAATGATGGGGTTTCTCTCGCGAAATATTTTGTAAATGCCCTTTCCGAAGAAATCGTTATACGAATCGATATGATGACGAACCATCATTTGTGGGTCATCGTCAAATAGACGCTGGATAACCTTCCACGGTAGTTCTGGGTCAGAATCCATTGTGTATGTATATATTGCTACGATTATATACCTACAAATTCATCATAATTAATGTTTATGTTTGCTTCGCGTGCTTCTTCGCTGTCGCCGCCGTGAAGTCATCTTCCTCCTAAAAATGCGTCTTGATTTGCCGCCGCTGATAGGCGGTGGTTTATCATCATTGCTTCTGCTTCTGCTCTTGCTTCTGCTTCTGCTCTTGCTCCTGCTCCCGCGTCTATTACTCCTTGAAACAACAAAGTCTCCTAATATCAAAGGGTCTGTGTGGGTAGATAGAATGGTGGATACTAATTTTCTACGGGAAGGACTACTTATAACCTTACTAAGTGTGTGAGCATTTCTTCGTTCTTCGCGTTCTTTATGCTGTTTCATTAATTTATCATAATAAGCTTGGTTTGCCCCTTGTGAATAATCATTTCTATCATTTTCATCATCAACATCATAATCAACATATTCAGGTTCAGCATTAGGGTCGTAATGTTCTCGGAACAATTCATTAAAATTTGGTTTATAACCTATGATTGGCATACCCCCTTGCCGTAATTATAATATATATATAATACACTATAATAATTTACCGAAAACTAAATGGGTCAATCACAACTGCCACACTTGCCTCATTCATCTTATTTGTATTGCGGATTTCCGAAGCAGCGAACAATAAGATACCGAACAATAAAATATACGGGAAAAGCAAAATAAACCAAGCGACATTTGCATATCCACGCGAACATATCACGTTCAAAAACCACGTCCAGAATACAACAAACAAGATTTTAACGATGAATAATGTAGACGTATTTGCTACATTGCAGCTCACATTTCCAAAACAATAACTATTTGTATTTTCAATGTTATCAAACAGCATTATAAAAAGGGAAAGCATCGATAAGATGAAAAAAATGAACGCGGGGGTGCATAATGACTGTATCTTTGTGATAATTCCGTCGAACATTGTTGCGTCGTGTTTATGTATATGTATACATACATAAAAAATTAGATAAATCTAGCTAAAGTTTTACTTCAATTCAACGGGCTGGGCAATCGGTTGAATCGTCGGGTTCGATGTTACAAACGCGGTAGAGTCGCCCTGTAAAGCATTAGAAATCGAGAGTGGAGTTTCGGCGATACCGCGTAAACCGGTATTTACAGTTTCAGGTAAATATTCCGCCATACCGCCGCTTTGCTCACCGATGTAACGGCGATGACCACGACCACGACCACGACCGCGACTGCGATCGCGACGACCCCGGCCGCCGAACATTCCCTTTTCAACGAGATGGTTGCTGCTTTGGGGTGGTGCTAATGTTTCATTATTCAACGGATAATGATTACCGTTGATGGATTGAGGGACATTTGAAGTTCCTCCGGGAGCACCACCATTGCCGGTATGTTGAACGTCGCTCGGCCCCCACGGCCATCCACCGGTCATACTTCCACCGCCGGACTGACAGCCTTTTTGATGCCATCGTCGCGTGCCATTCTTCTTTTTGTTGCCGCCGGATGAACAAGAACGACGACTACGACGACTACGACGACTGCGCTTTTCGCTGTTTTTTTTATTGTCTTTGCGATGAACCTTTTTCGATGATGCCATTCTTCTTATTATTATACTGAATAGAAAAATAATAAGAAGAATAAGAATAATAATATAACAAACAACGAAACTGTATTAAATAATATCTACATGCGTCAACATATGGCGACGGCAGCACATTTTAGTGAGACCGAGCGTATCCATCACTTCACCTTCCGGGGTTTTGTCGATATATTCCGCGGTTAAGTAAATCACCTTGTCCACATCCAGATTCCTTGCCAGTTTTATTTTACGCACTTCGGCTAAATAATAGCGGTATTTATCGGCGAGAACCTTGCCGCAAGTAAAGCATTTCACGGGGATAATCATACGAAGCGAATAGCGGAGTAGCGGAGTAGCGGAGTAGCGAGTATTGATATATGAATACATATTGTTTTTATATATCAATTTTTATTCTAGTTTGGGCTTATTCGACCGCGTCGTTTTCGACCGCGTCGATTTCGACCGCGACGACCTTGAACTACTTGATTCACTAGCAGGCATAGGATATCCGCCTTTTTGTGATTTACCTCTATTCGCTCGACGGCTCTTCGATTTCTTTATCGCCATTGTTATTGTTATACATTACACACACATAAATATTACGCTACGCTACGCCTGAACCGACCCCTTCTTCATACATCCGCGTCCGCCAACACATTGTCCTAAATAATAATAATAGGCAATATCGCGGTCGTTATTGTTGGCGTCTTTGATTTGATATGGCCGCTTCGCGTTCCCTGAGACGCATTTACCGGGAGCAATTGCTTCCGCAGACCGCCCGCTTGGGTCTGCAACATTTGCCGCCGCCGTATTCATCGTCACTGTGGGGTCATTATCGCCTTCGAAACCGACGAATTTTGTCCATCCGCAGCAGCATTTCGTCCCGCACATTTGTTTCGTCGTTACGGAATTACACGCGCGTTCCAATTCTTCCGGAGATTTATTATTCATAACACAAAACGAGTCGCTACACGATGTATGTATTTTCTCCATCTCTGCTTCGGTATATGCTGACCCGAACCCTTCTCGTAGCTCATTTTGCATTTGAATCGCCGGAGCACTCCAAGCAACATCCGTCGGTAATGCCCGGGAAGAACCGATACTGGTATTTGGTTCAATATATAATTTCTTTTCGACGACCGTGGGTGCACTTGCCCCGCCACCGCCGCCACCGCCGCTAGCAGCTAAATCAATATAGATGATGCCACCCAACAAAATAAAAACGACGACCAAAATCGCGCCGATATTCTTGAAAAACGACTCGCCTAAACTTGTTCCTTTAAACGCTGATATACCGCTGTCTGCAGATGAAGATACGAACCCACCGATACGAGATGCGCCCGATGTTCCCGCTTCTTTGATAGCAGTGAGCGCGTTTGAGAAT
>Ga0164293_10003524_pt1 | contig 13337 bp, 13 predicted proteins | sample GEODES118metaG_FD_111487 | JGI IMG/M metagenome (GOLD analysis project Ga0164293, IMG submission 111487) | Eutrophic lake water microbial communities from Lake Mendota, Wisconsin, USA - GEODES118 metaG | ecosystem: Environmental > Aquatic > Freshwater > Lake | place: USA: Lake Mendota... | reverse complement strand
TGCGTATCGCTTCTCTCGAGGCGAGTGTCGAGGCCGAACGAGCAAGCGTCGCGCGGATCGAGTCACAACTGAGAGCGCGGATCGAGGAAGAGAAGAGCGAGATCTCACTAGCAACGGCGATCAAGAACGTCGAGAGCAAGATGTCTGAACTTGCGCGAGCAAGTCATGAAGCGGAATTGAAGCGAGTCGAGAGCGAGAGTTCAATCAAGACGCAGATCGAGGGGATGCGTTTGGGTGCTGAGTCTTTGCTACGAGAGACGACGAAACTCGCCGGCGCGCTATCGAACCCACAATCACGCGGTAAGTATGGCGAGACCCAACTCGAGATGTTGCTGGAGAGTTCCGGACTTCAAGAGGGAATCCACTTCTTCCGGCAGGAGCAACAAGTGGGGGATGCTGGTCTCGGTAAACCAGATATCCGGATCGCAATCCCTGGCGGTAGCGAGATCTACATAGACTCCAAGTTTCCCTTCGATCGCTTCCTCGATGCGATGGGAGAAGAGGATCCGCTGACGCGTCAGGAGTCGATGAAGGCTCATGCGAAAGACCTCCTCGGTCACGTCAACGCCCTTGCGAAGCGGGATTATCAAGGTGGTGGCAACTCCCCCGACTTCGTCGTGCTCTTCGCTCCCTTCGAATCGATCCTTGCTGAGGCGCTCGCAGTCGACCCACAACTTCATCAGAAGGCCTTCGAGAAGAGCGTTGCGATAGCGACACCGAACACGATGCTCGCACTCCTTCGTACCGTCGCCTATGTCTTCAATCGATCCAAGGTCGCGCAGAGCGCATCTGAGATCCAGGGCCTGGCACAGGAACTTCTCAAGCGGATCGTCAAAGTCCATGGCCGTATCTCGACCCTCGGTGATCGAATCAAGAGCACGGAGAAGGCGTTCAATGAACTCGTTGCGAGCGCTGAGGAGAATATGCTCCGTCCAGCACGGAAGATCTCAGCGATCGGTGGACTCACCAGCGAGAAGTTGAGATCGCTACCCGATATCGATGCTGAGGTGCGCGAGATCAAGGTGCGTGAGATCGAAGCAGGCGCAGACCTTCTCGCTCTCGAAGAAGAGGGTTATGACGGCGAAGAAGGTCCAGAAGATGAGGAAGTCAGATGAGCTCTAGATCGACACAGCTCGATCCAAAGCGACTCGATCCAAAGAGTCGGATCCAAGGTCCAGGACTTACGAAACAAGGTGTCGCGATCTTGCAGGCGCTCTGGATCGCACTTCTGATGGCAGTTGAGATCGCCTTTCGTGGAAATGTCGGCTTCATCACCGGCGTCGGGATCTGGATCGCTTTCGCCGGCGGAATACATCTTGGTCGCAGTGGCACCATCTTCACCGCTGTAGTGACACCGCCGATCGCATTCGCGGTGACGATCGTCCTGCTCTTGCCGACCCTTGGTGGCTCTACCTTTCGAATATCTCGATTCGCCCTTGACCTCGTCTCAGGTCTCGCCGGAATCGCGCCCTTCCTCGTGACAGGAGCGCTGGTTGGTTGGGTGATCTTCTTCGCTCGCGAGCGAAGGAACTAGGTACTGATCAAGCCTTAGCGGCAGCCTTCAAGTCCTTACGTAACTCCGGAGGAAGTGCGAAGAGCAGGCTCTCCTCCATTGCAGTGATGGTCTCGACCTCTCCAAAACCACGGCGAGCAAGTTCTGCGAGGAGATCCTTCACCAAGATCTCGGGCACTGATGCGCCACTCGAGACTCCGATCGTCTCCACTCCATTGAACCATTCATCATTCACTTCGTCTGCGTAGTCGATGAGATAAGCGGCCTTCGCGCCGTATTCAAGCGAGACTTCGACGAGCCTGACCGAGTTTGAAGAATTCTTCGAACCGACGACAAGGACGAGATCTGCCTTCGGTGCGATCTCCTTGATCGCGACTTGGCGATTCTGAGTGGCATAACAGATGTCATCGCTCGGAGGATCTTGAAGATGTGGGAATCGCTCTCGGAGGATCCGCACCGCCTCAAGGGTCTCATCGACGCTAAGCGTGGTCTGCGAAAGCCAAGCCAACTTCTTGTTCGGATCGACCTGCACCGTTCGTGCTGCATCGAGGCCATCGACGAGAGTGATGTGATCGGGCGCCTCACCAGAGGTGCCCTCCACCTCCTCATGACCTGCATGACCGATCAGAAGTATCTGCATATCCTCGGCAGCAAAGCGTCTCGCCTCGTGATGGACCTTCGTGACGAGCGGACAAGTGGCATCGATCGTCTTCAATTGACGTGAAGCCGCTTCCGCGTGAACCGCTGGGGAGACGCCATGGGCGGAGAAGACGACGATTGAGCCCTCTGGTACTTGGTCGGTCTCCTCTACGAAGATCGCGCCACGCTTCTCAAGCGTGGTGACCACGTGCTTGTTATGGACGATCTCCTTGCGGACATAGACAGGTGCGCCATAGAGATCAAGCGCCTTCTCAACTGTCACGACTGCGCGGTCGACACCTGCGCAATAACCACGAGGGGCAGCGAGCAAGACACGCTTCGACATAGCACCATCCTATTAGGATCTCGGAATGCTCGAAACTTCGATCGATGCGCCGCTACCTGTGAGAGTGATCTCTGAGGCGATCCGAGATTGGATCGGCAAGTTAGGACCAGTCTGGGTCGAAGGTGAGCTCTCGCAAGTCGACGATCGCAAGGGATCACAGATGATCTTCATGCGACTTCGTGACACATCCTCGGATGTCTCGATCTCACTCTCTTGCCATAGATCAGTCTTTCAGGCCGTCGCTCCTTTGCCGCAGAACGCTCGGATCAAGGTCTTCTCCAAAGTGAGTTTCTACATGGGTAATGGCTCACTCTCACTCAATGCTCGCGAGATACACCACGTCGGTCTCGGTGAATTGCTCGCCCGATTGGAGATGCTCAAGAAAGCACTCGCTGCCGAAGGGCTCTTCGCCGCGTCACGGAAGAAACCACTCCCCTTCCTTCCTCGCAAGGTTGGTCTTATCTGTGGTCGCAATAGCGCTGCTGAGAAGGATGTGGTCGAGAACGCGAAACGGCGTTGGCCCGCGGTGCAATTCGAGATCCGCGAAGTCGCAGTTCAGGGGTCGAATGCGGTGATCGAAGTGAGCGCCGCGCTACGTGAACTCGAAAGAATCGAAGAGGTCGATGTCGTGATCATCACTCGTGGTGGCGGATCCTTCGAAGACCTATTGCCATTCTCGGATGAAGGGTTGGTGCGGCTCGTCGCAGCCTCGTCGAAACCGATCGTCAGTGCGATCGGCCATGAGCAGGACACACCACTCCTTGACCTCGTCGCAGACCTTCGAGCCTCTACCCCCACCGATGCTGCGAAGCGAGTCGTCCCTGATATCCATGAGGAGATCGCTCAGATCACGGAACTCTCCGAGCGACTTGCTCGTGGCGTGCAACGAAGGATCGAGCGCGAGATGACACTGATCGCAAACCTCTCCTCTCGTCCTGTGATGCGAGATCCGTTGCTCTTGATCACGCCAGAGATCGATTCCTTGGGACGCGATCGAAAGACGATGAAGCGATCACTGGCGCATCTGATCGAATTGCATGGAAAGGAACTCAAGGGTGCGATCTCACAATTGCGTGCGCTCTCTCCCTATGCAGTCCTTGATCGCGGCTATGCCGTGGCGCAGCGAGATGACGGCACCATCGTCAAGGATGCGGACCACTTCAAGAATGGCGACACCATCCGCGTGCGATTCTCGAGGAGCGCTCTCTCTGCATCGGTGACCGAGACCACAAAGAAGGTCGAACCGCTCTAGGCGAAGGGACCTTCAGAGGCGAGGAGTAGATTTCTCTCATGACCAAGTCCGAAAAGGCTCCGATCCCGTACGAGAAGGCGCGTGATGAACTCGCAGAGATCGTCGAGCAATTGGAAAGCGGTGAGGTCGGGCTCGAGGAATCACTCAAACTTTGGGAACGTGGCGAAGAGTTAGTGAAGGTCTGCCAGGAGTGGCTCGATGGCGCGAAGGCGCGGATTGCGAAGGCAAAAGATGCCTGAGTTCATCTATGAAGATCTCCTCCCGCTAGGTCCTGACACCACCACCTATCGCAGACTCGATATCGATGGCGTCTCTACATTCACAGCCGACGGACGAACCTTCCTCAAAGTCACGCCCGCAGCGATCGAGCGCCTCACAGAGGTCGCGATCCACGACATCAATCACTACTTGCGAAGGGAACACCTCGGACAGTTGGCATCGATCCTCAAGGATCCGGAGGCCTCCCCCAATGATCGCTTCGTCGCTCTCGACCTACTCAAGAACGCGAACATCTCCGCAGGTGGTGTCCTGCCTATGTGCCAAGACACTGGTACCGCACTCGTCATGGCAAAGAAGGGACAACAGGTCCTCACCGATGAGAAGGATGAGGTGACGATCTCACGCGGGATCTACAACGCGTACACCACTCTCAACCTCCGCTACTCGCAGTTGGCGCCGGTGAATACATGGCAAGAGAAGAACACCGGCAACAACCTCCCAGCCCAAATCGAGATCTACTCCTCGGCCGAGCACCCTGAGGAGTACGAATTCCTCTTCATCGCAAAGGGTGGCGGAAGCGCCAACAAGTCCTTCCTCTATCAAGAAACGAAGGCAATCCTCAATCCGAAGAGTTTCATGGCTTGGCTCGATGAGAAGTTGCGCTCCATCGGAACCGCCGCATGCCCGCCCTATCACTTGGCGATCGTGATCGGAGGGACGAGCGCGGAATACACCTCCAAGGTCGCAAAGCTTGCAAGCACTAAGTACCTCGATTCCCTTCCCACCACCGGGAATGAGAAGACCGGTCGAGCGATGCGAGATCTTGAGTTAGAGCAGGAGGTCTTCAAACTCACGCAGACCCTTGGCATCGGCGCGCAATTCGGTGGCAAATACTTCTGTCACGATGTGAGAGTCATCCGACTCCCGCGCCATGGCGCATCGCTTCCGATCGCAATCGCCGTCTCCTGCTCCGCAGATCGTCAGGCGAAGGCGAAGATCACCAAAGATGGCGTTTTCATCGAGCAACTTGAAACCGACCCCGTCCACTTCATGCCGGAGACGATCGAGGGAAGTCTCGACGGTGATGTGGTCGAGATCGACCTCAACCTTCCGATGGATGAGATCCGAAAGACCCTCTCCAGCTACCCGATCAAGACTCGCCTCTCATTGACCGGCACCATGGTCGTCGCACGCGATCTCGCGCATGCGAAGTTGAAGGAGTTGGTCGACTCCGGAAAGCCACTGCCTGATTACTTCAAGAAGTACGCGGTCTACTACGCGGGACCTGCGAAGACTCCAGAAGGTTATGCCTCGGGATCCTTCGGTCCGACCACTGCCGGACGTATGGACTCCTATGTCGATTACTTCCAACGCCTCGGTGGCTCAATGGTGATGATCGCCAAGGGCAATCGCTCCAAGCAGGTCACCGATGCTTGTGCGACAAATGGCGGTTTCTATCTTGGATCGATCGGTGGACCAGCTGCGAGGTTGGCACAGGATTGCATCAAGAAGGTGGAGGTCCTCGACTACGAGGAGTTAGGTATGGAAGCGGTCTGGAAGATCGAGGTGGAGAACTTCCCCGCATTCATCGTCGTCGACGATAAGGGCAATGACTTCTTCGCAGAGACGAGCAAGCCGCTCTCGATCGGGAGAAAACCGAACTAGTAATAGCGCGAGCGCTGGAACTTACGAAGCGCCTTACATGGCGTCTCGTAACGAACATCGATGTAATGCAGACCCCATGAGATCTGGGTCAATGGATTGGTGCGCCAATCCTCACCGCGAATCACCATCTTCGCCGCCGGAAGGGCTTGCGGGATCCCATAAGCACCGGTGCGAGGATTGCGAGCCCGGAAATTCCAATTGCTCTCTTTGGTCCAAAGCGTGTTGAGGCATCCGAACTGGTAACTGCCCCAGCCGTAGCGCTCCTTCGCCATCTCCTTGGCGGCAGCTCGCGCGCCTTTGGGGCTCTTCGCCTTGAAGATCTCCCGGGCTAGGAGTGAGACTGCCTGCAGGTCGGTGGACTTGACCCCGGCCTTGGAATCGACGTAGGCCATCAGGGCCGGCAAAGTCAGTTCTGGTGCGGTCAATCTTGGATCAGCGGACGGACTTCGATCGGAGGCTTCGAGGTAGAGATCGACTCCGACTCGCATTGTCACCGATGCGTAGGAAGGCTCGGTCCCATGAAGGAAGAGGAGGACGAAGGCAGCAAGGACGGCAGGTCGACGATGTCGAAAAGGCATGACCACTCTCTCCTCTCTTCGGCTCTCACAACTCGTGCCACCGGCGAATCTCACCGGTGTAACTCACCCCGCGACTCAACTCCCTGAACTCGGAGCCAGGATCTCGATCCAGGTCCCAAACCAGAGAAATCAGCCAACGGGAAGGGCTTTAGGGTGACTCAGGTGATGGGTCATCGCAAACTCAACAGGGCAAAGGTGGGGATGAAATTTGGTAGGAAGTTCCTGTGAGGAAAGAAAACCGCAGGTCAGAAAGGTAGAAGTCCAAAAAGCCCGATTTGTCGCTGTGGGATTTAGCGAGGGGTCAAATCGCCCTCTGGATCGGGTCCTCGAGCATCTCGGTGACGAGGGCAGCGATCGGTGAGCGCTCACTCCTAGTCAAGGTGATGTGAGCGAAGAGCGGATGGCCCTTGAGGGACTCCACTACCGCAACCACACCGTCGTGGCGACCGACCCGGAGGTTGTCCCGCTGGGCGACATCATGGGTGAGTACCACCCGAGAGCCCTGGCCGATACGGGAGAGGACGGTCAAGAGAACGCCGCGTTCGAGAGATTGGGCTTCGTCGACGATGACGAAGGCATCATGAAGAGAGCGCCCTCGGATATGGGTGAGTGGAAGGACCTCTATCAACCCGCGATCCATGATCTCTTCGATCACATGTGGTGTGACTAAGGCGCCCAAGGTGTCGAAGACCGCCTGCGCCCAGGGCGACATCTTCTCCCCTTCGCTTCCAGGGAGATAGCCGAGCTCCTGTCCGCCGACGGGATAGAGCGGGCGAAAGACCACGACCTTCTTGTGCAGCCCTCGCTCCATCACTGCTTCGAGACCCGCAGAGAGGGCGAGCGCCGACTTACCGGTTCCAGCCCTACCCCCGAGAGAGACGATCCCTACCTCGTTGTCGAGAAGGAGATCGAGTGCGACCCGTTGCTCGGCGCTTCGGCCGTGGAGTCCAAATGCGTTTCGATCGCCGCGGACTAAGGTCAATCTCTTATCTGCGGTGACGCGAGCGAGGGCTGATCCCTTCTCGGAGTGAAGGACGACGCCGGTATGGCAAGGGAGATCTCGCACCTCGTCACAACTGACCTTCTCCTCTTTGTAGAGCGCATCGATCAGAGAACCAGCGACGCTGATCTCCTCCATCCCGGTCCACCCAGAACTCGGTGCCAACTCCGCTCGATACTCCTCAGCTTCGACACCGACAGAGGATGCTTTGACTCGAAGTGGCAGATCCTTGCTAACCAGAACGACGCGTTGACCTTCATTGGCGAGATTGCGTGCAACCGCGAGGATCCTGGAATCGTTCGTTCCATCGCGACTGAGTCCGCTAGGTAGCGTTGCCGGGTCAGCGTGATTGAGCTCTACCGAGAGAGTGCCGCCGAGATCGTTGAGGGCGAGCGCCTCATCGAGTCGTCCATGTCGGATCCTCAAATCATCGAGCGAGCGAAGCGCGGTACGGGCGAAGTAGCCCAATTCAGGATGGTCGCGCTTGCTCTCCAACTCACCGATGACGGCGATGGGGATCACTACGCGATGTTCAGCGAATCGATAGATGGCACCAGGGTCTGCCAAGAGCACACTTGTATCAAGGATGTAGGTGATACGAGATTGTGTTGTCAAAGTCTCCCTCGCGATGTACAGATCGAAGCGACCTGGCCGATCACAAGGAAAAGATAAAAGAGATCAAAGCCAGGTGACGGATGCCACGCCGAATCGACTTCTACCGCAGGGTGAACATGTAGTGAAGTCGTGGGCCAGCTATGCGCTCTTGGCGATCCTGCGCTCGGCGATGAAGGAGGCGACTGGCAAGGTTCCAGCGAGGATCAGCGCCAACATCCGTGGCACGCTCCATCGTGACCGCGCCGCATAGTGGATCGCAGTCAAGACATAGAAGGCGTAGATGTAGCCATGGGCGTAAGGGATCCACTTCACCTTCGCCTCGAGTTCAGGGGCGTCGAGGAGATAGACGACTGGCAACTCGACGAACCAGAGCAAGAGCGACATGATCCCGGCAAGCACTGCCATGAAGCGAAATCTCTTCGTCACACCATTCATGAGACGAGTCTATTTCTCTTCCGTTGATAGAACGGGAGATAGAGGGTGAGCACGGCCATCAAGGACCAGATCACGACGTAGGAGAGGTGTTGCCAGTAGTACCCAGGGATGGTGGGCTCAGCAATCGAGTCTGGGATGAGATTGAGATCGCTCTTCACGCCATCGATCTTCTCGCTCTGGAGTAGAAGGTAGCCGTCGTAGAGAGCAAGGTTCTGATCCTGCAACCGTTCGACCAAGAGTGCGCTATCGATCCGAGCAAGACCCTCCCCGCTGATTCGAGAGTCGGGATCTCTATCCTCACGCTGACTCGGCAAGAGTCGCGCCAAGAGTTCGACTTCCCGATCTATCGGAACATTCGTCACCGAAGCCTCGACGATCTCACGAGCGACAAGGATCGCAGCTCTCGGAGCGCTCTCCTTCACCTCAAGGAGTGCGATTTCGTATTCGCCCTCCTCTTGCCCCTTGGCAAGGTACCCATCCAGATAGCGCCCTGATGTCGTGACCATTCGATTCGCATCCTCGCCATCGAGGGCGATCTGAGGTCGATGTATCGAAAGGAGTGAGGCAGGTGGTGAGGTTGCGATGCGATTCAACTCGGCTTCAAGCTCTTGATGGCCTTCTGCTCGATCCCACTGCCAGAGCGCAAGGAGCGAGAAGGTCGTCGCCACGATGAGCACGAGAAGTCCCTGACCTATTCGGATCAAGGTCCCCTGCAGAGTCCTTTGCAGGGTTCTACTCTCCTTGGCCGCCACGTCGTTGCTGCAGCCTCTTGTACCGTCGATAGAAGGAGATGAGCAGCAAGATCACCGCGACGGTGAGTGAGGAGAAGACGACGGAACCGGCAATCCCGGGGTCATAACTTGTCTCCTCCATAGTGAGGCGAGTATAACTGCCGGAGATGAAGCGACGAGTGAGTGAGAGCGATGCCTACTTGGTCGCGCGGTATGGCAAACATCATCGCACCGCTGCACGTTGGAAGATTCCAGCGGCGATCGTGGCACTGATTGGGATTCCTTGGTTGTTGTGGAGTGCGGGATATCACTCTCAACCACCGATCAGGCACGAACTGCTCGCATTCAAGGTGATCGATCCGACCAAGATCGAGATCACATACCTTCTCGAGCGCAACGTCTCAGGGCTCGAAGTGATCTGCACACTCGTGGCAAGAGACTTTGAGAAGAATGTCGTCGGTGAGGTCACCGATGAGTTCGAGGCCAACGATGCGCCCTCCAGCCAGAGACAGACCCGGACCATTCCCACCAGGATCCGCGCCGTCAATGCCGATGTGATCGGATGCGACTCTCGCTGACTTAAGTCTCGATCGGGACCTGCAGTAAGTTACGCCCTTATGAGCCGAGAGCCGACGCAGACCTGGTTGACCCAAGAGGCAGCAGACCGTCTCGCTGCAGAACTCGCTCACCTTGAAGGCCCCGCTCGCACGGATATCGTCAAGCGAATCGAAGCGGCGCGTGCCGAAGGTGATCTCAAGGAGAACGGTGGCTATCACGCCGCTCGTGAAGAGCAAGGCAAGATCGAAGCGCGAATCAGACAATTGCGCCACATGCTCGAGCACGCGATCATCGGAACTCCACCTGCGAGCGAGTCAGGTGTCGTCGGTCTCGGAATGAAGGTCACCGTCGATATCGGCGGCGATGAGATGAAGTTCCTTCTTGGATCCCGTGAGATCGCAACCACTGATATCGATGTCTACAGCGAGAAGTCGCCACTCGGCTCAGCGATCATGGGCGCGAAGATCGGCGATACCGTCACCTACACCGCACCGAATGGGCGTGAGATCAAGGTCGCGATCCTTGAGGCGGAGCCTTTCGCCTAAGACTTGAGGCTCGATATCTAGCGCGAGGCCGAACGCTTGTACTTCGCCACGCTGAGCGGGATGAAGATCACCATCAATAGCACCATGTAGATAAATGACATCAAGATCGGCTCTTGCGCTGGAAGTGAGTTCGCGGTGACGCCGAAGATGTTAGTCAGACCGAAGAGTTCGCGGCATGCCGCCACCATTGTCGAGACCGGATTCCACTCAGCAAAGTACTGGAGCGCCTTCGGCATCCCAGTCGTCGGCGCGAAGGCATTGGAGAGGAATGTAAGCGGGAAGACGGTGAGGAAGACGAGTGAGTTCGCCACTCGTGCTTCGCGGACCGAGAGTCCGATGAGGACACCGATCCATGACATCGCAAAGCCAAAGAGAAGAAGGAATAGGAATCCTCCGATGATCGAGAGGATCGAGGAACTCGGCCGCCATCCGACGAGGAATCCAGCGAGACCCATCACGACGAGGACGACGACATTGAGAGCGGAATCCCCAAGGGCGCGCCCCACGACGACTGCAGAGCGTGAGATCGGAAGTGACCTGAATCGATCGATCAGTCCCTTCTCCATATCCTGCGCCAGACCGACTGCAGTTCCAGCGAGTGTGAAGGCAACGGTCTGGACGAAGATCCCAGGCATCAAGAGCTGGACATAATCGACACCAGGAAGACCTGTCGAGATGGAGCCACCGAAGACATAGCGGAAGAGGAGGACGAACATCACAGGTTGGATGGTGGAGAAGATCAGTACCTCTGGGATGCGCACCAACTGAAGGAGTTGGCGCTTCATGATGATCAGTGAGTCATTGATCGCATTGATGGGTGAACTCATCGCCGACCCTTTCCTGAGCGGGAATCCGCTTTCACGTCACTCTCGGAGTCATCCTCTGCGACATGACCGGTGAGAGAGAGGAAGACATCATCAAGGGATGGGCGCTTGAGACCGAGATCGAGTGGGTGGATTCCGGCATCATCCATCGCCTTCACCGCTTCGATCAATGCCTTGGTTCCGGTAGTGACGGGAGCAGAGATCTGGCGGAGATCCTCATCGACGAGCACCGTTCCTGCGACCTGCTCGACGATCTTGCGAACGGCATCGACGTGTTCTCTCTCTACGACGATCTCCAATCGCTCGCCACCGATCTGACGCTTGAGTTCATCGGCGCTTCCCTGGGCGATGACTCGACCATGGTCGATCACTGCGATCCGGTCGGCCAATTGATCGGCCTCTTCCAGATATTGCGTAGTGAGAAGGAGCGTGACGCCACTATCGACGAGAGAATTGATGACAGACCACATCTCTTGGCGACCGCGTGGATCAAGTCCAGTCGTCGGTTCATCGAGGAAAAGTACTTTCGGACGGACGATCAATGTGGCAGCAAGATCGAGGCGCCGTCGCATACCACCCGAATATGTCTTGATCGGACGTCTTGCCGCATCGCTCAATGAGAATTGCTCCAACAACTCCTCTGCACGTTTGCGTGCCCCTTCTGGGGAGATGCGATGTAATCGTGCGAACATCACCAAGTTATCCCAACCGGTGAGAGTCTCATCGACCGCCGCATATTGTCCGGAGAGGCCGATCACTTTGCGGACTTCATTGGGATTCTTGATCACATCGATTCCTGCGACCTCTGCGCGACCTGAATCGGGGGTGAGCAGCGTGGTGAGGACTCGCACCGTGGTCGTCTTTCCAGCACCGTTAGGACCCAAGAGTCCAAGCACTGTGCCTTCTTCAACTTCTAGTGAGAGGCCATCGAGTGCGCGGACTTGATTCTTCTCGCCACGCTTCGATGCTCGACCCTTGGTGAGATAGGTCTTGACCAAGTTCTCTGCGATCACACTTGGCATCTGATATTCACATCACCTTACTTGTCACCGGGTTCGAGATCGAGGGGTTACAAAGACTCGCTCGACTACTCGCAGGAGTAGGCTAAGGACTCTATCCGAAGGGCAGAAAAATCGAAAACGTCGCGCGTACGAACGAACCACGAGAGCACTCACATAAAGAGATCATGACCATCATGTCGGGCCTGATGACCGGCATCCTCCTCGCAGCACTCGACCAGACCATCGTCTCCACCGCACTCAAATCGATCGTCGAAGACTTCAATGGTCTTGAGCATTACACCTGGGTGGTCACCGCATATCTCCTCACCTCGACCGCAGTCACTCCGCTCTACGGCAAGATCTCGGATATCTACGGAAGGCGGCCGGTCTACCTCTTCGCAATCGGCACTTTCCTTCTCGGCTCCTTACTCGCAGGCGCTGCCGCCTCGATGACACAGCTGATCCTCTTTCGCGCGATCCAAGGGATCGGTGCCGGTGGTCTCTTCGCACTCTCCTTCATCATCATCGGCGACATCGTCTCGCCACGAGAGCGCGGCAAGTACCAGGGTCTCTTCGGTGCAGTCTGGGGCGTCTCCTCGGTCGCAGGACCTCTCCTCGGTGGGTTCTTCGCCGATCAAGGCGAACTCTTCGGCATCACTGGATGGCGCTGGATCTTCTACATCAATATCCCATTCGGCATCCTCGCTCTCCTCGTCACTTCTTCCGTCCTTCACATCCCACGAGCGAACGTCAAGCATGCGATCGACTATCTCGGTGCGCTCTTCATGGTGATCGGCGTAGCGGCCATCCTCCTTGCGATCTCTGTGACTGGACCGGTCGATGGTTGGCTCCACCCTTACACGCTCTCCTACTTCGCAATCGCGATCCTATTCACCGCGCTCTTCATCTGGTGGGAGTCGAAGGTCGAAGAGCCATTGCTCCCGCTGCGACTCTTCAAGAACCACACCTTCTCGCTCACTTCAGCAATCGGATTCATCATCGGCGCAGGCATGTTCGGTGCCATCGTCCTTCTTCCGCTCTATATGCAGGTCAATCTCCAATACACACCAAGTGAGGCTGGGATCCGCCTCATTCCGATGATGCTCGGTATCGTCGCGATGGCGGTGACGAGTGGGCGTTTGATCTCCAAGACCGGCAAGTACAAGCGATTCCCGGTAGCAGGAATGGTGGTCTTGATCATCGCCATGGGGCTCTTCACAACAATCAATAAGGAGATGCCTTATTGGCAGTTGGCGATCTATGCGATGTTGATGGGTATGGGAGTCGGATTGTCGATGCAGACCATCGTGATTGCGCTCCAGAACGATGTCGAGTACCGCGACATGGGAGTGGCGACGAGTTCGAATACCTTCTTTCGAAGCCTCGGCGCATCCTTCGGTACTGCGATCTTCGGCA
>Ga0164293_10003523_pt1 | contig 13338 bp, 7 predicted proteins | sample GEODES118metaG_FD_111487 | JGI IMG/M metagenome (GOLD analysis project Ga0164293, IMG submission 111487) | Eutrophic lake water microbial communities from Lake Mendota, Wisconsin, USA - GEODES118 metaG | ecosystem: Environmental > Aquatic > Freshwater > Lake | place: USA: Lake Mendota, Wisconsin... | reverse complement strand
TTTTTGCAGTAACCTTGCGACCCTTCCAAAATATCTCCCCTTGATCGAGCCTGACCCGACCGCTTAGAACTCGAATCAAGGTCGTTTTGCCCGCACCGTTGCGCCCAAGAAGGGCTATGAATTCGCCAGGCTCTACATCAAAAGAGACCTGATTTAAGGCCTTTATTTCGCCGAACGAGCGACTTAAACCAATGAGGCGAAGCAGGGGAGAACTCATCGGGCTAAAGGTTTGGTTTGTCGCTTTAACCAACTAGGGATTTCCAATCCCTTCCAATCGCGAAGAATCGGAATAACAAAGCTAATCGGAGGAATTTCTTCGAGATTTACCAGGCTTGTTGCGATCGTGCCAGCGGTGATTTTCGTTTCCGGGCCGTTCGATAGATTCCAAGCATATCCAGAGGCTGAATTCGGATCCTTTATCAACTCGGCGATAACCTGGATTTGTCGACCATCATCGGTCAGTGTGGAGGCAACAGCGGAGTTGCCTACGACATTAGCAACTCCCTCACTTGTCATCGGAAAGCTAGAAACCTCCCTTACCGTAGCCAAAAGACTTCCATATCTTTCTTGTTGAATTGTCGACGGCGTCAACCGCAATCGCATTCCTGGGCGAATTCGCTTTCCATCCTTCAATTTGAAATAGGCTAATGCTTCTAGAGGTGCATCTTCAGTTCGCTTATCAATCATTCCCAAACGTTGCCCCCGAGAAATGATCTTGCCTCGACTTGCAGTCAACTCTAATACCACTCCGGAAACCTCGCTTCGAATCTGACGATTCTCTTGCAATTGACGCTCTAATGTTTCCACTCGTCTAAGGAGTTCACTCTCATCGGAAGTCCAATTAAGATCTGCCTCAAGTTTCGATTTGTCGATGTCAAGCCTTCGTTTTTCGAGTTCCTTAAGCTGTTCTGTCAGATCGACAACCAAGTCTTCTCGCTCGATGATCCGATTGAGTGCCTGTAGGTAATGATCCTCCGCTCTCACTTTAGCATTCCGTTGCTCAATCGCCTGACGACTCAAGTCTGCAAGCCGTAACTGCTGGTCGTTTACCGCCTGACGCGCAGCGACCAGGGCATCTTCGGTCTGAAGATTCTGTGACCGCAACTCCTGCGCTCGATTTAGCCTTTCCTGCACTTCACTCAAACGAGTCCCCTCAAGTGAAATCAGAGCGTCAAGGTTTGAGATGTTTTTGTCAAGCGAAACCTCCTTACGTTGACGATTGCTTTCCGCGAGCGTTCGACTCTTCTTGATTTCATCATCGAGAATCATGATTCGTGAAGTAATCGTTTCCCATTGTCGTTCAACTGCTGCGTATTCGAGTTCCGCATTGTTTTTCGTTAATTCAGCCACCACCGCATTTCGTCGCCTGGTCTCGTCCAATTGAATCTTCGCCTGCTCGAGTTGTTTCTCAATAAGTGGCTGACTAATTGTCGCCAATAGTTGGTTTTCCTTGATACGATCTCCAACCTCAACAAACCATTCGGCAATTTGACCATTGGCCTGAGACTGGAAAATCACCACGGTGCCGGGGGTCATGAAAATTGCACTCCCCTTCCCTGTGATTGGTATCCGCCCATAAAGCAAGAAAACAATCGTCGCTAGCACAACTAGTAGAGAAACACCGAGGGCAACCCATGAACGAATGTAAACTACACGCATCAGAGTCTGCACGCTGTTCGGCGAGTAGGCGGAATTTGATTCATTACCAATGCTCATGATTTACACACCTTAAATTTAGATTCGACAACCCCTTTAGACCAATTGCCGTGCCACCAAGTCTCGGAAGGGCCCCTCTTGCTCCAGGAGTTCGTCAAATTTCCCAATGGATACAATCCGTCCTCCCTGCAAAACGACTATCTTGTCCGCATTTCGTATCGTGCTAAGCCGGTGTGCGATCACCACACGCGTAACTTTTCGCCGATCAAGCGACTGACTGACAATCGACTGTGTCTTGTTGTCGAGTGCGCTAGTAGCCTCATCAAAAAACACCAACTTGGGCTTCGTAACCAAGGCCCTGGCGATCAATAAACGCTGACGCTGCCCCCCGGAAAGATTGGTTCCTCCTTCGGAAACAGCGGTATGTAGCCCCATGGGCATGGTTTCCACATCATTCGACATACCGGCGTCCGATACGGCGTCCCAAGCTTCCGCCATCGTGATTTGGGAATTATTCGAAATGTTGTCCAAGATGCTGCCGTGGTTCAGACGTCCATTCTGAAGTACCGTTCCTATCTGCCGACGAACGGCCAAGACGTCCACACCGGACAAATCCTGGCCATCGTAACAAATGCGTCCTGTTTGAGGTTGTTCAAAACCCAATAACAATCTTAGGATCGTCGACTTACCAGAACCCGAGGGACCAACAAAGGCCACGAACTCTCCTGGCTGTATTTCAAAGGAAACATCATCGAGGATGATTGGACCGTCGTCGCGATAACGAAAACAGACCCCCGAAAATGATATATTTCCCTTGAGACGACCGGGATCGGTCGCACCATCTGCGACTTCGGGTTCGCCTAAGAGCAACGGACGGATTCGCCTCCCCTTTACCACTGAATCCAGTACCCCCACCAAGGTGTTGCTCACGTCGGTCCAGCCAGTCAGGTAAAGCGTAAAGGCGGAGCTAAATCCAAGAAAATCTCCGATGGAAAGCCGCTTTGGATCCGTAAATTCCAGACCGACCGTCAACTTTGCCCCCTTCCAGAAGACAAACGCAAGGGCCACTGTTGGAATTAGCAGATTGAAAACCGTGACAATATCCCGGAGACCCTCTATACGACGACGCAGCCGCAACTCATGCGAATACTTGTTGAGCCAATGATTGTAGGCCCTGTGCTCCGCTCCCATCGTTCGAATCTTCGCAACGCCCCCGATCATTTGTACTACCATTCCATGGAATTTACCTTCCAGATCATGAAGTACCAGCGATGCTTGACGAACAAAATAACTAATTGACAAGGTCAGGACCAACACTGCCAAGCCTACCCAGATCGCAACTTTGGCGAGTTCCCAACTGTAGTACCATAACAAGCAAAAATTCAACAGAGCCAATACTCCTGAGATCATCGGACGTATTGTTGCTGAATTTAGTTCTCGAAGAACCTCACCCACCGCGTCGACGCGTTTCTGGAGGTCACCAGCAGAAAACTGCCGAAAAAATTCCGGGCGGAGCTTAAGCAAGCGATCCCACATCGCAGCCTGCGATACCACTTCCGAATCAGTGCTCATCCTGACTGTTGTCATCAATTGCACATAGGAAAAGGCCGCCGTCGCCAATGCAGCAATTGCCAGCAGTACACCCATTTCGAGCAATAATCGTCGATCGGCCGAGGGGATGGCAGTGTCGACCAACAAAGCCGTCATTTGGGGAACAAGCATCCCAAGAAGCGTAACGGTTATTCCAACTAACAAAACTCGCCACAAATCCCGGTACCGACCAACCATGGTGAACCTTAGTAAACCTCCAACGGTATTCAACTTGTCGGGCAGAAAGCGATAAAGCATAAACGCCTCTTGGGTCAGCTGATCTAAATCGCTAGGCTTTAGCGGACGTCGCAACCTATCGTCTGAATCAACGATATCGTAACCGCTATTTACGGGTAAAAGAGCAACCGGCCGACGAGTCTCCTCTCCTAGGAATCCAATCAACGGGCCACTGTCGTACTTCCACCAATCGGCCCCCAAAACCAAAGAACGCCAGCGGCAGCGCGATGCTCGCGCGATGGCTTCAATCGGATGCGCCAATCGACGCATTTCCTCGGAGTTCGCCGGATCGTTGATTTTTATCCCAAGAACTTGGCCAACCGCATTTGCAACTGTCAGAAGCGGCGTGTCTCGAAGTGGAAACTTTTCACTCGGAGATAAAACTTGCTCGAGCCCGTGAAAAGCTTCGTCGGTTTGCAGTTTTCCCAATCGATCGCTTAACCTCCGTCGATCGGTCTCATTCTGTTCCTCTTGCTGAGCTAGCAAATTCAGATGCCGGAAAAAAAATTTTTGAAGTGTTGTCAAACCATTTAGCAAATCACCTACAGAAACGACACGCTCGATGAGGGTGACACTCATTTTGGCGTGTTCGGAGTTGACCTTCAGCCAAAGCCCTTCCACCAACAGTATCCTTGAATCCCCTTTTGGAACGACGAATTCTTCCTTGCCAAGGAGTCGCACGTCGCCTTCGAGCACCTCAACGAGAAGCATCTGACAGTTCGCCGGCCCCAGTACCTCTTGAGTCCCGAGACCCAATTCACCGCTCTGTGAGACGAAGGTAGTGTTTGGGGGAATCTCTCCATGATCGGACATCATCGATTCGATGAACATCACCCATTCCTGCAAGTCCCCGGTTTCATAAACCCCGTCTTCAAGGGATTTTCGATTCAAAATGTTTGCAAAATCGAATTCCTCGACGCAAGTCGATTTTGTTACAAGAGCCACTAGGCCGTACGGATCGCTTGGGCTTTGCAAATCAAGACCGAATACCGCGCGGCCTGGTAGGATGGTTCTCAAATGGCGTCTGACTCCCACTGCGTTGTCGCCATCAAACCGAGAGCTAAACAGCTCTAAGGAACCAGAGCGAACGATCCAAGCCCTAGCATGCTGATTGATGTTTAGGGTCTGGTTCGGCTCAAGTTCGCGAATGCCAAGGGATTGGCCGAACGTTACGGACTGTGTTTGCATACTAGTCACGCAGGCACCTCATCGGGAACACCCTCTCCTGCCCTAAGTAATTCCGCGTACAACCCACCTTGATCCCACAACTGCTCGTGCGTTCCACGCTCGGCAATCCGGCCCTTATCGAGCACGAGAATTTCATCGCAATCCCTTATTGTGCTAAGTCTATGGGCTACGACTACGCAAGTACAACCTCTCAATCTCAACCTCTCGACAATCGTGCATTCCGTCTCAGCATCCAGAGCACTCGTTGCTTCATCGAGTACTAGAATCGAGGGATTGACAACTAAAGCGCGAGCAATCTCTAAACGTTGACGTTGCCCACCGCTGAGATTGTTTCCACCTTCAACGAGTCGGCCATCGAGCCCCCCAGGCAATGCTAGAACCACGTCAAGAATTGCCGCATCTTCACACGCCCTCAGAAGTGTTTCGTTGGGTATTGAGTTATCCCAAAGTGTAAGGTTCTCGCGAACCGTTCCTTCGAAGATCGTCACCTCCTGGCTGACGACTGAAAAAGACCTGGTCATGACTGCCCGCGGGACAGATAAACGAGGATGACCGTCGAACAGAATTTCACCTTGCCAGGGCTGGTACAAGCCACAGATCAGATATGCAAGCGTCGACTTACCCGAACCGCTTGACCCCACGAAAGCCACCCGATGACGGGGTGGGATGACGATCGTAAGAGAATCGAATAATGGAGATTCTACCGGGCTATAGCCAAAAGTAACGTTGCGCAATTCGACATGCCCTTCAAGTTGCAGTGGCCAGCCTTCAGGCAGTGCCTGATGCTGAATTTTCTCATCGACTGCTTCGGGATCTGGGTCGGACATCAACACGTCGTCAAGACGTTTCAGATCCCCATCCATTTCTTGGATTTCCGTTCCCAAATCCACTAAATCCTTGATCGGATCTTGGAAATTTTTCATTAGGGCCGTAAACGCCACGAGCGTCCCGATGGACATCGTTCCGTCAATCACTGCAAATCCACCGATAAGATAAACTACCATGGTGTTTAGTGAACTCATCAGCGTCGGGATGATGGTTATTTTCTGAGATGTAATCTGGAGTTCCTGAAGACGATTGGCTGCTTTTGCGTATCGAGCGCCCCACTTTGTAAAAAAATACGACTCCTGCCCCGACGCTTTGATTGTCTCGATCGACTGCAGGGCTGCAATGGAAATTGCTCCGACATCACCAAACGCCTGCTTAAGCCGGATATTCGCCTCAATCCGGGCCTTACCCATCTGTCGGAGTGCGAAAAAACTAACGGCTGCAAATGCCAGTCCAATGAGCATCAGAGTGCTGTTGTAATAGAACATCAAGATCGCGTAAAAAACCATCATCATGATGTTGAGACTAGTATCTGCCAGCTTACCGGAAAGCACTTTGGCGATCTCGTCATTAAGATTTTGTCGAGTGGCGATTTCGCCGCTGTATCGCTGCGAATAAAATCGCATAGGTAACTTCAATAAATGCCAAAAAAAACGGCTCGACATGGTTACCGATAGGTGGATGTGCAGTCTTCGAAGGCAAATGTATTTAACTATCTCCACTGTCGCTTTGAAAACTACAGCAGCAGCCATCGCTACGACCAACGGCCGCAACCAATCCATCCTCGCTTCACCGATTACCTGGTCGATGTAAATTTGCGTAAAGGCCGGTATCAACAAACCTGGAATTGTCAGCAACAAGCCACAAAGGACAAGATACCAAATCGCGGAATGAGCATGCCGAAACCGAACCCTTAGAGCATCGATAAAGCCAGGTTTGCTACCCCCTTTCTTGAAATCGGTATCGGGCTCCATCAAAAGTACAACACCGGTAAAGCTGTCATCGAATTCCTGGTAGGTCACTTTCCGATGCCCGTGCGCAGGATCGTTCAAATAAACGATCTGCTTGTTTTTGTCGAACCCTTCAATCACCAAAAAATGATTGAAGTTCCAGAATGCGATGTAAGGGCACTTGAGTTCCATCGCCCCTTGTAACCCCTCCTTTAAACCTTTCGCCTTCATACCATATCTGCGAGCTGCCTTGACCATGTTTCCGGCCTTCACACCATCTCGGGAAACTCCGCATTCGATCCGAAGTTCAGAAAGGGGAACCACGCGTCCGTAGTACTCTAAGATCATCCCAAGACAGGCGGCACCACACTCGACAGCTTCGAGTTGAAGTAAAAGAGGTGTCTTTGCTACATGGACCATGGTTAATCACCTAGTCCTGCATTGACTTCAATCCCAGTCCATTCCCTGATCTTAGGCAGGACAAATGAAAGAGGCGAACGTCTCCCGTAAGTGACTTGAATGTCAGCAGTCGTACCCTGAGTTATCTCCACATCCGGGCCGTGCAAGGAAGTCCAACCATAACCCGATGGACTCGACGCATCCCTTGTTAATCCAATCGTCAACTCGATATGGTGATTGCCACTTGTAAGTGTCCTTGCTACCTCCGAATTACCGACGTAATTAACAACCGCTTCGGTAGTCACCGGATAATCGGTCACCTTGATTACTTTGCCCACGATGCTACCAAAGCGACGTTGATCGACCGTAGTGGGCGATACGCGAACCGTTGAGCCTGGAACCAAATGCTTGCCAAGCTTGTCTTGGCAATAAGCCAGTACGATTAAATCATCGCTCCTTGTCTCGGTTTCGATTTGAACTAGTCTCTGCCCAAAGGTCACCACTGCACCCTCGGATGAAGTCAATTCCAGCACGCGACCGGCGAACTCGCTGGCAATAACGTTTTCGGTATCCAGCCGCTTCTTCAAACGCTCGATGATCCGCTGTAGCTCATCGAGCTCTCCTTTGTCGCGAAAGTCAGCCTCCTGCTTGAGCTTGGTCAACTGCACCTCATCGTTCTCCAAGATCCGAAGCTGCAGATTGAGCGTCGTGAGCATGTTCTCTTTCTGCTCAAGCAAATTCTGTGTCTCCAACAAGGTTTCCCTAGCCTCAACCTCACGCAGATCCAATTCAAGCAACTGAAGATCCATGTCCTGTAACTTGAGCTTGCTATCCTCGTGCTGTCGCTTTGCATTATTCACCGAGTCGATCGAAGCAAGTCGTTCCTGCCGGAGTCGGGCGTAGCTTTCAAGCCGATCTTGGGTGGATTGAGTTACCGACAAAGATCTCTCACGGGCCACAGTAAGATCCTCTCGCTGGATCTTTAAGCTATCCAAAGTGTTTGCGTTCGTCGACAAAGCATAACGCCGCGCATTTTCGGTGAATTCCGACAAATATTTGATTCGGCTCTTATACAACTGACTCTTCCGATCCAGAGTCGACATTGCCAATTCGTGACGGTCTTCTCGGATTTGTGCCAGAGCCTTTAATCGGATCGCAGTTTCTTCGTATTTGGCTTGAGCTTGATCCAACTCCTGCTGAACTGCCCAATTCTCTAATCGGCCCAGAACCTTACCAGAACTGACAAACTCCCCAACGCTCACGAACCATGCGCCTATCTGACCGTCGGCTTGGGACTGGATCGGGACAAACGCGTTCGGAACGATGAAGATTCCACGACCATTGCCCGTCTCCGGATAGCTTCCAAAAAGGCCCCACAGCAGCAACAAAAATCCACTTAGAATGAACACCCATCGAGCGAGCCGACCCATGGGCAACATGACCCGAAGCGGCTCATCTAGTTGCTCGGGTGACCGCTGCTTGACCAGTGCTTTTTGGCGAAACGCTATCATACGACAGATACCCTTGAGCCGAAACTTGCAAGATGCTAATTACCAGTCCCCAAAAGCTCCGATTGCATCCTCTGAAAACGAATCCCGGCCAGCGTTAAACTGTTGAGATCGCCCGGGTCAACTTCCATGGGATCCTCATGATCAAAACTGCGCTCGCCACGTTCGTCCGCGTCGCCAAATGCCAGCTTCAACGTCGATTGACGCATGCGGTGCGCAAGCAGCATACCAATCGAACGATAAAACCGACTTGCGAAACCAGTGTCGCTTTTTAACTTGCTCCTAATTTTCGTGATCGGGATCTCCCAAACCACCGTAGTCTCAACGGCCACGACCGTTGCACTCGGAGGCCTGGAATCAAGTAGGGACAACTCTCCGATGACTTCCCCAGCACCCACCTCAGAAATCACTCTGTTTCCAACACTTACCGACATTTTACCCCTGAGCAAAATGAAGAGCGATTCGAGAGGTCTACCCTGTTCGACCAACGTTGTTCCTGGGTAGACCACACTCCTACTGCCAGCGCCGGAAATCCAATCCACATCAGCATCGGTGATTTCGCCCAAAAAGTAGAGAATCTTGCGCATCGTCAATCTCCATTCTTCAAATGACTAGACAAAGCTATTGGAGTGCTCTTGACTCGATCGTGGGATTCATCGAAACTTTCTGCAGGTTCGGAAAGGAGTATACTTGAGGGTTCTCGGCTAGAAAAGTGAAAAACAAAAAAAACTCATTTTTTTCCCTTTCTTCATGTTTTGGCCCAGGATTTTGAGCGGATCTTCCAGTAGACTCGCTAAAGCGAGGTGCCCTTACCCTTTTTGTGGTGAATAGCATAGGTCGGCCTAAGTATCTAACTCTACACGTCGTCCCTCAAGTAGATCAACAACCCAAACACCCCAATAGCGACTCTCATGACGAAAGACGTCGGCACAGAAAAAAAAGTTAGGATTGGTTTCGTTTGCATCAACAGCGGGCTTAATATCAGTCGCGCAAGGCCCGACGAAGATCGATTGTTCGAGAATTCACAGACGGAAAGCCTGGATCAAGTCACTTCTGGATGGCAAATGCTACCCTATGCGACCGCTTTACTTCAAGCCTATGCCCTGAAGCATTCGAACAATTCAGAGCGATTTGTTTTCGGCGTTCCAGTCCATACGCGAATGTCCGTGGATGACTCTGTCAACATGGTCTGCGGAAACGATGTGGTCGGTTTCTCCTCCTACATTTGGAACGAGAAACTCTCGCTAGCAATCGCCTGCGATCTGAAAAAAAAGTCCCCGAATACGACGATCGTTTTCGGAGGCCCCCAGGTTCCTGATGATCCGGAATTCTTCTTGCGAAAACATGGTTTCATCGATGTCCTAGTCCACGGCGAAGGTGAGCAAACGTTCCAAGAGCTCATTGAAAGAACCCCTTTGAAGGACTGGAGCGGTATCCAAGGCATTAGCTACATCGACCAAGCGGACCGATTCATGAAAATGCCAGCTAAAGTCAGGATGAACGATTTGTCATCCGTCCCTCCCGTTTATAGCAGTGGCCTATTCGGCCCTCTGATGGAAAAGTATCCAGCTACCCAATGGGCGGCGTTACTAGAAACCAATCGCGGTTGCCCTTTTACTTGCACTTTCTGCGACTGGGGTTCCAATACCAACAGCAAGGTTTCAAGAATGCAACTCGAAAACGTATTTCGAGAACTCGACTGGATAGCAGAGCATAAAATCGAATATGTTTTTTGTTGCGACGCAAATTTTGGAATGCTCCCAAGAGACGAGGATATCGCCGAATATGTTTGCCAAGTCCGAATGCAACATGGTTACCCGAAAGTCTTTGCCACTCAAAACACCAAGAATTCGACAGAAAGATCTTACCGGATTCAAAAACGATTGCACGAAGCCGGGGTCAATTCGGGAGTGACCCTGTCGTTCCAGTCTCTGGATTCTCACACGCTCAAGAATGTCAAGCGGTCGAATATCTCTTTGGTTTCTTTTTCGGAACTACAGCGCCGCTATACGCGAGACCAAATCCCCACGTACACCGACATGATTCTGGCCCTACCGGGCGAATCGCTCGCAAGCTTCGTTCGCGGAATCGGAGAGATCGTAAAGCAAGGCCAACACAACAACTTGTTTTTCTACAATTGCTCGATTTTGCCGAATGCTGAGATGGCCTCACCGAGTTATCGAGAGAGATATGGACTCCAAACCGTCCATCAGGAAATCGTCCCCATCCATGCGGACCTCTCTGAAATCGATCGTCAGGAAGTAGCTGAGTGCATCGAGACGGTCGTGGCGACTCATTCTATGCCGTCGGAAGATTGGATTCAGGCCAAAGTGGTTTGGTGGCTGGGCGACCTCGTTTATTTTGGCAGATTACTACAAATCCCGCTCGTTTTAGCACAAGAGACCTTCGGAATTGCGGTCGGTGAGTTCCTTCTGGCCCTGAGCCGTGCTGACCGCCATCGATATCCGATCCTAGGAAGCATCTTAGAGCTTTTTGAACTGCATGCCCAAAGGATCCAATCTGGGCAGTGGGAATATCTCCGATCAACAACTTGGCTAAACCTGGCTTGGCCAGCCAATCAGTTCGCGCTGATTCAGTTGGTCACCCGCGCCGAACTTGGCACTTTCTACGCGGAGGTCAAGGAATTTGTATCCCAATACGTTGCGGAAACTCTTGGACAAACACCCAGTTTTGCTCTTTTGGAGGCAATTGACTTCAATCACCAGTTGGTTCGCCTCCCGAGTGTCAACTCGAACCTGCGCATTCGATTAGCACACAATCACTGGGAATTCTACCAAGGAGTTCTTACGGGCGAACGGGTTGAATTGATCCGAAAGCCGATTCAGTATGGTGTTTGGAGAACCCAGCCGAAACTACTCAACCTTAGTGACTGGCTCGAGTTTCTCGTCCACTGCCAAAATGTCAAACACAATTACCTTTACCCTGTTGTTACGCTGAAGAACTCCACAGCCTCGAATTCCCATTCCACTCTATCGCGAGAATCAGATGAGCCTTCGTCTTGCACCCCATGAGTCGACAACCCTTTCTTTTGTCTGTCGGCGCAATGCAAAACTCTGGGATGTTGTCCAGGCAGTCATGGATCTCCAAGCTTCCTCGGTGCGATTCAACCTTCGATCCCTCGAATCGCTAAGTGCGACTCCTTCTGTATTGACCTACGAAGCCCCAGTGCTCTCGCCCTGCGTGCAGAGTGCCTCAGGGGCCCACTTCGTGGATATTGACGGAAACCAATTCATCGACTGCCACATGGCATACTCATCAGCAATCCTGGGCCATAATCCACCTGCTGTCGCACAAGCAGTATCCGACGCAATGTGTCGGGGTCTTGGCGTTGGGTTCGCCTTTGAAGAGCAAGCGGAGTTGGCCGAGTTGGTTCAATCGATGGTTCCAGGTACTCAGGCAGTCGCGTTTTTCCACACCGGTGGAGAAGCGATTCAGGCCGCCGTCAGAATGGCACGCTGCGCGACGGGTAAAACTAGAATTGCAAAGTTTGAGGGTTGTTACCACGGATCGAATGAGGTCGGGCTGTATAATCCTTGGATGTCGCTAACGGGCGTCATCCCCGAGGATCCTTTGGACAACATTGCCCCTAAAATAGCTACTGGCGGCCTAGGTGCCACTCCAGACTCCCAGTACTTGATTTTACCCTACAACTCCCAAATTGCACTGAAGCTCATTGAGCAACAGGCCAGCGCACTTGCAGCCATTGTTGTCGAGCCTCTTCCGGCGTTTATGTCACCGTATGCAGACCAAGCAAAACAATTCATGACGCAACTGCACGCGGTAGCATCTGCAAACAAAGTACCATTGATTTTTGATGAAATCGTTGGCGGCTTTCGACTAGCTCAAGGCGGAGCAAGAGAATGGCTCGGCTTGACTCCCCAGATTTCATGTTTCGGCAAAATTACAAGCGGCCTAGGACTTCCATTATCGATGGTTGCCGGGGAATCTAACTTTCTTGAAACAGGTCGGACAAGCGGATTCGGACGGGATTCCGCTAACTCCAAAGTTTGGGTATCGAGCACAGTCCAAGCCGGCTTTCTCCCCGTGATTGCCGCTCTTGCGCAATTGAGATTCGTCAAAAACCATTTTTCCGAGATCGCTACCAAACTCGATAACAACTTCCGAAATCTCTCGGAACAGTTGTCTGATATCTCTAACAACCTCGGTGTTGAGCTACGACTCTCGGGCAACCCTCGGACCCAGGTTCATCTCGCAATAGCCGAAGGGGTACCGGAAAATGCGGATTATCGCAGCATTATGAGAAGTAGCTCGCATGCCTCGTTTCTTTCCCTTATGGCAATGACCCTATACTTGCGACTTCAGGGTGTTTACACCAAAACAGTCCCGTCTATGAACCTGTCTTTTGCACATCAAGATGATGATATCGATAGGCTGGCCATCGCTATTCGAAACGCCGTAGAACAGATGTGCCTCGACGGCGTGTTAACATCCGGTGCAAAAGTCTAATGCCTAATAATCTCCCAAAACAAGTCCTCATCGTCGGTGGCGGAACAGCAGGTTGGATCACCGCTGCAATGCTCGCGCGCTCTTGGCCTAAATCGACCAAGATAACTCTCATCGAATCGCCAACCATCGGACGGGTAGGCGTGGGTGAATCGACCATACCCTCGATGCAAACGTTGATTCGATTCCTGGGGATCGACGAAGCGGAATTTATGCGACAAACACATGCTACCTTCAAGTGCACCTTGCACATGGTTGGCTGGAATGTGGAAGGAGGCCAAGCGCAAGACAGCTACCATCCTCTTTTTGGTTGGCGGGAGGACCAAGTCGAGATCCTCGATGAGTGGATCTGCGACTGGGGATCTAATCAGGAACCAAAGCGATTCATCGATTGCTTCCAAGGCGTTCATTTAGCCCAGCATAAAAAGTCACCCAAGAAATTCGATGACGGCCCTCACCAGGGAGCGGTTCAATATGCTTACCACCTGGACGCAGTT
>Ga0164293_10003522_pt1 | contig 13338 bp, 8 predicted proteins | sample GEODES118metaG_FD_111487 | JGI IMG/M metagenome (GOLD analysis project Ga0164293, IMG submission 111487) | Eutrophic lake water microbial communities from Lake Mendota, Wisconsin, USA - GEODES118 metaG | ecosystem: Environmental > Aquatic > Freshwater > Lake | place: USA: Lake Mendota, Wisconsin... | reverse complement strand
GGGATACGGTGATAAAACCGGTCAATGACATTTATCGGGCCGGTTCTCTGCCGGCAGGACAAACCCGTCGTTTTAAAATCAGGGCTGTTTTTAATAATTGTACTCCTGACAGTTTGCTGTTATTCGGTGGATGGACTTGTCAGGGTTACCCCAATGATTTTACCTCCAATACCTGTGCTACCATATCAACCAAGCTATACCTTGAGCCCCTCAATACCAGATTGAACCTCGTTTTAACCGATTCCCTCAGCAAGTTTGATTTGTGCTATCCAAACCGAATGACCCTGGTAATTGACAATGTTCAGTCAGTGACTGCCCATCAGCTAAAGGCAAGAATTACCTTACCCATTGGCATGGAGTTGATTTCAGGGAATAATTTTATCCGTTATCCCCACAAATCGGCAGCAACCAAATTAAGTGACCCGAAATTATTGGCCGGAACTACCTGGGAATGGGATCTAAACAAGTTGGTTTCAGGCCTGGCATCCGGATTTCCAGGAACCGTTGATACCAACAAAAACAAGATTATCATCACATTCAGGGTAAAAACCAACTGCGACTATGCTTCAGGCAGTTTCATTACCGCCAGGGCCGCTTCCAACATTCGCTGCGGTGACCCAATACCATCTAATGCTTCCTATACCAACCCGCTCGAAATCAGAGGCATTGTGCGCACTTTGCTCACCCAGGTAAAAAACTGGACGGATTCCATACTTCCTTGCGAAAAGCCGGCGTATTCCAAAGTCAGGGTTATTATTTTAGGTCCATCAGAAACAGATACCAATGACAGGGTAGAGGTGATATTGCCCCCCGGTCTGAACAGGGATACTTCCTATTACAAGGCCGTACTCAATGCACCCGACCGATATAAATTGAAGGTTAGCAATTTCAATGGCGCTACATTACTTTCATGGCAATTGCCACCCAAAATTCAACCCGGTGACTCTTCCGAATTTGAAATAAGACTGAATGCCAGCGGCAGTCAGCTTACCTGCGGGCCGTTAGATGTGCTCAGCAGAACGGTTGTTGCCCAAAATGCAGAGTGTGTGCCGGAAAATAAAATTTGTACCATTAAAGCGATTACCGGTTCTATTCTTAGTTCGCCTGTGGTGGATAAAGGTGATTTGCAGTTTGTCAATGTCAGCATCAGTGCATCAAAGTTGCTTAATTCGGATACTGAACAGGTTACACTAAAATACGGCATCAAAAATATAGGTAAATATGCCAGCAGTGCCACGCCTATGGTGGTGAGGTACCATTTTGACAGCGATGGCAATGGCAAATGGAGTGCCGGTGATTTGAGACTGGGTACAGATACCATTATAAAAACCCTGAAAAAAGATTCATTTGTGCTGATGAGCCGAACCCTGAAAATCAGGGCCGGCAGAAGCTGTGCCGTGCTGGCAGTCATTGACAGCGGAGCATGTGCCTGCCGTTTCGGGCAGATTATGTTCCCAGCGCCCTATTACCCCAACGCGGGAAGGGATACCTCACTGTGCTCAGGTACCCCGTGGAAACTGGGTACCACCACATCCAAATGGTATCAATACCGCTGGGACAGAACCGACTTGCTGGACAGTTTTTACATTGGAAATCCCGTTTACACACCCATAAACTCCGATATAGTTCCTGATACACAGTTTTTCATGCTTAGCACAAACAGAGGGGTCTGCAGTTCAAGGGATACCATTCGGCTGATTGTGTTGCCTTTGCCGGATCTTGTTATTAACAATAAGAACAGGGAAATCTGCGAGGGGGCGGCGGTAAAACTGTTAAATACCGTCAGTGGGGGTAAGTCGCCCTATCAGTGGCGCTGGACTCCGGCAACAGGGCTATCAGATGCCACGGCTTCAGAACCCTTGGCATCGCCCAAAACAGGCACCCGTTATACCCTTCGTATAACCGATAGATTTGGTTGTGCTAAATCCGATACATTGAGAATTTCGGTGAACCCCAATCCCGTAGCGGCTTTCTCCTGGCCCGTGACCTGTGCTGGACGACCTGTGGTGGTTTCAGACAGTAGCAGGATTTCGGCGGATAGTATTGTAACCCGCCTCTGGAGCGCCACCGGCTTCGATACGTTTGGTTTAAAAGTGCTGAATTTCAATATGAATGGGCGTTCCAGGGTGCCGCTCACCCTCTCGGTATTTAGCAACAAAGGTTGTGGTGATACCCTTACCCGCATTGTAGATGTGAAAGCCATACCCAGAGCCGCCTTTACAATACCCTATGTATGCAATGGCGACTCCAGCCGCTTTGCTAACCAAACCACCCTGGATAGCGGAGTTATCACTGCCTGGAGCTGGGATTTTGGGGACGGTACATCTGCTTCCGTTAAAAATCCCATACATCGGTATGCTGATACAGGCATTCGCACCGTCATGCTGTCTGCCCTTAGCAATAACGGATGCGCGGATACCGTGCGCAAAACAGCCAGGGTGTTTCCTGTGCCTGTGGCCCGATTTACTTTCGCCAATGTGTGCTCAGGAGACTCGTTTTCTTTTGCACACACTTCCAATCTGTTTGGCGATACCCTGCAGTCCCTAAGCTGGAATCTGGGTGTCATGGGATCGGCCACAGACAGCAGTTTCCGAAGAATGGTTACCCCCTGGGGCAAATACCCGGTTGCATTAACCGTTCAAACACTTCATGGCTGCAGACACACTGCGCGTGATACAGCCAGGGTTTATCCGCTGCCGGTGCCCGCCTTTACAGCCGATTCTGTTTGTGAAGGACTTACCACCACCTTCCTGAATGGCGCTAAGATCCCTGAAGGAAGTATAAAAGTATATCAGTGGGCTTTTGGAGACGGCAATGGATCAGTGGCTACCGCTCCCAAACATGTTTACGCCAATCAGGGATTGTATGTAGCACGCCTGAAAGCAACATCAGATAAGGGCTGCGTAGATAGCGTAGAAAATACAATAACTGTGTTTGCTCCTGCATGGCCTGTGTTTGCGGTCAATAACCTTTGTCTGCGTCAGAACCTCGTGAGTACGGCGCAGCATCGCGGACAAGGCACTCCCCTAAGCTACCGCTGGTATTTGGGTAATGGAGACAGCGTAATCGGGAAAAATCTGAATTACCTGTATTCTGCTCATGGCACCTACAACCTACGCATGCGCATGGTTACCGACCGAGGTTGTGTGCGGGATTCTACTGCGGTAGTTGTCATTCATCCGTTGCCTCAGGTGATGTTTACTGCCGTAAACCCCTGTAAAGATGATAGTCTGGTCTTTACCGCACAAACCGGCATAGCGTTGGGCAGCGCTGGCACACCGCAGTGGACATTCAGCGATGGACGTTCGGCTTCCGGTAGCCCGGTAAGACTCATTTTTGGAACGCCGGGAAGCGGTTTTGCAAAACTCAAACACACTTCCGACAAGGGTTGCATGGATTCACTCAATTTGCCTTACGTTGTGGGTGAAAAAGTTGTTGTACGGTATACAGTAAGTGACGTATGCCTTGAAGAATCCAGTCAATTCAGGGATTCCAGTACAGGTGCCCAAACTATCAATGCGTGGAGCTGGGATTTTGGCAATGGAGGGAAATCAACCCAGTCGAGTCCTGTGCATACCTATAAAATGCCCGGGACCTACAATACCCGCCTGCAAATCAGCACCTTGCCCGGTTGTAATTATGCTGTAGGGAAAACCACCACGGTTCATCCCAAGCCCACGGCCCTGTTTACCCACAGCCCTGATCGAGGAACCATAGTAAATCCCCTGATTACATTTACAGACAATAGCTCGGGTGCAGATACCCTGTGGTATTCAATCAGCACCGGATTTAAAACCCAAAACCGCAATTTCACCTACAGGTTCCCTGATAGTGGTGTATACAGCACCACGCAATACGTTTCCACACGCTATGGCTGCAGAGATTCCTTTACCCAAAAGATAAACATAGATTACATTTATACACTGCACATTCCCAATGCCTTTACTCCTGATGGAAATAACCTCAATGAAGGTTTTGGACCTGTGGGAATGGGTGTTAAGTGGTATTCCATGAAAATTTATTCGCGATGGGGTGAAAAGCTGTACGAAACTGCCGAAAGCAAACCCTGGAATGGAATGTACATGGGGGAACAGCTGCCGGAAGGTATCTATGTATATTTAATGGAGATAAAGGACCATAATGGCCGTAATCACTACGCCAAAGGCACGGTTCACATTCTTCGAAAAGGCGAATGATTTTATGGAAGCAAAAACCCCTGCAGTTCTCTGTAGAATCTTGCCATGGGGAAGCCCATCACATTGTAAAAACAGCCATTGATGCGCTTTACACCCATGTATCCCATCCAGTCCTGCACCCCGTAAGCGCCGGCTTTATCGAACGGTTTGTATTCTTCTATGTAATAATCAATTTCTTTACGGCTCAGGGGATAAAATTCTACTTCGCTGCGTTCGTGAAAAACCTGTTGCCGCTCGCCATTGCGCATGCAAACACCGGTAAACACCTCATGGGTTTTGCCACTGAGTGAGGTAAGCATCTCAACGGCCTCGTCTTTGTGGCCGGGTTTGTTGATAACCCTGTTGCCCAGGCATACAATGGTATCGGCGGTCACCAGTATCTGATTGGTCAGGGTTTCGGTGAAATGCGATGCCTTGTGTGAAGCCAGAAATTCACAAACCTGTTCCCGCACCAAATAATCCGGAAAATCTTCTTCCGCATCGATGTTCACCACTTCAAAGTGCAGGCCGGCTTCCCGGAAAATCTGGTGGCGCCTTGGGCTTTTTGAAGCCAGCAGCAGCGTGGGGAACTGAATCATGCAGCAAAGGTATTGCTTACAGCGTAAAGTAGAAATTAGCGGCTAATGGGTTATTTTTGCGGCAAATTATGAAGCAAATTGCAGTAATCGGCGGCGGCACCATGGGCAATGGCATTGTGCATGTTTTCGCCCAGAACGGATACCAGGTAGCATTGATTGATGTGAAACCTGAGATTTTGGAAAAAGCCCTGGCCACCATTTCTAAAAACCTCGACAGGCAAGTGGCTAAAGGGGTGATTGATGAGGATAAAAAGTCAGCCACCCTGGCCAATATCAAAACTTTCACCGGCATCAGTGATGGTGTGGAAGGCGCAGATCTGGTGGTGGAGGCCGCTACAGAAAATCTGGATATCAAACTGAATATTTTCCGTCAACTTGATAGTTTTGCGAAACCGGAGTGCATACTCGCATCCAACACATCCTCCATCAGTATCACCAAAATCGGTTCGGTTACGAACAGGCCTGAGAAGGTAATCGGTATGCACTTCATGAATCCCGTGCCGGTAATGAAGCTGGTGGAAATAATCGGGGGTTACAAAACCGATAAACAAACGCTGGACACCATCGTGGAATTAACCAAAGCCATCGGTAAAGTACCTGCGGTAACCCAGGATTATCCGGGCTTTATCTCCAATAGGGTACTCATTCCCATGATCAACGAGGCCATTTTGTCTCTGGAAGAGGGTGTGGCCGGTGTGGAAGAGATTGACACCATCATGAAGCTGGGTATGGCCCATCCTATGGGCCCGTTGCAACTGGCCGATTTTATTGGGCTGGATGTTTGCCTGGCCATATTGCACGTGTTGCATGATGGATTTAAAAATCCCAAATATGCACCTTCTAATTTGCTGGTCAATATGGTAACTGCCGGAGATCTGGGTGTTAAATCCGGACGTGGTTTTTACGATTATTCCCATGGAACCAAAGAGCTGGTGGTTTCCCCTAAATTTTGCTGATAAAGCCCATAATTTAAAAACCATACTTCCTTGAAAAGCTCTTCAGTAAAGGGCTTCCGCGTATTTTCTTGACTTTCCTCGCATATTATATTACATTCGCATTTTAATTAATCACGGGCGCGCTGCAACCGCATGAAATTAAGTCAATTTAAATTCGAACTTCCTGAAGAGCTAATTGCCCAGGAACCCCTTAAAACCCGTCACGAAAGCCGCCTTCTGGTGGTAAATCGCAAGGAAAAAACCATTGAGCACAAAATGTTTCATGATGTGCTGGATATTTTTGACGAAGACGACACGTTTGTGGTGAACAATACCAAGGTATTCACCGCTCGCATGTACGGACAAAAAGAGAAAACCGGAGCACAAATCGAAGTGTTTTTGCTTAGGGAACTCAACCATGATTTGCGACTTTGGGATGTACTGGTAGATCCTGCCAGGAAAATCAGGGTAGGGAATAAGCTGTATTTTGGAGATGATGACCTGGTGGCGGAAGTAGTGGATAATACCACCTCACGCGGGCGCACCATTCGCTTTCTTTTTGATGGTGATGACGAGGCGTTCACCCGTGTGATCAAGAAGCTTGGTGAAACGCCTATTCCCAAATACATTTCGCGTGCAGTAAAGCCGGAAGATGAGCACTGGTATCAGAGCCAGTTTGCCAAATATGTAGGTGCTGTTGCGGCGCCTGCTGCACAGTTGCACCTTACCCGTGAATTGCTGATGCGATTGGATATCAAAGGGATAAAATTTGCAGAGATAACTTTGCATCTTGGCCTTGGCGCTTTCCGTGAGGTAGAGGTGGAAGACCTTACCAAACATAAGATGGACAGTGAGTTTTACAGCATAGACCAAACGGCCTGCGATATCGTGAATGGTTCCATTGACAAGCGCAAGCGTGTTGTGGCAGTGGGAGGTTCGGTTATGCGTGCTATGGAAAGCAGTGTAAGCTCCACCAAAACCCTGAATCCCGGAGCGGGCTGGTCTGATAAATTCATTTTCCCGCCCCATGATTTTAGCGTGGCCAATGCGTTTATTACCAACCTGCATCAGCCGGAAAGTCCGTTGTACATGATGGCCTGTGCCTACACCAGCCATGAGTTTATGACCCACGTGTATCAGGAAGCCATCAAGGAGAAGTATCGTTTCCTTTGCTATGGCGATGCGATGTTGATCATGTAAAAAATACAATAAGTACCATAAAAAAAGCCCCGGAAACGGGGCTTTTTTTTAGGCTATCAAGCGTATAAAGTTAGTTCAGAATAAGTTTGGTGGTTATGTTGCCGGTTTTCACAACATAGATGCCACGGGGAAGGTAATCCACAGACAAGGTTTTGGTGCCTGTGTTCAGGTTTGTTTGGAGAACTATACGACCGGTAGTACTTATGAGTTGTAAAACCTGAGCTTCAGGACTCATTACCTGCAGGGTCTGCTGAGCAGGATTGGGCTGAATAAAAAAATTGCTTGAGGTGGTTTCAAAAACAGCAGGAATGGCACGGCTGTAATGGCGGTCTTTGTTTTCACCCACCTGCACAATGCGATAAAAATTATTACGGCCATTTAGTAAGGGTTTTGTGTGTAGAAACTGATATTGTTGAATTGTAGTGCTGTTACCGGCTGCTGAAATTGACCCGATATTGGTGAAAATTCTGCCGTCTTCGCTGTGCTGAATTTCAAATAATATGCTGTTATTCTCCGAGGATGTTTTCCATTTTAGTAAAGCAGTCTGGTTTATTTTTTCAACTGTAAAATTCAATAGATATATCGGCAATGCAGTGACAGCATCTGAAATAGTAAGTTCTTTAAGGGCAGAACCACTTACTGTTCCGCTGCTAACAATATCGGCACCTACACTAACAGAAGACAACGCATCTACAGCCCAGTTGCTGCCATTGTGGTAATGTATGCGAAAGGCACTCTCATTAAATCCGGTGGTGCTAACACCTGTATAGTTGATGGCCATAGTTCCGCTAAAAGCTGCGGTAGTATTGGCAAACCGGTACACAATGGGCATGTAAGACTGAGAGGCATTGTTAACTACCGTTGTGGTCTTAATAATTTGGTTATTGGTAAGATTGAAGTCTACCGAAGGCGTGAGTGTTAAACCGGCAACGCTTAATGATTCCCCGGACTTTATGTAAAAGGAATTTGCATCTGAGCCGGTGTATAATTCTGTGGTCTGGGCTTGTGTCTGAAATGAAAAGACACCCAAAAGGAGAATGTTATATAAAGAGGGTTTAAACATATAAACCGGGTTTGTAAAGTGGTTCAATATTACGCTAATCTATCGAAAATAGTTGAATAATTAGTGATATTTATTTTGTGTTGAGATTTGCTGTTTACTATCTTCGCCAAAAATATCTTCCAAAACTTGAAGAACTTATTTCTCTTTGTTTTTGCATTGCCTCTCTATCTTTTGGCTCAAGTGGGCATAGGTACCAATTCCCCTAACACATCGGCCAAACTGGAAATTTCTGCTACAGATAAGGGATTTTTGCCTCCCCGGGTAACCCTTACCAGTTTAACAGATGTGAGTACCATTTCCAATCCGGCTACTGGTTTGTTAATTTACAATACCGCCTCGGCTGGAACTTCGCCAAATAATGTGACCCCTGGTTTTTATTACTACGATGGCAGCAAATGGCAGCGTTTAATTACCCAGCAACCGGATGCAACCGTTGAATTCAGCGTGAATGCCAATCCAAATACTGCCGGTACAACGTTTACGCCCAATACTCCCGCCAGCAAAGATTATATATATGTAAGCACCGTTAACAATTCACAATGGACATATAACGGTACCGCGTATGTTACATATACCCCTCCGGCCAGCACGGCATGGTATCTTTCCGGTGGAACCAACGATGCGGGCAGCAATAAAACAGGTAGTATTTACCGAAACGGAAATGTAGGCATAGGTAACACCAGTCCCAATGCAAGATTGGATATAAGAACCAACCCCACCAGCACCTCAGATCCAGGAGCGGGGTTGCTGGGAATCGGTACCGCTGCATCTACGGCTGCCAACACTGCCGGCGCAGGTGCTGTGCGCTATAGCACTGCAAGTGGAGGTGCTTTAGAATTCAGTAATGGTACAAATTGGAATACATTAACAAGCAATGTGCAGAAAGCAACCGTAGTGGCAAAAAAAACATCAGCACAATCAGTTTCAGATTTGACATCAACAGATGTGACAAATTGGGATGAAATAACTGATTTGACTAGTAACTTTAATCCTACCACCGGTGTTTTTACCGCTCCAAGATCAGGTAATTACGTTGTGTCTTTTAGTTTTAATTTTGATTTTGGAGCGATTAATGCAGGAACTGTGGTTGAAGCGCACCTGATTTCTTCAGGTGGTACTACCAATGATAAAAAATCCGTTGTTTCTTATCCTGCTTCGGGTTCTGCGCCGGCAGGAGCAGCAATTACTTTCACTATTAAACTGGCTTCCGGAGAAACTGTTAAACCAGTTGTTTGGCATTCACTAGGTGCTACAAAAAGTTTAAGGGTTGGAACCGGTGTGAATGACGGGTTTGTAAATTTTTCAGTAGCGGAATTGTAAGAATTCCATGATGCCGCATTGTTGGCAAACTTGCCAATCTTAATGAACCCGATTGTATATGTGCAGCCCCTTTTAGGTTGATTATAACGCCCTTTGGGCTAGTGGTGTTTGACCCTTTCAGGTTCAAGTTAAGAACCCCGATTGGACCTGAATACTCGATCTATGCTTGGTAGAAACGGAAACCAACCACCCCGCAATTTCCACCTCGACTCAGAAGGGATCAGCATGTGATGATGGATTTCCATTCTAAACCACGGGATATGCTTGGGATTGCATGACCCCAAAGGGATCAAATATCTGTAGCCGGAACGGCGAAAGATGTTCACGACCCCGGAGGTGGTCGAACCCAAGAATATCTAATACATGGCGGTTCGGGCAAAATTTCAATGCGCTTTTAGTTTCTCCATTAATAACGGCCTTACAAACATAGCCCGGGGTTTAAACCCCGGGCTATGTTTGCTTTGCTCACCCGTGATTTTTTTATGCCCACAACCTCAAAGCGGAGCTTTGGTTGGGGGATTACCTTCGGTGATCCAAAATGTCTTACGGAGGGTCTACAAACAAAATAGTCCCGGCTCACTGCAATCGGCGGTGATTTTGATTGCTGGATTACCTTCGGTGATCTAAAATGTCTTACGGAGGGGCCTCAAACAAAATAGTCCCGGCTCACTTCGTTCGCCCGGGATTTTTTTGTACCGCAACCTTGAAGCGGGGCTTTGGTTGAGGGATTACCTTCGGTGATCCAAATGTCTTACGGAGGGGCCTCAAACAAAATAGTCCCGGCTCGCTCCACTCACCCGTGATTTTTTTATGCCCACAACCTCAAAGCGGGGCTTTGGTTGCGGCCAAAAAAAATCCCGCACTCTCGTGCGGGACTATTTTGTTTGTGCCCAAGACTGGATTCGAACCAGCACGCCGTTTCCAGCGCTACCACCTCAAGGTAGTGCGTCTACCAATTTCGCCACCTGGGCAGTTGAAAGAAATTAGTGCCCAGAACAGGACTCGAACCTGCACACCTCGCGGCGCCGCCACCTGAAGACGGTGCGTCTACCAATTTCGCCATCTGGGCATTCACTGCCATTTTACATGGCAAAAATTTCTTTCAACAAGATTTTAGAACGGGGGTGCAAATATAGTGAATTTGAATGATTTTTCAAAGAGAATTCGGAGGTTTACCTGCGTTTACCCGCCTTCACCCATTTCCAAATCCCAAACAACACAACCGGCAGAATGGCAGCCACCCAAAAGGCCAGCTGCTCCGTGCGCAAATGAATGGGAATATGCAAGAAAAGCGCCACCAGCGCACCACTCACCGCACCACCAAGGTGCCCTTCGTGTGAAATGTTTGCCGCACCTGCCTTCGGTAGCTGAGATAAAACCATGGAAACCCAGCATATAATAATGGCAAACAACCACCCGGGTATTCCTACAGGAATAAAAAACAGGTATAAACTCACTTCAGGCAGCATCCACACAAACGCAAAAATCACCCCAAATAAACCACCGGATGCCCCGAGTGCACTATAATTCAGGTTATTGCGGTGGGTAACCATCGTGAAGAGGTTTCCGCCAATGATGGACAAAAGGTATATTGCCGCAAACCCCAGTCTACCATACAGCATTTCTACCGTAGGGCCGAAGTAATACAGCGTGAGCATATTAAATAATAAATGGACAAAACTGTAATGCGCAAAACCGGAAGCAATCAGCCGGTCATACTCTCTGTTGCGCGCCACCGCACGATACAGAAACAGCATTCGCTCCAGTAAAGCGTGATTGCTTTGCAATATCAGCCAGATAATGACATTGGCCACGATAATGCCCGTTGTCAATCCGGGTTGTATTCCCAACGGTAGGTTCACTGTTTAATGACCCTCCCTGTGCCGAGCTCTTTGATATCGAGTTTTACCAACGGGTTTTGGTAATAGATAATATTTCCACTGCCATAAACCGTTGCAGCCAGTATGTTTTTGGGATTGACCCTGATATCCCGGGCAGCATAATGGTAAATATAGGCATCATCCGACCGAAGATGCCGCGCATCAAAACTGCTTCCGTTTTCACAGCCCCAGGCAAATATGGTACCCTGCCCGGCAAGGTCAACATGCCCTGAATTGTTGCCATTCCCGTACAAATTGCCACAGAACAACAGTAATTTCTGGTTTTCTACACTGTTCATATTGATGTTTACCTGGTCTGTATAGACCGTATCCAAAAAAATAACCGATGCCGCCCCCTGAATATCGAGTGCATTGATTTTATGAATATTCATCGTGCAAATGGGCTGCACATTAAAACTCCTTACCCAGTTGAAATTGTTCTTATCCGCGATTACGCAATAATCCTCCTGCCAGTCCAATTTGATTTTATCAATCACATTGCTGCCATACCGAATCAATACCTGCTCAGGTTTCGTTTTGTCTGACTGAATGTAAACCTTGAATTTTTGGCCTACCCTCAGCTTTGTACAAGGCCTGCTGATTAGCAGGGTAGTGCTGTCTTCCGTTCCATAAGATGTTAAAAAATCCGGACCATTTTGACAGTTTTGCAGTGTCAGGGAAATAAAAAAAGATAAAATGATAAAGCGGCCCAACTTTTGAAGTTTACTTTGCAGTACAAAATTGCTAAAGGTGAGGCATATAATGAACAGATTCTTAAAATTAATTGTCGTGATGCTGTGTTTGCTGCCGATGGCAATCACCGCGCAGGATGATGATGAGTCGCTCAGCGATCTGGCCCAGGCCCGGGAAGCGATGCGCAAAAAAGAATTTCTGAAGGCGGAACACATCTGCCTGCGTATGCTTGCGCAACATCCTACGGATAATGATATTCGGCATTTGCTTTCACATGCACTTGTTTTTCAATCGCGTTTTGCGGAAGCCGACAGTTTGCTGAAAAAAGTGCTGGAATCCGACACCAATTTAGCCGGAACATACTGGTACATGGGTCTGAGTGCAGAAAGACAGAATAAAAATCTGACAGCCGTTTATCATTTTAAAAAGTACCTGGCAAAAACGGCAAATCCCTTAAATATCAACGTCAGCGCCTGGCTGCATGCGGCTTCGGGTTACAGACGTATGATGCGCAATGAGGGAATCACCACCGCTCAGTTCGACGAAATGGTGTATTTGTATAACCATTATCTGGAAGCCATGCCTACGGAAGTATATGCCGAGGCAGTAAGGGATTTTTTAGAGCGTGTTAAATCCAGAAAACCGGCCCCCGGACAAAAACTCGTTTGGGACGAAACCTCGGAATAGCCGCAGTAATAGTAACTTTGTGCCAATGCAGCCGCTGAACAAGAATAAAATCATCAACGACCCGGTATATGGATTTTTGACCGTGCCGTCCGAGTTGGTGCATGACGTAATTCAGCATCCGTATTTTCAGCGTTTGCGTCGCATACGGCAGCTGGGCCTCAGCGAAGTAGTTTATCCCGGTGCCACCCATACCCGTTTCCATCATGCCCTTGGCGCATTGAACCTGATGGTGCGCACCATAGAAACCCTAAGGTCCAAAGGTGTGGAGATTACGGATGAGGAAGCAGAAGCCGCATGGTTGGGCATCCTGCTGCACGATGTGGGACACGGGCCTTTCAGCCATACCCTGGAGCATACCCTGATTGAGGGGGTGAGCCATGAATATATTTCAACCTTGATTATGCAGCGGCTGAATAAACAGTTTCAGGGGAAACTGGATCTTACCATCCGCATTTTCAAAGGGGATTATCCCCAAAAGCCATTTTTATCGCAACTGATATCAGGACAGTTGGATATGGACCGCCTGGATTATCTGCAGCACGACAGCTTCTACTCAGGCGTGAGTGAAGGGGTTGTGGGAGGCGACCGGATTATTAATATGCTGAACGTGAAAGACGGCAACCTGGTGGTAGAAGAAAAAGGCATTTATTCGGTTGAAAAATTCATCGTAGCACGCCGTCTCATGTACTGGCAGGTTTACCTGCACAAAACTGCGGTAGCAGCAGATGAACTGCTTATTTCTATTCTGCAAAGAGCGCGTCACATGGCGGCCAATATGGCATCCCT
>Ga0164293_10003521_pt1 | contig 13339 bp, 10 predicted proteins | sample GEODES118metaG_FD_111487 | JGI IMG/M metagenome (GOLD analysis project Ga0164293, IMG submission 111487) | Eutrophic lake water microbial communities from Lake Mendota, Wisconsin, USA - GEODES118 metaG | ecosystem: Environmental > Aquatic > Freshwater > Lake | place: USA: Lake Mendota... | reverse complement strand
TCTAACTGGCATCGTAATCTTGCACAATGTCAAGATTGTGGTAAAGCAAAGACTAGATATAGTGACTGAACACTGAGACAGCAATTTTCGTGAAATTTAGTTATTATGAAATGGTATGATGAACAGAAGCCACGTGAAGGATAGCAGCAGAGTAAACCCATTGCTACTATGGAGCTTACGGAGTTGGGGAGGACTTGAAGCGACAGCCTTACTTTGATAGCACAAATGCTACGGTTCTTTTATAAACGGGTTTTATGATATAGGGCTACTCCTATAAATTGAAAAATATATAGTTTAGACGTGAAATTTTTATTTTTCCCTTGAAAATTTTATTGCTTGCTGAGAATTAAGGTTATTTTATTGAAATCAGCTGCAGCATTGATGACCGCTTTATAGGAATCAAAAATGTTTAATGGATAGTTGATCGCATGGTATGATTCAGTATTGGTAACGGTTACAACGTTGTCGTTTTGTTTGTATGAGCTTTCGAAGTGAGCTTCAGTTTTTCCGTTTATATCAGCTTTAAAGTTCATGTTGAAGCTGTCTAGATTTTTTACTTTATATCCGTTTGGAAGTATTATTGTTATTGTTCTGGTGTAAAAATGAGGGTAATAAATTTCTATTGGTAAGATTCTTTTGTTTTCTTGATAGAATTCCATTTGTTTGCCAATTGTTTCTCCAACTTTGAATAGAATGTTTTCTCCGGCTTTTTGTGTTAGTTCTTTCCCTTCGAAAGTTAAATCAAGAACGAAGGGTTTTTTTCCTATGTTTTCTGTGCCATCATTTTCTGTTTTGAGGATTTTAGCATCAGTTTCGTAGGTATAATTTTTAGAAATATCTTTTAATAATTCTTGGTATCGATCGTCTGGAACGAAATCTTTGATTGGTTGAAAATTCATGGCTGAATATCCACCATATTTGTTTACAGTGTGAATTGTAGGGTTTTCTATATCTTTAGAGAAGTCAACATTAATTTCCATGAAATCGTGTGTGATTTCTCCCCCGGGAATTTCGATGAAACCGATTTCACCTATTCCCATTTTGGCACCTCCAAATTCTTTTTCTTTGATGAAGAGACCATAATTGTTTCCGTAATTAAAATTAAAAAGCGGTAATCTGTATTCAATGCTCACTGGTTCGATGTATTTTTTTATACTAGGAAAATAGAATAAAACATCTTTTAAATGTTCAGTAGTTTCAAAGTCTTTATCAAAATATTGCGTAAATCTTTTTGAGGTAAAAACGGTATGTGTTTCGATATTAAAATTTTTAAGTACAACCAAATAGAGTCTTATTAATTCTAGTTCATTTGCTTGTTTTGTTTTTAAAACATCACCTAGTTCTTTGTTTCCTTCGAAATAACGATTGTAGGCGATTGTCTTTTTTATTTTGTTTTCAATGTTCCAAATTTGTTCTTCCGGATTGGATGATTTTGGAATAGTTTTACAAAATTCGTCTATAGATTTCAGGGACTTTTTATCTAATTCAACATAAAGGTTTTCGTAAACATTATTAGCAAATTCTTTATAATTGAATAAATTTCGTGCTCCAGATATTGTGTTAGCATCTAATTTATATCTGAACATTTTGATGTGAGCATCCCAGTTTGAGTATTTTTCATCGTCAGGAAGACCATCAATATTTGCATCTTCAAATGAAAGGCTGTTTTTTCCTTCTACAATTTTTTCTTTCAAAACAGCTTCCGGCAAACCGTTATAGGATTTATGTTTGAATACCAGATGTTCGGGAAAAATAAGTTCGAAACTTGCTTTTACAATTGGTCTTTCTGATTGAAAATCGATTGTTTTTCCTTTTAATTCTGGAACTTCTTCAAGTATAAAAAGCTTTTCTATTATAGCTCCTTTTTCTAATCCGTTAATTGCATAATAGTTATATTTTAGTCCTTTTTCTTCATCAATTTCTTCTTTAATATCCTTTTTGTTTAGTTCTATAATTTTTCCGTTTTTTAGAATTACACGTAATTTGTTTGTTACAAGCTTTTCATCTGTTCTGAATGGAATATAAACTCGGTTGTTGCGTTCGATTGCATCATCAGAATTTATCCAAATTTTTTCGTGTAAAAGAAAAAATTGTATAGCAGAATTTTTTTGGTTAATAAATTCAACTTTTATATCTTTTCGGAGAATTACTTCACTTTCATTTTCATATTCTTTAGGAATTTCAATTTTATCATCGTTAAAATTATAGTCTTTAAATTGATAATCTTGAGCTTGAATTCCATTGTAAATAAAGCAGAATAAAAGGGTAGTTTTTTTTAGAAGTGTTCTCATTTTGTTGAATTTATTTTTTTACTAATATAATCGTGTCGTTGTAATGTGATTTTAAATTTTTAATGCATTCGTTCCATGAATAGAAGTCTGAAACATCTAATAATATTTTTTTCAATTCAATTTCAAATTGTAACGTTACATTTTTATCAGTATGAATATAATTAATGGAATATTTCATTAATTCATTATCTAAACTTGAGTTTTTAGGAATAGTTTGTACTATTTTATCTGCTGGAATCTCGAGTTCAAAATTAAATTTGTTTTTGATTAATACATCAAATTCATACATTGATTTGCGATCTTTTTCTATAATAATTTTTTCAAAAGGTTTGTCTAAAAATAGATTTACATATAATTCGTTACCTGCTTGAATTGTATAATTATCTAAATCAAAATAAAATTCAATGTTGTATGATAAATCCCGATTTGAAATATTTTCTTCTTTGAAATCTTTTAAATTGAATTTGTTATTACCCTTTAATACTAAACTTTTAATCATTTCGAAACGGGCTTTATTGGAAGCATCGCCAATACTAGATAAATAGCGACTTCTAGTTAGGCCATTAATTGACAGTTTACCAGAACCTTCGATTTTATTTTGATTAATTTTAAGTTTAAGCGTTTCTTCCGTCATGTTTTCTTGTGCTTTAACAATTGGAACTGTCACAATTTTATAGTAATCCCCATTTCTTATCAACGCATCTTTACCTTGTATAAAACCGGTAGGTAAACCAAATCGAGTTTCTTTATCGGTTGCATCTAAAAATATAATTTTATCTTTATTTTCGAAGGAGGCAATCATGTGGTCATCAACGGCCGGAGTCGAAATATCTTTGTAGGTGTATGGAATCCTCCTTGTGCCAATCCAACAGATGTTTACATTTGGAATATTAGCATATTTTGCCATTTCGGTTATGATGCTTGACATATCTTTACAATCACCAAACTTTCTTTCATTAACTAATTTTGCTTCTCTTGGAATAAAACCTTCATAACCGTTTTCAAAGGCAACATATTTAATATTATCTTTTACCCAATAAAATATAGCTTTAATTTTTTCTTCATCATTCAAAAGATTCTGAGTTAATTCAAGTGTTATTTGTTTCAGATTTTCGTCTTCGGTAGTATTTAAATTTTTTACAAAACCTTTATAATATTCATACAATTGGTCTGTATTTCCTAATACGTCAATTTTTTTATCATTTATTTTATAATTTTTTATGTAGACAATTACGTGTGGAGCTATGTATAAATAGCCTGGATTATTTGATTCATATTTCAGAGGATTAACTTGATTTAATGTCCAATTATAATTTATTTTGCCTTTTTTTGTTGTTTTATTAAAGGTAATTTCGTTGTTAGGATCATTAAAAATTTTATATCCTATTTCAATATTTTCATCAGTATTAATTTCTAAGGATGATTTTTCCATTGGAATTGTATTGGCAAAAATATATTTATGTAAAAGGTAGGGATCCAAAAATTCAGATTGATAGGAATACACTTTTTTTGCACCGATTTCTAAGTTTGAAAAAGTAAGTTTTCTTTCTTTTACATCACTAAAAAAAATACTGTTTTGTGTAGCATTTTTATCATTTGTTTGTTTGATTGGAATTTTTTTATCTCTTCCGTTGTCATTGATGATTGTGAAGGCATCAAACGATTTTAGTGGAACTAGTTCAGAATAAGTAAATGATTCTGAATTGTTTTGAATTCCAATATCGGATAAAATAATTGATTCATAATAATTGTCTTGCAATACTTGTAACTTGTTTTTTTGAATTGTAAAGTCATAAGTTTGCGTTTCAGACAAAATCAATTCGCTGTATCCAGGATATTTTTTTTGAAAGTCAGAGATATTTTGAGCAATTCCAAACGTAGTTACAAGTAAAAGAAAAGTGATTTTATTTACTGATTTCAACCAATTCATCTGAATCATATTTTTTTGTTTTTTGTAAAACACCGTTTACATAAATTTTAAAATCTCCGTGTAAGTCATCATATTTATAATTTGCAACAAGAATTGGTTTTCCGTCTTCTAGGAAGAATTCTTGTACACCTTCATAATTGTTATCAATCAATCTTTCGTGTTTATATACTTTTCCATTGTGATAATATTCTATTCTTTCACCATGAAACATTCCTAATTTGAAACCTGAAATATAATTTGGTAATCCGTCTGAACCATAAATTTCCATATTTCCATCAAAACTTTCTTTAACTAACGAAAGTTTAAATGCTTTTTTTCCATTTGGATAATTTGAATCTATTTCAAAAGTTCCGTCTTTCACTTCAATCGGTTTGCCCAAAATTCCATTTGAATCTAATACTCTATAATACTTTATAAAACCTAATTGATAGCCAATTGCTGCTATAATTTCTCCTTTTATATTGTAGAATTTTTGTTCTCCTTCTTTAACATCATCCAACGATTCATACTCGTAAATTTTTTGTTTATTTTGATAATATCTGACAATAGGTCCAAATTCTTTATCAAAAATCATTGTTCTAGTTAAACGTAAATTTCCTGCCAAATCGTACAATTTTTCAAATCCATGCGTTTTTCCAGAATAATAAAAAGATTCTAAGGCTATTTTTCCATTAGGATTATAACTTTTGTATTCCCCATGTAATTCATCATTTTGGTAATTTACTTCGGCAATCATTGTTCCGTTTTTTTCTAGAATAACCCCTTTACCATTTCTTATACCATTAGTGTAATTATTTGAAACAACTACTAAACTATTATTGTCTTCAAATTTATGCTCTCCATTTATATTGTTGTAATTGAATTCATAATCTAAAGTTCCATCTTTTTTATATCCTTTTGCTTTAACCAAAATATTACTGATGTATGTATAGATTTTCATTAATTTACCGTCTTGATAATAGTTAAATTGATTAAATTCTTTATCATCTTCAACGATATAACCTTCATAATTGACTAAACCATTTTCATAAAAATATTGATATGGTCCGTTTCTATCACCCCCATTATAAAACATTCTTCGGTGTAATTTTCCATTTTGAAACCCTTCATACATTCCACTCATTTTGCCTTCTAAATTATTATAAGTGCCTGTTAGCTCTCCGTTTCTATTATAATCTGTCCGTAAACCATTCGATTTGTTTTCTGAAAAATTTTGTTTTACCCTCAAATTACCATTTAGATAAAAATATTTCCATTCTTTAGCTAATTTACCTTTTTCAAAATAACCTTCTGTTAATGTTATTCCGTTTAATGTTTTAATTTTATAGGGGTTACTATTTAAAGGCACTTCAATTGGTTTTGGGTTATTTGGTAAATATTGGAAACCCATTTTTATTTCACCAGCTTTGTATTTTTCTTCATAATATTTTTGTCCGTTATGATCATAGTATACATATGCTTCCAATAATTCTTTGTCATCATAAAAAGTTTCAGTAGATAATGTTCCGTTTTCATAGTATTCATTTTCCTTTTTTATCTTTCCGTTTTCATACAATATTTCTTTGGTTAAAGTTTGATTTTCTGAAAATTCTTTATATGAACCCATTACTTTTCCAGCTTTGTAATTTGCTTTAGATTTAATAATTTTTCCATCATAATAACTAATGCCTTCACCTTCAAGTTCATCATTTACATAATTATAAGACGTAGTTAAATCACCAACTTCATTGTAATTTTCTAATTTTCCATTTAATTTTCCTTTTGTATAATTTAGTTCATTATTTTTTTTTCCGTTTGTGTAATAGCAAATTACTTTTCCCTCTCGAATGTCATCTATGAATGTTAGTTCACATTGTTTTCCTCCGTTTACATGATATGTTATAAACGGGCCATTTAATTTTCCACTTTTATAATTACCTACACTTTGCAAGTTTCCATTTTTTAAAAATTCTTTTGTTTCGCCATCTTTTATACCATTTGAGTAATATGTTTCTTCAGAAACTTGACCACTTTCATAAAAATAACGTTGCAATCCATTTAACTCATTATCAACATAATTTAATTCGCTAATTATTTGTCCATGAAGATTTACAATCTTGAATTTTCCTTGATTTTTTCCATCGACCACTTTTCCAATCATGAAAGGATTTCCATCACTTAAATAAATTATTACTTCTTCTTGTTTACCAAAATGATCTATTTTTCTTCTAGCATAAACATTCCAAAAACTTTTAGTAATGTAATTATCTGAAAAATCAAGAATTTTTTTCTTTTGTGAGGTTAATTTTTTTCCGAGAATATCTTCTAAACTAATTAATGTGTAATAGGAAAATGCTTCAGTATGATTTTTATTAGCAATATCAGCAATCCAAGGAATGTAAATATTTTCAAAAAAACCACCTTCAATTTTATGTGTTGCAGTATATTCTACAATTGCCTGGACTTGCCGTGTGTAAACATCATCAATAACTGATTTTATTTTATATTTTGGATTTAAAGGAAGTTGATTTCTTAAAATAGTTTCTAATTCAGAAAAATTATCACCTGTTTCAGAAAACTTATATTTTGATGGATTTAAAAAGTTTTGACCCATTTTTGTGTTCAATTTTAATACAGCATCTTTTGCGTATCTTCCAGTTGGAGCATTTACTAAATAGCCTAACATTGCTAATGATCCTTCCACTATTTTACCATCTTCATAGGCCAAAAGCCCTATAAAGTAATGAGATGAAGTTTGGTTTGGATTTCCGGTAATATTCTTTTTAAAATAATCAATGCTTTTTTGTCTTTCTTCCTTTCTTAAATAAAGTACGCCAAGATTGAATTGAACCATAGACGAATTAGGCATAAATTTTTCAGCATCTTTCAACATTTTTTCAGCCAAATCATACTCTTTATTATCACTTAAATATATACCGTATTGAACCAAAAGTTCAGGAGCTTCATCCATTTCTTTGGCGTTGAAAAGTCTTTCCAATAAAAGTCTTCGCTCATCCTTTTTTTCAAGAGCACTCAAACACATTATTTTTTCGTATTGAGCTTTTAAATAATTTGGATCAGTTTTAAAAATTTTTTCAAACTCAGCTAATGCATTATCATATTTTCCTTCGTCATATAGCTTTATACCAGTTTCTAAAAAAGTACTACCATCATAAATTTCAGCATAGTTTTTTTGAGCGGAAACATTGAAAAATTGAAATAAAACAAAAACAAAAAAAAGACTTTTTTTCAATGAAAAATTAGAATGAATTACATCTTTAGAAGATAAGTTTTGCATTGTTTTCATTTGTTTATTTGTGTTTTTTCAAATATACACATTAAATCTAACTAAAGAAACCATAATGAATTTATGTGTTTATTTCTAAATCTTTTATATAATCTCCATATTCATAAAAGAATTGTTCTAAAAAGGTCATGTTTTTATCAAAAAATTCAAAAACTTTATGCCATGTAGATTTGTTGTTGATGCTGATGTTTTCGATTTCAACCCAAATTCTGCTGATGATTTTTCCATTATCTAGTTGGTAGTTTCTTTCGAAGATGACATCGTAAATGTATTCTTCTGTTAAAATATCTTTTAAGGATTCTATTTTTTCGAAATAGATTTTTCGGTGTTCTTCATCTTTGGGTTCAATGTCTAAAGAAACCATCGCTTTATTGTTGTCAACGTGAAATTTAAATGAAAAATCTTTTATTCTAGTATTGTATAAAAGCCATTTTCTTGGGTATTCATGTGCGAAAGTTATCCAAAATTCACGTTTTATCTTTTGTGCTTCTTCTTTGTTAAACATTAGTTGATAATTTTGGCTTTTATTTTAATATTTAGAAGAGGATATTCTCCTTCATCTGTTTTTTGGGAAGCAATTTCATCTAGAACATCAAAACCCTTTGTGATTTTTCCAAAAACAGTATGTTCACCATCTAAATGATGTTCTCCTTTTTTATTTTGAATAAAATAAAATTCAAAAGGATTGCTTAATTTTTCAGGATTGTTATCCCAACTTCTAGCTGATGCTAAAGCTCCGTAATTGTGACGAAATGATTTTTTAAATTCAGCCGGAATTAAATATTTTCCAATTTTTTTTCGTTCCTTTTTAGTGATACTTTCATCAGAATTCCCACCTTGAATTATAAAATTATTAACCACCCTATGGAAATAAGTAGTATTGAAATAGTTCTTTTTTACTAAGTAAATAAAATTTGCTCTATGAAGAGGTGTTTCATAAAATAATTCAATTTCAATATTTCCAAATTTGGTTTCAATTAAAACCTTATTTTCTTTGTTTTGCTCTCCATACCATGTAAGAAAATCAATAACATTCTCATCTGATATTACAATCGTTTCCAAATCATATTTTAGTTTTGGCTTTTCAATTTTAATGCTATGATGACTATTTTCTTTGACTCTATTTTTTTCTGATGTATCTTTAGATTTCTTTTCACAAGAATAAACAGAAAAAATAAGTAATAAAAGCAGAATTTTATGGAGTTTCATAATTTTTTAAAATATATTCCAAAAATAGCAAAAGAAAAGCTTCCTGCTGCAAATGCTCATTTAAAAATGGCACCTGTCGAAAGAATTGAAATGCTTAAAGAATTGAATATTGATAGTAAAAATCCACGTAAGGCAGCTGTAATGATGCTTTTTTATCCCAAAAATAATCAGGCACATCTTTTATTAATCGTTAGAAATTCTTATCCAGGTGTTCATTCTTCACAAATTGCTTTTCCAGGAGGTAAAGAAGAAGAGTTTGATGAATCGTTAGCAGATACTGCTTTGCGAGAAACAGAGGAAGAAATAGGTGTGCAAAAGTATAAAATTGAATTGATAAAATCGTTTACAGAAGTTTATATTCCTCCAAGTAATTTTCTAGTTTCTCCTTTTTTAGGGATTTGTCAATCTGAATTGAAATTTGAATTGCAAAAGGATGAAGTTGCGGGTATCATTGAACTTCCATTCAATGATTTTTTAGATGACAGAAAAGTGGTCATGAGAAAGCTATCAACATCTTATGCTAATGAAATTGATGTTCCCGCTTTTCTAGTAAAAGAGCACATTGTTTGGGGTGCCACTGCTATGATGATGAGTGAACTAAAAGAAACTATAAAATTGGTACTTTAATTAGTTAGTTTTTTATAAATTAGCCATCTTATTTTTCTCCAATAAAATATTATTATGGGATTATTTAAAAGAAATCCTTTCGGACATATTCTGTTCCTTAAAAAATGGCTTATTCGAGTTTTCGGGGTGATGACCCATCGTCGTTACAGAGGTTTTAATGAGATGCATATTGAAGGATCCGAAATTATTAAAAGCCTTCCGGATACAGGTGTTTTATTTATCTCAAATCATCAAACTTACTTTGCAGATGTTGTAGCCATGTTTCATGTTTTTAACGCTAGCTTGAGTGGGAGAGAAGACACTATTAAAAATGTAGGTTATTTATGGAAACCGAAAATGAATATTTATTATGTAGCTGCCAGTGAAACCATGAAGGAAGGTTTACTTCCAAGAATTTTGGCTTATGCAGGTGCGATTACTGTAGAACGAACTTGGCGTTCGAAAGGAAAAGACGTCAAACGAGAAGTGAATCCGAATGATACTGAGAACATCAGAATAGCTTTAAATGATGGTTGGGTAATCACTTTTCCGCAAGGAACAACCCGTTCTTTTAAACCGGTTCGAAAGGGAACCGCTCACATAATCAAACAACACAAACCTATTGTAGTTCCAATTGTGATTGATGGTTTTAGACGTTCGTTTGACCGCAAAGGATTGCGAATCAAAAAAAAGGGAATTCTACAATCAATGGTTATCAAAGAGCCTTTGCAAATTGATTACGAAAACGAAACTGTTGAAGAAATCGTAGAAAAAATTGAATTTGCTATTGAACAGCATGCGTCGCTTTTGAAAGTAATTCCTGTTGAATTGTTGCAAGAGCAAGCGGAATTGGACATAGAAAGAAAATGGAAATATTAAAAAACAGGTTCTACTTTGTATCCTTTTTTTCTAAGCAATTGAATTACGCCCATTTCACCGCCTAAATGTCCGGCACCCACACCAAAAAAAGTTGCTTTTTCTTTGGCAACTTTTTCAATAATTGGAATCCAATTTTTGTTTCTGTTGCTTAAAAGAATTTCTTCAAATTTTGAAGTGATTTCATTTTCTGATTCTTGAGAAACAGTGTAAATAGCATTAATATCCTCTGATTTATAGATTTCGAGAAGTAACTCCATTTCTTTTTTATCTTTCTCTAAATTGTTTTTAGCAGTTTTAACCAACTCTTTCATTTGAACTTCATATGGAATAGCATCAAATACGTTCATTTGTTCCTCAATTGATTCCAAACCAAAAACTTCTTCTTGCTGCTCTTTGATTACAGTCATTAGATTTCCTTCTACTGATTGCATTGCACAATCAATCATTTTAGGGTACAACATGGCACTAACCATAAACGGCTTAAACGTGTTGAGCATTTGAGCTGAATAACCCAGCTGTTTAGTTAAAAACTCATCAACAATTTTAAAATCTTCTTCAGACACTAAGGAAGACATTGTTTTACCGTCTTTCATCATCATACTTTGCATCATGCTTTGTTGTAAAGTAGGGTCGTCCATATTCAATTCTAAATACAATTGATTGGTAGCGTCCAATGCTTTTATTGCTTTTTGTGGCAATGTTGCATCACAGGTTATGTGCATGGTTCCATACAGATAGGAGGCTTCTTTAATTCCGTTTCCGGAAATTTTCCACAGTAATGATTTTTCTAAATTTTGAGCTTCTGCTTGCGTTGCAAAAAGAGCTAGTAAGGAAAGGAGTATTCTTTTCATCTTAGTAATCAATTTTCTTTAATTCTTGGTGATTATTTAAAAGCCTTCTCATTAAAAATCCGTAAATCAATTTATAAAACAACCAGAACAATCCAAATGTTATCGCAAATAAAACAAAATAGGTAATTCCGAGTATGATCCAAAAAGTTTGCGGATCTAGGTCTTTATTACTCTCAATTACAGAATTTAAATTTGGGTCATAGGTGATTTGCGAAATAACTACAACAACGAAAATAATGGCAAACATAGATAAGTTATACCAAATGTAATATTGAACGGTCTTGCGGGTTTTAATGATTGAACTCATTAATTTTTTAACGGTATCAGTTGTAGAAATAGTTTTAAAATTCTTGTAAAAGAGGTATATAAAAGCGATCACAACCGCATAATTTAAAAAAGTCAGCACTTTAAAAAGTGTATCAATATGATACATTTCCAAGGTTTTCAAATAGTTTTCATCTACAAATAGAAAACTGATACCTGACCATACAATCAATTCTGCAATGCTAATCATCAAAATCCATTTGACAATAGATGATGATCGTTTATGAATCATTGCATAAATTTGCTGTTCAGAAACTTCTGTGTATGAATGAGCGTCGTTTTTCCACGCTTTTTTTAATAAATCTAATTCCTCTGTCATGTTCCTACGGATTTACGATTTTTTTTAATTTCCCTTTAATTCTGTTCATCTTCACTCGTGCATTTACTTCACTAATGCCCAATGTTTCGGCAATTTCTTCATAGTCTTTATCTTCTAAATACATAAAGACCAATGCTTTTTCAATATCATTTAATTGTTGTACGGCTTTGTATAGCAATTTGATTTGTTCTTCTTCTTCAAAGTTGTAATCGTCAGGAGCAACAAATTGTTTTCTGCCTTCCATATCGGTTGTGGAAACCATACGAGTACTTTTTCTGTACAGCGTAATTGCGGTATTCAACGCCACTCGATAGGCCCAAGTAGAAAACTTTGATTCACCTCTAAACTTTGGAAATGCTTTCCATAACTGAATGGTAATTTCCTGAAATAAATCATTGTGAGCATCTTCACCCGATGTGTACAAACGACAAATCTTGTGAACGATGTTCTGATTTTCCTTTAATTGCTTGACAAAAGATTGCTCCAATGAATTACTCATGTGGTGTTAGTAGCTTGAGTGTTTAATTTGTTACAAGGTAGCTTTTTTTTCAGAAGCTAATCCCGCTTTTCATTTCAAGCTCTTTTCTCAATATGTTTTTTTCAAAGCTTTTTCAAGAGCTTCCGCTGGTCGCTTTGACAAAGCAAGAAAAAATACATTTTGTTTCAAGAGGCTTTTCATTTCAATCGGGGCTAAAAAGTTACAGGTTTCAGGTTTCAAGTTTCAGGTTCCAAGTTTCAGGTTGCAAAAATTTTTCATATTTTTTTAATCTGTGTTCAAAAAAGCTATCCATTCAAGTTCCAAAAACTGATAAATTTCAGTTAAATTTCAACAAGAAAAAAAAGGAGTAATCCTTCAAATGTTAAAACTCCTTATCTTTACCATTCAAAACCTCAGAGCCTTAGTGCCTCAGAACCTTAGTACCTTATAAAATGAATATTCCAAATACAAATCTTCCCAGAATTGTCATCATCGGCGGTGGTTTTGCCGGAATTGCACTTGCCAAAAAGCTCAAAAATCAACGCGTGCAAGTAGTTTTAATTGACAAACATAATTACCATACTTTTCAACCTTTGTTGTATCAGGTGGCTACCGGCGGACTTGAAGCAGGTTCCATTGCGTACCCGATTCGAAAAGTGGTTCAAGAATATCAGAATTTTTATTTCCGTTTGGGTTTTGTCAATGAAATTGATACGAAAAATCAAAAAGTGATTGCTGACATCGGGGAGTTGCGGTATGATTATTTAGTCTTAGCTACCGGTTCTAAAACCAATTTTTTTGGCAACAAAGAAATTGAACGGCACAGCGTGGCGATGAAAACTATTCCACAATCGCTAAATATCAGAAGTTTAATTCTTGAAAATTTTGAGCAGGCGTTATTGACCAATGATATTCATGACCGACATAGTTTGATTAATTTTGTATTGGTAGGTGGCGGACCCACCGGAGTAGAATTAGCCGGAGCTTTAGCCGAAATGAAAAAAGCCATTCTTCCCAAAGATTACCCCGATTTGGATGTGCGTAAAATGCAGATTAACCTCATTCAATCCGGTGAACGGATATTGGATACGATGAGTGAAAAATCATCTAAAGAAGCTGAAGATTTTCTTGTGGATTTAGGCGTTAATGTTTGGAAAGATGTTCGG
>Ga0164293_10003518_pt1 | contig 13347 bp, 12 predicted proteins | sample GEODES118metaG_FD_111487 | JGI IMG/M metagenome (GOLD analysis project Ga0164293, IMG submission 111487) | Eutrophic lake water microbial communities from Lake Mendota, Wisconsin, USA - GEODES118 metaG | ecosystem: Environmental > Aquatic > Freshwater > Lake | place: USA: Lake Mendota... | reverse complement strand
GCATTGAGCCAACTCCACAACAAACACCGCCAAAGCGGTGCCATTGAAACGAGGCAAAAGCACTCGCAGAGCGTAAAAATAGCGGTCATCGGGTTGGCACTCGCAGGAAGGATCGAGTCTAAAAACTTTTCCTCTAGTTTGCTTGGTAGCAGTATCGAAATAACCAATATCTATGCTGACTTCGACGCCGCTCAAACCGGCCCATTTGAACAAGCCGCGGAGATCTTGTTGCTAAAGGTCAATACACTACATGAAATTGTCATGCGCGATATTCAACGCATCACCGCTAAAAATACGGCTGCGAAGGTCATCGTGCTCTATAACTATGGTCGAGAACAAGTCGCACATGCGATGCGGACTGCGGGGATGTTGGTTAGGCGTGAACCACTCACCGACTATGAATTGGCAGAGCTGATTCGCTCTGTTCTCAACGTCGATGCAAATCATGCCTTGAGTGAGGTCTCACCAAACTCGATGATTCCTGCGCGCAAATACTCTGACGAGACGTTGGCGCGGGTCGCAGGGATTTCAACCAACGTTTTATGTGAATGCCCTCGCCATGTCGCTGAAATCATCGCCCAACTCGCGAGCTTTGAGCAGTACAGTCAGGAATGTCTAAATAAAAGTACAGAGGATGCGCATCTGCATGCGTATCTCACCTCGGTCTCCGGCTCGGCGAGGGCGCTCTTTGAACATGCTTTAGAAAAAGTTGCACAACACGAAGGGATTGAATTATGAATGTATTAGGCACAGAACTTCTGGCTTGCTCTTTTGATCCATTGACGGGGTATTTCAGAGACGGTTGTTGTAACACCCAAGCCGATGATCTGGGTTCACATGTCATCTGCGCAAAAGTGACGCAAGAATTTTTGGAGTTTTCCAAGCAACGCGGCAATGATTTGTCGACATCGATGCCGCACTACCGCTTTCCAGGACTCAAACCCGGTGACCGCTGGTGTCTCTGCGCGCTCAGATGGAAAGAAGCCTTCGAAGCCGGTGTTGCTCCTCAAGTTTTTCTCGAAGCGACGCACAAACGTGCGTTAGATTTTGTCTCGCTAGAGTGGCTGCAGTCCTGCGCAGCCCCGAGTCCGTAACGCTACACGATGCAAACCGCCGAACTGACGGGCTCTGACCAATTTAGGTGCGTGCTTGAGCTTGGTTCTCACGCACGAGCTTCATGAAGCGGTCAAAAATCACGCCGAGCTGCTCATTCTCCTCGGCGCCTGCGATCAAAGCATCGACGTCCTTGCCCTCGGAGAGGAACCAGTCACGGTTCTTTTCCAGAAACTGACAAATTTGCGTCCGGTCCATTTCCGGATGGGGTTGAATCCCCCAGACCGGACCGTGCTTCCATTTCCAGATCTGATTGCCGCAATCACCGTTGCGCGCCAAGATCAACATATCGGGATGATCAGCTTTGATTTCGTCGCCATGCCAGTGAAAGGTCCTGACCCGCTCGGGAAAATCTTTGGTCAAAGGATCGCATTTAGCGGCCTCGGTAAATTCAACTTCCGAATAACCCGTATTGCGCGAGCCGCGCTTAAAGACCTGATCGTGCCCCATCAAGGCCGAGGCCAGCAGCTGACTGCCAAAGCACAAACCGAGCATGGGCACCTGCGCATGCGCAAGCTGACGCACAGAATCGTGCGCACGAGCGACCCATGCCTCTTGGTCATACGCACCCGCCACGCTTGCGCCCACAAATACGCCTGAAAATTCGCTGGTGTTGGGAAACTCACCTACATTGGTACGAAACTCGACCAAGGGCAAGCCGCTGTCGCGAATCGCCCGATCAAAGCGGGTCGCGGGTTGTTCGATATGCCAGTTGTTAAGATAAGCGAAGGGCTTCATACCGCAGTGCTCCGGGGGTCAGAGGGAGAAAAATCATCAGTTGCGGCAGCATCATAACGCGACGACAAGAGGGACTGTCACAACACTGTCATGAATTTGAAATCTATCTGTTTTATAAAAGAGGCATTGAAGACCCGCGCCACGATGGAGATGAAACAATGAAAGTCGGTATCAATGGAATGGGCAGGATCGGAAGACTCGCCCTGAGAGCCGCCTTTGGCGCAGCCCATCGGCCTGAAGAGGATCCCCGCCGTCACAATCGGCTCGAAGTCGTACACCTCAACGAAGTCAAAGGCGGAATCGCTGCGACCGCCCATCTGTTGACCTTTGATTCGGTGCAAGGCCGCTGGAGAGAGCGGATTGAGGTCGAAGGTGAGCACACGATCCGCCTGGGTCAACGCGCCCTCTCCTTTTCCTCGCATGCTAATCCTAGTGACATCCCCTGGGGAGAGCTAGGCGTCGAGGTCGTCCTGGAGTGCACAGGTAAGTTTCTGACGCCCGAGTCGATTCAAGGCCATTTTGATCGAGGTGCCAAGCGTGTGATTGTGGCCGCCCCCGTCAAAGTCGGCGATGTGCTCAATGTAGTCGTCGGCGTCAATGAGCACCTCTATGATCCGGCGCGACACCACATCGTGACTGCGGCTTCCTGCACCACCAACTGTCTGGCACCGGTTGTCAAAGTCATCCACGAAAGCATTGGTATTCGTCATGGACAGATCACGACGATCCACGATCCGACCAACACCAACCTCGTGGTCGATGCTCCACACAAAGACCTGCGGCGCGCGCGTAGCGCCATGCAAAGCCTCGCCCCCACGACGACCGGCAGCGCGACAGCCATCACGCTGATATATCCGGACTTAAAAGGCAAGCTCAATGGCCATGCGGTTCGCGCACCCGTCCTGAACGCCTCGCTGACTGACTGCGTGTTTGAGCTCAAGCGCGAGACTACCGCCCAAGAGGTCAACGACTTATTTACCCAAGCAGCAGCGGGAACCCTGGCCGGCATCTTGGGAGTGGAAACACGACCGCTCGTGAGCGTCGACTATGCGGGCGATACGCGCAGTTCCATTATCGATGCGCTTTCGACCATGGTGACCGATGGAACCTTGCTCAAGGTCTACGCCTGGTACGACAACGAAATGGGTTATGCCTGCCGCATGATCGACCTCGCCTGCCATATGCAAGCAAAAGGTATTTAACCCTCTATGTCCACACACGCCGCACGCAACTATGCCATCGTAACCTCCGCCTATTGGGGGTTCACCCTCACCGATGGCGCGTTACGTATGCTGGTATTGCTCCACTTTTATCGTCTGGGTTACTCACCTTTCACGTTGGCCTTCCTGTTTTTACTTTACGAAGCGGCGGGTGTGGTGGCGAACCTTGTTGGAGGTTGGTTGGCCACCCGCTTTGGTATTTCGCGCATGCTCATGGTGGGTCTGGTCACGCAGATATTGGGGTTTTTATTACTCTCTGCACTCTCGCCTGAGTGGACTGCCGCGATGTCCGTGGCCTGGGTCGTCCTCGCCCAAGGCGTTTGCGGCGTCGCCAAGGACCTGACCAAAACCGCGAGTAAATCCGCGATCAAAATCACTGCCGGACAAGCCTCGGGGCAGCTATTTAAATGGGTCGCATGGTTTACCGGCAGTAAAAACGCCATGAAAGGGGTTGGCTTCTTTTTAGGCGGCTTGTTGCTTGACCAGCTAGGTTTTCAAGGTGCGCTTTGGGCCATGGCAGGTTTACTAGGACTGATTTTGGTGGGGGTCGTTTTCTCCTTGCCTCCCATGATGGGCAAAAGCAAAGCCTCGAAATCCGCCAAAGAGCTCTTCGCTAAAAACAGCGCGATCAACCTATTGGCCGCTGCACGCGTTGTCCTCTTTGGCGCCCGAGATGTCTGGTTTGTGGTAGGTGTGCCTGTCTTTCTCTATGCCTCGGGATGGACCTTTACGATGGTGGGAGGTTTTCTCGCAGCTTGGACGATTGGCTATGGCCTTGTGCAGGCGATCGCCCCCTCACTCGTGCGACGCAGCGATGACGGCCTGAGTCATGAGGTACCAGCTGCCCGACACTGGTCCGCTATCCTCGCTTTGGTCACCGTCATCCTTTGCGTGCTCGTCTGGCTCGACGTCCGTCATCTCGAATGGGTCGTGGTGGTGGGCTTGGGCGTATTTGGCTTTGCATTCGCCGTCAATTCGTCGGTCCATTCCTATTTAATCCTCGCCTATGCCGGCTCAGAAAAAGCCGCCGAGGACGTTGGTTTTTATTATGCCGCCAACGCGCTGGGCCGTTTTATTGGCACCCTGCTTTCAGGTTTGCTGTACCAGTGGGGCGGCCTGCTGTATGCGTTGTTGGGCTCCGCACTGATGCTGATTATTTGTTGGCTGGTGACGCTGGCGTTGCCGCTGGTAAAACCCCTGGCACCACAGCAGGCACGCCCTTCTTGAGAAACAGCGTAAAGTAGCCTTGCGCACTCAGTCGCTCCAGCCCACTCATCAGCGCCGGGGGCATACTGCCTAGGTCTGAGGTTCGGATCGCCACATACGCAGGCGTTGTCTCCAGCCGCTTGATCAGAGCCTCTGGTGTCTTTTCAAGCAGTGCTTTGCCTTGGCTGTAAAAAGCTGCCGAAAACGGACGATGCCCGAGGTAAATAAGCGGTAGACCTTTGGGGTCTCTTGAGCGGTAGTCTTGGATCAAGGTCTTCGCAGCGAGGTCGTTGCTGCGCCCTGTAAAAGGCATACTGATGTTAAAGCCAGCCGCCAACACCATCGTGATCGTCAACCCCACTGCGAGATTGGTACGTACGAGATTTTGATTGGTACGTGTCGTGAGCCAACCACCGACCAATAACGCGAGCGCGGGCATACCTGGCATGACATAGGGCCAAATAATATTGCCCGCCATCGTGAAAAAGACTGCGGGCATGAAGGCCCACAAAAGCAAATAATTTCGCCAGGAAGCGGGCGTGGCATCCAGGAGGATGGATGATGCGGATGACTTGGACTGAACAACCTTATCTGAGGCTACGTCGGCTCGCCCACCGCGCGTTTGCCAGGCCACAATCGGAAACAGAATCGTCCAGGGCAAGACATCAGCCATCATAAAGAGCCAGATCGTACCGTAAGGATAATTATGCGCCGTACCGTATAAATCACCTTCCCAACCTGGCGACACAAATCGATGAAAATGCTCGCCTACGATGAAGTAATTAAGAAAACCAGGTGAGCGCAACTCGGCGATGACATACCAAGGCAAAGCGATCGCAAGCGTCAGCAGCACACCACGAATCCAGGGTAAGTCGCGCCAGATCGTGCGTAAATTGCCCGACACCAAGGCCCAGATTCCGCATGGCAGCCCCGTCAACACCACGCCGACAGGTCCTTTGGCGAGCAACGCAATGCCCAAACCTATAAACAACAGCCAGCGCTCCGACCCTCGCCGCGCGAGATCACCATGCAAGCCATTCCAGAAGCCCCGCATCGCCAACGTGGTTCCAACCACAAGGGCCATGTCCATCATCACCATGCCCGAAGCCAAGAAAAACATGACCGAACCGAGCAGCAGCGCGATTGCATAGGTCGCCCCCGTCGAACCACTCCGGGGTCGCATCCCCCAGAGGATCCAAAGCACTACCATTCCCGCCAACCAATGCGGAAACCGGGCGGCAAATTCGTTGATACCAAATACCTTGAAACTCAAAGCCGATATCCAGAAAGCCAAAGGTGGCTTGCCCCAGAACGGCACCTCGTAGGTAAACCAAGGAGTCACCCAGTCGTTGAGCTCGACCATCAGACGCGAAATTTCGCCATAACGCGCTTCGGTTGTATCCATCAAAGGCGAAAAGCCCAACAGCAACAAACGCACGAGAGCGGCGGCAAAAATAAACCAGAGTAAGTTTCGGTATGTCATAGCCAACAGAATAGAAACGCCGGGGCGCAAGCGGCCACACTCAGGTGTGGCGTTTAAGTGAATCAAAGCATTTTAAGCGGATACTATGGCGCATGCGTCCTCATAGCGTTTTCGAGCTTTTATTGTTGTCCTTTCTCTGGGGCAGCTCTTTTCTATTGATTCAAATCGGCGTCGCCGAATTTGGGCCTGCAGCCCTGATCTTTTTGAGAACCATGCTGGCCGGGCTTGTTCTCCTGCTTGTGCTTTTTTTTAGACGCGAAGTCTGGATGCTGCTTCGATACTGGAAAAATTTCGTTCCGCTTGGCATTTTGGACTCCAGCCTGCCCTACATGCTCTCGGCCTACGCCGCGCTCCACATCCCTTCGGGCACGATCTCGGTCATTAATGCGGTGACCCCTCTCTGGGGAGCACTCGTGGCCTGGCTATGGTTGGGTATTCGTCTGACTGTGACGAGCGTCTTGGGCTTGTTGATCGGACTACTCGGGATCACGTTTCTAGTCTGGGAACGTTTTGAACTGGCGCTGAGCGACTCCACCCTGGCACTCACTTCAGCCATCTTGGGGCCTGTCTGCTATGCCTTGTCTGCCTGCTATGCCAAAAAACATCTCTCTTCGTTTAGCCCCTTTGTGAATGCAACGGGCTCCTCACTCACGAGCGGTGTCCTGCTCTTGCCCCTGGCGTGGTACTGGTGGCCAACCGAACCCGTGAGCGGGACAGCCTGGGGAGCCGCTTTGATACTCGCTGTGATCTGCTCAGCCGTGGCGTATGTGCTGTACTACCGCTTGATCCAGCAGATTGGGCCCGCGCGTGCCATGACGGTGTCCTATCTCGTTCCTGTGGTCGGACTTTTCTGGGGCTGGGCACTGATGAACGAGCACTTCGGGCTGCACACCTTATTTGGGGTAGTACTCATTTTCACCGGTCTGTCGCTCGCCAACGGCTTACTCTTTAAACGCACAAAACGATCAAGCTAGCCGACTTCGGTTTATGAGCCAGACAAGCGATAGCATCACCGGCACCTCAACCAGCACGCCCACGACCGTTGCCAAAGCCGCGCCCGAGTTCAAGCCAAACAAAGAAATCGCTACCGCGACAGCCAATTCAAAAAAATTAGAAGTCCCAATCAGGCAAGCGGGTCCGGCGATATTTTTAGGCAGTTTGAGCCAACGCGCACCCAGCCAGCTCAACGCAAAAATGCCATAAGTCTGCAAAATCAAGGGAATGGCAATCATGCCGATCACCAAAGGTTGCGCGACGATCGTCTTGGCTTGAAAGCCAAATAACAGCACAACGGTCGCAATCAGACCCACAATCGACCAAGGCTTCAACGCCGCCACAAAGCCCGCGACCGCCGAGGACGACTTGCGTAGCAACAACTCGCGCGTCAGCACCCCTGCGATCAGTGGCAACACCACATACAACAGCGTCGAGAGCAATAAGGTCTCCCAAGGAACGGACAAAGACGTGACACCCAGTAAAAACGCTGCAATCGGAGCAAACGCGAACACCATCACTAGGTCATTGACCGAGACCTGCACCAAGGTGTAACTCGCATCGCCTTTGACAAGCTGACTCCAGACAAACACCATCGCCGTACAAGGCGCCACACCCAGCAAGATCATGCCGGCGATGTACTCGCTCGCGGTCTGCGGATCCACCCAAGGCGCAAAGAGGTATTCGAAAAATAAAACCCCGAGCGCGGCCATCGTAAAAGGTTTGATCAGCCAGTTGACCACCAAGGTCAGCAATAGCCCGCGGGGCTTATGGCCGACTTGTTTAATCGACGACCAGTCGATCTGAATCATCATGGGGTAAATCATGATCCAAATCAGGAACGCAACGACCACATTGACATGGGCAAACTCCAACCCAGCGATCACAGTGAAGGCGTCTGGGGCCCACAAACCGAGACCCACACCTGCCAATATACCCAAGCCGACCCAGACGGTTAAAAAACGCTCAAACAAGCCCAAAACACGATCTCCTGACGAAAGACATCCCAAATTGAGGATGCCATCATAGAAATAGTCACTATACACAGCCCAGATTACATTCACAGCACTGTCTGCCCGACCGAGGCAGAGATTCTCAGCGCTGCGTTTACAATGCCGTGATTGAGTTTTTTTTAAGCATTGAAATCAATGATTTATAGCGTCAAAGAAATTTTTTATACGCTGCAAGGCGAAGGACTGCGTGCCGGACGGCCTGCGGTCTTTTGTCGTTTCACCGGCTGTAATCTCTGGACGGGACGCGAACAGGACCGCGCAAGCGCGGTCTGCCAATTTTGCGATACGGACTTTGTCGGCACGGACGGTACGCTAGGCGGCAAATTTCAAGACGCTCAGCAGTTGGCTCTTCAAATCGCCGCACTCTGGCCCCAGGGTCACGCCCATCGCTATGTCGTCTTAACGGGCGGTGAACCGCTCCTGCAAGTCGATGACGCCTTGATCACCGCCTTGCATGCCCAAGGCTTTGAAATCGCCATCGAGACCAATGGTACGCTTGAGGTCCCCAAAGGCATCGACTGGATTTGCGTCAGCCCAAAAGCTGGCGCTCCCTGGGTTCAACGCGAAGGACACGAGCTCAAGCTCGTCTACCCCCAGCCCGCACTGATGCCCGATGACTTGGGCCCTAGCCGCTTTAAACACTATCTGCTTCAGGCAATGGACGGTCCAGATCGGCTGGCTAACACACGGGCCGCGATTGCTTATTGCCAGAGCCATCCATCCTGGCGCCTCTCGGTGCAAACACACAAAGTTTTAGAGATTCGTTGATGAGCGCAACCCAACCCCAAGATAAAAAACCTGCCGCGGACACCCCTTGGTACGAGCTCTCGCAGCGCTTTTACTTTGAAGCCGCGCATACCTTGCGCCGAGCGATCAAAACCGAAGGTAGTCAGCGTATACACGGGCACACGTACGAGGCCGAGGTCACCGTTTCGGGCTATGCGGATCCAACGACAGGCATGTTGGTCGACCTCGGCGAATTACGTCAACAAGTCGCACGCGTTAAAGAAATGCTGGACCATCGCTTTCTTGATGAAATTGAACACCTCGGTCCAGCAACGCTTGAAAATCTCTGCGGTTTTATCAGAAAACAGTTAAAACCCACCCTGCCGCAGCTTTCTTGTGTCATGGTCGAGCGCAAAGCGAGCGGCGATCGTTGCGTGCTCAGAGAGAGAAACTCAGCGTAACGGCAATCTTGGCGTCGTCATCGACTCCGGTTTCAAAATATCATCGAGCTTTTCCGCGGTCAGCAGACCACGCTCCAACACGATATCGTAGACCCGTTTACCCGTAAGGAGCGCTTCTTGCGCGACTTCAGTCGCGTGCTGATAACCGATGTAGGGATTCAAGGCCGTGACCAAGACAATCGATCGATCAAACAACTCTTTGATCCTCGATTCATTGGCCGTGATTCCGCGCACACACTTATGCTCGAGCGTATGAAATGCATTGGTTAAGTGCGTGACACTGCGAAACATCGAATACGCGATCACAGGCTCAAAGGCATTAAGTTGCAACTGACCCGCCTCGGCTGCAAAACTGATCGTCACGTCATTGCCAATCACCTCGTAGGCGACCTGATTCACGACTTCGGGGATGACGGGATTGACCTTGCCAGGCATGATGCTAGAACCGGCCTGAACCGCCGGTAGATTGATTTCACCAATGCCCGCACGGGGTCCGCTCGACAACAAACGCAGGTCATGACAAATCTTGGAAATCTTGACAGCAATCCGCTTGAGTATCCCGGACATTTGAACAAACGCGCCACAATCTTGCGTCGCCTCGATGAGATTGGGGGCCGTTTCAAGCGGTAATGCCGTAATGTTCACCAAATGCTCTTTCACTTTTTGAGCATACGCTGGATGTGTATTGATGCCTGTGCCGATCGCGGTAGCACCCAAATTGATTTCACAAATCAGTGGCAAAGCCTCACGCAATCTCAAGACATCCTCACCCAACATCACCGCATAAGTTCGAAACTCTTGCCCCAAGGTCATCGGGACGGCATCCTGTAATTGTGTTCGGCCAACCTTAATGATGTCTTTAAATTCCTCGGCCTTGAGCTCGAAGGCTTCTTGCAAACTCAACATTCGAGTCAGTAAACGTTGACAACCACGATAGGTGGCGAGTTTAAGAGAAGTTGGATAGACATCATTGGTCGACTGACTCATATTGACGTCTTCGTTAGGATGTAAAAACTCGTATTGTCCGCGTTGGTGTCCCAATAATTCCAAGGCGCGGTTGGCAATCACTTCGTTGGCGTTCATATTGGTCGACGTCCCTGCGCCGCCCTGAATCAAATCCACTACGAATTGCTCATGTAAATTTCCCTGGAGGATCTCTTGGGAAGCCGCCACGATAGCCTCGCACTTCTTTGTGTCCAGCATCCCCAGTTCTTGATTCGTCAGCGCCGCGGCGATTTTAATTTCAGCCAGCGCGCGCACCAAGTCCGGATAGTGCGAGATCGGCAATCCGGTAATCGGGAAATTTTCAATTGCACGCAGCGTGTGCACCCCGTAATACGCTTGAAAAGGCACATCGCGATTGCCAAGCAAGTCATGCTCTGAGCGCGTATTGTCTGAGTTGAAACTGGTGATAGTCATGTGAGGAACTCCGCAAAGGGATCAAGCTAAAACCAAGCAACAATACTCAGCCTTTGCGCCTATGCTACCTCAACATCAAGTATTTCTCTTTACAAAATTGAGTAACAATTCACTCACTTTTTCTGGCTGTTCTTGTTGGACCCAATGACCTGCGCCCTCAACCAAAAAGGTTCCTTGATAGCGCGTGGTCAGCGAGCCTTCGACACGCTCAAGACCCCCGGGGGTTTGATAAACACCCCAATCCTGAAGTCCACCGATGAACATCGACGGTACATCGATTGTTTTCCCTGCAAAGACAGCTAGATTCTTGTCGCCCGGATTCGCTCGGTAACCTTGCAAGCCACCCTGAAAACCGGTGCGCGCATACTCATCGACATAATATTTCAACTCTGTCTCAGTCAGCCATGTGCACGATGCAATTTCCTGCGCCGAAGGCATCTCGGGCGCGACTGACTCAGCCATGCCTTGATCTAAATCCATGACGTAGTAGCGTGGCAATTTTTCCCACTCGCTGGCGGTCAAACCCTTGAGACGAACGGGTTGATTAGGCTTCCAGTCCGCGCTTTTCATGTGATAGTAGGCGCGTAAAAAATCGTGCAAGCCTTGTTTTGGATGCCAGATGTTTTCGTTGGCAGGCTCGGTCGCGTAATACCGCATGTAATATTTTCTAGGTGGATCGAGCAGCTTGAGCTCTTCGTCGATCCGACTCGGCAAGACCGGTTTCACCACCTCGTTTGCCGTGTTGAACGGTAGCGCCACAGGACCACCCCGAAAAGGGGAACTCATCATCACCACCGAGCGAAAGATATCCGGACGCATCAAGGCGCACCAACCCGCAAGCGGTGAGCCTTGATCATGGCCGACTACGGCTGCAACGCTGCGATAGCCTAATGCAGCCACAAGCGCCAATACATCGTGCGCTTTATTCAAGGTACTGAAAGGGCGCAAATCATCGTGATAAGAAACACCCACCCCATCACTGCGCCCATAGCCCCTTACATCGGGTGCTACAACGTGATAGCCCTGTCGGGCCAGTGGCAACATCACCTTGCGCCAACTATAGGCCAGCTCGGGAAAACCATGTAAAAGCACAATCAGCGGACGACCGGGTCCGTCAAACCCGGCCTCCAAGATGTGGAGGGTAATACCATTGACTTCGTGAATCAGTCTGGAACGAATACCCTCAGGTAGCATCTTAATTCCGCTCTAGATTAATTGCGTCAGCTGTTTTCTTCCAAATCTCAAGCTGTGATTTGTTGAACGCCCCCATCTCTGCGGGCGAAGAGCTCTGTAATTCAAAGGCAATTTTAGCGAGTTGATCGCGCACATCTTTACGCTCTGCAACCTCTTTCATTGCCTTGGCAACGCGATCCACGACATCCTTAGGCAAACCTGCAGGTCCGAACAAACCCGCCCAAGGAATAATCGTCATCCCCTTGATACCAAGCTCATCAGCAGTCGGCACGTCAGGCACCAGAGGGCTTCGGCTAGGCAACAAGGCCATCAATACGCGCAGACGCCCTTCTTGCACCATTTGCAAGGCATTTCCAGGCGTTGCAAGCAATACTTGAATACGTCCAGCAATCAGATCGGCGGTCGCAGGGGCATCACCTTTGTAGGGGACATGCACCATATTGAGCTTGGATTCCTGAGCAAACTGTGCAGTCGTCAAAATGCTCGTGCCATTACCGCTGCCATAGTTGAGCTTGCCTGGATTGGCTTGGGCGTAAGCGATCAGCTCTTTCATCGTCTTGGCGGGAACCTCCGCGTTGACAAACATGAAGAAACCAAATTTTCCGACCAAAGAAATCGGTGTGAATGCGGTGAGAGGATCATAAGGGGGGATTTTGCGCATGGTCGGCGCACCATTCAACCCTGTTGTCGTTGCGAACAATAGCGTATAGCCATCAGGTGCTGCATTCATCGCGGCCAAGCCAGCAATCGCACCATCCGCGCCCGCCCGGTTATCGATAATGATGGTTTGACCCAAGGTTTCTGACAAGGCCCTCATCACGATACGCGCGGTCTGATCAGCCGCCCCCGCTGGCGGAAACGGCACGATCATACGAATGGGTTTATTGGGATAGCCCTGCGCGAGCGCGCCAAAGCTCGTTCCCACAATACAGGCACCTAGCAATAATGACTTCAGAAAGTTCTTCATTACTTTTTCCTTTATTGAATGTGAGCGTGATGCACTAAACGAAAGATCACTTTAAAGGCCAGGGCATTGCAACGAAGTGCTGCAAGACACCTGCCGGAAAATCAAGCACAAGAAAATATCCAAGCATCGTCATGAACCCAATACAACACGCGGTATAGAACACACTCTTGAGCCAACCAAGTTGCGTTCTCGCGATTAAATAAGACATCATAAAAATCGTGATCGACAAAATAAAGCCGATCAACGCGGTTAGTCCAAACAGAAAAATAAACCAGCGTAACGAAGGCCAAAGAGTGGAGCCGTCCGATGTGCCAGAAGCATGCGCGGCGACTTCTTGGTCGTAATGCGAACTGTGGCCGGGCTTGCCAGCCCACAAGGTCCATACGAACCACAATGAGAACACCACCATGATGATGGATGTCGACAAGGGAAATACCGCTCCCAGGAATGAGAGCTTGATCGTGTCGATCACCGCATAACCAAAGACCACTAAGATGATGAGCGCAAACGCTAACTGAGGCCAACGTTCACGCACAGTCAGTCCACCCAAGGGTCCGGCCTTGACGACGGGGGCAGCTTCTTCACCAGTCGAAGTTTTACTGGTGAAGACTGCGCCATCATCTGAGACTCTGGTACGCACAGCCAGAAGCAACGAGATGACGGTCAATGTTGCAAGAATCAAAACGCCCGGACGCTGTACAAACCCCCAGCCATAAAACTGGATGGCTTGATAAAGATAGTTTTCAACCTGTCCCGACAGCACAAATCCGACCAGAAAAGCAGGTCTCGGCCAGCCGAAACGACGCATATAGAT
>Ga0164293_10003516_pt1 | contig 13350 bp, 4 predicted proteins | sample GEODES118metaG_FD_111487 | JGI IMG/M metagenome (GOLD analysis project Ga0164293, IMG submission 111487) | Eutrophic lake water microbial communities from Lake Mendota, Wisconsin, USA - GEODES118 metaG | ecosystem: Environmental > Aquatic > Freshwater > Lake | place: USA: Lake Mendota, Wisconsin... | reverse complement strand
TAGGCAAGAGTAAAACTATCTAGTGCGCTATACCCTGATATGTCTAGATTAAAGTTGTAGAAATATTCTTTTGACTGCGAAGTACTTGCGCTAATCGGTAGATACGACGTTCCAATTTTAGGAAACGGTGTTGTAACTGATGTAGGAGATACTCCTGCTGAGTCTTTCCAGCTTTGGTTGTCTTCAAATGTAGATATAGAATTACTTGCATAATCAGTGCTTCCCAAAGATATGCTTGGGAAAAGTCCTACCTCATTAATTATTCCTGCAACATCTACAGGCAATGTTGTTTTATAAACAACTCCATACGTGCTTAGCCCTGTTGACGAGCTTGTTTGAATATCTATGCTGTTCATCGAAACTGGAGATTTATAAAACTCAAATCCTAGTTGAGTATCATTAACTGTTGCAGCAGTTGAACCTATTCCTACTGCAATATCTTTTAGATTAGTATTAGATTGACCAGCTAAGTATTGAGTCAAATATCTTTTTCCAAACTTAGTTATTAAATTTTTACTACGATATACTTCTTTGTTGTCTTCGTAGAATACGTATTCTCCAAGTAAATTCATGCTATTGTCCATAACCCTCTACCCCTATCACTGTGTCTCCGCCGCTATTTTTAACATTAAATACAAATTCAACATACTGATTCTTATTCTTATCAGTTACCATTGTCTTACTTACAAGAGAAATATCAGATAAAGATGGAGCTGCGAGGAAAACCGTTTCATCCCCTGGATCATCCCCTGGATCGTCTGGATCTTCTTCTGGATCAATTGCCGAATCAAATATAACATTAAGGCTTCCTGGTTCAACGAGAGCATAATAGTCTGGCTTTAATATTTTAATTAAAGGGTCGCCAGGGAAAAGCAGTAGTTTTTTTTCTTTTGCTGTTGACGAGGCTGGCTTTTTCATATAACTCATATTTACATTCTACCATTTCCTCATGTATGAATCGACCTACACGCCAGGGAAGTTGTTGGCGGGGAATCTTTATCGTATGTGCTGTCTATGGATAACACAATAAATTTACTAGCGTAGAATCCGCTTGGAATACTCAAATCTTCAGAAGAATATAGCTCATTATTTGGATAGGATATCTCAACAACATCTCCAATTTGGACAATTGGATTTAAGAAAGTCTCTAGGGATACAACCTTTTGCTGCTTAGACCATTGCTTTGACATCCAAGACGCCAGGTCCTTTGCTTCCGTCTCTCTTTGAATCCATGTAGAGTCAAATCCAACAATCTCTACCTTCTGAGCATCTGTAAGTGTTGGGTCCATATATTCAAATGAATCTGAAGGAACAATTGAGTTACCAATAATAACAAACTGCTTTTCTTCATCATTTGCCAATGCCGTAAAGGCTCCTGTATTATTTAAAACATAGACGTCCATTGAGAATAAATCAAGCGATGCTCCCACAACGGTTACGTCATTATTATTTACAAGGCTTGGATACAAAGGAAACCCTGGGGTTGTGAATCTAGATTGAATTCTTCTAAGCTCTCTTGCAACTGGACCAAATTCTCTTAGCCAAGTAGTGTTTGTCTGCTGGGACTTTTGATTAAATATAAAGTCTCCGAATGTTTTTGTTATAGGGAAGCCTCCTGCTAGGAATCCCTTGTAAGGGTCAAAAGAACTATCTGCAGTAAATTCTTCAATTGTTAATGGAGCAGCATAGATGTAGTCAAAAGCTGAAACTCCTTGAAGAGACATAAGGCCTATCTTTTGAGTTATAGTAAAAGGATCTTGATCAACAACTACAAAGGATTTATTGTTAATAGAAACCCTAAGAGTTAAAACTTTGCCTGGTGTTGGCTGTCCTGCAGCAACAGTGGGAGTTGAATAGTTGGCACGAATATCTACCCTATACATTTTTCCGCCATTTATGTTTGTAACAATAGATCCGTCATCTTCTTTTTGCTGATCTGTCATCTTTACAGGCTTGCCATTTACAATTTTATAAAAATTAATATCCCTGTATGATTTATCTGCGTTACTATTTTGTGATGTAGCAATAGACAGAAAATATCCGCTTGTATTATTTGCATTTAATGAGAATGCAAGTCCAGAGATGGTTCTTTGTTCTCCCGTAGCACGACTATCGCTTGGCTTCTTCAAGAGAGGGAAGTACATGTTCGTACCTATAACAAAATTTTCTGTGGCCGATCCGTCTGTCTTAGCGTATTTTGGAGAAACAGTTTTTTCTGTTACAAGGCTGTATTTTGTATTTTGAATATATTCAGTTAGGTTTGCATCTAGTGCACTTGGCTTTGACTCAACAACTGGAGCAAATACGGTCATCATTGATCTAGGAACTGAGTAGAATAAATCATTATTCTTTCCCACTCCTTTGCCATCTGCGTCTTTAATTGAAACCTCTTTTAAGGTAAACACAGAGTTATCTGTAGTGTATGCTCCTGCTCCCCCTACTGTAGAATCCCACTTTCTTCCTTCCCACTCTGCCTGCAAAGATGCTATGTCAGCACTGTGGGTTAAAGATGTAAGATCATCGCTCTTAACAACATCAAAAGCATTTCTTTTTTTAATTCTATATTGACCTGTTGGCTTAAAGCTATTTGGCTTTGCAAGTGCTTGACTTGACTGTATATCCGAATCAGATGTGATCCATTTTTCAACAGTAGGCTGTCCAGCTATCGGTGGAGAAGGCTCATAAGTATACTGAATAGCATCGTATTCAATTATTTCTTTTCCTAAAACTAAATATCCAGTATAAGAATAAAGTGTTGCAGCAGCTGAAGTTATCTGAACAGGCGATAGCTTAATTACTCCAAGACTTGCACCTGGAGTTGTTGGCGGTGGACCCAAGTCCTCAATTAAGGCTGCGGCTCCTAGTTGAACTACTGGAGATGTATAGACCTTGTCTCCATCTCCATCATAATTAGATGTGGTTTGTGGACTGTATAGAACTTTAATTGCCTTTACGCTTGGTATATTTTCAATTGCAATTGATGCTATGTTTGCAAGCTTGCCATCTGATGTGTTGTTATACCTAAAAGATGCCACTGGAGTTTTTGTATTATCAAATATGTATCCTCTTGGATAAAATTGCAAGATATCATTATTATCAAAGACTGCAACCATTTGTGTGTCTTTGCATAGGTCTTGAATGTGTTGCCAGACCGTCTTTGAGGGATCGGTATACCAATAAAACGGGGTTACAATTGAATTGTCATTTGTAGCTAAATTAAACTTATAGTTTGTAAATCCGACTGAGTCTAGCAACCTTCTAATAATTGCAACTGATGACATATCCTTTGTTACAATATCAGGCGGTTTAATGTATTGAAGATCCCTAGCACCATCTAGCGCATTTATTGAAATTTCTCCAAACTCGTCTACCTCATAGGAGTCCATATAAAAAACTCCAAGATTTATTTTTTCTGATTCGACTATGGTGAATGGTCTAATGATTACATTCTTATACATATTAATCTTTGCTTTATTAAAAGGAATATCTCTGTCATGGTAGGCATATGACCGATCATATGAATTTAAATTCATTCTTAATGAGTTTGCTGTGACATCACCTACTGGAACCAATCCATCTATTTGATCTGATGAATTCTGAGATATATTAAATGACTCTAAGGATGCCGTAACATCTCTTACTAGTCTTGCTGATATTTCAATTATTCCTAGATACCCGCCTGAAGTATCAATGGAGTTAATCTGTAGCTTTAATCCGCTTAAATTTATTCCTTCAGATACCGTAGCAGGCTCTGTCTCTGACCAAGATGTTCCGTTATAGTATAAATTTACTACTCCAGAATCTGGGCAAGTTGTTCCAGTGTATATTAATGACTCTGCTCCCGCCAAGTTAACTAGTTTAACAGTCCACGATGTTGGCTTAGAATGCGATGTTTCAAACTTAACAACAATCTTATTTGTAGCAGCAGTCTTATTTGCTGGGTAAGATACAGATAGAATACAGTTAGACAAAAGCATGCCTGCCGCTTTGGGAGTTACCCAATATTTATAGGCTGTTTTTGTGCTAGAAAAATAAAGTCTTTTGCTAAATTCTTTTGCAGAAGCATATGTGGCTGCGCTTCCAATGCCCGTAGTAGAAAGTGTTGAGGGTATGCTTGGGTCTCCCGAAATCATATACTGGATTCCAGCCTTCTTTGGGCGTCTTGGATCAATTATGCTTGTTATTGGAAATAGCTTTTCAAATGGTCTATAGGTGTATGTTCCGTCTTTAGAGGTCAGAGTTGCCGTTATAACGCCTTCTGGGGCTGTTACAGACGCTCCCAGGATCAAGTCGTTCATATTATACTCAAGGTGGCATCCATTGGTCACAGAGACGCTAACGGATTTATTTAATGCGTTTTTGACGGTATTTGATACTGATATCAATTTATACCTCTTCTAAAGATAAAGATACATCCCAAAACTCTTGCGGGACTGAGGCTGTAGTAGATTTAACATTTCTTTTGGATACAGTAAAACTACATGATGTAAAGGAGGCGAGAATAATTTCATCTCTTGCAGAAACTGCATTATAAGATATCTTAACCTTAAATGTTCCCTTACCTTTATTTAAATAGAATGCTCTTATATCTTCTGCACCCATTCCACCGTCCACGGTCATGGTGCTATATGTAGGGATATCTCCCCAAGAAGCGGATACTGTTTTTTTATCTGCAATCCATATTTTTCTCAATGAGCCATTTGACATTCTTTGAGTCTTTTCAATTCTGTCTACGTCTACCGACGCTGAGCCTCTATTATGCTCAGACAATTTTGTCCAAGTTGGGGTATTTGCGTCTGTGCCTGTGTCAAAATAAATTAATGATCCTACAGGAAGTGTCATTGGATAGCTCATGTTTTAATACTCACATTCATTGGGTTACCCTTCATTTTAGCATTTAACTTTGTATCTTGTCCAATGGCCTGCTTTGTCATTGATACCACTTGTCTTACAAATGCATCAGTATTCATACCTTCAGATGGGTATATGTTCTGTGTAAGATTAATTACGTTTCCGCCGCCTCTAGAATCGCTCATTGGCTCAAACATTTTGGCTGCTTGACCTACATCATATCTTGGAGATGCAAATGGTAGCTTAGCCATATTAGGGATAACCATTCCTCCAAACGCCATTTCTGGTCCACGGTCTCCAACAATTGTAGGAACCTTTGGATTAAGCTTCATGGTTCCATATCCAGCTTTTACTGCTTGAACATTAAGGCCTGCTGGTGAACCATCACCTGTTACTTTCCATTTTTTACCATTCTTATCTAAGAACTCAACACCAATCCAGGTAGAGCTTGGCCTTCCATTTTTAGTATTTGTTGTTTGTGTTGCACCTGCTGCGATTAAGGTAGATGGATGAACAATTGTAGCTCCTGCATAGGCTCCAGCAGTTGCTCCCAGAGTTGTAGGAACAGAACTAATCTTAGCGGTAGCCTTTGACGGACTCATGTCCATTTTCTTGCCATTAATATTAATGTCTCCTGTCATTGCGTCGACAGTAATTCCCTTTGAGGCTAAGCCTTTTGTAATAGCGCCTTCTACTCCGCCCATAAAACCTGCAGCCTGGTCTGTCACGCTTGGATTATTTACCCTAGGAGATCTCTTTAATTGCAACTTAGGCGTGACAATTGTTTCTGGTCTTGCTGTGTTTACGGTTCCAACTACACCTGCTGAAGCGGCTTGGCCTTCAGGTGTTTTTGCATACTCCTCTAGAGTCATTCCTAAAGCATAGGCATTAATTCTTAATGTAGTCATTGCTTGATTAACATCATTAATTTGTTGCGTCTGTGTTGCAATCTTTTTATTTAATGCACCTAAATTTTCTGCTGCAAGAGCTGCATTATCTGACATCTTTTCTTGTCCAGCGTTGATTGCTTTAATTTTAGCTTCAAGAGGAGCATTGGCCAATTTGTTTGCATCTTCAATTGCTTTCTTCTGTGAATTATATTGTAGGGTAGACTGAAGCCCTTCCATATCAAGGCTTGCCTGCTGAGCACCTGCTGTATTTCCAGTTGCAATTGCAGCATCGTATTCCGCCTGCTTTTTAGCAATCTCTCTGCCAAGGTCACCCTCTTGCTTTGCTGCATCAAGGGCTTTTAGCCTTGCATCTGCTAGCTTGTTGTTTGCATCTATCTGACTTTGTAAACGCTTTAATTCGTTTTTAGTATCAATTTGTTTTTGAGCGCTTTGGCCTTTAGCCGCTTTCTCTAGAACATCTCTCTGATCTGTTAACTTTTTTAAAGCTTTATAATTTTCTTTTAATAGTCCTTCTTTGTTTGCTGAAGCAACCGATGCGGCAACTGAATCGGCAACCATAGACAAATTCCTTACTGCTTCGGCGCCTAGTTGTGAAAGATCTCCAGTAAAGCCCTTTGCCCCAAGACTCATTTTTTCAAATAGGCTAACAACTGTATCCATAGGGTTAATAATTTTTCTAAGTTCTGGATTTTGTTTAATCATTTCTGCTCTAGTTCCTGCAGTAAGTACGGCCTTAGAAGACTCTAGTTTATTTAACTTTTTAAGCATTGCTTCTTGTGCTTGATACTCAGTTAATACTTTTGTGTTTCCGCTCTTGTCTGCTTTTGCAGCCTTCTTGCTTTTTTCAATCTCATCTATAATTCCAGCCTGTATAGCCATCAGACCAGTGTTGACTGCCTTTGCGCCTTCACGTCCATTATTTGCTGAAGCAGAAACATAATTGTTTATTGCAGATTCTGCTGCATCCTGGCCTGTTCTAATATTTTTAAATGCACGGTTGCCTACAGTAAATGCTCCAGCCTTTTCTGCCTGATCAGAAAGCTTAAACATTGCAAATATTTTTTTGCTTGCTTCATCCGCTGACATTCCAGCGGCCATCAATGCGGTCTTAATATCGATTGCTACCTGCGGAAGCTCTGATTCCTTAGATTGATTAATTAATTTAATTTGATCGGTATAGGTTTCCTTAACTTCTTTCTTAAGCTTTTTATACTCTTCAATTGTCATAGAAATAGGAAGCCCCGCATCTTGCATGCTTTCAAAAAGCATTTGGTTTCTTTCTCGTATGGCTTCTATATTTTTAACTGTATCAGCAAGCTTAGAGTTATAATCAGTAAACTTAAGTCCTGCCTTTTGAGCAGCTTCTGCTGTAAGGCCATAGCGTGTTGCTCCAATTCTTAAATGCTCGTTATGGTCTCTCATTCTCTTAATGCCCAAAGCAATAGTTGTAGAAAGTCCTGCAACTACAAGATTTGCCCTAGTTGCCATTAATGCTACTCTTCCAAGCATTGGTGCAAGTTTAGAACCGCTAGCTGCTAGCTTGTCCGCTTGTAATGCTGCTTTACCCGCACCTGGAAGTGATTGTGCTAATGTATTTCCAAGTCCGCCCATTCTTGATGTGACTGGTCCAGTCTTTCTGTCAGAAACTGCACCTGAATATGTAAATCCTTCTGGCCTTTGCTTCCCGCCGCCGCCCATCATCATAAATGGAATAATTCCACCTAAAGTAGATAGTGCTGTCCCCCCCATTCCTCCAATTTTGCCACCCAACATTTGTGCAGCAAAAGCTGCAATTAGAGGCCCTATCATTCCGCCTATATTATATCCTTGAGCCATTGTCGATCTATTTGGAATAATCCCACCAGCGTTTCTAGGAACAAAAACTTCTGGGCCTTTTTCTCCCACAACGTATGGCTGTCCAGCATTAACTGGTCCGCCCATTTCTCTTTTTTCTAAACCAAATATAACTTGCTTTAAAGAGTCTGTAAGTGGTGTATCTTTTTTAGATTCCCAATTTAAGAATTTCTTTCTTAGTATGTCTTTATCAATTGGTGATAATTGAGACAGAACAGCTCTATCTCCTATAAGATCCGAAGCAGCAGATCTTATAACTGAATCTAACACGTCTGGCTCAAGAGCATTCTTTAAAGACCCCTGTGCATCTTTAACATAACCGTAAGGTTTTTCTTTTGCAAGAGCTGCAGCAAACTTATCATAGAATAACTTTTGAGTATTCTTTCTTAATCCCGTGCTAGCAAATAATGTTTCAGCCATCTTAATAGATAGAGAGTTTACACCCCATGGAGCAGACTCGTACATGCTAGGCTTAGGTGCACCTGTTGGTCCAAATCCTGCGCCAATTCTGTGCATTGCTTTACCCTTAAGTACATTTCCAATCATTCCGCCGATATTAAATCCATTTTCTGGAGTCTTAAATGCGTTATCCGATAGACTTACGGAGTGACCCTTTTGTCTGCGCTTTAATTCATCTGCTGCAATCATTTTAGCAATAGCCGCTGGAGTCATTGTTTTTTCTGGAGACATCTTTAATGATGAATGAACTCCGTGCAAATCTCCATATGTTTGTCTTCTTGCGTCAGAGAGTCTTTGAATCATTGCATTATAAACAACCTTCTCTTCTGAGTTTAAATCGAATCTACTTATTGTTTGCTTTAGCTTAGGCAGAGCATCATTAATCTCCTTAAGCATACGATCATTATATTGATCTGCTGTCATACCCTTTGGAATACCTGCAGTTGACTCAGCAAAGAATTTCTTTGCTCCGCTTCCCTTTACTCCCATTAAGTTAACCATTGCTTGGTGTTTAAATGAAGGCATTGTTGCAGAGTAATCTCTTGGTCCAGAAGCTGCCCCAAACACACCTGCTGGTCCTACATCTGCAAGGATATTGCCTGATAGATTTCCTCTACCTAGATCTTTATCTCCACGCAATGCTGACGCTACTAGTTGTCTAAAGTATTGATCGGATGTAAACTTGCCATCTTGATTTGCTATAGCTGGATTATACTTTGACTCCAAAGCAAGAAGTGTTCTGGCACCCTTTGGATCGGTTGGGTCTCTCATTACAACAACTCTCTGGTTAGGAGTTTGTAGTCCATGTACATCACGAGCAATCTCTGTTGCTCTTAATTCAGCAAGTGCCGCTTTTTCATCTAGTACTGGCTTAACAAAAACTTTGTCTCCGCCCTTATTGTAAATTCCACCAATTCCAGCAACTGGGAAACTTCTTCCAGATGTTGGCTCTAGTAATCCATCATAATCAGTTACTGGAGTCTTGCTAAATCTAGAATCTTTGACTGCTTGGCTTGCTTTTTCCATAGCAGCCTTTGCTGCTCTTTGAGCTTCTACTTGCTTAATGGTTCTAGGCATTCCCAAGAACAGGGCTTTGCCGCCACGGAATAGTTTTTGTGCAAACTGTCCTGGTACCATTCCTCCAGCATTTAGCTTTCTACCTTTTTTAGACTTTAAGAAATCCATAAATACTTTTGTTATTCCAAAGTTATGCTTTAATCTTAAAGGAGCTTTAATAATTCTTTCTTCAGTTCCAGGACCAGTTCCTAAACCTAAAACTTTTCCTATTGTATCAATAGCCATTCGTCTTTCTGTTTCAGTTTGTGGTAATCTGTCTTCAAAAGGATTGTCGCTTCCTTGTGTTAGTCTTGAAAAAGTGTTTGTCCATTTATTTATTTCATCATTTCCTGCTTGTGCTTGACCAAAATTACCTTTAGTGCTTAATGTATTCTGTGCCATGACTCTGTCATGCTCTGTAGCATAGCCATGAGTGTTTGGAACCCACTTTTGAATTTTGTCATCCCATGCGGATCTACCAAATAATTCCATTTGTAATCTTTTAACTTCTCCTGCATTTGCAAATCCCATTTTTGTTAATGTGGAAAGCAAAGATGGTGATGGATGAACAGCTGAGTCTCTTTTAGCTACTGGAGTAGGCTGCATTTTTCCACTGCCACTTCTTAATGGTGCTTTTATAAGCCCTCCGCCTATTTTTTTATCTAGCTCTCTTGTTTGCTTTTCTTTTATTTCACGCATTCTGTCATCATTAATAGTATCTGTTTTAGGATCATAGGAATACTGTCTTGCTTCGTCGTATAGTTTTTTTGCAGTACGAACAGATTCAACTTCTGACATACCTAAGCTATTAAGGACTGCTGCATCATGCATAACATGTCTTACTTGATTATCTTCTAAAAAGTTTTTTGGAACATATAGCCTTGAAGCATATGCAGATGCCATTCTTATATTTCGCTCTGCTTGTGCTCTTATTTTGCCGCCATCAAATCTTCCCATGCCCGAGGTATTGCCTGGCCCGCCATTTAATTGAAGCATTAACCCTGGGTCACGTTGAGCAATATTTGCTGGAATAACCGCTTCTCCAGGAGTTAGAACAACTGGTACCGCTCCCCCAGCATTTCTAAATGTTGGGGTGCCCCCAAGTAGCTTACTAATTGTTGGCATATTTTGTTCTGTAGATTTTTTATTAATTACGAATGCGCCTGGTTCTGCTGTTGTGTGGTATGTGTCTGTGTTGCCTGTACCAGGAACAATGCCACCCCGAGCAAACTTAGGCTTTGTTGTTTGAATATTATATCCTGCGCCTGAAGTTCTTACTCCACCAAGTGCTCTTGCAATTCTATCTACAAGGGTTTTTGTTGAGCCTTTGTGGAACATTTCTTTCATATTTGACTTACCGCTGACTGGATCAACTACTGGTTGAGATGTAAGTGGTACTGTAGTTAAGTTTGCTGTTCTTCCCATTGACGTTGCGGTCATTGCTGTCGTTTCGGCAAGCATTGCCTCAACTGTTGCATTTAGCTGTATTACTTTTGCTCTTGCTTGATCTACTGTTATCTTGCTTGCCTGAAGCTGCTTAACAATTGCTTCGGTTTCTAATGCGGCCATTTGAGTAATTTCAGAAAATTGTGGTAGCAATGCTTGATATGAATCTGATAGTCCAGAGGTAATTGTGCCTGTTGCCATGACCTCAGCCTTTAATACTTTAATTTCTGCTTCCGATTGCATTGCAATTGCCGCTGTCATTGCATGCCACTTTGCTGCTTCTTGTGCAACAACACCTGTTGATATTCCATTTACAGATGTAACACCTGGAATCTTTGGAAGATCTTGATTCATATATGCTTGAGGGTTTTTACCAATTCTAACATTTACTGGAGACGCTCCTGGAACTGTTCCAAATATAGTTCCTGGCTGTTGTGTCTGAGCTGGAATCATATGAGACATATCTCTTGTGTATGCTTCGCCAACTAGTGGGTTATTCTTATCTACAAATCTTTGCCCGCTTGGACTTCCAGCTGCAATTACTCCGCCTGCAAGTGTTGAGATTCCTGGCTGCACTGCAACCTTTGCAGAGTTAGCCTTTATCTCAAGAGTATCAAATGATGCGGCAAGAGTATTTATTGCATTTGTTAATACAATTGTTGCTTCTGTATCCGAGTAGAATGATGTAGCAAGACCTTTAGCTGCAGCATCTGCTGCCATAATTTCTGGAGTAAGTAATTTAAATCCTTGTCCGCCTTTTACTAGCTGTCTTAGGTGAAATATTCCCTTGATGACATATCCAATAAAGTTGCCCATAACACCAGCCAACATAATAATTGGTCCAGATACTGCGGTTATTCCTCCTAGTACATTTAGGAATGTCTTTACTGGCTGTGGAAGCTTCTGGAAGAACTTAATAATTCCATCTACTACTTCCAAAACCTTTGTGCTAATTGTTAAAAATTGATTTCCTACTGATGCAAGATCTGCTTGAACTGAAGCAAGAGCTCTCTTAAATTTACCAGATGCTGACTCTGTCAACATACCTAATTCTCGGGCTGAAATATTTGCAAGATCCGTTGCGCTTGACTTCATCAAATCCATTACCTGAAGCGTCTGGGATCCTTCTTTTCCTAAGTTTGCAAATAGAGCGGACATTCTTGCATACTGGAACTTGCCGAATAGCTGCTCAATTGCTCTTGATTTGCTTAGTGGGTCTAAGTTGTCTAGGGCTGATTGAAGATCCATAATTGTCGCAGTTAGGTTGCCTGCGTTAGATGTTACAATCTGATCAATATCTATTCCAAAGCCATTAAACATTTCTTTAGCAACCTTTGTTGGGTTGATAAGAGAAGCCATTGCTGACTTAATTGCGTTAGCACCTTCTGATGCGTTTACTCCGCCTTCTTTCATTGCAGTTAAATACAATGCTAAATCTTTTACGTCTCCTCCAAGAGACTTTACGACTGGGCCTGCTTTAGGAATTGCTTCAACTAAATCTGCTAGGCTTGTTGAGGTTTGGTTTTCAACTGCGTTAAGGAAGTCAATAGACTGTGTAAGTTCTTCAGTGCTTGACTTAAATGCATTCTGAATAGCAAGAGTTGCCTTCATGGCCTCTTGTCTATCTACTTCTCCAAGGATTGCAAGTCTAGAAGTTTCTTTTGTTGCTTCAAGTAGTGCTTGTCCCTGTTGTCCAGTTGCAGCTAGATCTGCGGCAAGTCCGATTGTATCTTTATATGCAATACCGTATGCTCCCGCAATTTCTCTTGCTGTTTCTGAAACATCTTTTCTTACTTTTGCAAGCTCTACTGCAGATACTGAAGATAGACCACCGTAAACCTTTTGCAGTCTGACTAACTCTTGATCAGCTTCTCTAAAAGCTTTTTGTGCAGCCATACCGAATGCTGCTAGTGGTACGGTTAATCCTACTGTTAACTGACGACCTGCCCACTGAGTATTCTTACCCCAGTTAATAAGACTCGTTGCTCCATCATTCATCACTTTGTTCATGATGGCAAGCTCTTGTCTTGCTATTGCTGTCTTATTCTTTACTTCATCTAGACCCTTTGCAACCATTACGTTATATTGCATTAAGCCCTGTGCGTTTTTACCTACAGGTTGAATAATTGCTTGCTCAAGCATTACCTGCTGTTTTGCAAGGTCTCTAACTAGATTGCTAGTCCTCTTTGTATGCCCGCTCCATGTGTTGTAGTAGTCATTTAGCTTTAGTCTGCCTCTGTCTAAATTTTTGCCAAACTTTTCTACATCTGAAGTGAGGGATACGAAGTGTTGCGAGAACTGGCCTGTTGATGTAAGCGTTGTTGCAAACGCCTTATTCATTACTGCAATTTGATTTGCAAGCTTAGCGTTAGTTCCCGCTGTAACTTCTTGTAACTTTAAGAGTTGGGCAGTAGTCGCAGCCAGTTGGGTTCTTAAGCCCGTAAAGTCTGCGTTGGCGGTAATATTGGTGGTGATTAAATTATCTGCCATATGTATATGTTACTCTATAGAGTATCCTAATCCTGCTCCAATGCCGAATCCAGCTTCGCTGGCAAATGCTCCTTGTAGTCCAACAATATCATCTGCTGATGCGTTGATTCCAAGTGCTTTTCTTCTAACATCTTCGAAAGACGACTCCTCCTTATTTTGGTTACTGCTTTCATTTAACTCAACACCTTGAATCGAAGCTAAGAACTTTCTTTTCTCTGATTCCGTTTTTTGCATTGACTTAAAAGTCTGGACCATCTCTGGCATTGAAAGATTATCTTCTAGT
>Ga0164293_10003515_pt1 | contig 13350 bp, 24 predicted proteins | sample GEODES118metaG_FD_111487 | JGI IMG/M metagenome (GOLD analysis project Ga0164293, IMG submission 111487) | Eutrophic lake water microbial communities from Lake Mendota, Wisconsin, USA - GEODES118 metaG | ecosystem: Environmental > Aquatic > Freshwater > Lake | place: USA: Lake Mendota... | reverse complement strand
TTTCTCCCGGTCCCGCTTCCCACGGCCAGAGACCCGGACATAACCGACAATCCAATTCTCTTCTACCCACTTTCGGCCTACTAGGGCATACACGTCCTCGTCCCAATAATTATTCTTACCTCGCATGTGGGGCATCTGGTACTTATAGGTACGTATGATGCCTCTCTTAGAGTATCTCTTAAGGGTTGAGTAGCTCACACCCAGGACTTCCATTGCTTTCTTATAATCCATATTGAACCTTCTTTTTGGTGGGGACTCCGTAGTCAAGTGAGCACGAGGGCCCCATTCTATATCTATTTATCTAGGGATCCCGGTTCATTTTTTCCAGGGTGAACCTCTAAGGGGTCCTGGCGAAGGGGGCCCTCATGTTGGGACTCCGTAGATGACGGTATGTCGGGAGGTCGACGGGCGCGGGCCCAACACACGGGCTGATTGATAGTGCAAAGGGCAATATCCCGAGGGTAACCTGGGGAAGGGGATCCAGGGGTCCTAGGGTAGGGTGGAAAGAGGTTTTCCCTAGTATGTATATAGAGTCCCGGACTCCGTAGTCTAGCCAGAGATTCCTGGTTCTAGGATACCTAGGATAGAGGGACTCCGTAGTCATTCCTTCTTTTAATCTCCTCAGGTCCTAGGGTATTTGGGACTCCGTAGCGGATAAATAGTATTAAAGACCCTTGATGTTAAAATCATTTCTACAATTTATTAATGAGTCCCGGTCTGATCCTGGTCTGATCCAGTTAAGTAAGTATCTGGTGCAGCATGGGATCCAGGTAGATAGGTGGGGCCAGGGTTCTGCCAAGACTGTTGAACACCTGGAGGAAGAGATCCGGTCCGGTGAATCCAGATTGGTAAGTGAAAGGGGTACTCTCTATAGAGAAATAGAATTTGTAATGTCGGATGTTCTATATAGTTCTGGGGATGCAGTGTGGAGACTAGTAGAGTCAAAGCAAGTATTTCAGGACGGCCGGGTCCGGGTGAGGCAGAAAGATTCCTCTGTTTCTGAAAAGATGAAACCAGGGGAGGATCCGGTCCTGGGTCTTATTCGTGGTATAGAGGAGGAGCTAGGATTCCGACCTGATCCGGAGCAGATAGAAGAGCTGGGTATCCTAGAGGAGGAGCAAGAGTCCGGGAGTTTTCCAGGCCTCAGGACCAGATACAGGGGTCATCGCTTTCAGTGTTATTTAACGGACCAGCAATGGAATCCGGCTGGATATCAAGAGAGGCAACCTGATAAGACTACCTGGTTCAGTTGGGTCCGGGTGGAAGAATAAATAGTATTATGAAAAGATATATTAAACCATGGGAAGACTGGCAGAGAATATACGAAGGGGCCAAGGGCCTAAAGAGCAGAAAGATCGTTCTGTTGGACGGCACCTCTTCTGCTGGCAAGTCACATGCTTTAAAACATTTAGGGGCCCGACCCTATTGGAAGGCGAAGGGGACCGGGGGTTGGGTTGTCGTTGCCTCTGACGATTTTAGTGGAACCGGGAAGGGTGAAGGTAGAGAAGGGGAAGAGAGAAGATTAAAATTGGATCACCCAAATATAAGACCATGGGCTAAGGAAAATGAGGACGCAGGTATTGTATCAGGATTATACCGTAAAGATGGTAAAGATGTTCCTGAAAATCCATATGAAGATGAATTTATAAAAGGAACTGATCCAAGATTATGGTATGTTGCACAAGAAATAAAAAAGGGTCCTTGGAAAAGGATTGTTATTGATGATATTGGCAATGGAGTACTTAGATATCTGCCTGGAGTCCGGGTGGAATGGATCCTGCTACATGCTCCGCTGCCCATTCTTCTAAAAAACGTAGAGGAGAGAAACAAAAGAGCAAAACAAGACAAGAACTTTAAGAATGATGATAGGGAGGTTAAGATGGTGCTGGACCAATACACTGAAAAATACAGGGCAAGTCGGACCAGACCTGACCGGAGCGTGGGGGATCCAGACACAGTGCTTACCAGGAGCGAGCTCAGCCGGCTATTCAAGGAGCACAGACTATCTGGAAGGGAGACCCGGGATGTGCTAGACCGACTGGGCATCAAGGGGGATCAGGACCACTGGATCCAGGTAAAGAGTTCTTATCTTAAACCTGGAATACAGCTGGTGAACGTAGACCCGTCCAGGACTGATTATCTGGACCAGATCGATGGAATATTAAGGACCCGGTAGCGGATGGGCTGGATCTAGGAGAGTCCCGCCGAGCAATTGAAAGGTTTCAATTATGGAAAAAATCAATAAATACCTGATTTTTTTTTTCTCGTTTCTAAAATAAATAAAATAAATCATGAAAAGACAAGTAAAAAAGTTTTCTCAATTTATTAGAGAAAGCAAAGAAGGATTTAAGGCTAGGTCAGAACGGGCCAGACTGAGTCAGGATCCTGTTGAACTGGATCGATTCTCCAGGGATAAGTCCTATCAAGTATTAATAGAAGTTGCCCAGAATCCTTGGACTCCACCTGAAGCCTTACTAAGAATTATTAGTACTACATGGGGTTTTGCAGCCGACCTGGCGATTAAAAATCCTAACTGTCCGGAAGAGGCCCTGTGGTATGCTGCTGATAGTAATAGTTATTCTACAAAACTGGAACTTGCCCAATTGAGAACGTGTCCGATTGAGATTTTAATCTATATGTTGAAGAAAGGAGACGTCCCAGGAATAATGCGGGAATTAAAGAATTCAATACATAGATACATGGATGAACATCCTGAATATGAGAACGAGGAATTAGAAGGGATCATGACGATGATGGATCTAGGATTTAAATTCCCAGAAGTGGATCGAAAGGGAGTTATTCATCCAGGTGAGGATCTGGATCTAGATGATCTGGATATTTAATCCTGGTCAGATACCCAGATAGCCAACTCATAAGGTACAAATTCTTTTTCCATATTATTTCTTTTTAAATTGTTCAAACCATTCTTTAAATGCTCCAAAGTATTTGATTATTTGATTTAAAAATACCATAAATTTAATTTTTTTATAGATAATGTGATCCTTTTATCAAGATAAATAATAAAAATAATTTAATTTAAATGGCAAATTATATTAAAAACTATCGTCAATTTCGTTTAAATGAGGATCTAAATTCTAGCTATGATTGGCCGAAATGGATGCCAGATATGGGCACCCAAATGTTACTCTTTAAAGCAGCAGGTTCTCCGTCAGATGACGCGATGAAAAGCTATTTTGTGACAGCTGCAAAATCTCTAGCTGATCTTGAATTAAAATTAACGGAGCAAGGATGGACTAAATCTCAGGTTCCAGCGGGTGCATATTCAATAGATATGTGGAAGAGGAGTCAGGGAGATGCAATGAAGAGCCTGGCTGCCAAGAATGAAGAGTTCATGAATCTATGGACTAATAATGTAGAATCAAATCTAAAAGAATCGGCATGGAATTCTCCTGATAAAGGATCTATACATATAAGTACATGGGAATCTTTTGAAGACTGGGCTAACAATTCATCTGATCAACCTGGAATAAGGATACGTAAATGTGACTCTGTTAAATTAGACAAATGGCAGCATTGTAATGCTAAACCTATTGTTTGGAACGGAGGAGAATTAAATTTCTAGAATTATAGGATGGGTACTAGAAAATCAAATAGAGCTATAACTAAATTTCAATTATGGGAATCAGATATGGGAGACAAGATTAGATTTGATCCGTGGGATATCTCAGTTAAGGAGCTCATCAAGGCAAGCAAGAGTACTGATGAAAATATTAGAAGAATCGTTGCAGAACATGAGGCAACTCCAAGTAGAATTCTATCTAAATTGAGTGAAGATGAAGATGAAGCAGTGAGGGCCGAAGTTGCTAAGAATGATAATACCGATCCTAATATTTTATTCACATTGTGTCTAGATGAACATACATGGGTGAGAGAATGTGTTGCCACGAACCCGAATGCCCCGGTCAAAGTTATGCGAGAATTAAGTCGTGACCCGATGCCTGATGTGCGAATGTGGCTCTGTGCAAATAGATCAGTCACGGAGGATATACTGGTTGATATAATGGAGAGAGGAGAATCGAACGTGTATGTTAAGAGGGAAATTGCAGGTAAGATTCAGTCGCATAAATTCCTAAGCCAACTTGCAGAGGATCCTGATACTAGGGTACGCACGAAGGTTGCGAGAAACCAGTGGGTAATGGAATATCCAGATATCGTAGATAAATTGGTTGACAGTGACGAATCTATTGTGCGGGAAATAATGGTTGAGAACCCAATGACGTCAATCGATCATCTAGTTCGATTGAGTCAGGATAACTATGGATACATATCAGATCAGGCAAAACAAAAGGTTGAAGAATATCTGGAGGGAGCGGACCCTGAAGAGAGGAAGAGGGTTGAAGGTCTGATTCATATGCAAGAACTAGGAATCAAACCTTCTGGATCCACTGATTTAGGAGATATTGATTTAAGCGCCCTTGATCTAGGGGAATCTAATAGGGCTCAGGTTAGCTTTCAATTATGGGAAGCTGCAGGAAAAGAGGAGAAGAGGATGCACACCACTCTTGGAGAATTTTTAGACTGGTATCTATGGGAAGACTGGGAATCTGATTGGCAGAAAGTAAAAGACTATCTTTGGGTAAATGATAAACAGTTAAGCGATGGAGATGCTATGGCATATCATATTAAGTTTACCAGAAATCGTGACCTGAAGCTTACTGTTTTAGGTACCAGACATGGTTTTAACATTCATTGTTATTTTATTTTTGAGGGAATCAAGTTTATGGGATTTGATTTTCCATTTGAAGAAGATCCAAACACTCCTGACGCAGAGGAAGCAGTATTTCATTTAAACTTTTTAATAAGCTGGCTGGAGGAAGATTCAATCATGAAGTTTGCCAAGAAAGAGGATATAGCCAATTATTTTTGGTCCTCAATTTGGAGTGGAGTTGCAATAGATGACATTACCCCAGATGGATTTAAAAAATGGTACTTACATAAAGACATAAATCTAAATTGATAAATAATAAAAATTATAACGATGAACGAAGGTCCAATTTTAAATTATAATAAGTGGAAGATTCTAGAATCAGAAGAATCCCCTGAAACCTGGCTCGATTATAAATTTTTCTATAAGCATCTTCAAGTAGGTGGACTCGGTATAATATATTGGAACCAACCTGGATGTAGCTGGTGTATTAAATTAAAAGAGGAAGTATTTGATAAACAAGCTTTTACTGATTGGTGTAAGAAAACGAATATCAAGTGCCTTGATTTAAAACCCGGAGATCCGGATTCAAAGGATCTTAAGAAAAAACTGAAGACCCCTTTGGAAGGAACCCCAGATGTTAGAATAATTCGTCTAGCTAAAACCGGAAGTCTTGAATCAATTAGTCGAGAGATAAAGACTGGATATCAAGCCGGAGGAGCAAATCAGTGGATCGAATCAATCGATCTTAGTAAACTTTAAAATTCAGAAGAATCCTTCTCCACTCTATCTACCTCAGGAGCTTCCATCTCACACTTAATCAGATTAGAACTGTTATCCGTTCGATGAGAAAAATGAATATGTGAATCTACTGTGATGTCTGATCTATTAGGATCTCTTTTCCAGCGTTCATGACGGATTACTTGAACAATATCAAATGCCTGTCTACAAGTATCGTGCACGTCTACATTATAAATTCCCCATGATGCATGCTGCGGCAATTCAGGGTCCTGTATTAATAGGTTTCTTGGCCATGTAAGAGCAATATCAACTTGCTTTTCTATTTCATGTAATTTAGACCAATTTGTTGACAGCTTTACATCTTTCAGTTTTTTCCACTCCGGCTTGTCCTGCCAATGTCCCGTCTTTTTATTAACTGAACCGTTGATCAGGGCTTTACCGTCTTTAATTTCAAGTATTTCTCCTTGAGGAGTACGATCCCCGACTTCAGGAGTTTTGTCCGGCGTGCATGCTTTATATAAAAACTCTTCAAAAGTAGGATGTTCTTTAATGCGTTCAAATTGACCTATGCCTATGCGTGAATAAAAGTCTAAAGCTTTTTGAACCAACCAAAGCTGCTCATCTGTTAAATGTAATTTATTCATCTCTTTTTATTTTTAAAGTTATTTTGCCTGATTCTATATCGATGTCAATTGAGTTGACAATGTTTCCCTTTAATTTCTTATGTAGGGATCCCATATCTGTTCCTACACTTACGAAAGGCCCACCTGAAGGATCAACTGCATAGTACCCAGATCCATCTTCGCTAAATAAATATCGATAGTAATCCCCTCCTTTCATTACGAGATCATCTCCGGATCTTATAAATTTTATTGGTTTTCCATATCTGTTAGTAATTTGATATGACCTCGGTGAATCCTTGGTTGCAACCGGACTCAATTCTATCTCAATCTCTTCTGGAAATATTTGATTTAGGCCTATTCCCAGGCAAACTTTAATGGTATTCTTCATATGAAATTGGTTATTATGTGATGTATTGCAAAGCCAGCTAACATTCCAACTAGGGTTCCCTTTAGATAATCCTCCCATGCTTCTTCGTTTTCTATAGGATTACCGGGTGATATTTTGCTTTTAATTTTTAAACATTCATCTATCTCTTTCTGCCAATGTTCCTTACTTGACTCGCTTCCAACTCTTAAGATAACGCTTTGTAAATTTTCTATATGTTGATCAATTAAACCGATCAATCTCTTTTTTTCTTTTCGATTCATTGCTCTTTTACTTTTTGAATCTCAGCCGAAACTCCCCATTTTAACCAAATCAACTCTATGCCGATTGAACCGCTGAGTAGCCAACTGTGAGTAATTTTTAGAGTAGGTAGAAGATATGCTTGATATCCGACCCTAAATGTTTCTATTCTAAATATCTTCTTCATTCTTATCCAAATTAGATTCTAATACATCTAATAGTAATTGAAGATTAAATTCAATAGGTCCATACTCTTCGTCGGAGCAGTCAAAAACTATCCGGTCTTCTTCAATCTTCAGCCATGCAGCTCTTCCCCATCTTGCCTCTCCTGTATACACATCAACACTACCTTCTACATTAGTTCTTAATTTAACCTCAATGTAGAATTCTCGGTTTGGATCACATGGACCATTCTCACTATACCAGTCTCGCTCAATTGCAAGCTTAATCCAATTTGCGTTGTCTATGTCTTTACATCTACATATCAGTCCGCATGAACTGATTTCTCCTGTATCGGGATCAATGTCCCTGTATCTTACTTCAATCATCTAAACCATCATTTAATGTAACATCCCAATCTGAAAGATCTTCTTCCCATTCTCCAGTAACGTATATTTTATACAATTCTAGAGTAGTAAAGTTTTCATTAGGTAGATGATCGGCCGTCCAGCATAGAGCATCTTCAACATAGGTCTGAGTCACGCTGTGCTTCAGGATCCAGTCTCCGAATTTAATTGCAGATTCTCGTCTTTCCCTAATTGAAGTTGCCCTTTGAAAGGCAATTCTAGTTTCTACCTTTAATTTAATTTGAGACCATTCCTCTTCAGTCATGGCATCAATTAAAATATTTAAAACAGATTTATTCATCTTCTAAACTTATTCTTTTAATTACGTCCTTGATTCTAGTAAATACCTCAATAAATATTGGAAGGCTCATTAGAGATATCAAGAAATTATTGATATATGTATAAATACTAATTGCGGTTCCATGAGATAGTCCCACACTATTACTAGTAAATAGAGCAATTGCAATCACAAGAAATACGGTCTTAGTTACATTTAAAGAAAACCAGTGTTTGGCTAAAACAGTAGACTGAGCGATGATAACTCTCCTTCTTCTTTCATAAAAGGTACCGATCTTAATATCGTCTTTAGAATCCATAATACCGAACTTTTGTTCATAGTGACTGTTTCCTACTCGCATTGCTTGAGATATTTTACCATAAAATACTTTAACTATTATTGCGATTAGAGGAAGGCAGCATATCATGATCCATCCAGTCGGGGCATGTTGTATGAAGACAAAATATAGAGAGCCTATGATGGTTAAGATGGATGAAACGTAGAAGTGAAGATGATGTTCTATAAAATCTATTACGACGTGTAGCATCTCAGTTCTTGCAACCTTTGCTGAGGTATCATCTGATTTATCTCTCTCTAAATAGTCGGCAACTATTTCATTATAGATTTGAGTATATACTCGAATATCGTATACCATTCTCTTATACATAAATATGTTTTCCCCAACATGGGCTCCAAATAGAGCAAAGAGATAAGTGTAATCTTTTACTAATAGACCGTCAATTGCTTTGCCAAGAAAATAAGGCTCCAGCAGGAATAGGACCTGTCCAATTATTATATAAACATAGATAATAGCTATTTTCCACTTGTGCTTACCTAATATCGTGGTGATGTGTTTCATTTGTCCTCTAATTTTAGAGAAACTTTACCACTTGCTATTTGATCTTCAAGTCTTTTTCCATAATCAGAATTTTTTAACCAAGACTTCCACATTAATTCAAACCATTCTGGTCCATCTTCATATGAAATTCCTTCAATTTCTGCGTGCGTATTCATTGCAAGAAACGCCGTCCAATTTAATAACCAATTTTCCATTTAATCTTTTAAAAAATTTAATATTTTATTTTTTATTCCACACTGCTTGATGCCTTCATTATATGGTCGCTTACAGTGAACAAAATTTTCAAGTCCCCATCCATCGTGCATCGACATATTAAGATCGTCAACTGCAACCCAATGCGTTACTTCCGGATGTTCCTTTAGCCAATGTAGAATTTCAAGATGTCGCTCAATCTCTAAAGAGTTATTAAGAGTAAATTCATAGTGTCCGGGTATCTTGCCTTCCTTAAGTAAACTTTTAAAGAATGGAGTAATATCAAGGGGAGGTTTAATTCCTCGAACAATGTACATCTCTTTTAATTGTTCTAAAGTTCCCCATCTTTTCCAATCAGAGGATATGACGATCTCGCAGCCTGTCTCTTCTATTATTTCATTTAATACCTTAACTGCCTTTAAATTGAAGCTATCCATTCTAATATCCATAGGAGTTTCAGGGTTACTGTCGTAACCTTTTTTCTTATGTCTTCCTCCCCATTCGGATGAGAGGCAAATTACTCCATCGTGATCTAGAAATAATACTTTCATTTATCAGCGTTTAATACCTAATTCTTCTAATGTTTTTGGTGTATAATCTACATGTTCGCAAGAAACACAAATATAACGATCATCTACAACTAGCTCTATCTCACCCCAATTATCTCTAGATTTCATAACTTGCTTCTCATGAATGTGACCATGAATGTTCTTGCTAAAACGATAATCCATTTCCATTGGATGAATTGGACAGTGTGTTAGCATAACACCTTTATATTTCATCATCCCTGTGACTGAATCAACGTATTCAAGTAGTTTTCGAGTGTGGCCTAATTTATCATGGTTTCCTAGCACTACATATTTCCGGCCATTGAGTCGATTTAAAACATCATATTCTGCTTTCTCCATAGTCACGTCTCCCAGAATATATGTAACGTCTCGTTTATGAACAACACTATTCCATTTGGTAATAATATATTCATCATGTTCTTCTACACTAGAGAAGCCTCGATGTAGAGCCATATTAATATGACCTAGATGTAAATCTGCTATGAATCGAACATTTGACATTTAATGATTTTAGTTAAAATATACTAAATATATCTTAATTATTTTTATTTCGTTCAGCCTCTTTTCTTGCTCTTTCAGCAAGGCTCTTCTCGTATTCTTCGTCGCATAGAGTAACATGCCAACCTAGATCACGTCTAGTTTTTCCAGGATGTCCAGTGACTTCACATGTTTCGTGACTCAGTCTTTCTGCTTCGGTAATGCGATTGTGTATTGCATCTGAGCCAGAATTAATATAGAAGCGTAGGCCACCGAATTTTTCCTTAACTTGGCAAATTTGCTTATCCCAACCTAAAGCAATCAAGTCGACGATTAGATCTTTAATTAAGGGATACCATCCTGGCCCGCATTCAAATATTCCCGAGCTCGTTATTGGTCCTCTGTCTCGGTAATACCCATTTTCTAGTCCACCTATGGATTCTAGAAATTCATTGATTTCTTGATCTGTCGTTTTAAACTGTGTGTTCTATTTGTACTCTTATACAATCTTGTGGTAGTTTATGTAAGTGCAAGTAATTGTTAATGTACCCCATAATATTGGCACTTCCGACTGCATTTGCTGAATGAGTTACTACTTTAACAACTGTCTTACCATCCAACCATTGATTAACTAACCATTTGGCACAATCGTATCCAGTCTTTTCTGTAATGTTATCATAGTTGATTGTATAATTCTTAACTACACCATAATGCCATTCCCGCATTGCAGAATCACCCAAATCGTGATCCAATGAAATTAGTTCAATGTGATCCAACCCTACTGCATTTACTTTTTGAACGAACTCATCATAGGAACGAACAACAGTCCACTCCTCAATACCATCAACCCATGCATTATTAGGGGATAGCGGTGTTCTCACATCATCTAGATATATTCGATATTTCATATTCTTATTTTTTAATTTTTTCCAGTCACCTCAGTCAATTTAGATTCTCTAACATATCGTCTAATTAAATTGATTATCGTTTTTGGATCCTCAGCTAAGCAGATCTGTTCGCCTTCTCTTATTGGATACCATGCAAGGTTAAAGCCATGATTTTCAGTGAAGTCTTCTCTTCGAACTCGTATACCATTTATTCTATCTAAATAAATCCACGGTAAATTGAGCGACATTTCGATTTCGATTCCTATTTTACTTAAACGATTTTTTAATATAGTAAGAGCATTCTCCATTCTGGCTCAATTATTTAAAGATAATTTCATTAGTGATATGGTCCCACTCTATATTCCAAGGTAGATTTGCATATTCATAGCGCTCGTTTAAAATAGAGGCATTGAAGAAATGCGTATGACCGTCGAAATAATGTCCATAGCCTCCGTGAATGTGGCCGAACACGTGAATTTTTGGCCGGATTTCATTTACTCGATAACGTAACATTTCACATCCAACCTGTATGCTCTGCCCTCCTGGAATATCCAGATGACCAAATGGAGGTCCATGTGTAATTAATATATCGGTGTTACTCGGGATAGCATCCCACTTGGCCTTCATTTCATCCCCTTGTCTAGGTAAATTAAAGGCCCAGTTATAAAATTCAGGCTGCCAGGGTGAGCCATATATTCGAACGTTGTCCTCTGGAAAATCTCCATTAGGTCCATCAAAATATAGAACAAGATCGTCATCTTGTAGATATTCGATCGTCTTATATCCGGTTAAAATACCTAGGGCATGCTCTGGTTGATTCTGCATCCAGCGATCATGATTACCAGCAATGAGCACTTTAGTATCATAACCTTTTATTGAATCAAACCACTTAAAGAACACCGTTGCTTCCATTGGGCTATAACCAGAGCTCATAAAGTCACCTGCATGAATTAGGATATCTCCGCCAGGCAAGTTGCCTTCACATCGGCGATGCTGTGTATGTGTATCGGATATTAGTGTAATTTTAAATGACATATATAATTATACTGTTTTTCGTGTAGATGTTTAACTTTTTTCAAAATAAATAATTAAAATTATATTTATCGGTGGTCGATGACCTAGATTCTTTATTACATTTATATCAATCAAAAATATCTATGATTGATAGGGAAATACACGAAATCATGCGAATGAAACCTGGAGAAGAGGATTTAAGTCTAGTTAAATACCTAAATATCAAACTAGAAATTTACCAAGAATTTGTAAAGAATATTGAAGGAATAGATCAGATGAATTAAGGTCAATCCCACCACGTCCTAATGTCCTTTTCAATTAGTTGCCATAATAATTTATGAGCACGTTCCTGTTTTGCAATAGATTTTTCGAATAATTCTCTTTCAACTCGATCTATTTCTTTAAGTTCTTCTTCAGAATAATTATTATCCCATTCTGATTGCATTTCATATAGTCCTTCCTCAGTATTAGTCACAGGATTAAATGAAGTACGGTCCAGTTTTACAAACTTATGGGATCTATTTCCGTATCTTCTAGTTAATTCATCCTGATATTCACATGCATATTCTTCTTCATATACTTTATCCATCAGTCGAATGATTGTTCTAATTCTACTTGCCCTCACTTTAGCATCCATTGTGCAAGCCCGGTCTGATTCTAGGAACTCAGCCTGCTTTTGAAGTTGGAAACTAAATACCTCTATGGAGTATCTATAATCAAAATCAAATTGTTTCCAAATGATGGGTAACCATCTAAGAACATTCTTAATCTGTCTAATCTTTCTTTTAAGCCAATACATATTCTTCTTCTTTTATAGTTTTTACTAAATCTTCTTTTAAATCGGAAAACCGATTTGAATTATATCCTCTCCAGGTAAGTCCCATCTTAGTGGTGCCATAATTATTTACACCTAAAATTATATAGGTCCTTTGATCATAGAGATTAATAAACTCGCTCTCTACTTCATAGACGGCGTCTTTAATTACTTGAGCTCCTTCTGGGAGATTAGAGTCATCTACACAGATTACTTTTTTCATTCTATTATTTTTTCAACATAAGTACAGGTTTCTCCAGCATCAAACCCTTTTTCTAAAAGTAGAGGCAGAGATGGTGGCTTGCACCAAGCATACACCATATACCCTTTGAATCGTTGTTGCACATAGTCCCAGCGAGCATCCCACAGCTTTCTGAATACACCTTTGAGTCTATGCTCTTCGTGTACCCAAGAATCTAGGAATTTGATCTTGTTGCTCTCTTCTCGTTCCATGTAGATGTGTCCTACAATCTCACCATTAAGCATTGCGATCCAGGTCTCAAGCTGTTGAGCATTGCTTTTTAGGTGAATGATTTTAATATCTTCGATCATGGTTAATTTGATAAAGGTGCTTTAATTGTTGGATGTGACTGGTAATTTTCTAGTACAAAATCACTAGCGTCAAAGTGTGTTATTAAACTTAAATCTTCACTTAATGATTTATAAAAATCGCAGGTCTTCATATGGTTTAAAGTTGGAAGCGCATATGGTTCTCTTATTTTAAATCTCGGTATATTCCATTGATCAATTTCAGAATGTGATAATGTTGAACTATCCCCACTATTGTAGATTTGGTTAAACATTTCTTGATTAACCATCGCTCTTCGTTCATCTAAAGTTAACTCTCTACCAATCTGTTCCTTTGCTTGTTCAATATGATTCAGATACAAATGTGTATCACCCAAGTTTCCAATCAATTCATCAGGAACCATATTAACTGCTTTAGCAATTATTTCAAGTAATAAACCATAAGATGCAATGTTAAATGGTAAACCTAAGAATGTATCTACTGAACGTTGATTCCACATTAGGGAGATTGC
>Ga0164293_10003514_pt1 | contig 13352 bp, 9 predicted proteins | sample GEODES118metaG_FD_111487 | JGI IMG/M metagenome (GOLD analysis project Ga0164293, IMG submission 111487) | Eutrophic lake water microbial communities from Lake Mendota, Wisconsin, USA - GEODES118 metaG | ecosystem: Environmental > Aquatic > Freshwater > Lake | place: USA: Lake Mendota, Wisconsin... | reverse complement strand
AGCCTTCATCTTCAAGGCCACAGATGCCCCCGCAGCATCATCGGCTGAAGAATTGATACGCTTACCTGACGACAGCCGCGCCATCGCCGTCTCCAGATCAGCACGGTTTGCTGCGAGAGCCCGCGATGCATGGATTGACGGGACGTTCGTATTGATCACTACACCTGAATTCATAGCTAGTCACCTCGCGCTGCGCTGCCGGAAAAGCAGACGCCATGCGCTTATTCGGAGATCGGCAGAAAGGGTGTGGTGCTGAGAGATGCCGGTCCTCTCATGGTCTAAGTCGACACTATTGCCCCTACCTTTAGCCTAAAGGGGGACTTTTCTCGTGCGTAGACCGGCGACCGTTGGTCAAGGGACCAGCACCTTGCCCCAGAGGCTGAGGAGCGTCGCGTGCCCCGAACCAACTACTCGAAATCGTCCCGCATAAGGCCGATGACAGCCCGCGGGGATGCCTTGACACTATTGCGGATGCCAACGAATACCTGGTCGATTAGGGCTTTGTATTCGCGGTTGTGCTCATAGAAACGAGTGAATGCTACGACAGCACTGACGAAATCCTCCTGGCAGAAGTCGTCTCCTCGACCCTCCGCCTTGAGGGCCAAAATGAATCGCAGCACGCCGATCCGGCAGACCAACTTGTACATGCGTTCCTGACAGCTGTCTTCTGCTGGTTGCCATGGGAACAGCGTATCCATCATTAAGCTATTGACGTAATTCGTCATCAAGTGATCGGACGTTGCAAAAAAGCGACGGAGTGCCTGAACGCCTGACCGGTAGACGCCTGCGATGTACTCCGACGGCTGAGCTGCCTTTGCTGCGGCGCCAAACACGTCACCAACTTCCTTCAGCGCATCTTTTTGGTAAAACGATAAGCTGCCCCAGTTGATACTTTTAAATCCGAAGAGACTGCCGAATACCTCTGCCTGCACATCCGGTGCCGCCGGATATCCTGACGTGACCGACAGAAAACTGTCGAAAACAAATCCCGATTCGAGCTTTTCCGCGAATAAATCGAACGAATCCCTGCTGGAGAGCTCATCGAGCAATGCGCAAACGAGACTGACTACGCCTAATCGTTGCCACAACGGATACGCACTATCTCGAATGATGTCTATGATCTTGAACCGGATGCGCTGCGCAGCCTCCGAACTGATTTTTTTTGGATCCAGTGCCACGTCTACCGATAAATCTTTGACATCGACACTCCCGATGCTAAGACTCATGGCGCTCTCGTCCTGAAACATCAAACGCGCTGCCTCCGGGCACGCCGGAGTCAACGATCTCTGCGCCATCCCATCCAACCGCTTATTAACCCGTGGGTAATTTGCACAGGTTGGCGACAGGATCGACGGCCCGAACGCCCGCTGTAGCTTACAAAGACTGTCCTCTGCAAGGAAAGAGCAGCGGCCCCTTGCATCCATCACGATTACGCCGTAGTTTGCATCATGACGCTCATTGTGCGAAACCGGCTTGATCTTTGACCTGATTTCTCCGACGCCCCCACCCATAACAAGCGACTTGTAGCGCTTATAAGTGGTCTTGTCCAAGCTCACTTGCCATCCCGCACAGCAGGTATCAGCACAACGTGAACCAACGCACTTAAAATCCTGCGCGTATTGTGGGATGAACGTAGGTGCTGTCTTTTTCTCCATCAGTTCATCTCCAATAGCTCAATCAATCCTTACGACTCAGATTCAGCGACTGCTCCAGCTGCGAGGAAGTGCTCTTGAAAGCTGCCAATGCGCTGTTCAGTGCTGCAAATTGTCTCTCGTAGTTCTCTTTAATCCGTTCAACATATCGATCAAGAGCGCTTTGCTTTTTATCAATTCGCACTAGCATATCTTCGTGCCCTTTTGTCATGAGTGTTAAGGGCCCTCGCGAAGACAGCGTCATCTGATGCGTCAACACAGCAATGTCACCTGCAACACCACTTTTACCACCTGACGACAGATACGGACTCGGGGCGTTATTGCTTAATAAATTGATGACATCATCCGGCGTTGATTCAAAGACGGTGATAAATTTTGAGGTGTCATCAAATGTGAGGACGCCGTCCCGGTTGAAGGTGATCCCTAGCGCGCTCAACCGGTTCACTGACGTCGGCTTTTCTGTGTACTCCGCCATCAATGCGGCCCGCAGTCTCGAAGCAAGGCTCTTGGCAGACGGATCGTTCTGCAAACTGCCGGCTATGGCGTCGCCGTTGATCTTTGGGCCAGTCGCTTTCCGAATAAAGTCGGAAATCGTGTTATAGGTTGCCACAAAATTCTGTATGTTCGCGACTACAGACGCCGAATCTGGACGAGTTGAAATCGTCACCGGGTTTGTTGTGGCTGACCGTAGATCAAGCGTCACACCGCCGATAACATCATCGACGGTGTTCGAAGACCGTTCGATGCGCAGACCATTCACATAGAATACTGAATTTCGGGGAGGTGTAAGTTGCTCAAAGTTCAATTCAGCGGGGTCGCTAGACGTGAGCATAAACTCATTTGCGATCCCCGATTTCCCCTGAACGACGATGGTCAGCGGCGCCCCGGCGCCAGTATTGAGCAACGATGCTTGGACTTGGGAATTACTGGCGTTTGTTTTGATCCAATCGTTAATTGCTGTGACAATCTGTGCCGGTGTCTTCCCCGTACTGACCACGATTTCGGGAGAAGGGTCTGGATCTGGTCGTGGAAATCCCGGAATCGCCAGAGTCAGCCGGATCTCTTTTGAGGTTGTGTAGTTTGCGGACAATGCGGTGCTTTTCATCCGCTTAGACTCAGCTAACTGATCCACAACTACGGAATAATCGCCGGCCTGTACCGTCGTCGTATTCGGCGATGTGCGGACTGCTGCAGCATCTGAGGTTGTTACTTGCGAGACGCGAAGCGCGGCACGGGTTGAGATATCAGTCGCGGACTGTTTGAGCGCTGACAACCCGTTCCTAAGGAGAGCGATGTTTGAGATCGCCACTTCGGCCTTTCTTTTTTCATTATCAATTATCTTCTGTCGCGGTGCTTTAGTAGCAGCAACCAGATTTGTCGTCAATTCTTTTGTATCAATGTCTGAGACACCCATTGATTTGATAATGTTAGTTGTTGTCATCAGACGTCACCAAGCATCAACGCAAGCTGTCGAGCAGCGATAGCTGCGACAATCGCCCCAACATACTCTGTGTTGCTTCCATCAGAAGTTCTTGCTTCTTGAGCTGTGCCAATGCTAACGGGAAGTCAAGATCTCTGAGCTCTGAAAGCGCCTGCTGCGCACGGATAGATGTCTCCTGCGCTTGACGCTCGGTCATTTCGAGGCGCTGCTGAATTCCTCCGGTTTTCGCGATAGCAATCCCGATGTTGTTAACGATACTGTTGACGTCTGCGAGGCCCTCTACGCGCTTAGGCATATCGCCAGACCGATACGCGTGCTCCAGTTCGGTGAGGGCTGCAAACATATCGATAGTGCCACCAGTTCTTGGGACACCCTTCCAGATGTTCGGCCCTGGGACGCTGACATCCTCATAGCTGTTATCACTCACGCGCACACGGAACGGAGTGCCGGAGCCCATATATTCGGTAGTACCGTCGGGGTTCTGTCGATAGGGCGACTCACCGCTACGAACCCCCCCGAACACATACCGTTCGCTGGCGTCCTTGGTGTTTGCGAGATCGAGCAGGCTACGCCTCATGCTCGCCACCTCTTCGGCGTAGCCGTTCAACACGGATTGGCTTGTGGCGGAATTTGCGCCCTGAAAAGCGAGCGCCTTCAGTCGATCAGTTATCTCTGCTGCGACTTCGAGGGCGGCAGCTTGTGCATCGACCCCGACCCGCACTTTAGAGACTGCTTTCACGTCTGCATCAAGTGTCTTGAGTCGACTTTCGAATGCCTGCACCCGCCCCACTAGGTCTGGAGCTTCGGACGGCAAGTTGTATTTCAATCCAGTCGATAGCTGCCCTTGCAGGACACTCATACCCTGCGAATTTTCGGACAGTTTGTCAGTAAGCTGCTGGAACACCATGGATGTCGATACACGCATTGAACCCCCCCCCCGTTACAGACGCTGCATCAGCGTGTCGAACAGCCGGCTCGCCGTCTGGATGACCTGCGCATTTGCCTGATAGGCCTGTTGATAGCGCAGCAAGTCCGACAGTTCTTCGTCAAGGTTTACCCCTGAGACACGATCCCGACTTTCGCGGGCTTGGTCAAAGACGACCTTCTGGGCATCACGACCGATCTCTGCCTGGACCACCTGTACCCCGATCCTGTTGACGAGATTCTCGTACTCCTGCTGCACTGTCTGATTTGAGGGCAGCAATGACCGGTCATACTGAAGTTTGGCAATCTGCGCGATGACCCGATTGTCGCCGGACGTATCGTCGTTCGGCAGTATCGTGAAAGAGTCACCATCGCTCGGCAAAGTCTGCAGCGCTACCGACCAGTTGGCGTACTGCACGGTCCGGGTATTGGTGTCGAACAAGCCGGAAGCCACTTCGGTACCAGTCGCGGTGTCGACCAAGCGATAATCGTTGCGCCCGAAGCTCAATGAGTATGTACGGCGATTGGGCAAGAGTTCAGCGGGCGGTGTACCCGCTTCGTATGTGCCTGACAGCGCGATGGCCGTTGCGTTTCCGCGTAAATCAACACCAAATACCAAAAGATCCTCCGCCAATGCCTCCTGCATCACAAAGCCGGAACGGAACCCTAAGCTACCGAACGCCTCCCGGTCTGCTCCCCTCACGAGATCGATCTGGATAGACCGATTATTGAAATGAGTTTTCGGGGAGATTCCGACCGTGTTTGCGCCGATGGTGATCGGGGCACCGAACACCGCAGGACGGTTCGTGATCTCTACGGCGCGTACCAGCGTGCATGCCACCCGGTCTGCTTCCTCCGCCAAGCTTGATCCATCGACGGTTTTGCAGGTCAGGGTATTTCCCGATACCGCCACGACCATCAGATCTTTGTTTTTGTTCCCAACACTGGCGTTTCCTGCTGTGATGCGAACAAGATCGCCAACTACAAAGCCTGCGTTTTCAAGGCTTTGATCTGCTTCGACGGTGTACGCGCCTTCAATGTCAGCACTACGAGAGATCGTCAACCCGAGATTGGTTTTGACGATTCCGCCGGTCGCTACGACACCCGTCCCCGCGCCATTGATCAGCTGGACAAGTCGATCAGTGGCCTGCTGCCGGGTCAAAGTGACACCACCGTCAAGATACGGGACTTGGTACTCGCCGCCATCGATGGTGACCGAAAGGCGATCGCCCTGTGCGAGGTTGACCGCATCGACCTCAAAACGGACGGCGTTATAGGCGCTCAGTACGAGCTTGCCGGCCTGCTGTCGCGCGACCACGCCAGTCGCTCCACGAGCAGCGTTGATGCCTTCGACAACGCGGTCGGCCGTAGTTGGTTGCCCGTTGAGCGTCACCGGCACAGCGTTATTGTTGATGATCAATGTCTGCGGACCAGCCTCAGAGACAATTTGCTCACCATATACGCGTGCGGGGGTCAGTATCACATTGCCATCGACATCGAGCTGCTGCCCTCCCTCTGCAAATACACCGCGGCTTATGTCACGATCGAGGTATGCGTCAGAGCCGGTCCGGTTAATGTACTTGTTCGAGTATGTGGCACCAGCGAAGAATCCATTGGCAGAGCGAACGACGTCGGGATCCATCTCGGGGCCAGAGAGCTGCCGCCCATCGCGGGTGAACACGGCGAGTTCCGATCCTTCGCCGATAGCCGTGTGAAGTGCGATCTTTGAATAGCCTGCCGGAATGACCGCGATCGGCGTAGAACGTGCTGCGACTAGGGTGTCTTGGTACGACACGGTGCTGTCGACCGTAAAGGACTGCTCGCCGATCGGCTGCTTTGGAGCCGGCAGGACCTCTGTCAGAACGCGCGTGGCGACGCTTTCCCGTGGTTGGGTCAGGGATATCTCCGCAGCGGTCACACCGACGTTGCCAGTGGAGGACCGGACGGCAAACCTGCCGGCACTAGCAACCTGCGAACCATCCTTGATTGCCGTCATGAAAGAGGCTGCGGGATGTACCTCGGGAGTGACCAAAAAAGTGTCCCCGTCACGGGGCAACCCCTCGAGTGTGAGCTGCAATCCCTCCATTTCAAGTGGAGTTCGGCCTTTGACAAGTCCTCCACTCTGAACGTTTCGTACTCGAATTTCACCGCTTGACTCGCTGTAGGTGACTTCATAGGAGTTCGCACGCACTACGCCAGGGTTGCTTATCGCAACGCTCAGTCGACCAGTCCCGCTGTTCGCTCTTGTGTCGACTTTGAATTTTGGGCCCACATAAAACAGGTCTTCACCCGGTCGTCCTGCCGAGTCGAGACCGCTTCGATGCAGTGCGTTGACTGTGCGCCCGAAAGACAGCGCCAGCTCGTCGAGCTTGGTCATTGCGAGCCCAAGACCCTCGCGGCGAAAAGCAACGAGTCCCCCAATCTGTCCGGTGTTGATGCCGGGTATCACTGCAGGTCGGCTTGCTGCGTCGACGACAAAATCCGATTTTCCAAGGTCGTATTGATCGAACGACGCCGTGATCGTCCTGGAGACTCCATTCTCGACCAAGGCAATCCCCGAGGCGCTCTCGCCCGCGTAAATGCTCGCGGTACCGTTGTCGCTGATAACCGCTGTCACGCCAAGCCGCTTTGAGAGTTCACGGATGGCGTTATCACGCTGATCAAGCAACTGCATGGGCTGTTCCGACGACGAACCCCTCCGCAGCAGTTGCTTATTCAGCGTCGCGATCTCAGACAGCTTTGTATTGCTTTCCTGTAATGCTTGTTCAATCTGTGCCCGCGTCCCTTTATCGAGATCACTCGTCGTCGCTGCGAGTCCCCGGAATCGTGCTGTCAACCCTTCCGCTTTGGCAAGGAACCCTGCCCGCGCACCGGCGGAGGCGGGGGCAGCTTCAACGTCGCGTGCACTATCGAAGAAATCTTGAAACGCGCCCTGAAGTCCGGCCTCAGAACTCCCAAAGGCATCTTGCAAGGTTTGGAGCTCCTTAAGAAGACCTGCCTCGGCTTCAAGCAACGAGCCTGCTCGTTGAAGGTTCTCCTCGGCAAAGCGGTCGTAAAGGCGCTCCACCTCTGCGAATCGGACCCCGGTCCCGATGCTGATCGCCGATCCCCCGTCTTGCCCGGACGACGCAAGTACGGCACGTTGGCGGACATAGCCTTCGGTCTGCAGATTGGCGACGTTGTTGCTGGTCGTGGCGAGGGCGCGCTGATAGGCGCTCAACCCAGATATGCCGATCCCGATGAGGTCGGTCATCTCAGCGCTTCCCGATTTCCAGTCCGCGACGCTGTAGGACGCTGTCGGTGGAAACCTCGAACGGTGCGGTGCGCTTGGCCTGAGGCGCGTCACCCTTCTGCAGCTGTTGCTCGATGAAAGGCGCCAAGCCGATACCGCCGGCTTTGGCCATCCCGACGGCGATCTGTTGGTCGAACATCTGCTGATAGGTGTCCATTGCATCTGAACCGAGCAATTCGCTGCGACCGACAGTCTTGCGCATCTCTTTCAGCATGATGTTCAAGAACAGCGACTCGAACTGTTGCGCAACGCTCTCTGTTGCATCATCGTTGCGTGCCACTGCCTGCATTTTGAGTCCAGCAAGCGAGTTGAAATCGAACCAAGTGGAGGGGCTGTCGATCTTCATGACGTTCAGATGACGATTAGTTCCGCTTGCAACGCTCCGGATTGCTTGAGCGCCTCGAGGATCGAGATCAGCGCTGTGGGCGAGGCGCCGATCTCGTTGATCGCATTGACGATCTGGCGAAGTTCCGCACCGGGCTTGAAGAGGACCATCTTCTTATTGTCTTCACTGACCGTCACCTGCGCATTCTGGATCGGCGTGGTCACTCCGCCGCGCGAAAAAGGCTCCGGTTGACTGACTTCGTTGGTTGCGTCGACGGTGATCGTTATGTCGCCTTGACTGATTGCCGCCGCCTTGACGCGGACGTTGGAGCTGATGACAACGGTCCCCGTGCGTGAGTTGACGACCACCCTGGCGGAGGGCTCCGACGTCTCGATCTCCAGTTCTTCAAGCATGCCAATAAAAGCGACCCGCGCCTCTGGGGCCAGGGGTGCGCGCACCTTGACCGAGACCGAATCCATCGCCGCAGCGACACCTTCGCCGAAGCGGTCGTTGATGGCCTTCATGATCCGGGCGCTGGTCGCGAAATCCGGTGCGGCCAAGTTCAAGGTGACGTGATCGCCGACATTGAGCGGGCCTTCGACCTCACGCTCAACGAGCGCGCCCCCCGGGATCCGCGCGGAGGTCGAGACGCCCACGGCGACCGAGCTTCCTGCGGCGTCCGCAGAAAACCCTGACGCCGCCAGCGGACCCTGCGCGACCGCGTAGGTCGCACCATCCGCGCCGCGCATCCGGGTCATCAAGAGAAGACCCCCTCGCAGGCTCTTTGATTTCGCGATGGCCGCCACATTGACATCGACTTTCTGCCCAGGCTTGGCGAAAGCGGGCAGTTCGGCGGTGACCATCACTGCTGCGACGTTCTCCACCTTGAAGTCCTTGACTGATTCTGGACTAAGGTCATAACTGGACAGCGGGCCATCCACCGAAGCGCCGAGTCGTGCGAGCGTCTCGCGCAGGGTCTGGATGGTGAACGAGATGTCCTTGCCGTCGCCCGTGCCTTGCAAGCCCACCACGAGACCGTAGCCGATCAACTGGTTTGGCCGTGCAGCGGACAATGCTGCGATATCTTTTATGCGCGCCGCTTCAGCCGGAGCGCTTGCTGCCGACAATACGGATAGAACGAAGACCGTGAACGCGATTCGGAATCGGGCTTTGACATACATCAGTGAGATCCTCAGAACGGCCAGAGCTTGAGCAACGCGCGGTTCATCCATCCGGCGCGGCTGGCGTCCGCGAGTTCACCCTTCGAGGCGAAGCTGATGTCGGCATCGGCCAAACGCCGCGAGCGTATCGTATTGTCCGGCTGGATGTCGGACGGCCGGACCATCCCCGTCAGGCGGATCAACTGCACCCCTCGCGTCAGCTCGAGCCGCTTGTAGCCACGGACCACGAGCAAACCGTTCGGCAAGACCTCGGTGACGACGGCAGTGACTTCCGCCGTGATCCGCCCTTGCTGTTGGGCGTTACCCGTTCCCTTGGATTCGATCGTGCTGTCGCCGGGGCTGATGTCGGCTGGCCATGACAGCCCCAACTTGTCGAACCGCTGATCGATGGCACTGAGTGCATTGACGGTGAGCGCCGTTGTCGCGGAGTTCCGCGAGGCGTTGTTCGACGCTGAACTTGACGCGGACACCTGCTCTTCGATCAACACCGTGACGATGTCGCCCGGCTGACGGGCGCGGTCTTGCCCAAGCAACCCGCCCTGCCCTGCAAGCGAAAAGATCGAGCCATCGCCGGCGCTGCTCGCGGAGCGCTGCTCGGTCGGGATGTAGACCCGCTCGGGCGGCAGATCGCGGGTACCAATCTCGGCACATCCTGTGAGCGTCGCGATCAAGCTCGTGATAAAAAGAGTCATCCGGATCACAGATCACCCGAGGTTGTTGTTCACGAAACGCAGCATTCCATCTACCGCCTCGATCGCCTTCGAGTTCACCTCGTAGGCCCGTTGGGTCTCGATCATCGCTACCATTTCTTCGACGACATTGACGTTCGAGCTCTCTAGCGCGCCCTGGATCAGTTGTCCAGCACCCTGCTGCGACGGGATGCCGACCTGCGGCGGACCGCTGGAGGTGGTTTCACGGAACAGATTTTCGCCGATTGCCTGAAGGCCGGTCGGACTGAGGAAGCGCGCGAGCTGGAACTGGCCGATGGTTTGGGCTTGCGCCTCACCGAACGCTTGGATAGACACCGTACCGTCGGCACCTACGGTGATCGTCTGGGCATTTTGCGGGATCGCAAGTTCAGGCTGCAGACGATACCCGCTGGAGTTGACCAACACGCCCTCCCCGGACACCTTGAATCCGCCGTCCCGGGTGTAGGCGATTGTGCCGTCCGGCTGCAGGATCTGGAAGAACCCCTCCCCGCTGATCGCGAGATCGAAAGCGTTCTGTGTCTGGATCACATTGCCTTGGGCATGGATTTTTTCGGTCGATACAACCCGCGTGCCGGTACCGAGCAGAAGCCCAGTCGGTGCGGCGGTATCAGCCGAAGTCTGGGCGCCGCCCTGCCGTACATTCTGGTACAGGAGATCTTCGAAGGTGGCACGGTCGCGCTTGAATCCCGTCGTGTTGACGTTGGCGAGGTTGTTGGCGATGACGGTCATGCGCGTCTGCTGCGCGTCAAGCCCGGTCTTCGCTACCCAAAGTGCTGCTTCCATACCTCAATCTCCCCTTACTATGCGGTTCACTGGGTCAGGCGAGCCAGTGACTGGCTGCGTTCAGCCAGATCGCTCGCTTGTTTCATGATCTTCACTTGCATTTCATATCGACGGCTCATGCCAATCATGTCGACCATCGCCGAGACCAAGCTGACATTGCTGCCCTCCAGTACGCCGGACTGTACGACAGGTGTCGCAGCGGCCGAAAAAGGCGTCCGATCCTTCGACTCGAAAAGGCCATCGGTCCGGAGAACGACCCTGGTGGGGTCTGACTCAACGACCTTGATACGTGCAATGGACTGAAAGACGGCCGCCTCGGCTCCATCCTGCCTCCCAAAGACTGTGCCGTCGGCGCCGATCTTGACATCGGTCAAACCGCCCACCGTGATTGGAGCATCGGCGTCACTCGCTAGCTGCGCGCCCGATCCGGTCCGTAGTATTCCACTGCCATCAATGATCAAGTCGCCGCGCCGCGTGTAGGCGATGTCGCCTGTTGTCGTCAACACCGCAAGTAGCTGATTTCCACTCAAGGCGATGTCGAGGGGTCGGCCCGTTCTCTGCATTGGTCCCTCTCGCAAATCGATCTGGCGGCTTGAAATAATCACTGGAACAATACGGCTTTGATGACCCGACCCTTCGTAGCGATAAGCCTCAGTGGCAGCTGCAAGCTGCTGCTTGAAGCCGACGGTTCCGATAGATGCCATATCGTTCGCAAGCTGTTGGGTGCGCTTATCGACATACTTTTGTCCGCTCAACGAGGTGAAGATCATCTTGTCCATGGATCAGTCCTGTCGATCATCAGCCGCGGATGTTGACGATCGTGCTGGTCAAGTTGGTTGCCGTCTCGATCGCCTTGGCGTTCGCCTGGAAGTTTCGCTGCGCCGTGATCAGGTTCACGAGCTCCTCGGTCAGATCTACGTTCGCGCGTTCAAGCGAACCACCTTGGATCGAGCCGTAGCCATCTGCTCCTGCGACACCGACGACGGCCTCACCGGAGTTCGAGGTGGACACATAGTTGGCGTTACCGATCTGCTTCAAACCGTTCGGGCTCGCGAAATTCGCGAGGATCAGCTTGCCGAGCGCCTGCTGCTCTCCGTTTGTGTAGTTGGCACGGACCGTTCCCGCCGAGTCGATGCTGATACCGTCCAAGCGACCGGAGGTGAAACCGTCCTGTGTCAACGACAGCACCGAGAACGGCTGCGAGAACTGGGTCGAGAACTTACCGTAGTCCACGTTCAGCACGATGAGATCGGCGCCGTTCTGAGGATCGAACGGCGTGTAACGCGCGCCCTCCTTCGGAGAGATCAGCTTACCGGCCGTATCGAAGGTCAATTGCCCCTTCGTGAGATAGATCGGGGCGTAGTTGGGCAGGTTTTCCGGCTTCTTGGTGGTCTCTTTACCGTCCTTGTCGATGTAGAGCAGGTTGCCGTCAGCATCCTTAGCCTGAACTAGTACGGTGACCTTCGGTACGCTACCGCGCTCCTGCGTCGTCGCGCCCAAGCCGAAGTTCGGATGGCCGTTCACGTTGATGAACGATTCTTCCAAGGTCGTGCCGGAGGTGAACACGAAACGGGAGTTGTTCGAGTCGAAGTTGACCTTCACGCCGCCGACCGACCGGCCGTTGCTCGCCGCGATCGCGTTGATGCGGGTCTCGAGCGCCGAGGCGAAAGTTGCACCCGTGTAGGCACCGGCAGGGACCCGGAAGGATCCGTCGATACCATCGATCGTCACGTTGACGGTGTTGTCGTTGGCGGTCACCGAGAACGTGCCGCTGACATCGATACCAGCCTTGCTGCCAGTCGTCACTGCGGGCTTCGACTCCAGGCCGCTACCGACGGACTTGACGATCTCGGCCGTGTAAGTGTCGGATATTCCGAGCAGTTCTGCCGCACGGACGTTGTCACCCACGCTGACCGTGATCAACGAACGCTCGCCCGTCGTTCCCGAGGAGAACACGAACTTGCGCTGATCTTTCAGGTACTCAACCTTGATGCCATAGCGCCGTTGGTCTTCGTTCTGGATCTCGTCGCCGTTCGGCACGAGCTCACTGCCGCGGAATACTCCCTGGGTGGCGCCTGCGCCGACCGGCACGAGTGCGAGCTTCGCAGGGAATCCCAAAACTTCGTTGGCGCTCTCTACTGTTCCCGCGGCCGGTCCCGTGACACCGAGACTTGCGATCTTGAAGGCGTTGTCGCGGGGCTTGAAGGTGAGGGTGCGTGCTCGCGGGTCGTATCCGACCTTCAACACACCGGCACCGATTGCCGTATCGACCTGGATCTGGATCGCATTGACGAGATCGTTCTGCTCTTCCAGCGCTGCGGGGCGATAGTTGTTGTTAGCCGGCAATGTGAGGCGGATCCCGCCTGACAAGGCATCCTTGATCGTGTCGTAGCCCTGATCACCGGTGGACAAATTGCCCGCCGGGAAATCCGCGTTGAGTGTGTCGGTGTTGTCCACGAACGTGGCGAACAACGTGAAATCCGAGACAACTGCGTCCGTTCCGTCACCCACCACTGCGATGTTCTGATCATCACCAAATCGGGTATTGATGGCCTTCGTCAGTTCAGCGGCGAGCTCTGTACCGCTCAGCTTCTTTCCGCGGAGCGAATCCGGGAGGCTGATGTCAACGGGATCGGAATCATCGACGCTGATCCTGAGCAGACTGGCACTGGACAGTCCTTTCTCCGGTAATACGTCTGAGCCGACGCTGACCGCTGTGTTCGCGCTGAAGTCGGCGCCGTTGAATCCGCCGCGTACAGCATCTAGCTGGTTATTGACCAGCATTGTGAAGGGGTCGCCCTTGGTGCTGAAAAAAGTCAGGGTGCCGTCGACGGCACTACCGGTAAACCCGATGCCGGCCGTCGTCCGCAAAACATTTTTTTGGAGAACAAGCGAAGCATCAAGCTTCGCGGCGGTAAGCGTGAGGTTATTGTCCGCCGACGTGAAGAGGGTGAACGACTTGTTACTGGGAGCAGTAGCAGGTGCTACAGTCGTATTGAATGTGATCTCGTATTTCTTACCTGGCACTGTCGCGACTCCGTCGT
>Ga0164293_10003513_pt1 | contig 13353 bp, 10 predicted proteins | sample GEODES118metaG_FD_111487 | JGI IMG/M metagenome (GOLD analysis project Ga0164293, IMG submission 111487) | Eutrophic lake water microbial communities from Lake Mendota, Wisconsin, USA - GEODES118 metaG | ecosystem: Environmental > Aquatic > Freshwater > Lake | place: USA: Lake Mendota... | reverse complement strand
GCCCGTTCGCGCGAACTGATCACGACTCCCAGAGCCGGTGTGCCTCGCGGAGGTGGGCCGGCAGTTTCTGGAGTTGCCGGGCACCAAGCAACGGTGCGCGTGTGCGAACGGCGAGTCCGTACGAATAGGTCCGTGCCAGGCCGAACAGCGTGAGTCGTTCGAGGGCGCGCGTGAACGGACACTCCTTGTCGGTGCGGAAGGTGACACCGAGCGCGGCGGCAGTGTCGGGGAGATTCAGTTCGTATCCGTCGGGGTAGTGGTCGAAGCCATTGACGAGTCGGCGAGCCAGCCACGTGGCCGTCGGTCCGAGCACACCCAGCCAGAACTGCTCGACGTAGTCACCACAAACAGGGTGACCGGTGGCGTCGACAACAGCGTCGAACCATGGGTAGACGATGAGTGTCTCGCCGACGACGCCGAGCCGGTCGGCGGCAAGCGGGTTGCGGATGCTCTGATGTGCGGAGCCGTGGGGTGAGTGATGATGCAGGTGGGCGTTGGTCATGTCTCCATGTGTGCGCGAGAGTGGATAACTTCGCCGTGTGAAAGAAACACGTGTCGAATCGGTCGATGCCGCGCGAGCCTTGATTGCCGGTGCCCGTTGCGTCACCGTTCTCACCGGGGCCGGCATCTCGACCAGTTCGGGGATTCCCGACTTCCGCGGACCGAACGGCGTGTGGACGAAGAACCCGGCGGCCGAGAAGATGGCCACGCTCAGTCATTATTTGGCCGACCCTGAGGTTCGCAGGTACGCGTGGCAGAACCGCGTCAACTCTCCGGCATGGACCGCGCAGCCGAACACCGGGCATCTCGCGCTCGTTGATCTCGAGCGGTCGGGGCGCCTGCACGCATTGATCACCCAGAACATCGACGAACTCCACCAGCGTGCAGGGAACGACCCGGATCGTGTGATCGAGGTCCACGGCACGATGTTTCGCAGCGTGTGCTGGGGCTGCGGCGACAAGATGGCGATGGCCCAGGTGTTGGAGCGGGTACGGGCGGGGGAAGAGGACCCGGCGTGTCTGCTCTGCGGCGGGGTGCTGAAGAGCGACACCATCAGCTTCGGCCAGGCCCTCGTGCCCGAGGTCATCGACCGGGCCATGGCGGCGAGCGAAGCCTGCGACGTGTTCCTGGCGGTGGGATCGACGCTGTCGGTCTTTCCGGCTGCGAATGCCGTACCGCGGGCCAAGGCGGCGGGGGCCCGCATTGTCATCGTCAACGGTGGGCCGACCGAGATGGATCGTTTCGCCGACGTGATCGTGAACGGCGACATCGGCGAGGTTCTGCCGAGGATCGTGGCCGCCGCCCCGTAGTGTAAATCCCGACCAAACGGGTAGGCTTTTGGCATGGCAACATTCCGCGACCTTCTCTCGCAGGCCAAGAGCCAGATCACCGAGATCGACACCAACGAAGCGCAGCGACGCATCGCTGACGGTGGCGTCGTGGTGCTCGACGTGCGCGAACCCGACGAGTTCGAACAGGGTGCACTCCCTGGCGTTCTTCACATCCCCCGTGGTCATCTCGAAGCCCAGATCGAGGGCCGCATCACCGACAAGGACGCGCCGGTCATCGTGTATTGCGCCGGAGGTGTGCGCAGTGCGTTCGCTACGAAGACGCTCGGTGAGATGGGCTACACCAACGTCGTCTCCATGGACGGTGGCTTCGGAAAGTGGAAGGACGAGGGCAAGCCGTGGAAGACGCCCGTCCAGTTGACGCCTGATCAGCGCAACCGTTACCAGCGCCATCTTTTGCTGCCCGAGGTGGGTGTCGAAGGACAGGCCAAGTTGCTCGGCTCCAAGGTTCTGATGCTCGGTGCGGGCGGTCTCGGTTCGCCCGCCGCGTTGTATCTCGCCGCCGCCGGCGTGGGAACCATCGGCATCATCGACATGGACGTGGTCGATGCGTCGAACCTGCAGCGACAGATCCTCCACAATCTCGACCGCATCGGTGATCGCAAGGTCGACTCGGCCAAGAAGACGCTGACGCTGATGAACCCCGACATCAACGTGGTCACCTACGACACACGACTCGATGCCAGCAACATCCTCGACATCATCTCGGGTTACGACGTGATCGTCGACGGTGCAGACAACTTTCCGAGCCGCTATCTCTTGAACGATGCAAGTGTGAAGCTCGGTATTCCGGTGGTTCACGGCTCGATCTTCCGTTTCGAAGGCATGGTGAGTGTGTTCCACCCGCTGCGCGGACCGACCTACCGCGACATGGTGCCCGAACCGCCGCCGGCTGAACTCGCTCCGTCGTGCGCCGAAGCCGGCGTTCTCGGTGTACTGCCGGGAATCGTCGGTTCGATCCAGGCGCTGGAAACAATCAAGTTGCTGCTGGATCTCGGTGAACCGTTGATCGGCCGCATCATGGCGGTCGACACCACCGAGATGGTGTTCCGTACGTTCAAGTTGCGGATCGACCCGAACAATCCGGTGACCTACGCCAACCGCGACCGCATCCAAGTCAAGGATTTGGAAGGACTCTGCGGTCCGCAGATGTCCCATTAAAGATTCTCTGCGGTCCGCAGATGTCCCATTAGCGAATCTCTGCGGTCCGCAGATGACTCATTAGGCTGGCGGGGTGACCAGTTCCCCCCGACATGTCGCAGTGGTAGGAGCCGGCTTTTCCGGAGCAGTGATGGCTCGGGAGCTGGCCGAAGCGGGTCATCGGGTCGACGTTTTCGATTCACGGACGCATGTTGCAGGGAACTGCCACACCGAGCGACAGGACGGCGATGTCATGGTCCACGTGTACGGACCGCACATCTTCCACACCGCTCATGAACATGTCTGGGAATACATCAATCGCTTCGGCGAGATGATGCCCTACAACCACCGTGTGAAGGCAACCACGCAGGGTCGTGTGTTCTCGTTGCCGGTCAACCTGCTCACCATCAACCAGTTCTTCGGAACGACGCTGTCGCCGGCCGAAGCCGAGTCGTTCATTGCCGGCAAGGCCGACACGTCGATCACCGAGCCACAGACGTTCCGCGAACAGGGTCTTCGTTTCGTCGGGCCCGAGCTCTACGAGGCCTTTTTCGACGGCTACACGCGCAAGCAGTGGGGGGTCGACCCGGATGAACTGCCCGCCAGCATCCTTGCGCGCCTGCCGGTGCGCTTCAACTACGAGGACTCCTACTTCAACCATCCGTACCAGGCGATCCCGCGCAACGGCTACACGCCGATCGTCGAGAACATCCTCGACCACGCCAACATCACGGTGACCTTGGGGGTCGCCAAGACCCGTGCGGAGCTCGCCGCTTTCGATCATGCGGTCTGGAGTGGTCCGATCGATGCCTATTTCGACCATGAGCACGGTCGTCTCGGCTATCGCACGCTCGACTTCGAGCGCCAGGTGCACGACGACGATTTTCAGGGTTGTCCGGTGATGAATTACTGCGATGCGGAGGTCCCCTACACCCGTATCACCGAACACAAGCACTTCGCACCGTGGGAATCCCATGATCGAAGCGTGACGTACCACGAGTACAGCCGACTGTGCGGCGACACCGACATTCCGTACTATCCGATCCGACTCGTGAAGGAAAAGGATCAGTTGCGCCGTTACGTCGACATGGCCTCGAAGTTGTCGAACATCACGTTCGTCGGCCGTCTCGGTACGTATCGTTATCTCGACATGGACGTCACGATTCACGAAGCCCTCGGTGCGGTGCGCGCACTCCTCGGTGCCTGGGAGAACGGCACGAGGCCGTCGGCCTTCTCGGTGGACCCGTTGTGAGTGACACGACCTTCTCGGAGTCGCATCTGTTGCAGCGCATCCTGCCTGCCGGCCCCGACGTTCTCGAGCCGCCGCTCTACGAGCGCATCGACGGTGATCTGCTTTCCTTCGACACCTATTTCGGTGTGTTCCATGCTGCGCGCTGGAGGCGCAAGACCTCCGTGCAGGGCCTCCATGTTCGTGTCGAGGTCGACGGCGCATGCGACATCGAGATCGTGGCCGTCAAGCGCCTGAAGGAAACCGTGGTGGCCACGCGACGGATGAACGCCGCGGGAGCCGCCACCTTCGAGGTGTGCAGACTTGCCGACACCAGCGTCGACTCGTACTACGTCGCGATTCGCGGTGCCCGGTTGTTGAGCGGCGGCTGGTACGCCGACAACGCGCCGCTGCGTGATGTGCGTCTGAATGCGGTCATCACCACCTTCAATCGTCAGCCGTACGTGTTGGCCAACATCGACCGAATGCGGCGTCTCGGAGCCGAGGTGCCGTCGCTCGCTGACCATTTCCGCGTCACCATCGTCGACAATGGCCGCAACCTCGAAGTGCCTGCCGGTGGCTCGCTGCACTACACGGTGATCCCGAACCCGAACCTGGGTGGAGCGGGGGGCTTCGCGCGCGGTCTCATTCATGCGCGTCACGACGACTGGACCACCCACGTGCTGTTCATGGATGACGACATCTCGATGGAGGTGGAGTCACTGGTGCGCACGATCGCATTGTTCCGGTACGCGACCGATCCGCAGCTGTGCGTGCACGGGGCGATGATCTCGGAAGAGATTCCCTGGATGCAGTTCGAGGCCGGTGCGCATTACGCATGGCGCTACACATATCCGCTGCGTGCCATCGGTCGCGAGGACGACCTGCGGGATCGCATCAATGTTCTTGCAGACGAGCCGGAGCCCGGGTTCGAGTACACCGCGTGGTGGTTCACCGCATTCCCTATCGGGGTCGGCAAGGACAATCCGCTGCCGGTGTTCGTGCGCGGTGACGACGTGGCGTTCGGTTTGATGCACACGGGCGAACACACCATCACCATGAAGGGTGTCGCGGTGTGGCACGCCGACTTCGCGCTGAAGAACGGGCCGATGACGCTCTACTACGAGACGCGCAACATGCTGCTCGTCGAGACACTGGTCTACGACAAGCACCGCTGGTACCACACCGCCTACCGCACGTTGTCGTTCGGGTTCCGCAACCTGTTCTCCCTGCGCTACGCCAGTCTCGAGTACATGTTGAAGGGGCTCGATCATTACCTCGAGGGACCGGACTTCTGGCGCACGGTCGACCATTCGGCGATGCACGACGAAGTACGGACGTGCCCGGAGGAAAAGGCCGGACCTCTGTCGCCGGAACTGGGCGCCATGCCCGTACCGCCGGGGATTCCGAAGCCGATCCGCCTACTCGGGTTCATCGCCGCCGTGCCGCTCGTCGGTGGTTACATCCTGCCGAAGTGGATTCTGCGCAAGAAGACAGCTGTCGCGCCGATCAACTCCCGCGCCGTCGGGCTCGCCACGCGGAGCACCTCGATCCTCCATCGACATCCGCGTCTCGACGAAGGGTACGTTCTCGAACGTGACGCCAAACGTTTCTGGGACGACATGAGCGCCTTGCGAAAGAGCCTCATGCGTCTGCGTCGGGAGTATCCGCGACTGAAGCGTGAGTACCGCGCTTACTACGCGGAGATGGTGAGCGACGAGGCTTGGGCCGAGCGTTTCGGCGTCAGCGTGAGCGAGTTGACGTCGTCATCAGCGCAATCCAAGTGACCTTGTTCACCACGCCGTTCGCTCGGATGTTCATGCGGCGTTGAAATTCCCGCACGTAGTTGGAGGTGTTCTTGTCCAGCGTCCCGTTGGGTGTGAGCGGAACCTTCATCACCGATGCCAGTGATGCCTGGACGGTCTTCACCGATACGTGACGAGTGCCCAACCTCATGACAGAGTTGCGCGGTTTTTGGTCGAGGCCGAGGCTGCGCCACACGGCTTCATCGGCAACGCCGTCGACGGGAAGACCCATCCGCTCTTCATACTTCCTCACCCACGACGTCGTCGCTCGACCGAAGACCCCGTCCACCTTGATGGCTCGCTTCTTCAACTTGAAGGTGGAGTTCAGCTTCTTCTGCAACGTCTTCACCATGTTGCCCCGGTCGCTCTGGGCCAGCGGAAGTCCGACGATCACGTTGGGGCTTCCCGTGCTCTGGGGGAGAAGGCCCTGTGTCCGCATGGCATCGAGCTGCGCCCTGATGAAGAGCGCGAGTTCGGTCTGTCCTGTGGACGTGAGATGCACATTGTCGCCGCGAACGAACCATCGCCATTCACCGGGATCCGCAGAGTGCGCGTTCCAGTCGAAGATGGTGACGTTGGAATAGATCTTCGAGGCATTGGTCAGCACGTCGTTCATGGCTCCGTAGGAGGCCGTGGTTCGTCGTGTCGACATGTTGACGAAGATGATCCGTTGAACTCCGCGTACCGTGAGCGCAGCCACCATTTGATCGACCTCGGTTGCGTAGGTGGCGGGAGGGTCGTTGTAGCCGAGTTCAATGACGGCGATTGCGGGGGTTTCCTCGGCGGGAAGAGAGTTCACGACAGTGAGTCCGTCGGGCAGCCCCAGACATGTCGGCCCGACCATGCAACGACCCGAGACCGCCTGGTAGTTCATCGCCGGGTAGGCAGGAGTGACGATGTGAGCGAACTCAGTCTCCATGCTGGCGCCGACGCTGTCGCCGACGAAGAGAATCGAACCCACCACCGGGTCCGTGGGCGCCGTTCCGTAGACGGGGGTGGTCTCGAACCACGGCGCGCGCAGGCCGAAGCCCGACCGGAAGTCCCAGCCCGAAAGCGTCTTCGTTCCTGCCGTGCCGTTGATGGCGACGATCATGGCATAACCACCCCAGTCTCCGCCCAGGCCGTCGTGGGTCGTGACCACCGAGACCAAGACGCCGATCTCGGGATACTTGGATTCGAAAGTGCTCGCCGAAATGACGGTGCTCCACAGGAGATCGACCGAGTCGGCGGCAACGTCACCGTCGTCCACCTTCACGGGAAACGTGGTTCCTGCGGTACGGCCGCCGTTCGAGGAGGTGAACTCCGTGCGGGTCACGGTTCCGTTCGCGTTGCGCATGATCCAGCCCGAGGTGTCCGAGATCGCAGTGTTGGTGCGGATGTCCTCGAGGACGTTGACGGTTCCGTTGACCTTGTCGCGGGTTGCTGCTCCGCCGTAGACCTGGCAACTCTGTGTGTCGCACGACTTGGCATAGCTGTAACGCTTTTCTGCGAGACCGTAACTGCGTGCCGCGACTGCCTGTGCGCGCAGTGCGTTCATTCCCGCGCCGCCGGCCACGTCACCCCATGCTGCGGGTGATTCGCGGGGGACCACGCCACGCAGGTAGTCGTCGAGTCTGACTTCGTTGACCGTGCGGTTTTCTCCATCGGTTCCGTTGACGGCCGCCACGATGCCGCGGTAGTAGCGCACCGTGCCGCCCGGCTCGCACACGCCCACCATGTCGTTCGGTACGACTGCCGCGGACGGATCGTTGCTCAGGTTGGTCGAGATGCGTGCGGTGGGAGAAAGGTCGACGACCTGAACGAATCCACTTTCTTCGGGGGTCTTCGTTGCATTCGGGCAGGCAGGCACGGTGCTGCCCCACACGCGATAGGACCCGACCGTGCCGGGGATCTCGCGGGCTACCAGGGCGGCCCAGCGACGGTCCGGAACCGGGTCTCCCTGCAGCACGAGAGTCGAGTTGTCGGACACTGTTGCCGTCTGGCGATTGTCCAGATTCGTCAACCGAACACCCATCACGCCGTTCGGCGTGAGGCCGGCGTCGGCTTCGGTGAGCTGCGAGAGCGTGGTGCCTTCGTAATAGAAGTTGAGAATCTCTTGCCAGGTCTTGTTGTAGGCCGTGGCCCAGCCGAGAGAGCCGTATTGGCTCATGCCGCGACCGTGACCGTTGCCCCGGCCGTAGACGAGGATCGACGCCGGAGTTTGGCCCGGTGCGAGCTCGGCGTGGGCTGCGGGGGCGGCGATGGCAGCCAGGCCCACGGTGGAGGCGATGACGGCGAGAGCGGGGAGGAGTCTCTTCATGGTCCGGATACGAGGGTAGTTGTGCTTGCGAGTGAGGTATCGGCATCCGACTCGCGTTCCTTTACCCCTTTTTCGCACCGGAAACCGAAGGGACTGTGAATAGCCTTCGGGGGGTGAGTGCGACAGTGAGGATCGGGGTGTTGGGGTGCGGCAACGTGGGGGCCGCCTTCGTCGATCTCCTGAATCAGCGCCGTGCTGCCATCGCCGAGAGAACCGGGATCACGCTGGAGATCGCGAAGATCGCCGTGCGGGACACGTCCCGGGCTCGCGGTGGAGTGCCTCTCACCGACGACGTCCGTTCCGTTGTCGACGACCCCAACATCGACATCGTGGTCGAGTTGATGGGTGGCATCGACCCAGCGCGTGACGTGATTCTCGCCGCATTGAGACAGGGCAAGCCCGTGGTCACGGCCAACAAAGAGCTACTGGCCAAGCAAGGCGTCGACATGTTCGCCGCCGCTGATGAGGCAGGGACCGATCTCCTCTTCGAGGCGGCCGTGGCAGGGGGCATTCCCTTCATCCGTCCGCTGCGTGAGAGCCTTCGCGGCGAGCCGATCCGCCGTGTCATGGGCATCGTGAACGGCACCACCAACTTCATCCTCACGAAAATGACGGAAGACGGCGCCGACTACGCGGCAGTGCTGGCCGAGGCGCAGCTTCTCGGATATGCAGAAGCAGACCCGACTGCCGACGTCGAGGCATTCGATGCAGCAGCGAAATGCGCGATCATCGCCAGCATCGCCTTCGGAGCGAAGGTCGTCGCAAGTGATGTTCATCGCGAGGGCATCACGCTCGTCACTCCAGCGGACATCGCAATTGCAGAGCGTCTCGGGTACGTCATCAAGCTTCTCGCCATTGCCGAGCGTGACGGTGATTCGGGACGTCTGGCGGTGCGTGTGCACCCGGCGATGGTGCCGACGGCACATCCGTTGGCAGGTGTTCGTGACGCCTACAACGCGGTGTTCGTCGAGGGCGATGCCGTGGGGTCACTCATGTTCTACGGCCGTGGCGCGGGGGGCAATCCCACTGCGAGTGCCGTTCTCGGCGACGTCGTCGACGCGGCCATCAATCTGACGAAGAAGACCCATGCCGTACTCGGATCGTTTGCTCTGGTTCCGTTCACGCCCATCGAAGAGACGAGCAGCGAATATCTGATCAGCCTCGAGGTGCTCGACCAGCCGGGCGTGTTGCATGCCATCACGGGTGTTTTCGCGGCGAACGGCGTCAGCATTCGCACGGCCGAACAGGTGGGGATCAACGAAAATGCTCGCCTCGTCTTCATCACGCACGAGGCTCGTGAAGCCGATGTGCAGAACTGTCTGCGCGAGTTCGCCGGTCTCGAAGTCGTCAAGCGCTCCGGCGGATTCGTTCGGGTCGTGGGTGCCTGATCGTGAGGTTCGTCTCCACCCGCGGTCAAGCTCCGGTACTCGGTTTCGCCGACGCAGTGCTTGCCGGTCTGGCGACCGACGGCGGTCTCTACGTTCCCGAGTCGTGGCCCACGGCGCCGGCCGAGGTTTCTGCCGACTACGCGACGCTCGCCACCGATGTGATGCTCCCTTTTGCGGAAGCAGATGTCGACCGCGACACGTTGTACCGGCTGTGCAGCGAGGCCTATTCGACCTTCCGTGATCCACGTGTGACGCCACTTGCGCCACTCGAGAGCGGTCACTGGATGCTCGAGCTCTTCCACGGCCCGACGCTGGCTTTCAAGGACGTGGCCCTGCAGTTCCTCGGTCGCCTTTTCGATCACCTGCTCGAAGCGCGCGACGAATCGATCACCATCGTCGGTGCCACCAGCGGTGACACCGGCAGCGCGGCGATCGACGGAGTGAAGAACTGCTCGCGGGTCAAGATCGTGATCCTCTATCCGCAGGGGCGTGTGAGCGACGTGCAGCGTCGCCAGATGACCACGGTGAACTCGCCGAACGTGAAAACACTCGCCGTCGACGGAACCTTCGACGACTGTCAAGACCTCGTGAAGGCGATGTTCAACCACCAGGAGTTCCGCGAACGTCACCGTCTGTCCGCAGTGAACTCGATCAACTGGGCACGCATCATGGCCCAGGTCGTGTACTACTTCTCCGCGATCCAGCAGTTGTCCGCCGCTGGAGTGTCGCTCGACAACGGCGTCTCGTTCAGCGTCCCCACCGGCAACTTCGGCAACGTTCTCTCGGGATGGATCGCTCGTCGGATGGGTGCGCCGATCCATCGTCTCGTGGTGGGGTCGAACTCCAACGACATCCTCACGCGATTCTTCGAAACCCAGGAAATGCGCAGCAGGGACGTGATGCCCACCCTGAGTCCGAGCATGGACATCCAGGTGTCATCGAACTTCGAACGTCTGCTCTTCGAGATGAACGACCGCGATGGAGGCCTCACGACGGAACAACTCACGCGGTTCCGAACTGCCGGGGCGTTCGCCGTGGAGGCGGATCAATATGACAAGTGGTTGGCGCCGGTCTTCCGTGCCGCACGTTGCGACGACGCATCGACCTTGCGCGTGATCGAAGACGTTCATCGCGCAACGGGGCAGTTGATCGAACCCCACACCGCCGTCGGTGTCGAAGCTGCTCGTCGCCATCGCGAGGACGGAGTTCCGATGGTGACTCTGGCAACTGCGCATCCAGCGAAGTTCCCCGATGCCGTCGAGAAGGCGACGGGGGTCCATCCGGGTCTCCCCGTGCACATGGCCGACCTGTTCGACCGCCCCGAGTTCGTCACCCCCGTGGCGAACGACCTGGGCAAGGTCGAGGCCATGGTCGCCGAGCTCTCCGGCCGTTGACATCTCGTCGTTTGTCGCCCTACCTGCTGGCGTTGCAATTGCTCGCCGGTGGTCGTTATGGTGGGGGTCGCCCGATGAAGCGGGCGGTTTTCGAAGCGGTGATCAGATCCCGCTCACGCGAAATGTTTTCTCGGGGATTCGTTTCATTTCTCCCTGCTTTTCCCGTGGCTCGAAAGCGCAAATGAAAGGTGGGCAGCAGTGGCTGCAGAAGCACTAGAGCAATCCGTTCTCGAGTCGAAGGACCGTGAGCAACTCATGGCAATCGCCCAGGCGCTCGGCGTGAAGTCGGTGTCCCGCGCCAAGAAGGCCGAGTTGATCGAGAAGATTCTCGAACAGACCGCCGCTCCCGAGCCGACGAAGAAGGCTCCACGTGCGCCGCGAAGCGAGAAGACGCCACGCGACGGTGAGTCCGCGAGCAATGGTGACGGTGCGTCGGATGCCCCACGAGCCGCGAAGCAGGATCGCGTGGTCCTCGGTCCCGACGGCGAACCGTTGGCCGAATGGGAAATCGAACTTGCCGAACACGAAGGAACCCTCGACGCTGCGTCCACGGCGACGGGTGGCCAGGAGGGGGCAGGTCAGCAGCGTGGCCGACAGGATCGCGGAGATCGCGGAGATCGCGGCGAACGCGGCGAACGCGGCGAACGCGGAGATCGTGGCGACCGTAACGGTCAGCAACGCCGTGACTTCGGCCAGCGCGACAACCGTGACAATCGCGAAGGCCAGCAACGATTCGACGCTGACGGCAGCGGTCGTAACCGACGTCGTCGTCGTCGCAAGGGCGGACGTCGCGACGAGATGGGACCGCAGGGTGACGATCGATACGAGATCGAGTCGGGGGAAACCTTCGAGCCGGTCAGTACCGAGCCCGTCGCAGTGAGCGGTTATCTCGACCTGCGCGACGAGGGCTACGGGTTCCTGCGCGTGAACGGTTATCTCCCGCACCGGGACGATGCCTACATCTCGGTCAAACAGACCCGTCAGCACGGTCTGCGCAAGGGCGACCACGTCACCGGTATGGCGCGTCCCGCCGGCCGCGGCGAGAAGAACCCAGCGCTGCTCGAGATCCATTCCGTGAACGGCAAGCCCGCCGATTCCGTCAAGGGACGTCCGCGATTCGAAGACCTCACGCCGTTGTTCCCCGACGAGAAGTTGCGCTTGGAAGATCCGAGTGACCCGAGCAACATGACTGCTCGTATCATCGATCTCATCTCGCCCATCGGCAAGGGTCAGCGCGGTCTCATCGTCTCGCCGCCGAAGGCCGGAAAGACCACGGTGATGAAGACCATCGTCACCTCCATCGAAAAGAACAACCCCGAGGTCGATCTCATCGTGTTGCTCATCGACGAGCGACCCGAGGAAGTGACCGACATGAAGCGCACCGTGCGCGGTGAAGTGATCTCCTCCACATTCGACCGGCCGTCCGAGGAGCACACCATCGTCGCCGAGATGGCCATCGAGAAGGCCAAGCGCATGGTGGAAGCGGGCCGTGACGTGGTGGTGGTGCTCGACGGCATCACCCGTCTGTCGCGCGCCTACAACCTTGCCGCCCCGGCCAGTGGGCGAATCATGTCGGGTGGTATCGACGCCGGTGCGCTGTACCCGCCGAAGAAGTTCTTCGGTGCCGCACGCAACGTGGAGGAAGGTGGGAGCCTCACGATCCTCGCTACCTGTCTCGTCGAGACCAACAGCCGCATGGACGAGGCGATCTTCGAAGAGTTCAAGGGAACGGGCAACATGGAGTTGCGCCTCGACCGCAAGTTGGCCGAGCGTCGCGTCTACCCGGCCATCGACGTGGACGCCTCCAGCACCCGTCACGAGGAGTTGCTCTTCGACCGCAAGCAGCTCCAGCTGGTCTGGAAGTTGCGCCGGGTGCTCTCCGGCCTGGCCGCCGATGGCAATGCCGCCCCGGGGCTCGAACTGCTGATCGACCGTCTGAAGTCCTTCCGGAACAACGACGAGTTCCTGGCCGAAATCGCCAAGCAACCCTCCATGTAGGGCCGAATCCGCCGGTACACTCACTCGCCATGAAGACCGAGATCCACCCCACCTACAGCGATACCAACGTGAAGTGCTCCTGCGGGAACACCTTCACCACGCGCAGCACTCGTGGCGGCGATCTCTCGGTCGAACTCTGCAACGAGTGCCATCCGTACTTCACCGGCAAGCAGAAGCTCGTCGACACAGGCGGACGCGTCGAGCGCTTCAACAAGCGTTACGGCGAGCGCAAGTCCAAGAAGTCCTGACCGGTTCCGCGTCGGCGATTACGAGTGTCGTCCACCGACGCACGCAAGAGTCAGCTTCTCTCGCTGAAACTTCGCGCCATCGTGCGCGAACACCTCGGTCTCTCGTCTGATGCAGATCTGACCCCCGATGTCTTTGCGCGGGGAGCGGCCGTCATGCACGATTCCGCCGCGTGGGTTCTGGTCGAAGAGGGAACCGATCGCGGTCTCGGGCCGGCGCTGTTGTGGGCGATCAAGGCAGGACACGCGCGTCTCCATGTGTTGGCTTCCTCGTCGACGGGAATGATGGCGCGTCGGGCCGCGTACTTCGATTTCGAGATCTCCGTGTGGCACGTCAGCGAACGCAGCCTTCTTCCCGCGGTTGTCGAGCCGTTTCCCGATCCCGTCGCACCACTCCCCGAACATGTCGAGTTCGTGGAATTGATCAGGGCAGGTGGCGCGACGCCGAACATCGAGCACGGCGTCGTCACCGGCGAAGTCACGGGCCTCGAGGTGTGTCGCGCGGTC
>Ga0164293_10003511_pt1 | contig 13355 bp, 23 predicted proteins | sample GEODES118metaG_FD_111487 | JGI IMG/M metagenome (GOLD analysis project Ga0164293, IMG submission 111487) | Eutrophic lake water microbial communities from Lake Mendota, Wisconsin, USA - GEODES118 metaG | ecosystem: Environmental > Aquatic > Freshwater > Lake | place: USA: Lake Mendota... | reverse complement strand
TATGAACTATGGCCATTTATACATTTTTTTGGATTTGAGGAATGATATTAAATCTTTTTTTTCAATAACAAGTGATGAAGCTGTAGACTTAATTAGTAAGTATGTTGAATCTAAATTTAATTTGATGGTAAAATATAAATCAGTTGCGTTTCATAGTGATTGGGCTGAGTTGAAAGTAAAAAAGGTATAATATAACAGAAAGTAATTCTCGCTAATGTGGAAAACATAGTTAAACCCCCACCTTTATTTGGTGAGGGTTTTTTATTATATTTTAGTTTATGAAAAAGATTATTTTTATTGTAATGATGTTATTGGGTTTGGGGGTAAATGCTCAAACCATGGAAAAGGATTATGTAAATTATCTGTTGGACAAAGAACAGGTTCAAAATAAGAGGACTGAGTTGTTCACAAATACAAAGAGGGTTATTGTTCGCAGAAACAGATTGGTCTTTGTATTCGACAGAAAAATGTTTAAGGAGATGGGATTGCGGGGTAGGGTAAAAGTTGGTTCTCGGTAAGGTATTCGTATTTCTTTTTTTTGATAATGTATATTTATTGGTATGAAGAAAACCTTGACCGAAGAATTAAAAAGAATGCACACCATGATCTATGGTGAACAAATTGTTGAACAAAAGGATTTTGTTAGTAGTTTTTTGAAAAGCATCGGTTTTTCGAAAGATGACGAACCCGAAAAAGCCGATTTGGTTCAAGATGATCTTGAATCATTTTATGACACCTTGGAAAGTGCTGCACAGAGTGGAGGTATATCAGAACAACAAAAAGGTGGAATGAGTTTCCAAAAAGATGTTGAGTCATTGCAAATTGCTTTGATTCTTCTTGGATATGATTTGCCAAGACATGGAGTTGATGGAATGTTCGGTCCTGAGACAGCTGAAGCGGTTGAAAAATTTAATGAAGATCATTTAGAAGAGAAAGAAACCGAAAAAGAATTGATGACAACAGCCACCCCTGAGATGTTAAATAAGGTTGTGGATCTATTGAAACAAAAAGATATTACTTCTGAAGATTTAAAAAAGTTGATTGATCCATTAAAAGGTGGAGGTAATATTGCACTATCAGGAAGTTGGGTCGATATGGCAAAACAGATGATCAAGAAGTTCGAGAGTTTTTCTCCGACTCCTTCTTGGGATGAAAATGCATATAGAGGCGGTTATGGAACGAGCAAAAAATTGGTCAATGGAAAACTCGAAGATGTGACCTCAGATACAAGATGGACCGAACCTGAAGCCGATGCAACTTTGGATTACCAAATCAAAAATACATTCGGACCCGTAATTGCAAATCAACTTGGATCAGGTAATTGGGAGAAGTTGAATGACAAACAGAAGGCTTCTTTGGTTAGCTTGGGTTATAATGTTGGCCCATACTTTTTGACCGCAAGGGATTTTGGAAAAAATATTAAAAAAGCGATCGAGGATGGTGATATGGAAGCGGCCGCCGCTTATATAAATGCTGGACCAACCACAGGAGCAAGTTCAGGAAAAGTATATGCGGGCTTAGCGAAAAGAAGAGGAATTGAATCAGAATTATTTTTGAGTTAATTGTTGGCTTGAAGTTTTTTTACTATATTTGTTTCCTAAACAGCATCACTCATGAAAACATTTGAAGATTTACAATTTGAACCTCACCCACTTGGTGATGGCGTAATTTGTCGTGTTCACTTCGAAAATACATATGGTGTGTCGGTGGTTCGACACCAACATTCGTATGGAGGTAAACAAGGTTTGTATGAGTTGGCGGTATTAAAAGACAACCAACTTCACTACGATAATGTTGTTGCCAAAGGTGATGTTGTTGGATACCTTAGGGAAGAAGATGTTTCTGACGCCATGGTTTTGGTTCAGAAATTTCATTGACTCCTTTTTTTGAACCCTTCCGATTTCGGAGGGGTTTTTTATTTTCATGTATATTTATATTGAATGAAAAAAGTGAATAATTTATCAGAATCAGATATCTCAAGAATTGTGAACAAAGTTTTACAAGAACAAGAAACCAACGAAGGCCCTTTGGATTCGCTAGGAGACTTATATAGAGGAGTTAAAGGAATCAAAAGAGGTTATGGAATGGACTACTTTCAAAATATGTCCCGACTCGATAGATTGGTCAGAAAATTGAAAAAACTGGACGAACCAAATGTTGCGGTTATGACAGAGTTAGCCGACTTGAAAACTAAAGTTGCTAATTTGAATATGCCTCAACAAAGGAAACAAGCAATTATGAATCTAATTGATAATTCAGTGTATCACTTCAACACCTATAATCGAATCAACGATCAAATCATATCTCAAATATCATCTTTGAATTTGGATAGTTGGCAATAAAAAAATTAAGTAAAAAAAATCCCCGATCTAATTAAAGTTCGGGGATTTTTGTTATTTTTGTTTCTCGATAATTCAAAATAACCAAGTCTCCGTTCGGATATTTATAAATAAAAACATGAAATACATTATAGTTGAATCAAGGTTACTCGAGGTCGCACTCAAATGGCTCGTAAATTTCTATGGAGATCTATACCGTGATGAAGTGGCATCAGAAGCATACCCTCATCATAATTTTTATATGGAAAATGGGGAAATTATTTTTGACTCTTATGAAGATAGAGTTGTCTATAATTCTGAACTAATTAAAAAACCTTTGGAAGACCATTTTTCTTTGGACCATCAACAAGTTAAAGAGGTAGTTCAAAGATGGTTATCGAAAGTTTATGACATTCATCCAAAAAAAATTTATTCAGGATCCTTTGAAAACGTTGAAATATGAAATACTATGAAGGAATTGTGAAATTCATTCTACACCAAATCGGAGAACCGATCGAATCCGAAGAACTGAAAGATACAATCATATTCAAAAAGTTTGGAGAAGAGATTGCCATTTTATCTCCTGAGGCAGAACTCTCCGTTGATAAAAACTTATATGAAAGCCTCAAGAATAATTTTATTTTAGACAAAAAAGAACTTGACGATATTTTCAAGAAAATAATATACAACTTGACTGGAATCCAACTAACTTCGGTTAAACCATACTATTTTTAAAATTTATTTCGGATCAAATGGTTACATTAACAGATCGAGCTTTAGATAAATTAGTTTCTCTGATGATTGAAGATGGAGTTTCTCCTGAAACTCATAATCTCAGAGTAGGTGTTGTTGGTGGTGGATGTAGTGGATTATCCTATACGATGAAGTTTGATGATAGGGTTGATACATCAGACACACTAATTGATTTGGAATCGATAAAAGTTTGTATAAACAAACTATCCCTCCTTTATTTAGCGGGAACCGAATTGGATTATCAAGACGGTCTTAATGGGAAAGGATTTGAATGGAGGAACCCAAATGCTACAAGAACATGTGGATGTGGGGAAAGTTTTGGAATTTAGATTAGAAAGGGGTGGTCACACCCCTTTTTGATACAACAATTGATGCCATTTCGTTTGCAAATGATATCGATTGACCGATATCTTTAGTTTCATGGTATCTTAAACTAAAAAATGCTGTAAAAGTGTCACCAGCTCCGCTCACATCTATCGTTTGTTTAGGTGATGGAGACTCATAAACCGTGTTTTTGTGTCTCGCACCCTTCATTCCGAGAGTTATAATGAACTTTTCATTGTATTTGTCAGCAATTTCTTTGTTTCTGAGGTATTCATACTCATTCAATTTTATGTAGTCAAACGACTCCAAAATACCATTTGAGACCCTTTTTTTAGTGTCAATTACCGAAAATTTGGACATTTTCCCTATTTTTACTGTAGTTTCCTCGTCTAAAAACCCTTTATTGTAATCACTGACAATTACAATATCTGATTCTACGATTTCTTCGATGTTTTCAGGAGTCAAAATTATTCTGTCAACATTTTCTTCTCCTTCATCAACTCGTAAAAACATATAATTGGTTTTGTCATCAATGTATCTTGTTTTTTTTATTGATCTCTTTTGATGTATCAAGTTAATTTGTAAGGAACTGTTGAAGGACAATAAATTTCTTTTCACGTTACCGGCCATTCCAAAATTATTTTCGGTTTTGATATTGGTAAGAACAGGAACGGGAGCTTCAGGGCAAAGTCGAACTACTTCTCCGTAGACAAAAGTATCATGACATAATTCACCTATTATTGTTATTGTCATAATTAAAAATGTTTGTTGTGGAAAATTTTTCTATCTTGTCAAAAATGACAACTTGTTTTGCGTATTCTGCTCCGATTATTTTTTTTCCAAGATAATCAGATCCGATAATAAATTTGTCGGGAGAAAACCTCTGGATATATTCTTCCAACATTTCGTCAGAATCAAAAACAACAACTGTGTCAACACCTTTGATTTGTTTGAGGTTGAATGATCGTTCCTTTTCGTTATGAAAGGGTCTTTGATCTCCCTTGAGTTCTTTAACCCTTTTATCTGAATCTATCCCAATCATCACTTGACCTCCGAAGGATGTTGCATGTTGGATCATTTTGAAATGACCATGATGTAAAACATCAAAGCATCCATTTAACCATATTTTCATATCCTATATAAATTATTTTAATGTGTCTCCCTTCCAAACTCGATAAGAATCTGAATCGAAGTGTTCAGTTGAAACCTCGAATACAACTCCTTCTGTCAATGCCTCCAATTGATGTGGTTGGCCAGGTCTCTGTCTAACAACGTCACCGACTTTTAAAATTTTTTCATTCACCTCAGCAGTTTCTGTATCAATCCATCTATAGATAAATTCACCTTCATCAACATACCAAGTTTCATCTTTAATCATGTGATAGTGCATCGAAAACTTTGCACCTTGTTTGAATCGTAATAATTTACCACAATATAGTTCGTGGTTGCAAATAATAATTTCTTCCCCCCATCCTTTCGGGACGTGACATCCTTCACATTCTAAAACATTTATTACTTCAGGTTTTTCCATATAAAAATTATAACAAAAAAAATCCAAAGCTCCATAATAAACTCATGAAGTTATGATTTTTGATTCAGTATAACATCAACTTTAGACAATTGCGAATTTAGATCGGGTAGGGTTTTTAAAACTTTATTTATTTGATGAGGTATGGTTTGAAATCCATGTTCGGTTGAGACCACTTGGTTATTAAGGACATTTTCTATTACTGGTACAAACTCCCCTTCAAGGAAAGCCGACGATTCTACTGATCGATTGAGGATCTTGTCTATTGCACCATTATCAAACAACTCTCCTCCATCTATTTCGTTAATCTCACGATTAAGGACTTCTTCTATCTTCGAAGATCTTTCACCATAGAAATTGTCTGTTTTCTTTACACCATGATTGAGAACCTCATCCACTCGGCGTGGTTTGTTGTAACGACCCTCAATGTTTGTATTTTCTGAATGATTAAGCGCCTCCTCTACCTTACGAGATCCTTTTCTGTATCCATGGTTCAGGACACCTTCCGTTACTCCACTCCATGCATTCCCCATCTCAACTGTTGCGACTACCTCACGACTGAGGATACCTTCCATCCATAATGGAGATCCTTGATGATTTTCATTTATTCTGACTACCTTACGATTAAGTATTCCCTCTACCCATTGAGATAATAGACGTTGAAAACTAGTGTGTTCAAGTGAAAAGAATGTAAAAAATTCCGTAAAAAATTCATACCTCCACCATAATTTACCGCATTTTTCCAATTCGAAATACCAATACTTTCGATCCCGATCTATAAACCAAATGGACTGGTTTTCCGCCAAAATTATTTCGCATTTGGACAAATCCTTATTCAGTTTATGAAATACAATATTTTTGAGTCGAGGGTGCATGATTTTGTTTGTTATGTAAATATTACTATTTATATTCAATAAAAAAAATTAAATAGGAAAAATATGTCAGGAATTTATGGATATTCTTTAAATTTGGAATTCGTTTCAAATGACAATTCAAAGTTATTAAATAATATTCACCAAGAGTTAGACGAGGAAACTTATGAATGTATGATACTTCAGAACGTTTTATTAACTCCTGAATTGGAAAATGGTCATATTATTTTTTCAGGTTCGGATCTTGGAAATTGGAATTATCAATGTGAGGAGGAATTGGTTAACAAGTTGATGAACATTTCAGAAAAATATACTGGTTTTTTTGTCGGGAGAATCAATTGGTGGTTCAACGAACACGATATACTGAAATATATTACATTTTTCGAGAACGGAAAAATTTCAAGTGAATATCCAAGTGAATGATTTGTAATCCCTTTGATCAAGGGATTTTGTTTTTATTGGGTATTTATTGTAATGAAATACGTCATAACCGAATCACAATATAAGTTAATCACAGAAAAGGAAGAAGATGTTCTTTATATTCCTTCTGTGGATACTTTTGGTGGTTGGGGTAATCTTCAGAAATTTTTGAAGAAAAGAGGAAACCCTGATTATAAGTTGGGAGGTTTTTTGAAATTGGATGGGGAAAAAGTAGAATCTTTGGGTAATTGTATTTCGATAGAAGAGGGATTATATCTCATGGGATCGGAGTCAATGAAAACATTGGGGAAATTAAAATATGTCGGTGGTGTTTGTGACTTATTTATGTCTAAAATCGAATCTATTGGAGATCTCGAATATGTTGGTGGATTTTTAGATATAAGATATACTAATGTCTCCTCTCTTGGGAAGTTAACCCACGTTAGAGATCTTTATGCCGCTGGAACTCCGTTGGCAAAAAAATATACAAAGGACGCAATTCGTAACATGATAAACATTGAAGGAGAATTAGTTATGGTCTAACCATGTATTTATGAATATGGAAATATTTTTGGAAGGCGTAAAATTATATTTGAGTTCAAAACATCCAAAATTAGGATGGAATGACCCTTCAAATGTTGTGGAATCAAAAAAGAGAGAATATGTTATATCTGAATCACAACTTCAAAGAATGATAAAAAACAGAAACCTTACTGAAGCAAGTGTAGAAGGAATCACCCCACTAGTGATTAAAATTTTCAGGTTCTTGAATACCAAGAAAAAAGATGTCAAATCAAAAGCCGAACTACAAAAACTAATTGAAGGTTACTTACCTCACTATGGGATAGATAAAAACTACGCACCATATATGATGGATTTATATCTGTTCAATTATCGGGAGGATGGTGATTACTCAGGATTGACAAAGGATAACTTTGTAGATCCAAGAAATATGAAAGGTAAAAAAACACCTAATTATAATGCACAAATTTTTACAAGAGCTCAACTTCCTTTCGAAGGATCAAACCTTAGAGGTTATTGGAAATCAACTATAGATGGAAAAATTTATGTTGTTGACTCATACGGATGGTATCCAATTTACATTTTCAAAGATGGGAAGTGGTACGAAGTTTCTAATAGATATTCTTCATCAACTGGAAAACATGTTTACGCGGCCCAACCCTACAGATGGAATGATGAGATAAATTCTAACGTTTATCTATTGTCTCCTCAGGAAATGGAAATGGTTGATAGAGGTGCTTCTCATGAAACAGTGATGAAAAACAAAAGAGATGCTCTTAGGTCAGTAGCACCATCAATTATTTCTAAAAAAACTGCAAGTGTTAAATCGGGATATGGTGAGGATCCAAAAATATCTGTGAAATACAAGATAACTTCAGTTGAAGAAATGGATGATAAAAATGTTGTGAATGTGGACATTTATGATGTTTTGAAAATTGAAGATGGAAAACAAGCCCCAACCCCTGAAAATTATTTGAAAGGTGAAATACCAAACTTAGATAAAGAAAAAGTTGAAAGTAGGGTTGAAAGAAAATTAAGATCCGAACTTCGAGACTTTATGGGCCCTAGATTTTCGGGATATCCTGAACAAGAAAATGTTGTTTTCAGGTTTAATCATCTTAAAAAATAATTTTAATTAGATTAGATATTTATTTATAAAATAGAACAACATGAAACAAATTGGGATACTCTTAGAAGAATTAAATAAGATGAAAAATCTTATTCATGCCAAAGCAGGAGTAGTTATTTCTGAACAAGACGCTATGGATACTGATGTCAATACTATCAACAGTGAAATATTCTCAATCACTAACACTGACGAACAAAAAATAGTCGATGTTTTGAAAAAATACGCAACAGACAAAAATACTTTTCAAAATTTTCTTACCAAATTTAGAAGTAAGGGTGGGGTTGATTTACAAGATCAGTTGAAGTATAGTTTCAGTGGAACTGACCAAGCAGAGATCGATGACCTGAATTCAGTTTTATCAAAAATAGGTTTACAGATTAACGTAGGTAATAATGTGGTAAAATTCGAAGATTTGGCACAACTGAGACAGAAAAATATCGCTTCCAATTACTGTAGTGTAAAAGGTGATAAAATAGAAAATCCAAAATTAACATTCAACGGTAGAAGGTGGGTGGATTTTGTCTCGGGTAATAAAGTTACGGAAGCAGAAATTGCAGCCGCGAAGGAGACTTGTCCAACTGTGATAGTTCCGCCAGCAGCGGGAGCCGCTGCGGGAGCTGCTGAAACTCCAGCAAACGCTGAAACACCAGCAGCAACAAATCTTACCGATAGACAAAAAACTATCAACTTCGAATATTGTAATGTTAAAAACGGTAAAATAGAAAATGCAAAATCGTCTTCGAACGGAATTACATGGCAAAATTACGTAAGTACATATAAAATTACTCCCGAAGAAATTGCCGTAGCGAAGCCAACTTGTCCAAATGTCGTTGTTCCAAATGTTGGAGGTGGACAAACAGGACCAACCCCAACACAAAGATTTGCCACAACAGCAACATCTTTAGGAATACAAAATCCAAAGATGGACGTGGCAACTCTTCAAACAATATTGAACACTTTGAATCAAGGAGGTTCAGGACTAACCGAATCCAAAAATTCAGTTAACGAAGAATTGAATAAAATGAAATATATTTTGGGTTATCAAAGAGGTAGAGTAATTTCTGAACAAGACGCGGCTCAAACACAACAAGCAGCAACTCAACCTGCTGCTACACCTAAAGATTTGATTAGACAAATTCAAACTGTTTTGAAAACAAAATATAATGCTAATTTAGGTAAATTTGGGGCAAAAGGAGATGGTATTGATGAGAAGTGGGGTAATTTAACTCAAACTGCTTTGGAAAACGCACTGAAAACAATTGCAGATGTGAAACAAAGAAGAGAGACAGAAACACAACAAACAACCACACAAGATACGGCAATCCAACAAGCAGCGGAAAAAGGTAGAATGGAAATACCTCAAACAAATAATTTACCAAACCTACCAGGAATTCAACAAAAACAAGACATTTATACAACATTAGTGAACAACAAAACCTTAGTAACACGACCTAACGGAAATATTGTCTATAAAGGAGTAGATCTAACATCTACACAAAGACAAGAATTGGAAACGAAATTGAAGACGATGGGTTACAACTTGTCCACCGACAATAGAGATAAAACTTATGGGGATAAACTTATTTTTAAGAAAAATCAGTAGTCAGTTTTAGAAACCCATCCCTAAAGGTGGGTTTTTTATTTGTATTTTTTTTATTATATTTGGGTATGGAAAATACTAATCTTATTAAAATTTCAGACAACAAGATCATTCTCAAATATCCAAAAGAGACTTTGATTTTCGAACAACTCAAAAATCCTAATTATGAAGTTGGAACTCAATTTCTTAATTATCATGGACACAAGTTTTTTCTAACAAAAATAAAATCCTGAGTCATAACCCTCACATTTGTGGGGGTTTTTTGTATTTAAGAATATGATCAAGAAATTTTTTGAGTGGGTATTAGTTTTTGTGATGGTTTTTGGTATTTTATTTTGCACGTATTTTCTTTATGTAATTTATTACATATTTTTTTCTTGGTGGATATAGTCAAAAACAAAAATCTCAGAAAATTCATACATAAACGTCTACATGATGAACTTTTAGATAAAATTTATCATCCCTGCGGTAAAGATATATGGATTTTGGACTATGACAAGCCTGAGTGGTATTTTCAGGTGAATAGTGAAGGTTTTCTACATTATAATCGTAAATTTGTTGAGGATTTTTTTAGAAAATTTGGTTTTGAAAGAAAACTATATGAAAAATTCCTAATTTTTTGGTTTGAAAACGTCTTTAACGTAAGAATTTCATCAATTTCGAGAAGAAATTTCGACATTTCGTTCTATTTCGATGGAATTACGACAGACCCAACGAAAAAATGGTCCATGAAAGACAGATTTGGATTTCCATTTGGGATTATAAATAAATTTTTAATTTTGAGGACTGAAAGTCCTGATAAAACAGTAAAATTAAAACATTTTTTGGGTGAAAGTGAAATTTTTAAAGTTTCTGATCAAATGGATTGCTAGTAATCTATCAATTCCATTTTGGGTCGTTGGACACGTTCATCTCACTGTGAACATTTACCAAGATTTACACGAAATTCTGATGTCTTTTGGGATGAACATCGTTGTTGCTACAGGTTTTTGGTTAGAATGGTTGGAAAAAAAAGGAAAAAATAAAAAAAAGTAGGTTTTTGACCTACTTTTCTTGATTATTCTGAGAACCTCTCCGACTCGGTGTTCCCCCTTGAGTATTTGTATTTGGTGTGGATGTCCTTTGTTGGACTTGAGGTGTATAAGATCTATTTGGTCTTGATGATTCCACCCTACTTGGTGTTGATTGTGACTCTACTCTACTTCTTGTCGGAGACTCGGTTCTATTTGAAGGTTGATTGTATTGGTAATTGGGCCTCGATTGAGATTCAACCCTACTTGGTCGAGAAAAATATAAATTATCTTGAGTTCTACTATCAACTCGGGTTCTTGAAGGAGAACTTTCCATTCCACCGTTACGACTTGGTCTTTCACCTATAGTTTGTCTTCGATCATATCTTGATGGGGTATTTGGTCTTACAATCTGAGGTCTAACCCAATTCCAACTATACCATCCTAAATATGGGTCATTCCATCGATAGGGATTATTCCAACCCCAATATGGGTTGTTCCATCGGTAAGGGTTATTCCAACCCCAAAAGGGATCATTGTATCCCCACCCAAAGCTAAGTGTTGTTCTATCACAATCACAATCTCGATAAACGACTTGTCTTCCTGAAGAACAAGAAAACAAAATTATTGTCGTCAAAATGAATAATAGTTTAGAAATTTGTCTCATAATATTACCTTTATGTATTTATAAATATAAATTAGTTTATCATGAAAGTCATTATCAGTGAATCTCAGTATAAAAAGTTGGTCGAAACAGGATCGAATAGTGCTGCTATGGACTTGGATATCTATGTTCAGCCTATGCAAACAGATACTGACAACGGTAATATCGATGTTGTCGATGCTAGTGAAGAAGTGATTGATAAATTAGAGGAGTTGATTTCAATGTTCAAAGGAGGAAAAAAAACCAAACCACAATTGAAAAGTAAAATTTACAAAGGCTTGGATATTTTGAATAATGCTCACTCAGGTATTAAATATGAGAATTGATTTACAATCTTGTTACTAAAGATATATTTATAAAAAAAACATATGCCAAATTTATCAAACGACGAAAAAGCGAAACTATACGACAATATGTTGTTCAGATATCAAAAGATGTCAGAAGAGGTTCGACAAATTAAATCTAAAAATTTCGAGGTATCTCTTGAAGACCAACAAAAAATCAATTTAATTGAATCACGAATGAGACAATTATACTCTGACACTCAGAGATTATTTATATAAATCATAACCCCTGTAATAAGGGGTTTTTTTATGCCTATGTTAACTAAAATCAAAATGAAAATTCGAGGGTTGTTCGCAACCAAACCCACTGAAATGTTAAAGTGGACTTGTAAAGATTATGAAATGGGAAAGAGATGGGCAAAATCCCAACCTCATCCATATCTTAAAGATAAAACATTGTGGGAGCACGTTTATGACAAACGGGAATCAACATTTACAATTGACAACATCAACAAGTATTTGTTTGGTAAAATGTAAAATGATTCTTTAACGGAATTTGAACCCTGTTAAAGTGGTAATTTCTTTCAGGGTCACTTCGTTGTTTTTGAATCCATCGGGATTTGACGTATTGTTTTCAAACAAATACGCAACCCATTTATTTTCCTTTTTTATGTGAATGACCTTCCAACAATATTTTGGAACGGATACACTTCCTATTTTTTTTACTTCACCAACATTTCCCGCCCATACGTGAATTGAATCTTTTAAGCTCGATTCTTCCCTTGTGAATGTTTCCAATGATTTCCAATCTCCAGCATTTAATCTATGAGTCTGTGCTGACATATTGGAAAAATAAAAACTTTCGTCTTGAATCAATTGTGTTTGACAAAGATTGTCCGCTGCTGGCATCATATGACCTCTATCGTATCCACTTCCGACATAATCTTTTGCAATGTTGGTATGTTCTGGTAACAGTGGATCAGGTTTGAAATTATCTTTTCGTTTGAGTGGAGTTGGACAACTTACCATTGACTTTGTCACCCACCATTCAACCATCACAGGATATTTTTTTGATTTACTAAATAATGAAGTATAATTTGTGTGTTTTAATACGACTTGATCCTGTATTTGAGATGAACTTACAAATAACAGAGATAGTAAAATAACCGCAATTGAATATAAAAATTTTTTCATATGTTTTTTAAGAATAAATAGATTGACAATTTGCAACGATCGATATATTTATCGTTATGAGCAAAAGATTTGTTGTTACCGAAAATGAGAAGAATTCAATCAAGAAATTATATATGATTGAACAATCTGAAAAAAAAGAAGATAGAAAATTCTGTCACGGCGGAAATGTGAAGAAATTAGAAGATATTGTGGGTTCAGATGAATTGGAAGATTACATCGAAGGAGTTCAATTAAGAAAGAACGGTGTTAATGGGCTTACGGATAGATTAGAATTATTGAAAACATTGAGACTTCATCCAAAAGTTTCTGATGGAGGTGAACATTTAGCATTCAATATTATGAATCATTTGAAAGAGTTTAAACCATACAACTATTTTGATGAAACTAAAAAAGAATGTAATAAAGCGATGGATAAAATCATCGAGTTATACAAAGAGAACGAACACGGAGAAGAATTGGTAAAAGACATCGAAAAGGTTTATGGAATGTCTCACGTTTCAGCAAGAGCAAAAGAATTTTTGAAACATGGATTGGCAATGATCAAAGGTATGTAATTTGTTTTTCATAATTATTCATTTATATTTAACCTCGGTATATTCCGAGGTTTTTTTATGTCCACACAATCCCACATCGATAAAGTTGAACTCAAACCCAATCTGATGGAATATCCACATCATGTTGGAGCTCCGAGGATTATTACAACTGATCTGACACCCTTCAAACAAAATGGGACCGAC